>Ga0172382_10014121_pt1 | contig 10209 bp, 9 predicted proteins | sample Leawel138RmetaG_FD_122245 | JGI IMG/M metagenome (GOLD analysis project Ga0172382, IMG submission 122245) | Leachate microbial communities from a municipal landfill in Southern Ontario, Canada - Leachate well 138R metaG | ecosystem: Engineered > Solid waste > Landfill > Unclassified | place...
GCCAGTGTTAACCTTCTTAACGGGTCTATCAATTATGTTCCTGATTGGTCATACCACGCGCAGTGATAAAGAAGAAATCAAGATCCTAGAGTATATTCGCCAAGTTGAATACGACACTCTGTTGTTCTTCTTAGGTATTTTACTGCTCGTTGGTATGCTTAAAGAAATTGGCACCTTAGACATGTTGACTGAAGCTTATACTCAGTTTAATCCAAACATCTCTAACTTCGTCACGGGTATGGGCTCAGCCTTAATTGATAACGTACCGCTAACTGCGGCATTGTTAAAAGCCAATCCAGTACTGAGTACTCCTGAATGGCTTGGCTTGACTTACAGCGTCGGGGTAGGTGGTTCACTGCTGATTATCGGTTCAGCATCAGGTATTGTTGCCATGAGTAAAGTGAAAGAACTGACTTTTGTGAGTTACTTGAAATATGTTCCTGCACTTTTCCTCTGCTACAGCGTCGGTTACGCACTGACCCTATTCTTAGCCAACAGACTGTTTGATTAAGTTGATATTCACTAAGATCAAAAAAGGCGCCTAGTGCGCCTTTTTTATCAACTACTTATTCATTGTTACCACAAATAACCGCTAGCATGACTTATCGTAATACCTGATTAGATTGCGGGCACCTTAAACTGGGTTCCTTGAATATCTAACACTATGTCCCTTGGACGAATAGAGATGATTTTCAGCTTACCAGCAATCATATCCCCTTCTTGTAACTCGGCACCGTCTACATTCAGCCATCTCTGCGCAGGGTCGCTGGAATAAACATGAGCAACGATATTAAATTCAGGCACTTGTAATTGTAGGCCTACAGGTAATTGGCCGTATTTCGGAATTTCATCCACAGCAGTTTTGGGGATAGGATCTAATTTAGCTTCAGTGACATTCGTCTCTGCAGCATTAACATATTCCACATCCTTTAATGCATTTTGAAAGGAAGCCACTAACTTATCTTCATCGCGACTTTTATTGGTCTCTAAACCGACATCTTCCGCCGCGGCACTGACTTGCTGACGCAGGGCTTCAAGACTCGCTAGACCCGACTCATTGGCATTAGCGCCTAACATCATAGGCTGCTGTGATTGCGTCTCTGCTGGCACAACCGCTTCCTGACTTGCCGCATCGACTTGGGCTGACGTCGACATATAATCTGCGTAGCTTGAATCACTAAAACCCGAATTGCTATCACTTTGAGCCGGCATACCAACAGAATTGGTCGTTATATTCGCGCTAGCATTCATTTCAGGCGCATTTGATACTACAGTCTCAGCCTGAAATTGCGGCGATACCGTTAGCTCGGGTAAAGTCTGCGTCCGAGGAAGCGCCACTTTCCCAGCAAGCCGAACACCTGAAGCAGCACTGGGCTCAACTTGGAGCTCAGAGGCAGATCCTACCGCGGTAGACTGAAGCTCATTTTTAATCCCAGTCGAAGGTGGCAATGATGAAATTGATGGCAGTACATGAGCCACTGCCACAGTACCACTTTGGGAAAGTCGAGTTTTATTCCAAACGCTTAATCCCCAAGCCACACCAATTCCAGCGGCAACTGCAACGACTAATAAAGACAGTTTTCCTATCGGCACACCCGATTTACGTGGCTGTGGATAATTCGCCCTTGGCGTCATCACAGCATCAGGTAACGGTGATTGTTGCTGTTGTTTATTGCGGGTTACAGCATCGAGTAAAATGGACATCAGCTGCGCGCCCCATCATCAGTTAACCGTGGGCCTTGCTGACTTAAATACAAATTTAATCTCACTAATGTTTGATTCCCTGCAATACCATCGGCTTTTAATCCATGCTGACTTTGGAAGGTTTTAAGATCATTTTCCAATTGCACATCAAATTGATTAACCCGACGGGGGCTACGACCATTCACATGGGCTAACGCATTCTCTAACCACTGTAATTGACCAGGACTCGATTTTTGACTGATATCCATCATAGGCAAATTAGGTGCTTGCCATAATATTTCGAAGGTGCCACTGAAATGTTGATTAAACCAAGCTCTATCAACCCAAAGTTGCTGCTCACCCAGTTGCATCAGTAATTGTTCCCCCTCTACCGCAAGCACTGCACCATAAAAATCTTGTTGCTTGTCATCAACCAAATACACGACAGCCGGATAATTAAGCCGAGTCAGTGACATCCAGTTACCCTGCTGTTGATAGCAAGCTAATCCTTGCTCAACCGCCGATTGGCAAGCCGTCAAGCCTTTATAGGGCACTTTGCCCCACACGCTAAATAAACCTGCAAAAGCAGTATCGATATTGCGACTCTGATTAATCGCCTCGTTTAACAGACGTTGATTAGGATCGGGAATGGAAGTCTGACCGCTTGGTTGATTAGTCGGTTTTACTGACTTATCAGCGATGTATTCCCCGCCTAAGGTTTGAGCATTTAATGACGCCACATTTGTTGGCACAGACCCAGAAACCAAATTGGACGCTGGCACCGTATTGACTGACTTATCAGTAAATAACCAATAAGACACACCAAACGCAACACATAACGCCGCAGCGGTTGCTGTCGGCCACAAATACCTATTTTGAGTCGGTTCTTCTTCACCTAATACTTCAGCCGCAGCTTGCCGCACCATATGATGATCTATGGGCACCCGCGATTGTGCATAGCCTGCCATCAGTGAACGTTCACATAAAAGGTTAATTAATCGAGGGATGCCGCCACTGTATTTCTGCAAAACGTTAACGGCTTTACGGGTGAATAAAGGCTCAAACCGCCCTGCCACTTGCAAACGATGCAGCACATAGAGGGCGATTTCATCTTCATTGAGCGGCAATAAATGATAACGAGCCGTGATCCGCTGGGCTAACTGACGCAATTCTTGGCGCTTCAATAACAGCTGTAATTCCGGCTGACCGATTAAAATCACCTGCAGTAACTTCTTAGTGTCCGTCTCCAAATTGGTCAGAAGACGCAATTGCTCCAGCACCTCAGGACGTAAATGCTGTGCTTCATCGATAATGAGCACGGTATTACGACCTTTGCTGTGATTTGCCAATAAAAAACGGCTCAAGTGATCAGTCAATTGCTTGAGTGTAGGATTATCGCCGTAGGAAATCTTAAGCTCATCACAAAGCGTTGCGAGTAATTCAAGCTCAGTTAACGACGGATTAAGGATAAAAGCAGTATCGGTATTATCGGGTAATTGCCCAAGTAAACAACGAGATACTGTTGTTTTACCCGTACCGACTTCCCCTGTTAACAACACAAAGCCGCCCGTTTCCCCTAACCCATAGGTTAAATGGGCTAACGCCTCTCTGTGCCTATCACTCAGAAACAAATAATGGGGATTGGGTGCAATTGAAAAAGGGTTATCGCTGAGTCCGTAAAAGGCCTTGTACATACCACCAATCATCCTAATTTAAAAATAACGCCCCACGTTAAAGCGTCCCAATGTTATTGTCAAAATATCTGCAACATCAATGTGACAGATAAGTGCGCAAATATCTCGCAACGACTTTATCCATCATCTTAATGAGCGTGATAAGCTATGTTCATGACACATTAGCCGAATCTTGCCTGTGAAAATATATCTCGTCGGCGGTGCTGTACGTGACAGCCTGCTCAATCTTCCCATTAAAGATAAAGATTACCTCGTCGTTGGAGCAACACCAGAACAAATGTTGCATCAGGGTTACCGCCAAGTGGGTAAAGATTTCCCCGTATTTCTACATCCCAAAAATCAACAAGAATATGCTTTAGCCCGAACCGAACGAAAAATTGGTCTGGGTTATGGTGGTTTTAGCTGCCACGCCAGCCCTGATGTGACTTTAGAACAAGATTTGTTGCGCCGAGATCTAACCATCAATGCGATCGCCCAAGATGAAAAGGGCAACTTATATGATCCTTTTAATGGTATTGAGGATATTAACGCGCGCCTGTTACGCCATGTGTCGGATGCTTTCGTTGAAGATCCACTGCGAGTGTTACGCGTCGCCCGCTTTGCCGCAAGGTTTCATGCCTTAGGATTTCAAATTGCCGCAGAAACCCTGGCACTGATGCGTCAAATTAGCGCAAGCGATGAGCTTAGCGCTTTAACGGCGGAGCGAGTTTGGCAAGAAGTTGATAAAAGTTTAGGCGGACCTCACCCAGAGGTCTTTTTTGAGGTACTTCACCAATGTGGCGCACTCGAAGTCCTATTCCCTGAAATTCACGCCTTATTTGGCATACCTCAACCTGAAAAATGGCATCCTGAAATAGATACTGGCGTGCATACCTTAATGGTGCTCGCTCAAGCCGCACTGCTGACTGAGGATAAAAGCGTTCGGTTTGCCGCCCTAGTACATGATTTGGGCAAAGCACTGAGTCCAAAAGAGCATTTACCAAAGCATCACGGCCATGGCCAGAAAGGCTTGCCACTCATAAAAGCCCTCTGTACACGTTTACGAGTACCCAATGAGGCACGCGATCTGGCGTTACTCGTCAGCGACCAACATCAGAACGTCCATCAGGCATTCGAGCTCAGAGCCGAAACTATCGTTAAAATATTCGATAAAGCTGACTTTTGGCGTAAACCAGAGCGCTTAACGCAACTTATATTAGCTTGCACCGCAGATATGCGCGGCCGCACAGGATTTGAAAACATCCCATATCCTCAGGGAGAGTATTTAACTCAGTGCTTCACTGTCGCCAATAATGTCGATATTGCCGCCATCATTGCCACTGGTTTCCAAGGCGCAGAGATAAAACAAGCCTTAAATTTACATCGAGTTGAAGCCGTCAGTCAGTTTAAACAAAAAATGCAAACAAAACTGCCGATGGACAACCAGTAATTTGTAAAGGATTTGTAAGTCGTGCATCACTGCATGGTGAATAATGCCCCTTTTTACGATTAGAAATGTCGATATCACATAGAAAAAAAGCTTTTAAAAAAAATTTATATGCCTATAGTGGTTAAACACATTAATATTCGTAGCAAATTAAAATAGCTATGTCATAATTAGGCAGTTTCGCTTACAAAGTAACGAAACATTCAAATCCAACCTATTTTAAGGGATTTTTTACAATGAACAAAAAAGTACTGATGATTGCTGGTTTAGCAATGACTGCCCTACTAGGTGGTTGCGCGAACACTACTGCTCTGGAAGAAAGCGTTGCAACTCTGGGCAACAAAGTTGATCAATTGTCAGCTGATGTTGGTTCTCTGAAATCAGAGCAAAGCAAACTGTCTGCAGACGTTAAAGATGCAAAAGCAGCATCTATGGACGCACAAGCAGAAGCTAAACGCGCAAACGACCGTTTAGACAACGTTGCTTCTCGTTACAAGAAGTAATGAAAGGTAATTTAGCTTACTATTTAGTAAGTTAAGACAAAAGGCTTAAGAAAGATGAAAGCGATAAGCACATCAATCTAAGCCTTTTTTTATGCCTGCAATTCAAGATTGCCATGCTAAGAATAGCGAATGCGACAATACAAAATCGCTAAATTGGTTTTAAACTTCCAAAGGCATGTTAAAGGCGATTCGCCTACCTCCCTCTAAAAGTTAGCCTTGACATACTTCTGTATAAACGAGTGTTATTCCTCTTTTAAATAAAGTCGCGTTATTAATCTAAAGTTCTCGTTTGCGTTTTTAAGCATCCCTAACAATCAGCCTCATTTATCATAAAAAATGTATTTATGGGAAGTGAAAGCTAGTAATTTAAAGAACAGCTATAGATAAAAAAATCGAGGCTATATGGAAAACAAAAGCAATAAGAAGGTTGTCTTTGTCACTGAACAAATAGGCCTAAAGTTAAAAATAATAACACCTTCAGCCTATCCAACATAAGAGCAACATAAAAACATCAAACAGAATCATAGGTTTGAGTAATATAGCCTTTTAAAGCATCAAAAAACCATCTAACTAAACCTATGAATTGTCTTAAAATTAACTGCATCGACTGCAAGTTTTAACCTATAGCGATTCACTCACGCGTTTATGTGCCAAGACTAATACATAGTCAATTTCTAGCGACTCAAAATGATTAGCTTGAATATCATGTTTCATCTTGTCAGTTGCACGCCACGCATAGGGTGCCATATCCAATAACGTTAATGCCTGTTCACCTGTAATTGATAAAGTAAAGCGCAGTGACTGAGTTTCTTTTACCAATAATGCTGAGGGTAAATTCACTTGGAAAGGTTTTTCAGCCAAGTCGGAATAAATATATTCTCTGAGTTGCCATAGATGTCGTGGCCCAGGCATAACCAGTAACATGGTCCCATCATCTTTCAATACCCTGACAGACTCTTTTCCCTTTAACGGCCTATCAATAACAGTAATAAAATCCACACAATTATCGGCAAAGGGTAATTTTTTAGAAGAGCTTAAACACAAGATCCCAGGAGTCTGCGCTTTTGCTGCAGCAAAAATAGCATTTTCTGCGTCCGCTACACCCACGTACTGGACGTTTCGCGGATTTTCGACCTCTGCCAACTTGGAAGCTAAAGCGCGCAAATAGAAGCCCTCAGCGCATTCATAATCCAATAAACAAGCGTCAGGCTTGATAGAGCCGGTGATTAACTCAGCCAATTTATCGATTAAAGGCGAAAAGATGCCTGATTCGAGAAGAAAACGCTTAGCCCTAACTTGCTCGCGCGAATCCCCTGTCGGCTTTTGGCGTTGTGGTTTAGTAAAAACCCAATACCCTTGCTCATTTCGATCAAAGTGATGCTTATTCGCACAATAAAAACCTTGGGAGGCTTTGTGTTGTTTTAATGCAAGTCCGCAGGTTGGACACTGATATTCGAGACCCATATAAAGCTCCAAAAATAAGTTAAGCTTCAGAAAAAAGAGGAAGCTCCAAAAACAAAAATCGGGTACTTGACCCGATTCTATTATTCATAATTTCACTATAATGACTAAACTGGAATGACTACAAAAAAATAAATCCACACAACACAGCACCCAGTGCCAAACGGTAAATAACAAACGGGGTCATTCCCATGCGGCTGATGATTTTCAAGAAATAATGAATACATGCATAAGCTGCAACAAAGGAGATCAAAGTGCCTAAGATCAATGCTTGATAATCAATTGGCAGCGCGCTTTCCGCCAAATCTTTACCCACTAAAATTGCCGCGCCTAAGCTCACAGGCACTGACATTAAGAATGAAAAGCGAGCCGCAGCATCTCGACTCAAACCTAGCATTAGCGCCGCGGTCATAGTGGCACCAGAACGTGAAGTTCCAGGGATTAAAGCAAGCGCCTGGGCGAAACCAATTAACAAGGCTTTGCGCCATCCAGTCTGATAGATTGTTAAATCGCGGCGCGACATCTTATCAGCCCACCACAGCAATAAACCAAAAACGACTGTCGTGACCGCGATAACCTCTGTATTACGTAGGTGAGTTGCAATAAAATCCTTAGCCATAAAACCAAAAAATACAGCGGGTAACGTCGCCAGAATAATCCACCATGCCAGCTTGCTGTCTTCGGATTGCTGACCTTTAAAAATGCTTGCAACCCAAGCATTAAACATAGTCCATAACTCGTGTCTAAAATAAATCACCACAGCAAATAACGACCCTGTATTCACCGCCACGTCGAATGACAAACCTTGATCTTCCCAGCCTAAAAGCTGAGCAGGCAGAATTAAGTGGGCAGAACTAGAAATAGGCAAAAACTCAGTTAGCCCTTGAATAAGCGCTAAAATAATGACCTGAAACGTATCCATGACAATCCTATCAATAAATTAAAACGTCAGCCCTTGGGGCCATTCAAACATCACAGGCCAAAGCCGCTGCGACTCTTTATCATACTCTTGCCACAAACTGGCATAGCTTTTATCAACCACAGGATGAATCAATTCCGGCGCTAACTCGGCTAATGGCCATAACACAAAGGCATTATTAACTATCTCTGCACGGGGGAGCGTAACGGGCGTTTCACATACCACATGGTCATAAAGCAGCAGGTCTAAATCTAAAGTTCTTGGGCTAAATTTCTTCGCCCCGACAAGCCGGCCGTGATTCTGCTCGATTTGCTTAAACTGCGCAACTACCGCAGCAATATTAAGGTCAGTTTCAACACTAGCAACCATATTCAAAAAGTTAGTGCCACTAAAACCTACCGCTTCACTTTCATACATAGAAGAGAGGCGCAGCGGCCCAAAACACGCTCGCAGCGATATTAATCCCGCTTGCAGATGCTGTTCAGGCTCGATATTGCTACCTAGACTGATATAAATACGTGCCATGCAATGTCCGATTTATCTGAAGATAAACATGATTTCTTAATCAACAGTCAAGTTAATCAAACTCTTATCTAACGTGAACGCTCTATCTCAACGCCAACCGATGCGGCAGTCGCTACCGCCCCCTGCTTCATCACGACAACTTTCACCCAAGTCACGTTAAATTCTTGAAGTAAGCAATCCGCTACGAGCTCGGCAACCGTTTCGATTAACTCGATTGGATGCTCAGTAATAAGTTCTGTTAATCGATTGGAAACTGTCTCATAGCAAAGCGCATATTGATAATCGTCTGTCGCGGCGGCAGGTTTGTTATCCCACGCCATATCTAAATCTAGCAACAGACTCTGATGGATTGTCTTTTCCCACTCATAGACACCAATCACAGTATCAACGCGTAATTGCCGTATAAGTACTTTATCCATGCTTTCTCCAACTAACTTACTACTATGAGGTCTGATAAGCTAAAAGCGATCCTAGCTGTATAATCCGCAATCTTCTGACAGATAACTAATTTGCTTTCTACTCGAGCCAATCCACAGTAGGATAACGCCCTAAAAGGATTTGCTCATTCAGAAAATATCTCAACCTCAAATGGGCGAGTTATTCCACAAACCTATAGCGGGATTGACAACTGAGTCAGCTTTTTAAATTGTTGCGCGATAATACCTTAAGACGCGTAAGGAAACCAATGTGAGTTCATTAACACTGACACTTTTGATGATTTTGGCCGCCTATTTGGCAGGTTCAATCTCGAGTGCTGTGCTGGTTTGTAGAATGAGGGGTTTACCCGATCCAAGATTACAGGGTTCAGGTAATCCGGGAGCTACCAATGTACTGCGAATTGGCGGCGCGAGTTCGGCTGCCATGGTGTTGTTTTTTGACATGCTCAAAGGCGCCCTGCCATCTTATTTAGCCTATCTGATGGGCATAGATGCAGTCTCACTCGGACTTATCGCTATCGCCGCCTGCCTTGGGCATATTTATCCCGTATTTTTTGGATTTAAGGGGGGTAAAGGTGTCGCAACGGCTTTTGGTGCTATGGCTCCCATTGGCGATGATTTAGCCATTTGTTTAATGGCATCTTGGATTGTCCTCCTCTTAATTAGCCGCTACTCGTCCCTTGCAGCCATTCTGACGGCCTTGCTTGCGCCACTTTATACTTGGTGGTTAGACGACAGATTTACCATTCCCGTTGCCATGCTATCGACGCTTATCATTATTCGTCATAAAGACAATATCCAACGGTTACTTAAAGGTGAAGAGTCCAAAGTTTCACGTAAAAAAACGCCTAAAAAATCTTAATGTGACAACATTATCCCAATAAAAAACTGCGCTATAAGCGCAGTTTTTTTGTCTCAACATAACCTATCAACATCAAAGGCGTTTTATGCCACAGGTGGCAAGGTATCTAACGGCCATCTTGGCTGACCTTTTACCGCCAAATCTTCGTGCTGCCCCGCCTTTAAACGCTGCAATCCTGCAAAGGCAATCATGGCGCCGTTATCGGTACAAAACTCACCACGGGGATAAAATACTTGTCCACCAAGCGAGCTCATCATTTCAGCCAAGGTTTCTCTTAAGCGCGTATTCGCACTCACGCCACCGGCGATCACTAAGCGGTTATAGCCTGTTTGCTTCAGTGCACGGCGACATTTAATCGCTAGCGTATCAACCACAGCTTCTTCAAAAGCACGAGCAATATTGGCTCGAGTCTGTTCATCGTCAGGTTCGGCAGCAATGGTATTAGCGGTAAAAGTTTTTAGACCCGAAAAGCTAAAATCGAGTCCAGGTCTATCGGTCATAGGCCGCGGAAACTTATACCCTGCAGGTAAACCTTTAGCAGCAAGCTTTGCTAAACGCGGACCGCCGGGATAATCCAGCCCCATTAACTTAGCTGTTTTATCAAACGCTTCACCCGCAGCATCATCAACAGACTCGCCTAATACTTCATAGCGGCCAATTCCATCAACTTTAACCAACATAGAATGGCCACCAGAGACC
>Ga0172382_10014122_pt1 | contig 10208 bp, 8 predicted proteins | sample Leawel138RmetaG_FD_122245 | JGI IMG/M metagenome (GOLD analysis project Ga0172382, IMG submission 122245) | Leachate microbial communities from a municipal landfill in Southern Ontario, Canada - Leachate well 138R metaG | ecosystem: Engineered > Solid waste > Landfill > Unclassified | place...
CCCGCCGAAGGAACATATCGCAACGTCTCAAGAATTGAGTCACGCGGCATGAAGAAAACGGACATCATTGTTGACAAACACCGTGCGGTCAGCCTCGTACATGGTGGTGGAGTGGATCGCACCTTTCTGACAGCCCCGAGGGTTGGCGTCAGGCACCCGCGGATTCACTGATGGATACTTCGCGATCTGTTCCTCGCGCAACACGATGCCATCCTTCACATAGACATCAAAAGCGCAGTTGCCCATGCAGTTGATGCAGTGAGCAGCATGGCCGACCTTGTCCCATGTCCACTCATTGCGATAGAGATCTTCCCAGCTGCGATAAGGGTATTCGGTCTTCAACGTGTCCTGGATGGGCTCCAGGCGGTTGAGCGCCCATGCCTGACCATTACCAAGAACGCCGGCGGTCGCGCCGGCGGCACCCAAGCCTTTCAGAAAACTTCGGCGATCAACTTGCTGCATGTGTTTGCTCCTTCTTGGCCTTGCGCCATGCGCATGGACAGTGTGGTGGATTGCACAAGCTGCCCCTGCCATTTTTAGCTGAATGGTTTCAGGATTCGAGTATCCCGATATGACGCTTTCAACGTCGCGTCCAGCGTTCCTTATTTGAAATAAACGAATACCCCAGCCTGTATTGCATGTCTGGGGCGTCCAGGGTTGCAGCCACTTTTCTGGAGTGTCTGCGTGTTGAGCGAAAGGGGAGGGATGTTGATTTCATGCCAGTGGCTTACAGAGCGTTGAAAGGTGAACGGAACAATTACCGTGCGTGTTCGTATTTCTGGTTTCTGCAATGCCGGACTGGCAGCTTGAGAATGCGCTGTGCTCGCGCCTGACAGACAGTTGAGATCAGAACATTCCTGATGATGAATGTATCGCACCGCTGAAAGAAGCGTCAATGCCGAGATGAAGCGCGGTTGCCGTTACAAGGGCGGAATAAGCACTGTCGTCAAAGCTGATGCGAAAACGAATGGAAAAGGCCTGATAAATGAGAATGAGGCCTATTCTTAAAATGCTCCATGCGATTATTCGCGCAAATGTATCCACCACAGCAGCAGTGCAAGAACAATGCCGGAGCAAATGAAAAACAGCGGGATGTAATCTGGATGCATAACCTTACATTCCTGATGTTTAATTGATGGAAAACGTGTGGTCGCTTATTCGCTCAACTGACTGAAACTTATTGACTCGGGATCGATATTGCCCTTACGGAGTCGCGCATCGATGTCTGCTTCTTCGTTGCCACTCTCCACAATGGGCAGATTGAGTTTGGCAGCGAGATCCTTCTTCGCCTGCACGGTACTCGTGACCGCGCTGGCCGTCAGGGCTATTCCTTCGCTGCCATCGGTTTTCCTGTATTGGATCTGGGCTTTCATCAGCTTCTCCTTCACGCGGACGGGCGAAAAAAGGTGAAAGTGAACTGAGTGCAAGTCCCGTGCCTGCTGTCACCAATGGGTACGAAGTGGTTCGGATGCTTACGAGCTTACCGGCACGTCAATCCCGGCGGTGCATCCACCACAGCAGCAGAGCGAGCACACCGCCTGCGGCGTAGAACAGGTACGGAATGAGGTCGAGGCTCATGGCCGATATGTTGGGGGCAAGGCGCGGCGATATCAAGATGGAGGCCTCAATCGCTTGGAAATCCAGGGCGGACTCGCCCGCCTGTCACACCCCGGTCTGCACTGCAGCCAGAAAATCATCGGCAACCGGGTCGCGGACGCCCCCGTGCTGCAGATGGGACACGTACCAGCTGATGATCAGACCAGCGACGTTCGTTTCATGAGCTTCACGAAACAGCTCGAACGGGATATTGCTTGCTGTGCAGATGCGCCTGATCGGCGACCAATCGAAGCTGATCGAGCCATCGCTTTGCCGAGCGAGCTGCAGATCAGAAAATTGAACCCCAGGCGGGATAGCGAGCGTGGCCATTTGCTGAGCCAAGGGCGCCTCCATAGCTGACGGAAAAAGCCCGCGCGGTGGCGGGCTGATGACTGCTGGATATTAGACAGCGTCTAATAAAATGTCTAACCCGCAAGAAAAAGCCCCTACAGCGTTTCTGCTGTAAGGGCTTGATTTCTTTCGGTATTCTGTGGCTCCCCGAACAGGGCTCGAACCTGTGACCTGCGGATTAACAGTCCGTCGCTCTACCGACTGAGCTATCGGGGAACTGAAGAAGGAAAACTATAGCACGTTTCTTTGGTGCTGTGCAAGAGCTTCCCGGTTTTCCATTTTTGAGTGCATCGTGGCAGCCGGTATGAAGCGCCGCCTCAAAAATGAAAGAACGATTTATAGTCCGCCTCGCGCATGCTTGTCAAGGCGATGGGAATCCAAGGGTACTGAATGAGCCTGCAGTCGGCTAAGCGAGGGTCGCGTCCGGCGCATTCCAGCCTTTGTGAACCGGTGTTCACACTATGGGGCTTTGTTAACAATGCAGAACGCTTCGTTCATCTCGTTTTGATATCTTGTCAAGCGACTTGTTACATTGTTACGCGAGGTATCACCATGCGGTTTTCCAGACGGAAATTCCTGAAGACGACGATTGCGTCCGCCGTGGCGGCCAACGGCCTGACCTGGTTCAAGGCAGGCGAAGCCTTGGCCGCCGATACGGTCACGATTCCCAGCGCCAGTCACTGGGGGCCGTTCAATGCCGTGGTCAAGAACGGGGTGCTGGTTGGCATACAGCCTATTGCGGAGCTGGACGCCATGCCCAACCGCATGTTGACCCAGGGTCTGCTGGAGCGTGTCTATCACAAGACCCGTGTGGAGTATCCCATGGTGCGCAAGTCCTATCTGGAAAACCTTGGCGGCGATACCAAGCCGCATCTGCGAGGCAAAGAGCCCTTTGTGAGGGTAAGCTGGGAAGAGGCGCTGGCCATCACCGCAGACGCCATTGTGTCTACCGCCGAGAAACACGGTAATTCGGCACTGTTCAGTGCGTCTTACGGCGGCTGGTCGCACGCCGGCCTGCTGCGTCCGCAAGTATTGCAGGGGCGGCTTTTCAACCTGATCGGTGGTCATTCGGTCACCACGGGCGACTACTCCGGTGGTGCATCCCAGATCAGTCTGCCGCACATCATCGGCGATATGGAGGTCTATTCTCCACAGACTTCCTGGGAAGTCATTGCCGACAAGACCGAGATCATGGTCTGGATTGGCTGTGACCCCTGGAAGAACAACCGTGTGGAGTTCACGGTGGCGGACCACCAGATGTATCCGCGCTGGAAGAAGATCAAGGAAAGAGGCGTGCGCTTCATTTCCATCAATCCCCAGTACACACCTACCGATGTGGAGATGGAGTCGGAGTGGGTGAAGATTGTGCCCAATACCGACACCGCCTTGTTCCTGGCGATGTCTTATCACATCTACACCAACAATAAGCACGACCAGGCCTATCTGGATAAATACACGGTGGGTTTCGACAAGTTCCTGCCTTATGTGCTGGGCAAGGACGCCGACGGCTCCCCGCCCAAGACCCCAGAATGGGCGGCTGCCATTACCGGCATCCCTGCCGAGAAAATCCGCGAGATGGCAGACGAATTCGCCTCCAGGCGTACCCAGTTCGCAGTGGGCTGGTCGCTGCAGCGCGCCCATCATGGCGAAATGTCGCACTGGGCCATCATTAACTTCGCTGCCATGCTGGGCAAGATTGGCAAGCCGGGCGAAGGCGTGGGTTTCAGCTGGCACTACGGTGGCGGCGGGATGGCGCAGTCCACCAAGGTCATGCCGATTGGCCTGCCGCAAGGTCGCAATCCCGTGCAGATGCGCTGCCCGGCTTCGCGTATCAACGAAATGCTGCTCAATCCGGGCAAGACTTATACGCGTGACGGTACCGAGGATGTGTATCCCGATGTCAAGCTGGTATACGCGGCCGGCAACAACGTGTTCTCGCATCAGCAGGATACCAACGAGCTCATCCGCGCCATGAACCAGCAGGTTGAGACCTACATCTGCCAGGATCCCTGGTGGTGCGCCTCAGCGCGTTTTGCCGACATCGTCCTGCCGGCGACGTCCGCCCTGGAACGCAATGACATCAGTACCGGCGGCACCTATAGCAATGACAAGATCTACGCCATGCGTCAGGTCATCGAGCCCTATGGTGAAAGCCTGGATGATTTCGAGATCTTCAAGCGCTTGGGCGACCTGATGGGCGTGGGCTTCCAGTTCACTGAAGGGCTGACTGTCGATCAGATTCTGCGCAATGCCTATGCCAACGCCGAGACGGACGTACCGTTTGACGAATTCTGGGAGAAGGGGTACGTCAAGCTTGACGTGCCTGAAGAAATGCGCCGCTGGGTGCGTCACGGCGATTTCTATAATGACCCTGTAAAGAACCCGTTGCATACGGTGTCGGGCAAGATCGAAATGTATTGCGAGACATTCGAGCGCTACAACATTGCCGACTGCCCGCCGATTCCCAAGTTCCTGGAACCCATGGAGTATCTTGGCAATGCCAAGCCGGGACAGGTGCATGTGGTCAGCCCGCACCCGTTTAACCGCCTGCATTCGCAGATGGCCAATACGGAAGTCCGCCACGAGGAACACATCCAGGGGCGCCAGCATGTGTTGATCAGTGTTGCGGACGCCAAGGCGCATGGCATTGCCGATGGCGATCTGGTCGAGCTCTACAACGATCGCGGCGCAGTGATCTGCGGCGCACGTGTCACCGATCAAATCATGCAAGGTGTGGCCAGCCTGGAAGAGGGCGGCTGGATACAGCTGGACTCCAAGGGACGCTGCAACAGCGGTTCCATCAACATGATCACTCCCAGCATCGCGGCCAGCGGTCTGAGTCAGGCCACCAGCGCCAACACCTGCCTGGCATTTCTGCGCAAGTGTACGGATGCGGAGTCCGAGAACCTGGCTTTCGAACCGCCCGCCATCGAGGAAAGTCCTGAGTTGGGATTGGATGTGGCGGCCATGAAGCTTGGGCAGCGGGCGCATGAGTTGCGTGGCGCGACGCTGGCCGAGATGACGCCGGGTGAGAAGCTGTTCTATGGCCGTTGCACCCTGTGTCATGTGGCACGCGAGCCGGGTGACTTCACCCTGAATCAGTGGAAAGGCATTACGGAGAGCATGTTCCCCCGGGCAGGACTGAATCCCGAGGAGCAGGCGACCGTGATGGAGTTCCTGGCCAAGCATGCCAAGGATGCCGTACCCGGTTGACGCTGCCGGCGCTTGTCTCTCACCGGCATAGCACATGCCGGTGCTGCCACCCACACCCCGAATGACAGGTCTGCCTGCTTCGGGGTGTTTGCTATGGTAAAAGACCCCAATCATGATGCAATGGTTGCTGCCCACACTGGTCGCGCTCGCGGCCGTTATCGTCCTTTTCTATGTCATTTGTCGCTGGCGCCGGATGGAAGCCTGTACGGTGCTGCCCTTGCGCAAGCGTCTGGAGAAGCAGGAACAGGAACTCAGACGGGTGCGCGACCTCGAAGACGCCCGCAATCTTTTTCTGGCCGGGCTGAGTCATGAATTGCGCACGCCTCTCAGCGGCATTGCCGGCGCTCTCCGCCTGCTGCAGGCCACCGGGTTGAATACCCGCCAGCGGGAATATGTTCGCATGTCCATGCACGCCAACGTGACAGTGCTGGAGATCGTCGATGACATGCTCACGTTTTCACGCATACAGGCCGATAAGCTGCAGATAGAGATGGCGGGATTCAGCCTGCGCGCGGTGGTGGACGACATGCTCTCTCTGCAGTCCATCAAAGCGCAGTCGCGTCATCTTGCCCTGGTACGTGATATCGCGGCCGATGTGCCTGATGCTTTGATTGGAGACAGCGCCAAGCTGAAGCAGATCCTTCTGAACCTGTTGAGCAATGCCATCAAATTCACTGATGAGGGGTCAGTCTGCCTTTCCGTGGCGGTCGTTCAGGAAGCGCAGGACGGTCAGCCTGTCGCCGCCGAATCCGGGCGCAGTGGGAAGACAGCGGATGCGGGCGCCGTAAAACTTGCCTTCACTGTGAGTGACACCGGTATCGGCATTGCGCCCGACCAGCTGGAAAAAGTGTTCGAGCCTTTCGTTCAGGCTGGCCCTGATGCTGGTCGGGGTGGCACGGGCCTGGGCCTGGCCATCTGTCGGCGACTGGTCCACAGCCTGGGTGGGGAACTGCGTCTCGACAGCCAGCCAGGGGCAGGGGTGGTGGCGCGCTTTGACCTGTTGTTTGAGCTGGCCCGCGATCTCCCGGTGAAACCGGATTCCCAGCCGACGGCCTGGCAGACTTCTGCCGGTGCGTCGTTGATGGTGCTGGTTATCGAGGATGATGAAATTAACCGGCTGGTGTGTACACGTTATCTGGCCCTCTCGGGCCATCACCCCCTGGCCGTTGCCGAACCTCGTCAGGTTTTTCATCTGGCTGAACATGCTTCCCGTGCGCCTGACGCCATTCTGCTGGACATGCATCTGAGCGGACAGTCTGGAACGGCGTTGCTGGCCCGACTGCATGATGGCTGGCCGAACTGGCGTCAAGTGCCGGTGGTCGCCATGTCGGCGGATGTGTCAGGTGCCGCGCAGGACGCTGCGCGGATGGGCGGCGTCGAGGTATTCCTGGCCAAGCCGTTCACCGCGTCGCAGCTTGACGCCGCTCTCGGGGCCGTGGTGAGCGGGCCGGTGATGCGTGAACCCGCGCCACGGGCTGCGCAAAGTCTGCTTGATCTGGCTTTCCTGGAAGAAGAACGGGCCGGTTTGGGCCAGGATGTGATGCTGGAGTTGCTGAACATTTTTCGCGCCGGGGCGGCAAGCCGTCTGGCAGCCATGACGCAAGCCGTTGAGCGCCAGGATTGGCAGGCGGCTGGCGCCGAGGCCCACGCCCTGCAGGGATCGGCAGCCAACCTGGGAATGACGCGGGTGCGCCGACGGGCGCGAGCCCTTTGGGAAACCGTGATGCGCGAGGATGACTGCATGCCGGCTCCCTTGCTGGCAGCCGTCCATGAGCTGGAGCTGGTTGTCCACGATAGCGCCGATGCCCTGCGTGCCTTCTTACTGGCGGCTGCCCAGGAGGAGATAGCCCTCGCCGCGGACGGTGATGATTAGTTCGGGCTGACGTGGGTCGGCTTCGAGCCGGCGGCGCAAGCGTGAGATAAGCACATCGACGGTGCGCTCGGATGCGTCGTCTGCCCGATCGCTGACTTCTTCCATCAGGCGGCCGCGGCTCAGTACCGTACCCGGTCGCTGGGCCAGGGCGGCCAGTATGGCCATTTCGCCGCGCGTCAGGACAAGCCGGCGGCCCTGCTCGTCACAGAGGCTGCGCTGCAGCAGATCGAGCGTCCAGCGGCCGAACTGGCGCAGGGCTCCCTCATGCGCAGGACGTCGCTGCCAGGTTTCGCGCAATACAATCTTTACGCGGGCCAGCAACTCGCGGGAATTGAAGGGCTTGGTGACATAATCGTTGGCGCCGGATTCCAGTCCCACGATCTTGTCCACGTCGTCGTCGCGGGCAGTGACCAGGATGATGCCCAGATAATCATCGTGAGCGCGCAGTTCACGAGCCAGATCCAACCCGTCCTTGCCTGGCAGGCCAACATCCAGAAGAATCAGCGCGGGCGCCTGGGCGTTCACGATACGCCACATTTCCGTACCATCATGGGCCACGGAAACCTGAAAACCTTGTGTTTCAAAATAGTGCCGCTGGCGGGTGCAGGCGACGAGATCGTCGTCCACCACGAGCAGATGTGCAGGGGCCGGTGTCATGAGGGGCGATTATACAAACCTATAATGTTGAGCTTCCTCCTGTACCCCTTGCCACCGAAATCGATGTCCTCTTCCCTGAATCCTCCCGTCGCGCTTGAAAATTCGCGCCTGAATGCCTATTGGACGGGCTTTCTGCTCGCCTGCCTGGGATCGGTGCTTTTTTCGGCCAAGGCCGTCGTCGCCAAGCTCACCTATCAGTACGGCGTGGATGCGCTGACCGTCATGGGCTTTCGCATGCTGTTCGCACTACCGTTCTTCGCCTTTGTGGCCGCTGTGCAGGCCAGGCGCGCGCATAGCGGCAGGATCCCCCGTCTGAACCGGCGCGATGTCGCGCAGATCCTCACACTGGGTTTCGTCGGCTATTACCTGTCGAGCTATCTGGATTTCCTGGGCCTGCAATACATTACGGCCGGGCTGGAGCGGCTCATCCTGTTCCTGTCGCCCACCTTCGTCCTGCTGATTACGGCCTTTTATCTCAAGCGGCGCATCAGCGCACTGCAGTGGCTGGCCATGGGTCTGTCTTACATGGGCGTATTGCTGGCTTTCATTCATGACTTGTCGTTTGCGGGAAGCAACGTACTGCTGGGGTCGGCTTTCGTGCTGGCTGCCGCCTTCACGTATGCGATCTATCTCATCACATCGGGGGAGCTGCTGAAACGCGTGGGTTCCACGCGCCTGGTGGCTTATGCCATGAGTGCTTCTGCCGCATATGCCCTGATTCATTTTCTGTGGGAGCACGGCTGGGAGGGGTTGATGCAGCGGGCCGGGGTCTACCAGCTGTCGCTGCTCCATGCCGGGCTGAACACCGTGTTGCCCACGTTCATGATCATGTGGGCGATCGCCCGCATCGGCGCGCCATTGACTTCGCAGCTTGGCATGATCGGGCCGGTGTCGGTGCTGTTCCTGGCCTGGTGGGTGCTGGACGAGCCGATTACCGTGCTGCAGCTTGTTGGCACGGCACTGGTGCTGACGGGCATGCTGGTGCTGGGGCGTCTGCGGCCTCGACACTAGACGGGTGCTGCCACGGGATAGCGCAGCGCGTCTTATCGGTCCATGCGCTGTTCCAGTTCCTCGCGATGTACATCGTGAGTCACGAAGCCAATGTCGCGGTCCGGCATGGCCAGGCGACCGGGATCGCTCAAGGTCTTGCGTATGTCGCGTAAGCCGTGATGCCAGTGTTCGCGCATCGAGGCCAGGCCGAACTGGTGATCCTTGTAGTGCAGATCGTAGGGTTGATTGCGGAAGATCAAATGCACCACGTTGTAGCATTTGGCGGTGCTGATCTCTTCGGCCAGTTTGGCGTAGTGGGCTCGGGAACGCACGTCTTCGGGAATGTCCTGCAGCATGCGCCACAGCAAGTGCCGCATTTCCTGCGACTGACGAAAATGCTCGGTGACGTAACGCGTGCGGCTGGAATAGCGGATATCCTGCATACGGTCAGATACCTCACCCATATTGGTGGGCGCCGGGCCACGTGCACTCCAGAGATCCACCTGAAAGACCAGAGTGTCGCGCATTGGGCGAGCCTGCAGGACGTGGCCCAGAGGCGTATTGGAGACCAGCCCGCCGTCCCAGTAGTATTCGCCTTCGATTTCCACAGGCGGAAAAGCCGGAGGCAGCGCGGCTGAGGCCATGAAGTGTTCGGCGCGCAGTGGGGTCTCACGATTGTCGAAATACGTGAAATTCCCGTTGCGCACGTTCACCGCTCCTACGGAGACGTGCAGTTCGCAGGCATTGACACGATCGAAGTCGCACAGGCGCTCAAGCGTGTCCTTCAGAGCGTCGATGCGGTAGTAGCTGGTCTGGCCCGGTTCATTGTGCTGGAAGGAGAATACCGGCGCCGGCACGCGCGGGTGAAAGAAGCCGTTCTGCCCGTCGAGGATGGCGCGGCTTGCGTTCAGGTGCCCCAGGAACTGTTTGGACGCATCGCTCATGTCGAAGAGGGACTGTTCAATTAGCGGCGGCAGCGCCATGAAGGGCAAGTTGGGCTGGCAGATGGTCTCCCAGAACTCACGCAAACGATCTACGCGGTGTTCGGGCGGATTGCCGGCGATGATGGCGGTGTTGAGGGCACCGATGGAGATGCCGGCCAGTCGGTTCAGAGGGATGTCGGCTTCCTTGAGGCCCTCAAAGACGCCGGCTTGATAGGCCCCCAGGGCTCCGCCCCCTTGCAACACGAGTGCGGTCGTTTCGTAGGGAGGCAGCTTGATTGTTTCGGGCATGAAGGGATTCTCAGTAAAACCAGGAAGCAGGATGATGCTTGAGGGCCACGCCCACGATATAGATGAAGACAAGCACAGCCATGACTGCGGCGATGGCGCGGCTGCGTGGTGTGCGGCCCCGCTTGATGGCGACGGTGCCTACGCCGATGTAGACGAGCAACAGGACGATCTTCGTGAGCACCCAGGGTTGGGCGGCGGCAGCGCCTAACATCATGGACAGCAGGATAGCGGCCACCAGCAGGACGGTATCAATGATGTGTGGCGCGATCTTGACGAATTTCTTCTGCAGAAGCGCA
>Ga0172382_10014124_pt1 | contig 10206 bp, 5 predicted proteins | sample Leawel138RmetaG_FD_122245 | JGI IMG/M metagenome (GOLD analysis project Ga0172382, IMG submission 122245) | Leachate microbial communities from a municipal landfill in Southern Ontario, Canada - Leachate well 138R metaG | ecosystem: Engineered > Solid waste > Landfill > Unclassified | place...
AACCAATCCCATCCCCCAAACTTCACTCACTACCTGAAAGCGAATAAGCAAATAAGCGATTAAACAAATAAGCAAACAACCAATCCCATCCCCAACCAAACTTCACTCACTACCTGAAAGCGAATAAGCAAATAAGCGATTAAACAAATAAGCAAACAACCAATCCCATCCCCAACCAAACTTCAATCACTACCTGAAAGCGAATAAGCAAATAAGCGATTAAACAAATAAACAAATAACCAATCCCATCCCCCAAACTTCACTCACTACCTGAAAGCGAATAAGCAAATAAGCGATTAAACAAATAAGCAAACAACCAATCCCATCATCACCCAAACTTCACTCACTACCTAAAAGCGAATAAGCAAATAAGCGATTAAGCAAATAAACAAATAAACGATTAAGCAAATACCCTCTCCCCCCTCTATTAACCAATTCACCACTCTTAAAACCGGCTCTAAGTAGTTTGATGTGTTTTTTTAAGTTAACTTTGTATAGATTTCTCGATAAGTCGGAAACAACATTTTATATCGGGGAAATCCTTGCTACGTAACTTTTAAACTTTTTGTGATATGAGAAATTTTACATTATTTAGAACCGGGGTAATTTTAGCTTTGGCTATGTTGTGTTTGCCTTTGCAGGAGGCAGATGCTTGTACACGGGTGGTGTATAAAGGCCCTAATGGTATGGTCATAACGGGAAGAAGTATGGATTTTACCCTTGAAATACCGGCTAATCATTGGATTTTTCCAAGAGGTATAAAGAGAAACGGAGAGGTGGGGAAGAACTCCATAGAGTGGACTTCAAAATACGGGAGTTTAGCAGTGAGTGCCTGGGATATTTCTGTGGTGGACGGCATGAACGAAAAGGGTTTGGTGGCCAATATGCTTTGGCTGGTCGAATCGGAATATCCTGCTTTTGACAAGTGGGGGACTAAAAAAGGTCTTGCCATTTCACTGTGGGCACAATATGCATTAGATAATTTTGCCACTGTTTCAGAGGCGGTCAACGAGTTGCGTAAAGAGTCGTTTGCCATCGTGTCAGACTTTATTCCCGGTACCGAAAAATTCACCACCGTACACTTGTCATTATCTGATGCTTCCGGAGATAGTGCAATATTGGAATATATTGGAGGCAAGTTGGTCATTCATCACGACCCCTCCTATACGATAATGACAAATGACCCGCCCTATGAGCAACAGCTGGCCATCGCCAAATATTGGGAAAACATCCCGGGTAAAGTTTATCTGCCGGGTTCTGTAACGGCTTCAGATCGCTTTGTCAGGGCTTCTTTTTTTAACAAATCCATTCCACAGACAGATAACGTAAGAGTGGCTGTAGCGGCTGTAGCCAGTGTGATGAGAAATGTGTCCGTACCTTACGGATTCGAAATAGAAGGCTATCCGAATTTATCTACAACCCGTTGGAGGGCTGTGGCCGACCAAAAAAATCTGGTGTATTACTTTGAAACGGCACTTACGCCAAATGCATTTTGGGTTGATCTGAAGAAGATTGATTTTAGCGAAAAGGCAAGCGTGAGAAAATTGGATTTATCAGACAACAAAACTTATTCGGGTGAGGCTTCTGCGGCTTTTGTAGATTCAAAACCCTTTAAGTTTATCGGAATCTGATTGTTAGTATTTATAGATGCCATTTCGACCGCAGCGTAGCGTAGCGGAGAAATCTTTAGTGGAGAATCACAAACAAAACTAACTCCCACTCCCGAGTCATAAGCGAATCAGCCCCCTAGGGACGTAGTTCCACGGAGCGAGCTAAATAAACGATTAAGCAAATAAGCAAATCCCTGTCGTGGTAAAGTGAACAGAGAAGTAATCCTTTCGTGTAGTAAAAGTAAAGTGCCCCTGTCATTTCGACCGCAGTGCAACGGAGCGGAGAAATCTTTAGCGGAGAACCACAAACAAAACTAAATTCCAATCCCGAGTCATAAGCGAATCAGCCCATTAGCGAATCAGCAAATTCACCACCCAATCTTCAATCACTACAAGCAATCTCAAATTTCAAATTTCAAATCTTCAATCAATCAACCCAAACCGTCAGGCTGAGCTTGTCGAAGCCCCAAAATCCTAAGTCTTATGTCCTAAAGTCCTATGTCAAATTCTATCTCCAACCCATCAACGACTAACCAAATAACCGATTAACCAAACTCACTACCCAATCTTCAATCACTACAAGCAATCTCAAATCTCAAATTTCAAATCATCAATCTAAAATCCTAAGTCTTACGTCCTGAAGTCCTAAGTCAAATTCTATCTCCAACCCTTCAACGACTAACCGATTAACCGATTAACCAAATCCACCACCAATTTTCAATCACTACAAGCAATCTCAAATTTCAAATCTTCAATCATCAATCGTTAATCATCAATCTAAAATCCTAAGTCTTACGTCCTAAAATCCTAAGTCAAATTCTATCTCCAACCCCTCAACGACTAACCAAATAACCGATTAACCACCCAATCTTCAATCACTAAAAAATCCTAAATCACCAGCCCACCAACGACTAACCGATTAACCAATTAACCAAATTCACTACCCAATCTTCAATCGCTGCAATCTCAAATCTCAAATCTCAAATTTTCAACTCCCAATCCCCAACCCATCAACGATTAACCAATTAACCACCATAACCAATTAACCAAACGCCCGGTTAACCAACTTAAAACCTTAAACCTTAAACGTTAAACAAAAAAACAAACCAACAGCAAGCTTCTTTCTTCACCCTTTTGGGTGATTTTTACGAAAACTTAAAAAAGACTTGGCAAAATCATAAAGAAAAGTTATATCTTTGCCAAAAATTGAGGTTTGTGAATAAAAGTAAAATATGGCTTTCTTCTCCTCACATGGGAGGGAATGAGCAAAAGTTTGTGCAGCAGGCATTTGATAGCAACTGGGTAGCTCCGCTGGGGCCGAATGTAAGCGGATTCGAGCAGGACTTAGAACAGTATTTAGAGCAGGAAGTATTCGTAGGAGCTTTGAGTGCGGGTACGGCAGCCCTGCATTTGGGGCTGATACTCTTAGGAGTAGAACACCAGGATGAGGTGATTTGCCAGAGTATGACCTTTTCGGCTTCGGCAAACCCGATTAGGTATTTGGGTGCCACTCCGGTGTTTGTGGATAGCGAACCCGACACTTGGAATATGTGCCCTCTGGCTTTAGAAGAAGCTATTCAGGACAGAATGGTCAAAGGCAAAAAGCCCAAAGCCATCATAGCGGTACACCTCTACGGTATGCCTTTTAAGGCGGACGAAATTAAGGCAATAGCTCAAAAATATGACATCCCTGTTTTGGAAGATGCGGCAGAAGCCTTGGGCAGCACCTATAAAGGACAGAAATGCGGTACCTTGGGAGATATAGGTGTGCTTTCCTTCAACGGAAACAAGATTATCACCACTTCCGGTGGTGGAGCCTTGGTTACACATACCCAGGAGCAGAAAGACAAAGCGGTGTTTCTCTCTACTCAGGCAAGGGACAATGCCCCACACTATCAGCATAGCCACATAGGGTATAATTACAGAATGAGTAATATATGTGCCGGTATAGGTCGGGGGCAGATGGAAGTGCTGGATAAACATATAGAATTGCGTAGAAAAATGCACCGTTTTTATGTGGAGTTGTTCCGCAATGCGGAAGGAGTAACCGTTTTTTCAGAACCCGGTGAGGCGTATAGGTCAAACCATTGGTTGAGTTGTGTTGTTCTGGATTCCTACCAAAGCCGAGAAAACCTCCGGTTGGCACTCGAAAGTGAAAACATTGAGAGCCGTCCGCTTTGGAAACCGATGCACCTGCAACCCGTTTTTGAAAAATATCCATATTACGGAGACACAGTGGCACAGGAATTGTTTGAAAGAGGGCTGTGTTTGCCATCGGGCTCCAACCTGAGTGATAGCGATAGAGAAAGAATAAAGGAGGTAATTTCATCCCATTTCAACAACCAATAACCAATAACCAAAAAAGATTTTAGATTGAAGATTGAAGATTGATGATTTCAGAATTTTAACCGACAACCGACAACTGACAACCACCATAACCAATAACCATCATAACCGACAACTGACAACCGACAACAACCAACCAATAACCAATAACCAACAACCATTAACCAATAACCAATAACCAATAACCAATAACCAACAACCATTAACCAATAACCAATAACCAATAACCAATAACCAACCAGCCACTATGGAACAAAACAAACTACTAAAAGGACTTCGGCAAGCGTGGGCAGCATTCTCTGTAGAGGGGCTGGGGCTACGGGTAAAACATATCGGCTATATGCCCCGTTGGGTGATTTTGTTTCTGGATCTTGCCATTCTCAGCTTCTCGGGCATACTCATTTATGTGATGTTCGATGGCATGGGGCTCAGCTACATAGCCCAAGGGCATTTGCTTTTGGCTACGGCAATGTTTTTTGTGGTAAACCTGCTTTTTTTCAGAATGTTTCGGGTCTATTCCGGAATCATCAGGCACTCTTCCTATATCGACGGCATCAAGATTTTCTTTTCACAGCTGTTTTCTTTTCTCGCCTTTGTGGTGATTAACATTTTGTTTGAGCATTTTTCGTCTGCAAACGAAAAGTTCTTCCTCACAACGGGTTTGTTAATAAATTTTGTTTTTTCCAGTTCGGCTCTTTTTGCCTATCGTATTTTCGTAAAAAGGGTTTTCGATCAGTATTTGGCCGAAAAGAAAAACGGTAGCCTTACAAAAGTAATGGTCTATGGGGTAAATTCCAATGCGATTTCGTTGGCCAATGCCTTGAAGTTTGAAAATCCTGCCCGCTACAAAGTGCTGGGTTTTATTGACAAAAACACCAAAAACCAGTCCAAACGCATACTCGATTTACCTATTATTGTCCACAACAAAAAGATTCCGGTACTGATGCGGTCGTTGGGGGCAGAAGCCTTGGTGATTGCTGATGATACTTTGTCTAAGGACGAAAAGATAAATATCGTAGATACCTGTTTGGAGTATAACTACAAAGTATATTCGGTGCCTTTTGTACAGGATTGGGACAGGCAAACCGAAGCTTCCAAAAAGATAAAACCGTTCCGCATTCAGGATTTGTTGGGTCGCCAACCGATAGTGCTCGACAACAACAACATCTCGTCTCAGCTTCGGGGAAAAACTGTTGTGGTTACCGGGGCGGCAGGCTCTATTGGTAGCGAAATCGTATGGCAGGTATTGAGTTTCCATCCTCGTAATGTAGTAGTGCTCGATCAGGCGGAGACTCCGCTCTATCAGTTGATGATGGAGCTCAACAAGTCCGATTTCAATGGTTGTCTATATGCCGAAGTGGCCGATGTAAGGAACCGCACGATGATGAAAAAGATATTCGAGCACTACAAACCCGATGTGGTCTATCATGCGGCTGCCTACAAACACGTTCCGCTGATGGAAGAAAATCCGGCTCAGGCGGTGTTTACCAATGTCTTGGGTACCAAAAACGTAGCCGATTTGGCTTGTGAATATAAGGTAGATAAGTTTGTGATGGTCTCCACAGATAAGGCGGTAAACCCGAGCAATGTGATGGGGGCTTCTAAGCGTATAGCCGAAAAATACGTACAATCGCTACATTCCCGTTGTCAGGAAGAAAAATCGGGCACTACCAAATTTATTACCACCCGCTTCGGAAATGTGTTGGGTTCCAACGGTTCGGTAGTACCGCTCTTTACCAAACAGATAGAAGAGGGCGGACCGGTAACCATCACTCATCCCGATATTATCCGTTATTTTATGACCATCCCCGAGGCGTGTCAGTTGGTTTTAGAAGCTGGTAGTATGGGTAGCGGGGGAGAAATTTACATTTTCGATATGGGGGCTCCCGTAAAAATCATAGACCTGGCACGAAAAATGATACGCCTTGCCGGTTTTGTACCCGATAAAGACATCGAAATCAAAGCCATTGGGCTTCGTCCGGGCGAAAAGCTCTATGAAGAATTGCTCAACGATTCGGCCAAAACCCTGCCAACGCATCATGAAAAGATTATGGTGGCTCAGGAAGCCTGCGACGAACATCCGGTGATTGCCGCTTGGGTCGATGAACTCATCATCAAAGCCTACAGCGACCACAAAGAAGAGTTGGTAGGTGATATGAAAAAAATAGTACCCGAATTCAAAAGCATGAATTCTGAATACGAACTCTTAGATAAAAAGTAATCAGTGTTCATAAATAACCTTAATCACTAAACAAAAGCAAATAAGAAAAATCACCAAATAACCTTTAATCACTGCATAAAAGCGAATAAGCAAATCCGCAAATAAGCGAATAAGCAGATTCACCAAATAAACTATAATCACTAAACAAAAGCGAATAAGCGAATATGCAAATCCGCAAATAAGCGAATAAGCAGATTCACCAAATAAACTATAATCACTAAACAAAAGCGAATAAGCAGATAAGCGAATAAGCAGATAAGCAGATAAGCAAATAAGCAAATCCGCAAATAAGCAAATAACCAAATCACTAATCTAATCCCCAGCAACCATGAGGCTCTATTATTTTGAAAAACTCGAAGTTTGGAAAGAAGCAAGGATTTTCGTGAAGGAAATATATCTGGTTACAAGAAGCTTTCCTGACGAAGAAAAGTACGGAATAACTTCCCAGTTGAGAAGGGCTTCTTTAAGTATTTGTGCTAATATTGCTGAGGGGAGCTCCCGACAAACCGAAAAAGATAAGGCTCGATTTATGAATCAGGCTTTTAGTTCAGCTATCGAAACCGTTAATTTTTTGATTCTGAGTAACGATTTGGAATTTTTATGTGATGAGCAATATATTGCTTTGAGAGAAAAAATAGAAAAAATCACCAACCAACTCAATAGCCTGTATAATAAGTATGAGAAATAGCAAATCCGCAATACCGAATCTATCGGGAGCAAATAAGCGAATCCGCAAAATCACTAAATAATCTTTAATCACTAAACAAAAGCAAATAAGCAAATAAGCAAATATGCAAATATGCAGATTCACCAAATAACCTTTAATCACTAAACAAAAGCAAATAAGCAAATATGCAAATATGCAAATATGCAGATTCACCAAATAACCTTTAATCACTGCATAAAAGCAAATAAGCGAATCCGCGAATCCGCAAATTCACATATTATCAAAAAAAAATCAATAATTCAAGATAAATCAATATATTTGCGGACTTTTAAGAAAAAATGACAATCAGTTTAAGCTATATGAAAAAATACGCCTGCCTTGCCATAACCGCCCTCGCTTTTCTCGTTACCGGGTGTGCCTCACGGGAAAAAATGATTTACCTCAACGACCTTGAGGGCAATTCACAAACCGAGATTACCAACTCCTATCAGCCCAAACTCCAGCCCGATGATGTGTTGAGTATTATTGTAAATTCCAATGCTCCGGAGTTGGTTGCTAAATTTAACCCGAGTTTACTTATTTTTCAACAAGGCTCAGAGATGGGGTCGGGACAACAGCGGTTGCAGACCTATCTGATAGATGCCGAAGGCTATATTATTTTCCCGGAGATTGGCAAAATTCAGTTGGGCGGGCTCACTACTGCTGAAGCTACAGAAAAACTTACGACACTCATTAAACCTCGTGTTGCTGATGCTACCATCAACCTCAGGCTGATGAACTTCAAGGTAACCGTGCAGGGCGAAGTCGCTCGTCCGGGTACCTATACGATAGAGTCAGAACGGATAACCCTTTTTCAGGCATTGAGTTTGGCAGGTGATATAGGGATTTATGGAAAAAGAGGTAACATATTAGTAATTCGGGAGGTCGATGGCAAACGAACCTATAATAGGGTGGATATCACAAATTCAGACTTTACGAATTCCGATTTCTATTACCTGTCTCCCAACGATGTGGTCTATGTAGAGCCTAATAAGGTACGTATCAACTCCTCAGCTGTAGGTCCCAACCTCACCTTTGTGCTTTCAGCCGTTTCATTGCTAACCACCATAGTCGTAGTAATCATAACCTATAATTAATTTTTGTTTTTATGAGCGATCAGGATTTTCAGGATAAAGAAAAAGAAAACCAGAGCATTAACCTGCAGGAGCAGCTCACCCGCTATTTATACCACTGGAAGTGGTTTGTGTTGGGTGTTGTAGTGGCACTCTCGTTAGCCTATGTCTATTTGCGTTATGCTACACCAGTCTATCAGGCAAATGCTCTGATTATGTTAAAAGACGACTACCGTGGAGGGGCAGCCAACGAACTTTCCGTGCTGTCCGAACTCGGTATTGGCGGTTCCAAAGACAATGTCGAAAACGAAATGGAAGTATTAAAGTCTCGTACGCTTTCCGAAAAAACTATAGAGAAACTCAGGTTTAATATTTCCTATTTTATAGAAGGTAGGATTAAGACGATGGAACTCTATAAAAATACTCCTGTAGAAGCAGTGTTTTCAGAGATTCAAAGTAGTTTTTCTGTCATAGTAGAAGGTATAGACAGCAATAGCTTCAGCCTCCATAGCGAAGATATCGCTATAGGGCAATATAACTACGGAGAAGAAATTGCCCTCGAAGGAAAAGGAACTTTCAAAATAAACAAAGTAGCTCTTTTCTTTACAGACCCTAAGCACGAAATCATCATAAGTGTAGGCAAAGTAGGGGCAATAGCCCGGAGTTATAGAGCTAGTCTTCAGGTGGCTCAGCCCGCCAAGTTTGTAAGCGTAGTCTCGCTCACCACGGTCAATACCCATAGACAAAAAGCCGAAGACTACCTTAATACACTGGTTGATATCTATAATCAGGACAATATCGAAGACCGTCGGTTTATCTCTCAGAAAACCTCCGATTTCATCACCCAGCGTTTGGAAGTGTTGGTCGAAGAGTTGAGCGAAGTAGAAGACAATGCCGAGAAGTTTAAAAAAGAAAACCAACTTACTGACATTACTACCGAGGGGCAACTTTTTGTAAACAACTTGAGTGAGGTAGAGAAAAAACTGTTTGATATCGACACCAAAATCAGTATCATAGACACCATCGTCAAAGAGTTTATCGACAAAGACACCCGGGGGCAAACCTTCCCGATGGTGCTCGATGGTTCTTCTATGGGAGCATCTTTAACGACAGCTATAAGTGAACACAACCGTTTGGTGCTGTGGAGAAATACCATAGGAGTGTCTGCCGGTCCCGAGAATACAGATATCAAAGAATACGACAAACAGATAGAGGACTACAAAAAGAATATCAAAGCCGGTTTGTTGCAGCTAAAATCCAACCTCCAGATTACCCGTGAAGATATCGCTGCAGAACGAAGCAAAATACGAGGAAAAATCAGCACCATCCCTACCCTCGAAAAAGAATACAGGGGCATCTCCCGTCAACAAGGAGTGAAAGAGGCGTTATTCCTCTATTTGCTCCAAAAGCGGGAAGAAGCCGAGATTGCCATGGCGGCCCTGGCGCCCAATGCCAAAGTAATTGATAGTGGCTTGGCTTCCGAAATCCCGATTTCACCTAAGCGTAATATTATCTTTTTAGCGGCTTTTATCCTAGGCTTACTCATTCCGTTCGGGATTATCTATCTCTATTATTTGCTCGATACCAAAGTGAAGCGTGGCGATTTGGGCAAAGTGCTTACGATTCCGTTTGTGGGCGATGTGCCCCGTTTTTTGGCTAAAGAAGAGATGATTTCTGCCAATGACCGCTCCAGTACGGCAGAGGCACTCCGTATCGTCCGTACCAATATGGAGTTTGTGCTCAGCCAGATTGAGACCGAGAAGCGGGCGAAAGCTATTTTTGTAACCTCTACTTTGCCTAAAGAGGGTAAAACCTTTATAGCGGTGAATCTGGCAGGTACTTTTGCCCTTTCCGGCAAAAAGGTATTGCTCATCGGGATGGATATCCGTAACCCGAAATTGGCAGATTATATCAAGATTCCGTCTAAGGGGCTAACGTCCTATTTGGCTTCTTCGGGTAGCATTACCCTCGACTCCATCATCCTCAAACAGGAAGGCTACCCCGATTTCTATGTGATGCCTCCGGGAGTTATTCCACCAAACCCGGCAGAACTCTTGATGAGTCCTAAGGTGACTGAGATGTTTGATTACCTCAAAACCCAGTTCGATTACATCATTGTCGATACGGCTCCGGTGAGTTTGGTGACCGATACACTTTTGGTAGCCAACAATGCCGATGCCTTCATTTATGTAATCCGTCATAATTATCTGGACAAACGTATGTTACCGCTACCGGAAAAACTTTATCAGG
>Ga0172382_10014125_pt1 | contig 10205 bp, 8 predicted proteins | sample Leawel138RmetaG_FD_122245 | JGI IMG/M metagenome (GOLD analysis project Ga0172382, IMG submission 122245) | Leachate microbial communities from a municipal landfill in Southern Ontario, Canada - Leachate well 138R metaG | ecosystem: Engineered > Solid waste > Landfill > Unclassified | place...
AGGTAACTCATGATGTTTTCCGACATCGAGGGAGGCATAAGATTGTTGGTCAGGAAGGCATCCAGTGATTCCTTGAAGTCGGTGAATAGCGGAAAGGCGGTGAAAAGGGACAGGATAACCGCCAGCAGGGGAACAATGGCCAGTACGGTGGTAAATGTCAGACTGGAAGCAACTTGTGTGAGATTGTCACGCATAAGCCGGGTAAAGGCAAACAGAACGGCATCCCTGTAAAACAGCAGACGGGATTGCCGGGTGAACTGGGAAAGCTGCTCCTGTTCTTCTTGTACTTCCAGGGCTTCCTGCTTTTGCTCCAGGTGCTCTTCCTGATCCAGATAGTTTTGCTTGTCTTTGGTTTTCATGAAAAAGTAAGGGAGGTGGCCAATTTAAAGGCAGTATAACAAGATTATCACCGTCCTTTAAGTCAGGCTGCGCTTATAATACAGTAATTAACGTCCACATGATGATTGAGTATTTTTGTGCCAGCACCTGTAATTTCTTCTCCAGAACCTGATAGCCCCGTTTATTCTGTCAACCATCCCATGATGGTCACGCTGAACCCGGTCTATCGTTATATTTGTTTTGCCAGTCTGTTGGCTTTGTTGCTGCTATGCGTGCTATGGGAGCTGGTGCTTGACCCGCTGGTGCCGGGGGGCAGTATTTATGTCCTGAAAGCCTTACCGCTTATTTTCCCCCTATATGGTGTTTATAAAGGCAATTTATACACCATGCAATGGTCTTCCATGCTGGTCCTGCTTTATATTATGGAGGGCACCGTGCGTTGGTATTCCGATATAAGTACCACCTCAATGTATCTGGGCATGGCTGAAACCCTGCTTTCATTGCTTGTGTTTGCAAGTGCCATTCTATACGTTCGCCCGGCCAAGAAAGTGGCCCGTGCCACCAAGAAACAGGGTAAATAAAATATGTTTGCCCAATTGCCGGTCAGTAATAGTTTTGCCCAACTGTCACCCGAGTTTTATACCCGGCTGCAGCCACGTGGTCTGAATAATCCATCCCTGTTGCATGTCAATAACGATGTGGCAGGCTTGCTGGGTCTTGATAAAGCCCAAACCGAAAGTGATGAGTTCCTGCAAATCATGTCCGGTAATGCACCATTGCCAGGTGGTGTCACCCTATCTGCCGTCTACAGTGGTCACCAGTTTGGCGTATGGGCCGGGCAGCTGGGTGATGGCAGGGCGCATTTGCTGGGTGCCGTGGCAGGGCACGATGACACTGGTAAGCCCTGCGACTGGGAGTTGCAGTTAAAGGGTGCCGGGCTTACTCCTTATTCCCGTATGGGAGACGGTCGCGCTGTTTTACGCTCTTCAGTGCGTGAATATCTGGCCAGTGCCGCCATGGTGGGTCTGTGTATTCCCACCACGCTGGCCTTATGCATTACCCAGTCTGATGATCCGGTTTATCGTGAAACCACCGAAACAGCCGCCATCGTCACGCGGGTGGCCCCCAGCTTTGTCCGTTTTGGTTCTTTCGAGCACTGGTATGCCAATCGCCGTCCAGACCTGTTGCGTGAGTTGCTGAATTATGTGGTCAGTCATTTTTTTGCCGATGAAGTCAAGGTGGCACAAAGCGATGCCGATTTGCCGGCCATGGTGTGCGGTTTCCTTGATAGCGTCATCAAACGTACCGCCGTACTCATGGCAGACTGGCTGTGTGTCGGGTTTTGTCATGGCGTCATGAATACCGACAACATGTCCATTTTGGGCTTAACCATTGATTATGGTCCGTATGGCTTCATGGACGGCTTCCAAGCCAACCATATTTGCAACCACTCTGATAGCGAAGGACGGTATGCCTGGAATCAACAGGCATCAGTAGGTTTGTGGAATTTATACCGTTTGGCCAATTGCTTTGTCTCATTGGGAGTTCCCCAAGAGGCGCTTACCGAATGTCTTGATCGCTATGAGCCAGTTTTTACCGCCACTTTCCGTGAGAAACTGATACGCAAAATAGGGCTGGTGCAATGGCAGGAAGATGATGAACAACTGCTGGAACAGTGGTGGCAGATGCTGCATGCCCAAAAGGCTGATTTCACTTTAAGTTTCAGGTATTTGTCTGAGGTCATGCACGATGACTCGCGGTTTTTGGGCCTTTTTTCAGACAAATCTGCCGCGCAGCAGTGGTTGCAGCAATACAAGGAGCGTATTGCCGGTATTGAAGGAAACGAACAGGAGCGGGTGGATGGCATGAATGCGGTTAACCCTTTGTATGTCTTGCGCAATTATCTGGCCGAAAAGGCGATTTGGGATGCCAAGCGTAAAAATCCGGCCACCATTGAAAACCTGTTAACGGTGTTAAGAAACCCGTTTGTGGAACACGCGGGCATGGAGCAATTTGCCGCCTTGCCACCCGATTGGGCCAATGAGATTGCGGTAAGCTGTTCTTCTTGAGTAAGATACATGAACAGCAGAAATAAAAAAATTTGGATAAGAGAATAAAATGTCAGGTAATACATTAGGAAAAATTTTTACGGTCAGCAATTTTGGCGAGTCGCACGGACCGGCCATTGGTTGTGTCATTGATGGCTGCCCGGCCGGCATGGAATTGTCAGCTGAAGATATCCAGCTGGAACTGGACAGGCGCAGGCCTGGGACCTCACGGCACGTGACCCAGCGTCAGGAGCCCGATCAGGTGGAAATCCTGTCTGGTGTTTACGAAGGTAAAACCACGGGTACACCCATTGGGCTGCTTATCCGTAACCAGGACCAGCGCAGCAAAGATTATTCGGCCATTTCGGACACATTCCGTCCCGGTCATGCAGACGTCACTTACTGGAAAAAATACGGTATTCGCGACCCGCGGGGGGGCGGACGTTCTTCGGCCCGTTTGACCGCGCCCACGGTGGCGGCCGGTGCGGTGGCCAAAAAATGGCTTAAACAAGAGTTCGGCACGGTTATCCGTGGGTACATGAGCCAGTTGGGTCCTGTCGAAATTCCCTTCATTTCGTGGGATCATGTCGCCAATAATCCGTTTTTTGCAGCGAACCAAAGTCTGGTTCCCGAACTGGAAAGTTACATGGATGAATTGAGAAGGGACGGCGACTCTATCGGGGCACGCATAGAAGTGGTGGCCCAAAACCTGCCTGCTGGCTGGGGTGAGCCTATTTATGATCGCCTTGATGCCGATATTGCACATGCCATGATGGGTCTTAATGCCGTGAAGGGGGTTTCTATCGGTGCAGGCTTCGAGTCTGTGGCCCAGCGCGGTTCCGAGCATGGCGATGAATTGACGCCTGATGGTTATTTAAGCAATCATGCGGGGGGTATTCTGGGCGGCATTTCTACCGGCCAGGATATTACGGTGTCTCTGGCCATCAAGCCAACCTCCAGTATCCGTATTGAACGCAAATCGTTGAACAAGGCTGGTGAGCCGGTCATGGTGCAAACCCTGGGCAGGCACGATCCTTGCGTGGGTATTCGTGCAACACCTATTGCCGAGGCCTTGCTGGCGCTGGTTTTAATCGATCACGCACTCAGGCAGCGGGCTTATCGCTGCTGATTGTTGGTTGCAGACCAGTATTGGTTGCCAATAAAAAGGACGGTTTGAATACCGTCCTTTTTATTTGAATAAAAGCGCGATTAGAACAAGGCTTTCAGCACGGTTCCGGACACAGAACCCAGGCTGATATCGGGATAACCTTCTTTCCGGCAAACGCCCTTGATAATAATTTCATCACCATCTTCCAGGAAGGTGCGTTTCTCACCCCAGGGCAGTGCGATGGGTTTTTTCCCGCCTTCGCTCATTTCCAGCAATGAACCCGCCTCTTCGGGGTTGGGGCCAGACAGGGTGCCTGAGCCCAGCAAGTCTCCCGGTTGCAGATTACAGCCGTTAACCGTGTGGTGTGTAACCATTTGGGCAATGGTCCAGTAGGCATCCTTGAAGTTGCTGCTGGCCAGTTTTGCCGGTTGCTGATTGCTGCTGCGCGATTTTTCGGTGCTGATCAGAACGTCCAGTTTCAGATCATAGGCACCGGCCTTGCTGTTTTCTTCGGAGCTGAGGTACTCAAGTGGCTGAGGGTCTTCGGCAGGATGGGAGAAAGCGGTCTGGAACGGTGCCAGGGCTTCTGTGGTAACAACCCATGGCGAAATCGTGCTGGCAAAGTTTTTGGCCAGGAATGGGCCAAGTGGCTGGTATTCCCAGGCTTGCAAGTCACGGGCTGACCAGTCATTCAGGATGCACAGGCCAAAAATGTGTTTGGGGGCATCTTCTATCTTGATGCGATGGCCAAGATCGTTGCCGCTGCCAATAAAAACACCCAATTCAAGTTCGTAATCAAGACGTTTGCAAGGACTTAATTCTGGTTTTCCATCTTCAGTTGCCGGACGCAATTGCCCAACTGGACGATGAAACTGCTGACCGGAAACACCAATGCTGGAGGCGCGGCCATGGTAACCGATGGGAATCCATTTGTAGTTGGGCAACAAGGGGTTATCGGGGCGGAACTGTTTGCCTACGGCAGTGGCATGATGCACTGAAATATAAAAGTCGGTATAGTCGCCAATTTTGGCCGCAGTAGTGTATTGAGCATTGGCCTGGGGTACAAGCAAAGGTTGTATGCTGGCTTGTAATTCAGAGCCGCTTTTCAGGGCACGTGACAAGGCAAGGCGTAAGGCAGACCAGTATGCCTGACCCAGTCCCATCAATTCGTTCAGGTGGGTGCCACGGCAGGCATTCAGGGCCTCCTGGGCTTTGCCTTCAAACAAATTCAGGGTTGCCAGTGCAGCCAGGTCTATAATTTGGTCACCAATGGCAACGCCAGGACGGAAGGCTTCTTCTGAGTTGGCCTGGCGAAATGAGGCAAAGGGCAAGTTCTGGATGGGAAAACCGTTGCCGGGTATGTTGGCTGATTCAATCCAGCTTTGCAGTTGGGGGTTATGTGTCTCGTTTAGTGTTGTCATGCGTTTGAATAATTTAAAAAAGAGTTCTCAATTATAGTTGAAAGCGCAACTATTATAAGGGGATCTACTGGCTCAAAACCATCGAAGGTTTACCTGTATGGTATTGCGTTTTGTTGCCCGGTCTTGCGTAACGGATAAAACCGTAACAAATGATACTATACCTTATAAGCAAAAAAACAGCCAGAGGTAAGCCTGGCTGTGGCTGCAAAACTCTTGTCTGGTAAGTGTTATTTGCTATTTTTAAAGTCTCAATCCATTTGTTTCAGGACATTGCCAAGGACATTGAATATCTGTGTGATTTGTTCTTCATTAATAATGAGCGGGGGCGAAATGGCAATAATATCGCCGGTGTAACGCAGCAGGACCCCTTGTTCGTAGCATTTCTGGAAAACTTCAGCGGCACGGGCGCCAGGGGCACCGGGTCTGGCTTTTAGCTCGACACCCGCTACCAGGCCAAGGTTGCGTATGTCCAAAACGTGAGGAAAACCTTTCAAAGCGTGTGCGGCCTGCTCAAACACGCCACTCATTGCTTTGGCATTTTCAAAAATACGCGCTTTTTCGTACAGTTCCAGGGTTGCCTTGACGGCGGCGGCAGACAGGGGGTGTCCCGAGTAAGTATAGCCGTGAAAGAGTTCAATGCCACCTGCGGAATCATTGATGATCGTGTTGTAAATATTTTCCTGGACAGCCACCGCACCCACTGGTGCAGCGGCATTGCTAAGGCCTTTTGCCAGGGTGATGAGATCGGGCGTGATGCCAAAATACTCACTGGCAGTTGCGGTACCCAGACGTCCAAAACCGGTAATGACCTCATCAAAAATAAGTAAAATGCCGTGTTTACGGGTAATTTCACGCAATCGTTCCAGATAGCCTTTGGGTGGAATCAGCACGCCTGTAGAACCGGCAATGGGTTCTACAATGACCGCGGCAATGGTGGAAGCATCATGCAGGGCGATGATATTTTCAAGCTCATCAGCAAGATGTGCGCCCCAGGCGGGCTGTCCTTTGCTATAAGCATTGTGTTCCAGATGGTGCGTGTGGGGCAAGTGATCCACCTGGGGAAGCAGGCTGTTGGAAAAGGTTTTTCGGTTGGGGCTGATACCGCCCACTGAAATGCCTCCAAAACCAACGCCATGATACCCGCGTTCACGACCAATCAAGCGGGAGCGGGTGGGCTCTTTGTTGGCCCGATGATAGGCCAGGGCGATTTTCAGAGCCGTATCCACAGACTCTGAACCGGAGTTGGTAAAGAATATTTTGTTGATCCCTTCAGGCATGAACTCGGCGACAGCCTGAGCCGCTTCAAACGCGATGGGATGACCCATCTGGAAACCGGGCGCGTAATCCAGCACGTTTATTTGTTCAATCATGGCCTGGCTTATTTCCTCACGGCCATGCCCGGCATTCACACACCATAAACCGGCGCAGCCATCCAGTATTTGCCGATCATCGATAGATGTGTAATACATGCCTTTAGCCGCCTTTAACAGGCGAGGTGCTGCCTTGAAATTTTTATTGGCGGTAAAGGGCATCCAAAAATGGGAAAGATCGGGTGTCTGGCGCATGGCTTTACTCCGAAAAGTGGGTGATTGATGAAAGGTGTTTTGTCTGATATGAAAAAAAATTTATTATCTGCAATTTACTTGAGTATTATGACATGCTGTCTAGCTGGAAAAACAGGCGGGTTTTACCTATGAAATTTGGCTATGTGATTGTTTTGCAACAAACAGTTTGACGGACAGAAACGGTTGAATGGGCAAGACCTGCTGGCTTGCATGTGAGTGATTAATGCCGTTTTTATAGTAGTATCACTACTAGTATAAATAATGAGCTTGTTAAGCGCTGACAATCAGCGATAATTATCTCCATTGTTGACAAAAAGGTTTTTGTCAACCCAACAAAACTATTCATTTAGTTGTGCGGAGAGAAAAATGGCGCAAACACTTTACGACAAGCTCTGGGATGCTCACGTAGTTGACCAGGGAGAAGACGGTACCTGTTTATTGTATATAGACCGTCAGTTATTGCATGAAGTAACCAGTCCACAGGCTTTTGAGGGCCTGACCATTGCCGGGCGCAAACCATGGCGTCTAAGTGCCAATCTGGCCGTGGCCGATCATAACGTGCCCACTAAAGACAGGGCTGAAGGCATTGCCGATCCTATTTCCAGACTGCAAGTTGATACCCTGGATAAAAATTGTGAAACCTTTGGTGTCACTGAGTTCCGCATGAATGACATGCGTCAGGGAATTGTGCACGTGATTGGCCCAGAGCAAGGTGCAACCTTGCCAGGCATGACGGTTGTGTGCGGTGACTCGCATACCAGCACGCACGGTGCGATGGGGGCATTGGCTTTTGGTATTGGTACATCTGAAGTCGAACACGTTCTGGCTACCCAGACACTGTTGATGAAAAAGAACAAAAACATGCTCATCAAGGTAGAAGGTGAGTTGCCATTTGGCTGTACCGCGAAAGACGTGGTTTTACATATTATTGGCGTCATTGGTACGGCTGGTGGTACAGGTCATGCCATTGAGTTTGCGGGTAGCACCATTCGTGCCTTGTCCGTAGAAGGTCGCATGACCGTGTGCAATATGGCTATCGAGGCAGGTGCCCGCTCAGGTATGGTTGCCGTAGATGAAAAAACCATTGAATACTTCCGTGGTCGTCCTTATTCACCAACCGGCATCTTGTGGGACGAGGCGGTCAAGTACTGGGCAACATTGCACTCTGATGAAGGCGCCAAGTTTGATACGGTAGTGGAAATCAATGCCAACGATATCAAACCACAGGTAACCTGGGGTACTTCACCTGAAATGGTATTGTCTATTGAAGACCGCATTCCCGATCCTGACAAGGAAAAAGATGATGTCCGCCGTAGTGGTATGGAGCGCGCACTCGAATATATGGGTCTGAAGCCCAATACGCCTATCGAAGATATCCGCATTGATCGCGTTTTCATTGGTTCCTGTACCAATTCCCGCATTGAAGACTTGCGTGCTGCTGCCAAGGTAGCCCGAGGCAAACATGTCGCATCAAATGTCATTCAGGCAATGGTGGTACCCGGTTCAGGTCTGGTCAAGAAACAGGCCGAACAGGAAGGCTTGGATAAAATCTTTATTGACGCCGGTTTCGAATGGCGTGAGCCAGGTTGCTCAATGTGCCTGGCCATGAATGCTGACCGTCTTGAGCCCGGAGAGCGTTGTGCCTCAACCTCAAACCGGAACTTTGAAGGCCGTCAGGGGCAGGGTGGTCGTACCCATTTGGTTAGTCCTGCCATGGCTGCTGCTGCCGCAATTGCCGGTCATTTTGTTGATGTCAGAAAATTAGGATAACTGAAATGGAAGCTTTTACAACACATCAAGGCTTGGTAGCCCCCCTGGACCGCGAAAATGTGGATACAGACCTGATTATCCCCAAGCAGTTTCTGAAATCTATCAAACGTACCGGTTTTGGCCCCAACCTGTTTGACGAGCTGCGTTATCTGGATCATGGCGAGCCCGGCATGGATAACAGCAAGCGTCCGCTGAATCCCGACTTTGTCTTGAATCAGTCCCGTTACACAGGCGCTTCAATTTTGCTTGCCCGCAAAAACTTTGGTTGTGGTTCAAGTCGTGAGCATGCACCTTGGGCACTAACACAGTATGGTTTCAAGGCAATTATTGCCCCTTCCTTTGCGGATATTTTCTTTAATAACAGCTTCAAGAATGGCTTGTTACCTATTGTGCTTTCCGAACTGGAAGTGTCCCGCCTCTTTGATGAGGTCAAGGGTTTTGCCGGCTATAAACTGCGTATCGATCTGGAGCGCCAGGTGGTGATTGCCCCCGATGGCCGTGAAATGTCTTTCCAGATTGACGGGTTCCGCAAATATTGCCTGCTTAACGGGTTTGACGATATTAGCCTTACCCTGCAAAAAGCAGACAAGATCAAGTCTTTTGAAGCAGAGCGATTGGCCCGTCACCCATGGCTTGAAGGCAATGCCGGCTTGGTTAAATAACAGGAACTTTACATGACTTATAAAATTGCAGTATTGCCAGGTGATGGCATTGGAAAAGAGATTGTAGACCAGGCGGTGCGTGTGTTAACCGCACTCAAACTGGATATCGCACTTGAAGAAGCACCGGTTGGTGGCGCAGCATACGACCAATTGGGTCATCCGTTACCGCCATCAACACTGGAACTGGCGAAAAACTCAAATGCTATTCTGTTTGGTGCCGTTGGTGATTGGAAATATGACGCTTTGCCTCGTGAGCATCGTCCTGAACAGGCTATTCTTGGCCTGCGCAAAAATATGGGTCTGTTTGCAAACCTGCGTCCAGCCATTCTTTATCCACAGTTGGCTAATGCTTCTTCTCTTAAACCCGAAGTGGTTTCTGGCCTGGATATTCTGATTGTCCGTGAGCTGACTGGTGATATTTATTTCGGCACGCCACGCGGTGTCCGTACGGCCGAAGATGGTGCTTTCAAAGGCGAGCAGGAAGGTTTTGATACCATGCGTTACGCCGAAACCGAAGTTCGCCGGATTGCCAAAATCGCCTTCGAGGCGGCCCGCAAGCGTAATGGTAAATTGTGCAGCGTTGACAAGGCCAATGTACTGGAAACTTCCCAGTTCTGGCGTGACATCATGATTGATGTTTCCAAACAATACCCTGATGTTGCCCTGTCCCATATGTATGTTGATAATGCCGCCATGCAGTTGGTACGTGCACCTAAAGAGTTTGATGTCATTGTTACCGGCAACCTGTTTGGCGACATCCTGTCTGATGAGGCCGCCATGCTAACCGGCTCCATTGGCATGTTGCCTTCAGCTTCCCTGAATGCATCCAACCAGGGTTTGTATGAGCCCAGCCATGGTTCGGCACCGGATATTGCCGGCAAAAATATTGCCAATCCCCTGGCCACTATTTTATCTGCTGCCATGATGTTGCGTTATTCATTAAATGAAACCGCTGCGGCAGACAAAATTGAAGGGGCTGTTCGCCAGGTGCTGGCACAAGGGTTGCGTACAGCCGACATTTATGAAGAAGGAACAGAAAAAGTTTCAACTTCTCAAATGGGTGATGCTGTCTTGAAAGCATTAAGCTGATATAGTGTTGTAATATAAGCACTAAATAGTAAAGAGGGGCTTGTTGCGAAGGTGGGTATCTACCAACGTGACAGTGTCCCTTTTGTTGTCTGAATTTTTTGTAATTTGAAATTTTGTGAGTTAAAAATGACACAATCTGTCGGTTTGGTCGGTTGGCGCGGGATGGTAGGCTCTGTTCTCATGCAGCGTATGCGTGATGAAGG
>Ga0172382_10014128_pt1 | contig 10205 bp, 14 predicted proteins | sample Leawel138RmetaG_FD_122245 | JGI IMG/M metagenome (GOLD analysis project Ga0172382, IMG submission 122245) | Leachate microbial communities from a municipal landfill in Southern Ontario, Canada - Leachate well 138R metaG | ecosystem: Engineered > Solid waste > Landfill > Unclassified | place...
AGAATATCCGATCTGGATCGCGCATGGCTTGCCACACCAGGCAGTCGAATGGTCGAGAGAAGGGGATTTTCTGGTGGGCGGCACAGGGTTCGAACCTGTGACCCCTGCCGTGTGAAGGCCGGATTATGGGTTCGCACCAGTTCGTGGAAGTTCACTAAGCCATTGATTTTGCGGAATTACAGTTCTTGACGGTTCGCCAGCGTTCGCCGTAAAGTTTTACGGAAGTTTTACGGAAGGTGAGGCGAGAATGGGCATCAGGAACGCGGGCGGGCGGTCGCAACTCAAGATCAACGCGGACAAGATCGTCTGGGAGAAGCACACGACGGGGCAGTACGTCGGGTTTCGCAAGACCGGTGCCGCGTCGGGTACCTGGTGGGCGCGGGTCCGGGATGCCGCCACCGGAAAGCAGCACTACAAGCTGCTCGGTGAGCTCGCCGACCATCTGCCGAAGGATCAATGGAACGCGGCGCTGAAGTCGGCGCTCGAATGGTTTCGGGCGGCTGACGCTGGCGTGACGCCGCACAAGATGACGATGGGCAATGCCTGCGAGCGGCATGTGAAGGCCATCCGGGCCGACGGCAACGAGAAGAAGGCCGACGAGACGGAAGGGCGCTTCCGTCGGCTGGTCTATGGCGATCCGGTTGCTGCTATCGAGCTTGGCCGGCTGCGCAAGGTCGATCTTGAAGCGTGGCGCCGCCGAGTCGCCGCAGCGCCCGCCCGAGTTTGGCGGCGCAAGGCCAGTGGCGAATTGAAGGCGCGCAACCGGCCGGGCAAGGCTGCCGAGGAAACTCGGGGCCGGTCGGCTTCTACCGTCAATCGGGACATCGTGCCGGTGCGGGCGGCGCTCAACAGGGCGCTGGACGATGGGCTCGTCGCATCGGACCTCGCCTGGCGCGTGGCGCTCAAGCCGAGCGAGAAGGCCGGCAGGCGTCGCGACCTGTACCTGGACAAGGACGAGCGCCGGAGGCTGGTCGAGGCTGCTGGCGACGAGATCCGGCCGTTCCTGCGGGGGCTGGCGATCCTGCCGCTGCGGCCTGGTGCGCTGGCTGCGCTGACGGCGGGCGACTACGACCACCGGCGCAAGTCCCTGCGGATCGGGATCGACAAGAACGACGGGGAGCGCTGGATCACTCTCCCAGAGGCGGTTGCCACTTTCCTGCGCGAGCAGACACGTAGCAAGCTGCCGGCGGCGCCGATCTTCTGCCGGGCCGACGGGATAGCCTGGAACAAGGATTCCTGGAAGGGGCCGATCAAGGATGCGGCATCGGCCGCCGATCTGCCGGCCACGACGACCGCGTACGTCCTGCGGCATTCGACGATCACTGATCTTGTCGTCGGCGGGCTGGACCTGCTGACGGTGGCGCAGATCAGCGGGACATCGGTTGCCATGATCGAAGCCCACTATGGGCACCTTCGGCAAGATCACGCAGCGGCCGCGCTGGTCGCACTGGCGCTGTGAGGGACGGCATGACCAATCAGGAAATGTACGACCACGGGGTCGACCGGCTGGTGGAATGGGTGAAGTCTGTCCATGAGAGCCACGGCCGGCGCAACTGGACGGAAACGCGCCGGAGATATGAAGCCTTCGCGCAGCGCGCCGAGGAGTTCGCGAACTTGATCGCGGAACACGAAGCGACCGACATCGAGGAAGTTTTCGAGCGGCACGAGACGGAGGTGGGCGCCGATGGCTGGCCGATTGATCATGAGCCGGCCACCACCATGAAGGTGCTGAAATACCAGATTCAGGACTTGGCCGCCTCGGCTCGCACGGCGGCGAGCGAGCTGCCGACCGCAAGACAGAAACTTGCATTGCCGATGGCTGCCAAGGGGTTCCTGTATCTGCGATACGACTACGGGTTCGACCGCCCGGCGCTGAGCAACAACAGTGAGGACGTTCGCGAGCTTGGCCGCATCTGCCAGTTATCGGGGATCGTGCTGTCGCCCGAGACAGTGCGCAACGCCTTGGCCGAAGCAATCCGGACCTTCGATCCTCACTACCGCGCCGAAGTTTCCTTTCTGTATCGGTAGGTTAACTTCGCACCGAATTCCGGCTTGCAACTCAACCTAGCTACTGTTCGCCAGCGTTCCTAGAGTCCGCACATACCCGCTTGAACGGATTGAGCGGGGGACTCTAGGAGCATACAAGTGGTTGAGCAACTCCATGCCGCGCTCGCGGCGAAACAGCGTTTCCTCGAATCCCTTCAGGCCTATTCCATCCCGCAGTTCTGCGACGTGTTTGGGATCGGCAGGACGCAAGTCTTTGCGGAGATGAAGGCAGGCCGCCTTCGCAGCTACATGGTCGGCCGCCGCCGCTTCATCTCGGCCGCTGCCGCCAACGACTGGCAGCGCGACCGCGAGGCCGAATCCGCCTCGATGGAGGCGTAGGCCATGACCACAAACGAGAAGGCCGTCGAGGTGTTGGCGCACCCGACGGCCCAGAGGAAAGCACAGCACCCCAAGGATACCAAGATCAACAGGATCTTGAACATCCTGCGTTCCGGGATATCGCTGAACCGCTTCGAAGCCGCACGCCTTGGCGATTCCTGCTTGAACAGCACGGTCGCGGTCCTGCGGGCCGAGGGCTTCAATATCGTCGGCGTGTGGGAGGAAGTGCCGAACCGCTTTGGCGGCAAGACGCGCTGCAAACGCTACCGCTACGTCGCCGGATCATGAACGCCGTGCCGGAGTCGATTTCCGGGCCTGTGGGGCGCGATCAATGGGATATCCAGGTCGATACGTCGGCCACCCTCGATCGCGTCCCTGATGGCGCCTACGTCGCTCGCTACGTCGAGCACGAAACCCTGTTCCTGTTCAACAGCGGCAAGGTCGTGCTGCGCTTCGAGATTGCCGACGGCGACCTGGCCGGCACCCGGCTCATCAAACCCTACCGCGTCAAGAAGCTGCTGTCCCGACCGAAGAAGGGCGGCAGGTTCACCCTCGGGCGCTCGTCTGAACTTTTGCGCGACATGGTTCGCTTGAGCGGGATGAAGACCCGGCCCGACCGGATATCGCTTGAGATGCTGCGCCGGCAACTCTGGCGCGTTCGTACCCGCACCGTGACCACCGACTACAAGCAGCGCCCGATCCCCGAACCGCTGCGCTACTCGGTCGTCGCCGAGATTGTCGAGGCCGAGACGAACTGATGAGCGCGCACCCCAAAGCAGTAGCTGTAGCAGTAGCAGTACCTATAGCAGTAGCAGTACCAATACCTTCACCAATACCCGTACCCGCTCAAAACCGGGGAATCGCACGCCCAGCAACGGTTTCGGGCGGGTGCTTGGCAAAGCAGGAACTCGGGCGGCCGGAAAGATCGGCGCTCGCAACGGATTTCGGGCTCGCGCCCGTCAACGAACTGGCCTTGAACGAACGCGGTGGCCGGTATTCAACCTTGCAACTCGACCGCGCCCGGGGGCTTCGGCTCCCGGGTTTCAAAACGTGTTGCGCTGCCGAGGAACACGACATGGACGACGCTGTACAACGCCACTTCCAGGACCTGGTGCTCGCGGCCGGGATCGTCTACGGCGACTGGCTGGAGGGCCTGCCTGCTGACGAGCGCAACGAGATCATGGCGATGGCCGAGGACGGCGGGCTGCCGGGCATCAGGCTGCTGCTGGGCGACGAGCGCCGGATGCCGGAACTCGCGATCCTGATGCGCACTCGCGGCGGCGACATCGAGGCGGTGGGCGCGCTTCAGCTGGCGAGGACCGGGCAATGACGGCTTACCGAGGAAAGCCGGCGACCGACGTTCCTTGCATATCGCCGAGACCGTTGAGGCCGAGGCGATGCCGGCGAACATCCTGCGTACGCTGCTGCGCTCGAACATCGAATCGCTGCTGCCGGCCGGGGCGCTGGCCGCTGCCAAGGTGGCCGAGGAATCGGAGCGCGAGCAGATCGACCGGATGGCGGACTTGTTGGCGGACTCCCAATAGGGGGCTTGACATATGCGCATTAATATCTGAATATGCGCATATGTTCTTCATTATGAGCATACCTGGCATGGCAACTCTGAACGTCTATCTGCCTGATGCCCTCAAGGCGGATATGGACTCGACCGAGGGCATCAACTGGTCTCAGGTGGCACAAGAGGCGTTCCGCCGGGCCATTCAACTTGAAAGGACGAAGCAAGTGGACATGACGCAAGGACAACTGGAGCGGTTGCGCTCTACTCGTGAGCACAAGGCCGACCGAGAGGAAGCCGAGGCTGTCGCAGCTGGGAAGGCATGGGCGCTCAATGAGGCCGACTTTGAAGTGTTGGAACGGATAGCCTCAATCGACACCGACGACGACGCTTTCGACGGCGAACCTTCGGCGCATGGGTGGGGTGCCGTGCTCGCGGATGCCGTGTTCGGCGAACGGGAGTGGGACCGGCAGATGGTCGAAGAATTCTGCGAGCAGTACCTGATCGCCGCCTATCCTGGCGGTCATCAGGTTCGCGGCTTCATTGACGGCGCCAGAGAGGTATACGACCAGGTGTAAGCGACGAGCGAAGAAGGACCAGGGCGGCCTAGCGCCGCCCTTTTCTTTGCTTTCGAGCAACGCCAATCGTTCGCCAATGTTCGCCGGTGATTATTCGACGCAATCGAGTTGAAACCCGCATGTACACGTGCTATTCGAGGCTCATCCTCTCCTTGGAAAACACCGAATGAACCTCAATGCTGTGCGCGAGCAACGCGCCGCCAAAGTCGCCGAGATGCGCCAGCTGCTGGCTGCTGCCGAAGGCGCGAATCGCAATCTCACCGCCGACGAGCAGACGACCTTCGACGGGCTGAAGACCGCCGTGGTCGACCTCGAAGGGCAGGAAGCCCGAGCGCAGTTCCTGGTCGACGCCGAGCGCCGCATGGTCGGCAACCCTGTCGCCGACCGTCCGTTCGCCGACCTGCAAGCGCGGGTGAACGTGGTCGACGTGCTGCGCGCCGCCATGGAAGGCCGAAGCCTCGACGGCGCCGCTGCCGAGTTCCACAAGGAAACCGAGACCCGCACCGGCCGCAAGGCGCAGGGCGTGTTCATCCCGATGGCCGCCATCGAGACCCGCGTCTCGACCACGAGCTCGGCATCTGAGATCGTGCCGACCGACCATCGCCCGGACCAATACATCAGCCCGTTGCGCAATGCGCTGCTGGCTCGTCGGCTGGGCGTGCGGGTGCTGTCGGGCCTGACGGGCAACGTCTCGATTCCGAAGCACGGTAGCGGCCTGTCGGTCGGCTGGGTCGCCGAGAACTCGCCGCTCACGCCTTCGGACATGACCTTCGATTCCGTGACTATGACGCCGAAGCACGCGGGCGGCATCACGGAACTGTCGCGGCAGCTGCTTCAGCAATCGAGCCCGGACATCGAGCAACTGGTGCGCGATGACCTCGCCGCCATGCTGGCGAAGGCCATCGACTCGGCGCTGATCGAGGGCGGCGGCGCGAACGAGCCCAGGGGCGTGCTGGCGAGCATCGGCACGAACGGGGGCGTCCAGTCCGCAACGCTGGACCCGCTGAACTGGTCGAACGTACTCGCGATGATCGAGCTGGCCGAGCTGGAGAACGCGAGCCCGTCGTCCTGGCTGACCTCGCCTTCGGTGTCGCGGCGCCTGAAGTCGGAACCGATGCTGACGAGCGAGCCCGCCGGCTTCCTGCTGGAGCGAGGTCGACTTGCCGAGATTCCGCTTCACGTCACCAACCAGGTGCCGCTGGTGAACACCTCGAACGTCGGGCAGATCATCCTCGGCGACTGGTCGCAGGCCATGCTCGGGATCTGGTCCGAGATCGACATCCTCGTGAACCCGTTCGAGAGCACCGCCTACTCGAAGGGCAACGTCCAGGTTCGCGCGATGAGCACCGTCGATGTGGCGTTGCGCCACCCCGAAGCCTTCGTGGTCGCCGACGACATCGACACGACCATCTCCAGCGAAACATGATCGAGCGACGCGGCGCGGTCTCGGCGGTCTCGGCCGCCGGCCGCCGCCTGACCGGCTACGCAGCCCGATTTCTGGTCGAGACCCGCATCGGAAGCTTTCGCGAAGTGATTCGCCCTGGTGCCTTCGCGGACACGCTCGACCGGGACATTCTCGCGCTGGTCGACCACGACCCGTCGCAGCTACTTGGCCGCACCCGGTCAGGCACCTTGCGGCTGGAGGAAGATGACTATGGATTGGCCTTTGATCTGGCACTGCCTGATACACGCGCAGCGGCTGATCTGCTCGCGCTGGCCGAACGCGGCGACCTGGGCGGAATGTCGTTTGGCTTCGTCGCCACCGACGAGGACTGGAACGGAGACCTTCGTGAGATCCGCGCCGTGGATCTCCACGAGATAAGCGTCATCCAGTCCTGGCCCGCCTACGAGCAGACCGAGATCAACGTACGTCACCGACCGCCGCAGATCATGATCTTCGGGCGGCAATGGCTGGAGACCTGCCGATGATCGGTCGCCTGCTTGCCCGCTTCGGCTACGAACGCCGCTCGACGAACCGCGCACCCGGTGGCGATTCGTACTGGCAGGACTTTGCCGCACTGCGCGGCGCATCCGTGACGCCGGCCCGGGCCGAGAGCGTCAGCGCGGTCTACGCCTGCGTCAGTGCGATTGCCGAGACCATCGGCTCGCTGCCGCTGATCCTGTACCGCAGGAACGACGACGGCCGGGATCGGGCGCGGGACCATCCGCTATACCGGGTGCTCCATGAGACGCCGAACGAGCGCCAGAGCGCGCTGGAACTGCGCGAGCAGCTACAAGCTGCCGTCCTGCTGCGCGGCAATGCCTTCGCCGAGATTCATCGCGGCTACGACGGACAGGTTCGGTCTCTGGTGCCGATCCATCCCGATCGGGTGACGGTGCTGGAACTCGACAATGGCCGGCTCGCCTACGATGTCGCCGATGGCCGGGGCAAGATGCGCCGGCTCGTCCAGGATGAAGTGTTCCACCTTCGGCACCGGACCGACGACGGCATTCTCGGGGTGAGCCCGGTCGCGGCGGCGCGCGACGTGTTCGAACTGGCGCTGGCCGAGCGAGAACATGGTGTTGCCACCTTCCGCAACGGGACGAAGCTGACGGGCGTCCTGTCGGTGCCGGGCGCCATCAGTGACGAGGCGATGAACAAGCTTCGGTCGCGATGGGATTCCGGGCATAGTGGCGCACGCAATCATGGGCATACCGCCATCCTGGGCGATGGCGTCGAGTTCAAGCCGGTGTCGATGACGCTCGAAGACGCCGAGTGGATCGCCGCCCGGCAGTTTTCCGTCGAGGAAGTCGCCCGCCTGTTCCGGGTGCCGCCAACCGTGATCGGCGATCTGCGCCACGGCAACTATTCCAACTCGGTCGAGATGGCCCGCCAGTTCGTCACCCTGACCCTGCGTCGCCACCTTGCCATGTGGGAGCAGGCTATCGCCCGGCAGCTGCTGACCGATGCTGGCCGGCGGATCTACTTCGCCGAGCATTCGGTCGAGGGCCTGCTGCGTGGCGACAGCCTCAACCGGGCGCAGTTCTACGAACGAGGGATTGCCGATGGCTGGCTCGACGTGGAGGAAGTCCGCAGGCTCGAAAACCTTCCTGCTCGGAGGACGGCATGAAGCGCGCACGACCGACCGGGCGCGAGGCCGACCCTCGCCGGACCATCCCGCTGAACTCGGCGAGATGGCAGAAGCTGCGGGCGTCGGTACTTGCACGCCATCCCCTGTGTGTCGACTGCTTCGCGCACGGCCGGATCGTGCCGGCGACCGACGTTGACCACGACGACGGCAATCCGGGCAACAACGACCCCGCCAACCTGGTCTCGCGCTGCCACTCGTGCCATTCGACCAAGACCATGCGCGAGCGCAACGGAAGCCCACGGGTCTACGGCTGCGACATCAACGGCATGCCGCTCGACCCCGACCATCCGTGGAATCGCCAGCAACCGACGGCGGTAGACCGCGCGCCCAGTGTTCTTTCATCGCTAGGTACAAAGCCATGATGCCGCACCATCGACGATCCGATAGCGCTGCCGCTGCCGTTGTGGCTGCTCAGAACGCCGCACAGCCGCCGATCGAGCCGCCGGAGTATGTAGACGTACCCGAGGCCGCAAAACCGTTCTGGCGGGCTCTGATGCGCAATCGGCCGCGTGACCGCTGGAATGCGGCGGATCTGGCGAATGCTGCCGTCCTGGCGCGGGCGCAGGCCGATGTCGAGCGACTGGCGGCCGAGATCGCTGCCGAGGGCGACATCATCGACGGCAAGCTGAATCCGAAGCACCCGCTGATGGAGACGACGATCAAGCGGGTGGCGGCCGTGTCGCGGCTGATCCATGTTCATGCCGTGGCGACCGAGGGCCGGGCGCACGATGCCGGCAATGCGCTCAGGAACGAGCGCGAGGCCGAAGCCCAGCATGATGACCTGATTCCGGTTCGTCGCGTGGCATGAGGGCCGACCGGATCATCCGGTTCATCGAAGCCTACTGCGTCACCCCGGAGGGCGAGCATGTCGGCAAGCCGCTGGTGCTGGCCGATTTCCAGAAGCAGTTCATCGTCGACATCTACGACAACCCGGCCGGCACCCGCCGAGCCTACCTGTCGGTCGCCCGCAAGTCGGGCAAGAGCACCCTCATCGCCGGCCTGCTGCTGGCCCATCTCGTCGGCCCGGAAGCGAGGCTGAACGCGCAGCTGGTGAGCGGCGCCATGAGCCGCGACCAGGCCGCGCTGGTGTTCCGGGCTGCGTCGCAGATGGTGGCGCTCAATCCCAGGCTCGCGAAGCTGGTGCGGATCGTTCCGTCGGGCAAGCGCCTGATCGGCCTGCCGTTGAACACCGAGTACCGGGCGCTCGCTGCCGAGGGCAAGACCGCGCATGGCCTGTCGCCGGTGCTGGCCATCCTCGACGAGATCGGGCAGGTACGCGGGCCGCAGTCCGATTTCATCGACGCCATCACCACCTCACAGGGCGCCCATGAGGCGCCGCTGCTGATCGCCATCTCGACGCAGGCTGCGAGCGATGCCGACCTGTTCTCGGTGTGGCTGGACGACGCCGAGGCCAGCAACGACCCGCGCATCGTCTCGCACGTCTACACCGCGCCGGCCGACTGCGACCTGCTCGACGAAGCCGCCTGGCAGGCCGCGAACCCGGCGCTGGGCATCTTCCGCTCGGTCGATGATCTGCGCGAGCAGATGGTCCAGGCGTCGCGGATGCCGTCGGCCGAGAACACCGCCCGCAACCTGCTGCTGAATCAGCGGGTGGCAACGGAAAGCCCGTTCATCAGCCCGGCGGTGTGGGCATCCTGCGGCGGGCCGGTGCTGCCGTTCGGGGATGCGCCGGTCTATGCCGGGCTCGACCTGTCGGCCCGGACCGACCTCACGGCGCTGGTGTTGATCGGCAAGGTGGCTGGCGCCTGGCATGTGGTGCCGCATTTCTGGACGCCGGAAGCCGGGCTGCTCGACCGCGAGAAGAAGGATCGGGCGCCCTATACGATGTGGTCGCGGCAGGGCTGGCTTCACACGACGCCGGGCCGGACCGTCGACTATGAGCACGTCGCCCAGGACATCGCCGCCGTCGTGGCCGATCTGAACCTTCAGGCCGTCGCCTATGACCGCTGGCGCATGGACATCCTGCAGAAGGAATTCGACGCCTTGGGCTGCCGACTGCCGCTGGCCGAGTGGGGGCAGGGCTACAAGGACATGGCGCCGGCGCTGGACGCGCTGGAGGCCGAACTGCTCAATGGCCGGGTGGCTCACGGCGACCATCCGGTCCTGCGGATGTGCGCGGCCAACGCCATCGTGACGAAAGACCCGACTGGCGCCCGCAAGCTGGACAAGGCGAAGGCGACTGGCCGCATCGACGGGCTTCAGGCCATGGCGATGGCGTTCGGCATCGCGGCGCGCACCGAGCCGGCCGTCGTCATCACGGACATCGACCGGGTACTCGGTTTCGTCTGAGCTTCACCCTTGCCGGCGGGGCCGCGTGAGCGGGATTGCCGGACGCGGATTAGTCGGTGAGTGCCGCGTCTCGAAAAACCGCCGACAGCCGGCAGCGTCGCGCTTGGGCGGCGCGTGGCCGGCATCTATTTTTTTACGGAGAATTTACGCAAGCATTCGGCGCAGGCTCGTCGAATCTGCTCTATGTGACTGATTTTGCTGGGATTTTCTGGTGGGCGGCACAGGGTTCGAACCTGTGACCCCTGCCGTGTGAAGGCAGTGCTCTACCGCTGAGCTAGCCGCCCGCTGGGACGCGGATGCATCGCGCCCGGGCGGGCCGTGCGCGAA
>Ga0172382_10014129_pt1 | contig 10204 bp, 9 predicted proteins | sample Leawel138RmetaG_FD_122245 | JGI IMG/M metagenome (GOLD analysis project Ga0172382, IMG submission 122245) | Leachate microbial communities from a municipal landfill in Southern Ontario, Canada - Leachate well 138R metaG | ecosystem: Engineered > Solid waste > Landfill > Unclassified | place...
GTTAAATCGACTTTTAAACAAGATATATGATATATTATATATCTTATAGCATTTATAACAATAAGAGCACCAGCTATACTTACAGCAACTATAGCTGCACCAACTAATAAACTTTCTTTTGAAATATCATCTTCTAAAGGTTCAAATATTTCACTTTCAGTTCCTTGTTTTCTTTTTTCAGCTTCAATAGAAGCATTTATATATTTTTTAGGATCTTTAATATTTTCATATTTTAATATAATTTTGATAATATTTTTACAAACAATTGAAATAAAATTAGAATATTCAATACAATAATCTTTATTAATATTTTCTATACTATAATATTTATTAATTTTTAATAAATATGGTGATAATGTAGTAGCTAAATATTCTATAACATATACCATTAACACATATTCAATACTCATTAATGTTGCAGAATCATTACCTTTATTTTTAATTTTAAAAGCTATTTTAAAAGAATCACTTAATTTTTTATTAGTGATTAAATTATATAATCTAATAAATACATCAAAAATTGTATTGTAATTAGATTTTTTATAATTTTTTCTTATAAAATCATAAATATCAAAAACTGATTTTTGAATTAATTTTTCTCTTTTAAAATAATTTCCTTCAGTAGATTCTATTTTATTTAAATAACTTTTAGCTATATTATTTTTAATTTTATTATTATAATTCCAAATTATTAATTTTGAAATTATATTACTTATAAAAGAATATTTTTGAACTGGTTCTTTTGATTTATTTTTTAAAATTTTTTCATGTTTTTTAAATTCTAGTTCAATAAGTTTATATTTTTCTTTGAATGGAAGCATCGATTTAGTAGTATCGATAATCTTACTTAAAATATTTGATTCTAATCCAATTGTATTCATAGTCATTATTTCCTTATTAATTATAAATTTGAAAAAATCATCTAAATTAAATACTTTTATATATTAAAGTTTTCATTAAACTTTCTAAATCTTTATCTTTTCCTTTATTAGAAAATTCTTTAAGTAAAGTATCGATTTTGTATATATCATTATCCTTAAAACCATGAAAACTAAATTCTACTATTGATGTTGTAGTATCTACAACACAAAGACACAATAACATAAGTTTATTTATTATAGATGATTCTTCATTTTTCTTTATTTTACTCCAAAGATTTCCATATCCTTTTTCTACTTCATCTTTAGTAACTACCAATGCACACATAGGTAATACATCAGATGGTTTATGATTTAAAAAATTTAAAAAATTACTAATTTTACGAGAATTTTTTCTTTCTAACAATTGTCTAAACCAAGGATGTCGTCCCAATCTTGAATATAATTTTTTATCTGATTTAGCTCTATTTATTTGAAAAATTATATCTTTAAAAAGAGATATTTCACCACTTAATAATTTAACAAATGTAGTTATTGGTTTATTTTCTTTTAAATAAGAAAAAATTTGCGACGATTCTTCGTCAGTTATAAATCTTGGAATAACTTTTATAGATAATGGAAATTCAACTTCATGTCGACCTCGAGCCATTTTTAATTTAACTTGAATAACTGTAGGATCTGACGATTTAGCTTTTTGTTCAATTTTAGTAAGTTTTACATTACTAGATTTAGCAGCTTCTATAGAATAATTATATTCTTTTAAGTGATCTAATGGGATTTTAAAAGATTCAGTAGAAATATTAATTTCAGCATTATATTTAATATTATCTTTTTCAATTAAATTATCAGATTCTTCTGAATAAAATTTCATTATATGTTTTGAAGGATCTGTTCCAGCAAAAATAGGGTCCATTCCGATAGCTATCATTGTAACTACAGCATATCGAAGTTCTAAAAAATTACAAATAGCAAACATTAAATCTTCATTACTTGCAACAATATTTTCAGAAAAAATAGCTGGATATGTCATTATAGATTTTTTAGCCATTTTAGTAATTGAATTAGTTTCAGCAAATAATTTTTTAATATCTTTATCATACATTGATGTATTATCTTCTATTTTTTTACCTATAAAATTTTTTGCTAAATCATAAATGATACCCATAAAAAACCCTTTTTTAATATATTTAAACAAATTTTATCATAGCTACTACATTAATCTGTTCTTTTAATACAATAATATTACTAACATTTTAATTAATTTAAAATGTTAAAATCACATATTAATGTAAGAATTTTTAAAATAATTAAAAAATAGGATATTATTATGATATATGCAGATAATGAAAATATAAATCCTAATAAATATAGTGATATTAGATCTGGTAGTAGTAGATCAATACCTATTAATAATGACGATGTAGGAAATCTTTTAAGTAACATAAGTTCTAAAAATTTAAGTTATAGATCTTCATTTAGTGAAAGTACTAATGGAAATTTTAAAGAAAATGAAGAATTATTAAATTCTATAGAAAGTTGGTATAGTAGAGCATTAGATTTAGTAGGATTAAATTTTAGTAATCCTTTAGAAACATATGGGACTTATTTTAATAAAAATATGCAAACTTTAGGATTAGATCCACAACGTCCTGGTAATTCTTATGTATTTTTTACTAGACCTGATATTAATCTTAGTAGATCAACTAAAGGATTTTCTCCTTTTTTCGATTACATAATGACTACTGAAATTGGTAATTATGTAGCTGAATATCTTCAATATCCAAATGTTGAAGATACTAAGGTAATGTTAGATAAAAAATATAAAACTGATTGTCCATTTGATCCATTAAAAACGAATCTTTGTAAAGAAATAAGTGGAGTAAAAGATATCGTTTTAGATAGTTTTGAAACAACAGGTGATTTCATGGGTCATCAGTTAACTTATGCAACAGGCGCTGATGGATACGATTCGATAGGTGAAGTCACTATCTCATTTGCAGATACACTATTATCTCCTGTATTTTTAAGTCATTTTTTACTAATACAGTATATTCATGAAGTAGCTAGAGGTGAATATTGGCCTAAATATGTATATTTAGCTCGTAGAATAATAGATTATACAATATCTATTTATATTTTTAAATTATCTGAAGATAATAAAACTATTTTAAGATGGGGAAGATTATGTGGTTGTTATCCTATTAATATCCCTTTAGATTCTTTAAATTATTCTAATGAAGTTAAACTTGATGAATTAGACAACCTTAGTATTACTTATAAATATAATTTTTGGGAACCAATGAATCCTAGAACTTTTATAGATTTTAATAAATTAATGTATCCGTTATCTATGAAAGGTATGACTGGTGCATTATGGGATAAAAATGTAAATCCTGAATTATATGGCTCATTAGAATTAAAAGAACCGTATCATCCAGAAAAACTTGTAGAAAGTTTAGATGTAGAAGAATTGAGTAGAAACGAAACACCTTGGGGTAAATATCCATTGATTATAGGAAATAAACTTATTTTTGTATAATAAAAAAAAAGGAAAATAAATTATGTCATTGAAATCTATTGGTTCGATTAAAAGCACTTCAGGTGTTATTAATCATTTCGTTAAAAATATACAAGATCATTTACTTAATGATGAAGAAGAATTATCAAAATCTCCTACATCTTTTGTGAATTTATTATTAGATCAAATAGGTTCTATTAATGCTGCAAATTTCTTTGAAATGATATCTATTAAACAAGAAGCTGTTAAATCAACAGCTAAGTTAAGGAGATCATTAATTAGATATCTCAATTCAGAAGAGATTACTGATATTTTTGGTACACCTGCTATTTTTTCATTTAATTTAGGATTTAAAACTTCAGATTTAATAACACATTCTGAACGAGTTGAAAATAGTACAGAGGAATTATATAAAGTAACTATAAATAAGGATTCTATAGTCGCTCTTATAGACAGACCTGTTTTTACATTTGATAATAATATTGATATTTATATAAGAAAATCAATAAGTTTATATGGAACAGAAGATTATAATTTCTTTGCAAAATATAATCCAGAGATTGGTACAGTATATGGAACAGTTTCAAATCCATTTATAAAAAGTTTTACTCAAATAGTTGATGGTGAAAAATATTTTGTATTAAATTTATTATTAAAACAATATGAAAGAAATTATACAGAATTCAATTCTTTAAATTCTAGTTCTAATAAATATGAATTTTTTGTACCATATAGTAATAAATTAAGCGCATTTGAAGTAATGTATAAAAGTTCAAATGAAAGTAATTGGGAAATATTATTAGGAGAACCTGATGGGGTTTTATGTAAAGATGGATATAATTTTAGTTTAGTAGATAGAATAAATGGAATACATGCTGTAAATATTAAATTTAGCAGAAATCCAGAATATTTTTCTCCTATAAACGGATCTTCAATTAAAATAGTAACTTATACTACTCATGGTAAAGATGGTAATTTTATTATAAATGGATGGGATGAAGGATTACCACCAATAAGAGGTATATCTTTTAATCAAAATGTGGATGATAAATATGAAGTTGGTATAACAAAAATATCTCCACTTATTACAATTTCAACACCAGAATCATCTGGTGGAAAAGATGAAATGTCGATAGATGATTTAAGAAATTTTGTTAATAGGAAAGATGACTCTAAAGTCATAACATTAACAGAATTAGAAGAAATAGCAGAATCTTCAGGATTACGTTTTTCTAAAGAAAGATCTGATATTTTAGATATTTATTATAGATTAAGTGGAGTAGTAAAATCCGAAAACATAATAGATTCTACTTCTGGTTTAGTAGAATTAGATTTAAATAAAGTTCAATATTCATCATTAACTTCTACATATATTTTATCACCAAAAAATCTTGTTAAATATGATAATGAAAAATTTAAACTTATAAATAATGATGATATAACAGATATAATATCATATATCAATAATTTTAATAAATTAGATTTAAATATTTCTGAAAGAGATTTCTTTTTTCCTTATTTTATGAGAATTAATTTAAGTTCATATGTAGATTCAAAAGTATTTGATATGTCTATAAATGATATAAGACCTATGATTTTTGAATATTTCAACGAATCTTCTACTTCTGAAGCAAGTATTGATTATTGTTCTATTATAAGAGATCCTATGAATGATGTATTATATAAAGAAGAAATAGAAGGAAAAGAATATTCGTTTATTAAAGGTGTTTATAAATTTACATGTAATGTCCAAATATCAGAATTAATATATGACCAACCTTTTGAAAACGATTTAATAAGAATTTATATAAAATTAATTGGAAAAGAAACTTCTTATATAATAAATGACGATAATGTTATTATAACAAAAATAGATGATGATAATAAAATTATTAAAATTGATGCTGAAATATTTACCGATTGTGGCATTGATGTATATGATCATATAGGTATTGTAGATGATAGTATTAAAAAATTTCCACGTCAAACAAATGATGATGAAAAGTATTTAATGGAATCAGAAATTGATTTATCAATTTATTTATCTTTTAAAGGAACTAATCGTTCTGAAAATGTATCTTATGATTCAATTTTAACGAATGAAGATATCACAGACGGTTTTAATGGGATATCAGCAATATATACTTTAAAAGAAATACAATTAATTAAAGATATTACAAATATTATAAAACCGATTGTTGATATTAAAGTAAGTAGAGGTGAACGATTAAGATATGAAGAAGATATACCTGATAGATATGAAGAAACGATATTTGAAACAGATGAATTTGGTGATATTATATATGAAACAGTAACTTTACCAGACGGATCTACAGAACAATTTCCAATCATTATTCATAAAAAATATGATATAAAATATGATGAATATGATAATACTGTTTATTTACATAGAGTAGGTGATTTCATGTATGATGAACATGAACTCCCTATATATGAATATGAAGAAGAAACACTTTATATAGAAGTAAGAGATTTTCCATTAATAGATAGAATTTACTCTGAATATGGAAATTATAATGATACTATCTCAGCTTTTAAATCATTAGTAGATAAAGTTGAATCTTATCAAAAAATATGTCCAACTGGAACATCTGGTAAATTAGGAGTATTAAATACTATCGGATCTGGTAATTACTTTTTTATAAATAGAAAAACTGGTATAGAAGAATCTTTAGACAGATTAGCTTTAAGTTTTCATATAGGAATAAAACCAGAAAATGAAGAAATTGATGAAGACATATTAATAGAAATGATTACTTCATCTATTGTAAATTATATACAAGATAATTCTTCTTCTAAAATGATATCATTTATGGAAATGCTTAATGATATTAAAGAAAAAAATTATGGTATAAAATATTTTGAATTATATAAAGTAAATAACTATCAAGAAGGAGTTTGTCATTCAATTTATTCTAAAAGTACTGTATCTAATTTTGATATAGTAACAATAAAGAATTCTGTATCTGTAGAAGATAATAATATGATTTTTACTCCAGATATAAAAATAACAATAATTTAAGGAGAATAATATGATTACAAAAGGAATGGATATCACTCATGAAGAAATATCTAAAATAATATCTTCAGAAAGTGATAAATTTATAAAAAGAGCTTCTAGAGAAATACTTGGAAGAAAAATATCTGAATTATCAATGAAGGTTTTACGTAAAGTAGATAAAACATTTGAAAATTCAGATATAACTACTCCTTTAATAGATCATTTTAGAAATTCAATTTCTATTAATTTGAAACCTGGTATTTCTGCTGCACTAGAAGAAGGTGGTGTGGGTTCTAATTTTGCAGAAGAACTTGGTGTAACGATTAATAAATATGTTACACAAGAAGCATATTTTAGAAGAAATAATTTAAGAAAAAAGCATCTTTTAGGAAATGAAAATGAAGATGGATTATGTCGTAAAGAAATAATAAATGATATTGATGAATCTTTTAAATCTGATGATTTGGAACTAGAATTATCAGAAACATTTAATCAAGAATGCGAAGACCTTCTTAAAACACAAGAAGAAGAAATTATCAATGAAGTTACTGATCAAGTTAAAAAATCTATAACTGATACTGAAGAAAAAGCAGAAGCTACAAGAGTAATTATTAATGAATTTAAAGAAGTTTCTGAAAAAATAAAAGCTGAACAAGAGGCTTTAAAACCTTCAGATGAAAAAGATGAATCTACAGAAGAAAGTTTTGATTTTGGTAAATATGATAGTACATTATTTATTAAATCGAAAATCCCTGTTACGGTTGAAAGATTTAATTTTGAATATGATAAAGGCAATCTTTCAAAAGAAAATATGATTAAAAATCTTTTAACTATTGAAGAATATAGTACAAATTATAAAGATGATATTGATTATATTAAAAAACGTATAGATGTTATAAAAAATGATGCTGTAGATGTAAAAGATTTTGAAATTGATAAACTGAATGATTTTGAAAAAACTGTCGATTTAGCTGTTAAAGAACTTGATGATACTTTTTCTGCTTATAGAATGATTGGAATATCTACTAAAGATGAACCTGGATTTAAAACAGATAAAGATACATTAGAAGTTATTAAGAAAATGGCCGATTTAAAAGTTTCAGATAATAAAAAACGTATTAATGATGCACAAATTATAGTTGAAAAGAAAGTTAAAGCTATAGAATCTGCAGAAGAATTTATTGAAGTTTCATTTGATAACTTTAATTTAAAAACTCTTAATACTGATGATATTGTAGATTATGAAACCTATAAAAAAGCTACAGAAATTCGTGATGAATATTTATCTGATTATCTAATTGATGGATTGAAACATATTCCTGAAGCAAGAGCTAAAAGACTTAGAGAATTAAATCAAGGTCTTAAAAAGCTTGCATTATTAGATGGATTGGAAAAAATAAAAGCTGAAAAATTACAAAAAATTTATTATAAAACAGCTAAAATAGCAGATCCTACTGTATTTTCTGATTTAAATATCGAAGCTAATCGTGTAAAAGAAATGTTACACAATGCTTATAATACTGAAAAATATGATTATATTGTTGATGATTTTTTCAATACTGAAAAAACTTCTAAATTTTCTACAGAAAGTAATCTATATGAAATATCAGGTTATAAAGCTGCAATGGAGATTAGTAAAAAAGAAGACGTGTTTTCAAGTGAAGAACAGCAAACAAAAATTAAATTGTATGCTACAGTTTTTTCATCATATTTTAAAACTTTAGAATCTATTGGAATTATCGATTCTAATGACTTAAAATTACTAGCTAGTTCCACTGCTAACTCCTGATGAATGATAGGGAGAATTATCTCCCTATTATTTTTTTTTTGCACATTAAAATGAAAATAATATTATCCAATTTTTTAAGGGAGTCATTATGGGTAAATTAAAAGATTCTGTAATTGCCGAAAACGTTAAAGATGCTGCTAAAGAAGCTTTAGCAGAAGAAAAAGTATATGATTTTACTAAAACTTTGAAAAAGATGTTAACTATGGGTATTGAAACTTTGGTATCTACCATAGTAACTTTTATTACAATTTATTTAGCAAAATTGAATATTAAAATACCTGAAGAATTTCAAGTAGAATTAGTACTAAGCGGTGTTTTATTGTGTAATTCAGCAATAGAAGGTTTAAGAAACTGGTGGAATCACCGAAAAATGGGTAAAGAAGATAAAAATTAAAATATTATTATTATTATTTATTAATTCTAAATAAAGGTTTAATAATGTTTAAAATTATTATATGTTTAATTTTTAGTGTAATCGGGGTCTTATGTGTATTTTCTACAATATCTAAAGGAAAAGACATTGAAGAAAATGATATTATGCCGGATGAAACCGATGAGCAGCCAATGTTTATATAAATATAGTGGAGGAATATCCTCCACTATATAATTTATTATTATTATTTAAAGAGAAAATATAGAATAAGTCACCCTTTTTGCAGAATTTTCCGATGTCATATACGATGGTTCGTGTACAACTTTAGAATATAGTTCAGCATTATATAACTCATCTACAGTAATAGCTTCTGATCCACTTCCAATTACTATATCTTTCATTTCATTAGCCATTACTAATCCGAATTCTGTTAATTTGGCTTCACTATTAAGAGTACCATTAACAGCTTTATAATATTCTTTAAAATCTTCTGGATCAATATATAAGAAAAATTCATAAAAAGCATGAATTGAAGTATCTTTTAATTCATGATCACCATAAGATGTTACAGGATTACTATGAGCATCTCTTATAATATAAGGTGAACCATTTGATTCCTGTACAACAATATTACTTATTTCAAATTTTTTAAGATAATATACAATATACCATTCACCATTTATTTTTTTTCTTCTACGAAGACGATATTTTTCTCTTTCAGTTTCTGTTAAATCACTTTCTACACCTTCTTTTATACATCTAAAAGGAACCATATTATATAATCTTGTTTCATGATTTCTTGGTTTTGATAATATCAATGGTGCACTATTTTCTATTCCACCAGTTCCAATACAAAAATATTCAATTTTTCTATTGATATAATCTTCAATATTTGTCGTATCTGGACATAACGATTCTGTAGGATTTTGAAATTCATCTTCTGAATTTGACGCATCTTTTAAAATTTGTGTTAAAGTACGATGAATATCAGGTTGAAATGACGATCCGCCTTTAAAAATACTTTGCATTGCAATTCTACCACCTAAAGTGGTAACATTTTTTGTTATACATTCCAATTTTTCACTTGGTACAGAATGTATTTTTACAATTGTATCTGTCTTCATTAATAACTCCTTTTACGTTCAATATCTGTTATTATGATTTTTTCTTTTGTATAATTTGAATCACTGTTATCGTTTTTTTCTTTTTCTTCTGATTGATGATTATTGTCAAAAAATATTACTTCACTATTATTCATCAATATCCTCCAAAATTACATTTTCATTAAAAGAGATTTCTTCTTTTACTTTATCTATATTATCAATTACATGTGATTCAATCAACTTATGTTTAGTAATTTCTGAATCCTCATTATAAATTGAATACTTAGTTTTATATTTATGTTCAGCTTTCATTAATATCTCTCCTGATGTAATGGTATCTCATAAAAAGAAATTTCTTCTTTTTCTTTAGAATATTCATAAATACTATAAATATGAGCTGTATTATGATAATCTTGTAAATCAGAATATGATGAAACATAATATCTGTCTAAAAATTGTGTTGTATTATATGGATAATCTGCCATATTGAGATTGACTGTAACATCTCTTAATTCTATATA
>Ga0172382_10014131_pt1 | contig 10204 bp, 12 predicted proteins | sample Leawel138RmetaG_FD_122245 | JGI IMG/M metagenome (GOLD analysis project Ga0172382, IMG submission 122245) | Leachate microbial communities from a municipal landfill in Southern Ontario, Canada - Leachate well 138R metaG | ecosystem: Engineered > Solid waste > Landfill > Unclassified | place...
CGGTAGGCAGGCGACTCGAAGCCTGGGCAATCGCGCCTGCTCACACCCTTCGATTCCCCACCATAGAAATACAAAACAACAAAAAGCGCCTACTAAATAGGCGCTTTTTGTTACTTGTAGCCCTCATCGAGCAGCACCTCGAACTAATTCTAAAAAAGTATCTGAAATTAAAAAATACAATAAAAACAGAAACTCTATCAAAAAGATATTAATGTCTTATTTAAATATCGATTAATTTGTTGGCACATAATAGGCGATTCCTTCATATCTCCATTCGGTTTCGGGATAGGTAGCTATTATTCTGTTTTTCTCAGTAGCTGAAATGGTAAAGAAATGGGATTTATTGGATGGGGAATAAAACCTGTAAACAGGCTGATTTCCGCTTGAAGTTGTAGGAACATAATATGATGTCCCTTCATATCTCCATTCAGTTTCCGGATATGTAGATATTATCCTATTTTTCTCAGTGGCTGAAATGGTAAAGAAATGGGATTTATTGGATGGGGAATAAAACCTGTAAACAGGCTGATTTCCGCTTGAAGTTGTAGGAACATAATAGGCAACCCCTTCATATCTCCATTCGGTTTCGGGATAGGTAGCTATTATTCTGTTTTTCTCAGTAGCTGAAATTGTAAAGAAATGGGATTTATTGGATGGGGAATAGAATCTGTAAACCGAAGTAGTTGTCATTGTTGTAGCGGTTAAACTTACATCATCCAAGAACAGCCCCAGTTGACAACTTGGATCTTCGATTAGACTCATAAAGTCAATTTCTAGAACATGCCCCGCTCGAGTGGATAAATAATCAGGCGTTATTGTGAATATATAATTATAATATTGTTCATCGGAGGGTTCGAGATTCGCATAATTCAAAATTTCTGTCTCTATATATTCTTCTGCAGTAACATCATACACCCCGACAAAAACGGCATTAGCTCCTGTTACGCATGTTCCACTTTTCATAAAAGCACCGTTATAATCAAGATTTAATGATGTTGAATTGGCAGGAAGAGTAAAAACATTGCTCTCCAATATATCCGTAAAATCATAGTCTGCTAAAATCAGGGCATACCAATCCCCATTTGCTGATATTTCGGGATTATTGGTTATAATATCAGTACTAGGGTAAACATCATCATCTATTATATATGTATATTCGGCCCAACTTGTATGTCCGCTTTCAAATCCGTTATTTAATATAAGTTCTCCTGATAAACTTTGTAAGGATCTTTCTCCAACCTCTTTCGTGGAATCTATTTTTGAAAATTCTCTTTCATCGTATTCAGATGGATCATAATCCTCAAGCGCTTGCTCTATTTCTAATAATTGCTCTTGTTTGCTTTCAGAATTGTCGTCTGAAATTATTTGGTTTTCTGCAATGTCATTTTTTATTTCGTCGATTTTATCTTGAAAATCACTAAAATTTGACGCAAGGCTTTCTTTCGGGAAAAAAAGTATTGAAAATAAAATTATTATGACAGTATTTATGGTCACACTTGATTTTATTTTTTGTTTCATATATTTAGAAATTAATAAATAAAAAAACAGTCAGAAAAAGACTGTTAATAACTAATAATCTGAAATTTAGATCTTACAAATTCAATTTTCATCTATAAAAAATTTTAATTGATCGCGCAATTTGCTATTTATTTCTATAAAATAATTATTTAAGTAAAATAAACTATTTTTTAATTTTTAGTATATAAGTTTATATAAACTATAATATCAAGAGAACTGGATATTGTCCAGCTCAGTATCTTAAGTGCAATTAAGATATAGGCTTGATTTTTTGCATATTTGGAAAACGCGTAGCCCTCATCGAGCAGCAACTCGAACTACGCTCAATAAATTATCTAAAAATAAAAAATACAATAAAAGAAAAAATTATATAAAAAATATTTTACTGAAATTATTTGCTTAAAGAGCAATCTTTCTTATTTATGGGTTGCAATGCAATAAATATTTTCCGGCTGAGGAATTACATTCAGCTCCAGTATAATTACTTGGCTGGGGAATTTTAATGCTATCTAAATCTGAGGACGGAAGTGGCTCTATAATAATGCTATCAATCCAATCAGGTTCAATTATTTCTGGTGTTGGCCCAAAATCAAAATCTGATGGCAAATATTCACTCTCCCAATTTCTTTCTTCAAAATTAGACTCCAAGTCCTCTAGATCCTCAATCGCCTTATTTATTTTTGCTATTTCTTCTTCTTTTTTTATAGAATCACGCACTACTTCCTTAACCTGTTCTTGTTGATATATCGATTCATTTTGTTTGACTATTGAGTTTGATTTTTCTTTCTCGGTATATTTGATTATTGGCAGTTGTTTCTCTACCGTTATCTTCTCTGAACTCTGATATTCAAACTCTTCTATATCTTTATTAAAAAATAAAGCAGTAATTATAAATATTGCAAATAAACTAGCCCAAAGCTTGAGTGAAAATTTAAGCTCTCCTTGCATATATTTTTCCAAATAATTATATAAATATAGTATCAAGGGAGCCGGATGCTGTCCAGCTCCCTTAAAAAATTTTTTACCAGAAAAAATTGCTTTTCTTTATCTTATCAACTTCAGACGCCTTGCAAACTTCCCAATAAAGATCATTATCGATCTCTATTCCATGAACTTTGATTTCTTTAAGTTCGCTGTAGGAAATATAGCCCCATTCTGCGTTCATATAATCCCCGTTGAGAATGGCGAATCCCCAAAAAAGATCATCTCCATCATATTCGGCAATATACCAGTCGCATCCTCCGATGAAAAAATGCAAATAGATCAGTTTGTCCTTCGGCCTTGTTGTTTCTGTTTGATAAAGATTCGGAATTTTTTCTAGCTGTTCCCTACTCGGTTCATTCCACATTTTACACCTCCTTAAATTTGTCGTATTTTCAATGAACTGATTACAGTATTGAAGATATGAAAAAATTATAAAAGAATGGTGTATTTGCTTTATTTGAAAATATAAAAACATTGTATTTTTGTATTATAAAAGTAAAATATTCCTGTCTTTCAATTACTCTTACATAAGCCATACTTAGCTTATGCAATTACCAAATACTATATTAGCAATTACAAACTTCAGGAATGAGAAACAGCCCTTTTGCATAAAGCAAAATGATCGCCTTTCCCACATCTACATAATCGGCAAAACAGGTTCCGGAAAAACTACGCTGCTTGAAAATCTTGTTATCCAAGACATAGCCAGAGGGAGAGGCCTCGCTTACCTCGATCCCCACGGCGATTCTGTAAAAAAAATTTTCAAAATTATTGGCGAAAACAAGAAACAGAATGTCGTTTACTTCAATGTTCCCGACAACCCCGAGGAAATGGGATATAACCCCATTAGACCGATCTCCAGGGACAAAAGGCCATTGGCTGCTTCCGGGATACTCGAAGTATTTAAAAAGCTGTGGGATGACGCCTGGGGCGTTCGGATGGAGCACATTTTCCGCAACTGCCTTATGACCCTTTTCGATCAGCCTTCGGCGACTTTGGCGGATATACTGAGGCTCTTAAATGACGACAAATATCGGCGCCAGGCTATCGAATACATTGAAAACGACCAAGTAAAGATATTCTGGACAAATGAATTTGAAAGATATTCTTATCGCCTGCGCGCTGACGCCATCGCTCCGATACAAAACAAGGTGGGCGCTTTCTTGGCTAATCCGGTTTTAAATAAGATCCTCACCGCGCCCAAAGAAAACATAAGTTTTCGAAAAATCATGGACGAAGGAAAAACGATTTTGGTTAATCTCTCCAAAGGAAAGCTCGGAGAAGATGCTTCTCACTTGCTGGGAGGACTTCTTATGACGTCCATCGGCCTGGCCGCTTTCAGCCGCGCGGACAGTCCGGAAGAAAAGCGAAAAGATTTTACGATATTTGCCGACGAGTTTCAGAATTTTACAACCTTGTCCCTGGTCAATATGGCTTCGGAGTTGAGAAAATATCACGTGAGCATGATCCTCGCCCATCAATTCATCGACCAGCTCGACCTAGACATCCGCAACGCGGTTATCGGCAATGCCGGAACGCTCATTTGTTTTCGGCTCGGTCCCAAGGACGCTTCGTTTCTCGAAAAGGAATTTTATCCGATATTTGACCGGCATGATCTAATGAACTTGCCCAATCACCATATTTACCTGAAGCTGATGATCGACGGAAAACCGTCCAAACCCTTCAGCGCGATCACTTTACCCCCTTGGAAACAGGATAAAAGAATCACTCAAAGTATGCTGGACAGGAGTTGGAATATATGCTAATTAGCAAGGCAAAATCTGGCGGGGCAAAGATAAGCTCCGAACGGATTACGAACAAGAAAAGCGCAAACCTCGCTTGGGCCGTTAGCTCAGTCGGTAGAGCAGTTGACTCTTAATAAACTTTTAGGCGCGCTCAAAAAGAAGAAATACAACAAAATCAATAATAAAGGGTATTCCGGCCTATGCCAGAATACCCTATTTTTTTGCCATTTTTTTTCCTTTTACGAACGGATTACGAACGGATCATCTACTCGATGCCCTCGCCAGGGTTAATCGTTTTTTTAAGGTCATTATGGCCTTTGCTGATTTCATATACTGAGGCATGTCTGTTGGAAGAAAGTGCGTATTGCCTTCTTTGTCATAATAAACAGGATACCTGTGAACTCTGCCATCTGGATCGCCATACACGAATGTCCCCCTTGTTCCTCCCTCTAAAACATCAAATTCCTTGAATTTAATGTCAATTTCAACTTGTGCGTTTTCCAATGCGTTGGCAACATCGAAAGCATTTACTTTATGAAGTCCTACCTGATAGCCGGCGAATCCCGCCAGCGATAACCACAGCACAAGAGTGATAATCTGGTTCATTTCCGCCTCCAAGCTTTGGGGTTGTAGTGAATGGGCTTCCGCCTCATTTCCTTGCATTTCGGGCAAACACTCTCGCCCCGTTTCGACTTAAACTCTTTCCGGCAGTAAAGACAGGTGCGTTTCATTTTACTCTCCTTATTTCATACTTGTTAAGTTCCTCGACAAGCTTCTGCCCCAGGTCATAATAGGCCTTCGTGTAGCCCTCAAAGCGTCCGCTATTAAATCCTTCCTGAATTTTATCAACCTTGGCTCCGGCCAGCAAAAACAGGGCGTCAATAAGCTGATGCACCAGCAAATCCTCCAGTAGCAACAGCTTCTCATCGTAGGTAAGGTCTTTCATCATTCCTCCAGCAGATGTATTGATTGTGTGGTTGAACCGCCCAGCGACTGGATATAGCGGACGGTCGTCATTAAATTTTCGTGGCCCAAAATCTCCTGAATATCGGAGAGCGGGACGCCCTTACTTACCAGAAGAGACGCCCCGTGATGCCTTATGGCGTGAAATGTAAACCGCTTCACTCCCGCCTTCTTGCAGAGAGCGATGAGCATCTTTTTTTTGTCGGCAAACCTTTCCCCCGTTTTCGGGTTGATAAAGACATACTCCCCTTCATTTTTGAAACATTTGAGGGCTTCCCAGAGAACGTCAGTCATCGGAATAGTCCTCGGAGTGAGCGCTCCGCCCCGCTTTTTCCTCGTCCAGAGGGTGATTGTCCTGTTGTCAAAGCTTACATCCTCCCACCTGAGGTTGTAGATTTCTATCGAGCGGGCCAGGGTGTACCTTAGCGTCAGCAGAAACACCATATCCGGCCATTCCGCCAGCTTGATCACCTTGAGGATGTCCTCGGTCGGGGGGATATACTTTTTTTTTACGTCCGCCCCGCGAAACTTGATTCCTCTGGTCGGATTGCGGTCAAACCAATCCCTTTCCTTGCCGTGATTGAAAAACGCCCTTAACTGCCGGAGCGCGTAGTTCCAGGCATAAACTCCCCGATAACAGGTAGAAAGAAACGTCTCCACGTCGCCTCTCGTTATCTCAGACACCATCTCTGCCGTCCCGTTAAGATACGTGAGGAATTTTTTAATGGTCTTGGCGTTTTCTTCGTAATATCCTTTGGTGGCATTGGCTTCCAGCCAATTCAAGCGTTCAATCGCCAACTTAGCCAAGGTTATGTCGTTTGAGGGCTTCCGCAATATCTTGCGGTGTCGGATCTCCGCTTCCCCTGCCTCCTGCTTCGTGTCGAACCCTCCTTGCGAATACCTTTTGCCTTGGAACTGGAACTCGAAGCTCCACTTCCGGCCTTTCTGTTTCCTGACTGTCATTTTTGAGCGCCTCCTCCAGCTTGTCCCTGTGAAAAAATATTTTGCCTCCGATCTTTTGCCCTCCTAACTCTCTGAAAAAATGGTAAACAAAGCTCTTGCTGAAACCGGTGAGCTCAACCACTTTTTTCACTGATAAAATTTCCATGGATCCCTCCGAGGTGTATTTTAGGAAAAATCCGACCTGGACTGCAGGCTATAAGCGCCTGATACTCCGTTAATCTTTGACGAAGTATCCAACCCTCATGTAATCGGCTTTCACCGTCTCAATTATCGGATCAGCCTTACCCGCCAGCCTATCCATTATTTCCCGCTTTACTGATTCCTTAAAGACTGGGGAACTTAGCGTTTTTACATAAAAATCTGTATTTTCGATCCTGGCCAAGCAGTGATATTTTTCAATGTCCCGGAAGTCCTCCATGCTTTTGTCCGTAAACTCGATTGCAATTCTTGTCGCATCCGGACCGCCAAGCCTGAAACAGATAATGTTTCCCGCCGTGCCGAGGATAGACTCAAACAATCTCTTGCTGACCCCTTGGCTCATATTTTGATGGGCTAAAATCACGGCCACGTTGCATTTTCGGGCCTGGGCAAATAGATCCGTAAAATCGGAGCTCAGAACCGTTTGAAATTCGTCCACCACAAAAATAAGGGGTTGGTATTCGGACAATTTTTGTGATCGGATGTAATAGCTCATCTCCTGGCTGATGAGATTGCCTAAAAAAGCGAACTCCCTGCTGGTCATCGTCCTTGAATCCACAAGGATTATCTGCCTTTTTTGAGCCACCTCTTTAAGGTGAAGCTCATTTTTTCTTCGCATGATTTTCATCATCATAGGATTATGCGTTACCAGTGCCAGCCGATCGACAATTCTCAAGGCGCTGGCCTTTTGCTCACTGTTTCCCTTGTAGCGGCAAAGCCTTTTTTCCAGCTCCAAAATATCCGTCACCCCTTCGCGCAACATCGCATCCAAAATTTCATCGATTATTCTGCTCATCATCGCTGTGATCGGCTGAGAAATGCCCGATGCTTCAGTTAGCTTATTGAGCGCTGATTTGAAATTATTGATAATGACATGGTTGGAATAAGGCATGTCTAAGGGGTTGTAGCCAAGAGCAACCTCCCTGTTGATTACCCGGACGTCCTTTCGCCTCTTGGTTGGCATCGATCCAATAAGGTTATCAGCCAGATCGCCGCCGCCATCAAGGAGAACGATCCCCCAATTTAAAAGCGCGGCGGTATAAAGGATGTTCCACAACAAAGTACTCTTGCCCATCCCGCTTTTGCCGATGATGTATGAATGCAAAAGGGGATCGTTTATCCTCCCAATCCCCTTCTCATTCATGCCCACCAGGAACATTATTTTTTGCCCATTGCGATGATAACCGCCCTAATCGCGGCCCTTGTTTTTTCATCCAAGGCCTGGAAGTCAAAATTTCCCGAGTCGTCAAAACCGATGGCTTCCCGGACTTTATAATCCTCGATCTTACTCTGGCTGACTGCTGTATCAGAATTGGCCGCTATTCCTCTGTTTTCCTGCCATCCCCTCTCCTCTTCGATCTGGTACATTTTTACCTTATGATCGAATTCCAAACGCGTAAGGTATGGCGCTACCTGAGCCTCTGCCATTTTTTGTCCAAATTTCGAAAGCAGCTCAATCGTCTCGCAATTGGACCTCCAGACCTCGTTGATCGAGTTCTGTCTCATGGCCCTAAAAAAATTCATCACAGAACTGTTCGAGGGCATCTGAATCGGCAAGCCGTTCAGGTTGTAAGTGGGAATGTTAGGAAGGTTCATCGGATTGTTTTTCTGATTTCCGTCGTCGTTCATCATGTCAAAAACCTCCATGTAAAAATTTTTGATAGCCCTTTCCCCATCAGCATCCGGTAACCCGGCCACTTCCTCTGTCAAAAAGTTGTTTCCTCCCTTGTTTAATTTTTTTTAAAAAAACCTTGTCGGCAGTAAACAGACAAAACTCATGCATAGTTTTGCCTTACCAAGACCCCTGGTCGCTCATCGATGCCCTTGTTGGTGATAAATAGAATATGGAAACAGAAATTCCGGCTATCGACGCCGAAAGTTGAAACAAACCAGCTCTTTACAGAGGTTTGATTTTCCTGATAATCTTTGATTTTTCCTTCGATGAAATCGATTGAATTTTGCAGTTCCACTTCCAAAAAGAAAAACTGGTACTGCTTTTCGTCTATAAACACTGCGGCGTCCGGTTTTCTGCCGAATGGCAAAGCCGGTTCTCGAATTATCTGAGCGGTCGGGTGCTCCAGAAGAATTTGCAGAAGCTGGTCGGTTATTTTAAGGGCATGCGGATCGGCTATTCCGGATGCCCCCTTGCGCCGATAAAAAGCAGCCTTGCGCTGCCCGATTTTTTCCAGATAACCTGTTTCAGCAAGCATGTTGAGAGTGTCGGAGGCTTTCTTCAAGCTTGTGGCCTTGGACCAAACACCGAGCTTGAACATGAACTCCGCCAGTTTCGGGTTCTTGACATAAACAACCTTGCCCATGACTTCCTTGATGATCTCGACGGTGCTTTTCATGGAACGGCTTTCTCCTGAAAGGTCTTTTAAGTATCTGTTTTATTTATTTTTAAAGTTAAGAAATTGTTCCCCTGTTAAGTTTTTCTTGATTCATTCTTTTGCCTCTTTATCTTATTTTATAATTTATATTTTATGTTTTTCAAGAAATTTCTCTCATTTTTTGGAAAAAAGTTGTCTTTCCTCGTGAAAAAAGCTAAATACGACTATGGCAAAACTAGAGGCAAAAATAGATTTGGGAGATTTGATCGACGCCGGAAGACTGATCGCGAAAGGTTTTTCTAATGGCCATACATCCGTCCAAAAATTGGGCATAAGCCACGCCCTGGCTCAAAGAATTTATAGGGCGATGCAAAAAGACGAATACGAAGGCAGTCTGCCTTTCTATGTCTGCGAGAAGCTAAATTATGATCATCTTGGCTCAGCCAATATAGCTTTCAAGATGCTGGAAGAAGTGGACGGGATAATTCCCGATGTGGACGATGTGATTAAATCCCGCCATTTCGGATATAACCAAAAGGAAATTCTGTTCTGTTCGCTTATTGGAAGCCTGATTAGGGCATACAGGGAAGACGAAACAATAAAATCGGCAGAACTAGCCTTTAAACTCTTTTTAAAATATTTAAATTCTCCTATTTAACAAATCATCGATATCCTCTCTTTCACCAATATTTTTTACGTGATAAATATGATGGAATATTAAACCACAAAACCACAAAATTAAACCGTAAAGAATATATTTGACAAAATTGATTAAATCAAATTCTACAAGTTGTTCTTCGTTTGCAATCGCAACAACATAAGAACCATAAATAAATACAAAAAAAGCTATCATAAAAATGGATAATGTAATCGCCCACTTGCTTATATAAATTTTAACAACTCCATTTTTTCTTAAATAAACATATTCAAAATCCGGGTCTGATAATTCTTTAGGCTTTAATATTTTTTTAAGAAGAAAATTTAATAAAATAAAAAAAATTCCCAATAATAAACCAAAAGTAATTACATAAATAGTTGATTTGAAAGTATATCCTACACCTATCAAATCCCCCAACCAGTTAGTAAATTTTAACACCCAATTCATTATTATATGCATTCTCCCCTCCTAAGCAAAAGAGCTACCAAAGTAAAGATCGCTTTACCTCAGAATTTCTGTAAAAATTTAATAGGTTTTTAATTCACCCTATTCACCGTAATCATCCCCGCTATTCACCAACATATATACCAATTTATCCAATAAATAAAGATAATTATCCGGTACGGTGAATAGCTCTTTAATCCCTCCTCTCCCCTTCTTACTCTACTTCAAAATAAAAAACTGTCCATCGGCTCAGCAACCGATAAATGCGCCCCGAGGCACGAGGGGCGCGGATAAAGAAACCTTTCTATAACAAAAATCCTACCCACAAAATCTAAGCCATCAATTCCTATAAAACCCATTAGCCAATCCTCTGCTTCCATCCATCCACCTTTCAACTCTCC
>Ga0172382_10014133_pt1 | contig 10203 bp, 9 predicted proteins | sample Leawel138RmetaG_FD_122245 | JGI IMG/M metagenome (GOLD analysis project Ga0172382, IMG submission 122245) | Leachate microbial communities from a municipal landfill in Southern Ontario, Canada - Leachate well 138R metaG | ecosystem: Engineered > Solid waste > Landfill > Unclassified | place...
CACCTCGGGCAACGACGAAATGCAGGCCGGGGCGACCGGCGCGACGTTCAAGGGCTTTGGCGGCAACGACACCCTCACCGGCGGCGCGGGCAACGACACCCTGTCCGGCGGCACGGGCAACGACTCCCTCTCCGGCGGCGGCGGCGTCAACACCGTCAGCTTCGCCGACGCGACATCGGGCGTGAACGTGAACCTGACCACGGGCACGGCCAGCGGCCAGGGCAGCGACACCCTGGCCGGCTTCACCCGGGTGGAGGGCTCGGGCCACGCCGACACCATCACGGGCTCGGCCTCGGCCGACACTCTCACCGGCGGCGCGGGCAACGACTCCCTCTCCGGCATGGCGGGCAACGACTCCCTGGACGGCGGCGGCGGCGACGACTTCCTGCGCGGCGGCGACGGCGCGGACACCCTTTCGGGCGGCGACGGCTTCGACACCTTCTACTACGGCGCCACAAGCGAGATGGGCGACAGCGTGATCGCCTTCCACTGGGGCTTTGACGTGTTCAAGTTCGAAAACGACGCCGTGGCCGACCTGGGCACCGGAACCCTGGAGGCCGGACGCTTCTTCCGCGTGGACAACTACGCCGCCACCCCCGACATGGGTGTCGCGGGCTCGGTGTTCATCTACGACCTGGCCACCGACGCCCTCTACTACGACAGCGACGGCAGCGACACCACGGCCTCCACCGACAAGATCATCCTGGCCGGGGACGTGGGCTTCGCCGAAGACGCCCACAGCGAACCGACCTTCGAGAGCATCCGCATCGTGGACCTCGCCTAGCCCGGCCGGGCGCCCCGCGCCACCAAGGCCCCCGGAGCCCCGGCTCCGGGGGCCTTTCGCGCGGCAGCAAACAGGTTGACAAGACCCCGACCCGGGGATGAAGAAAGCCCGATGCAAAGCCTGAAAAAACGTATCGCCCGGGGCGGGACCGTCCTGGGCTCGTGGATCACCCTGGCCCACCCGGCCATCGCCGAGATCATGGCCCGCGCCGGGTTCGACTGGCTGGCCGTGGACCTGGAGCACAGCGTCATCACCATCCGCGAGGCCGAGGAGCTGATCCGCGTCATCGACCTGTGCGGCGCGGCGCCCCTGGTGCGCCTGTCGTGGAACGACCCGGTGCAGATCAAGCGCGTCATGGACGCCGGGGCCCACGGGGTCATCGTGCCCATGATCAACACCGCAGAGCAGGCCCGGGCCGCCGTGGCCGCCGTGCGCTACCCCGCCCGGGGCACGCGCGGGGTGGGCCTGGCCCGCGCCCAGGGCTACGGCACGCGCTTTGCCCAGTACAAGGACTGGCTGGAGGACAACGCCACGGTCATCGTCCAGGTGGAGCACATCGAGGCCGTGCGCAACCTTGAGGACATCCTGGCCGTGGACGGGGTGGACGGCTTCATCGTCGGCCCCTACGACCTGTCGGGCTCCCTCGGCCTGCCCGGAGCCTTCGACCATCCCGACATGCTCGCCGCCATGAGCCGCATCCGCGAGGTGGCCGCCGCCGTGGGCGCGCGCTCGGGCATCCACGTCATCGAACCCGACCCCGAGGAGCTGGCCATGCGCCTGGGCCAGGGCTACACCTTCGTGGCCTACAGCCTGGACGTGCGCATGCTCGACGTGGCCAGCCGCGCCGGGCTGGCCGCCGCCCGCAAAGGATAGCCGCCCATGAACGTCATCGCCGTCATCCCCGCCCGCATGGGCTCTTCGCGTTTTCCCGGCAAGCCCCTGGCGCCCATCGCGGGCATCCCCATGATCGGCCACGTCTGGAAACGCACGGCCCTGGCCCTGGGCCAGGACAATACCTGGGTCGCCACCTGCGACCGCGAGATTTTCGACTATATCGAGTCCGTGGGCGGGCACGCGGTTATGACCGCCGACACCCACGAGCGCTGCACCGACCGCACCGCCGAGGCCATGCTCAAGATCGAGGCCCACACCGGGCGCGCCGATGTGGTGGTCATGGTCCAGGGCGACGAACCCCTGGTGACCCCGGAGATGATCCGCCAGGCCGTGGCGCCCTTCGAGGCCGACCCCGCGGTGCAGGTGGTCAACCTCATGGGCGACCTGCAAACCCGCGAGGAGCACGACGACCCCAACGAGGTCAAGGTCGTGGTCGACCTGGCGGGCAACGCCCTGTACTTCTCGCGCGAGCCGATCCCCTCGTGGAAGAAGGGCGCCCGGCATGTGCCCATGTACAAGCAGGTCTGCATCATCCCCTTCCGGCGCGACTTCCTGCTGACCTTCAACCGCCTGGCGCCCACGCCTCTGGAGGAGGTCGAGTCCGTGGACATGCTGCGCCTGCTGGAGCACGGGTACAAGGTACGCATGGTCCACACCGGGGGCCGCAACATCGGGGTGGACACCGCCCGCGACCTGGCCGTGGCCGAGGCGCTCATGGCCGAGGACCCCATCTTCCCCGCCTACGCCCGGGAACTGGGGAGCTAGGAGGATGCCGGTCATGAACGAGCTGGTCGCCGTTTTCGGGGGTTCGGGCTTCCTGGGCAGCCACGTCTGCGACGAGCTGACGCGGGCCGGATACCGCGTGCGCGTCTGCGACCTGGCGCCCTCGCCCCATCTGCAACCCGGGCAGGAGATGCTCCGCTGCGACATCCTGGACCCGGAGGCCGTGGCCCGGGCCGTGGACGGGGCCGACCACGTCTACAACTTCGCCGGGCTGGCCGACATCGACGAAGCCCGCGACAAGCCCATCCGCACCCTGGAGCTCAACGTCATGGGCAACGCCCACATCCTGGAGGCCTGCAAGGCCGCCGGGGTGCGGCGCTACGTCTTCGCCAGCACGGTGTACGTCTATTCCGAGAAGGGCTCCTTCTACCGCGCAAGCAAGCAGGCCTCCGAGCGCGTCATCGAGGCCTACCACGAACGCTACGGCGTGCAGTACACCATCCTGCGCTACGGGTCGCTCTACGGGCGCCGCGCCGACATGCGCAACGGCATCTACCGCATCCTGCACTCGGCCCTGACCCAGGGCCATGTGACCTACTCCGGCACCGGCGACGAGCAGCGCGAGTACATCCATGTGCGCGACGCCGCGCGCCTGTCCGTGCGCATCCTGGACGAACAGTACGCCAACCAGCACGTCATCCTCACCGGGCCCTACCCCTACAAGGTCCGCGACCTGATGGACATGGTCCGCGAAATCATGGGCAACAAGCCGGACATCCGCTTCCTGAACAAACCCCTGGGCGGACACTACAAGATCACGCCCTACGCCTTCCTGCCCCGGCTGGGCACCAAGCTCGTGGGCGAGTCCTACACCGACATGGGCCAGGGCCTGCTGGACTGCCTGGCCGAGATGCACGACACCCTGACCGACGACACCACCGGTTAGGGCCCCCCGGGGGGCCCTTGCCGCCACCCACCCCACGCCGCCGGGCCGCCCGGCGCACATGGAGCCGAACCGCAATGCGCATCCCGTTCATCGATCTCAAAAAGCAGTTCCACCGCCTGGAGCCGGAAATCCGCCGCCGCATGGACGAGGTCCTGGCCCACGGGCAGTTCATCCTCGGGCCCGAGGTGGCCGAGCTGGAGCGCGAGCTGGCCGCCTTCACGGGCGTGCGCCACGCCATCGCCTGCTCCAGCGGCACCGACGCCCTCCTGCTGGCCCTCATGGCCCACGAGGTGGGCCCGGGCGACGCCATCTTCCTGCCGCCCTTCACCTTCGTGGCCACCGCCGAGGTCGTGGCCCTGCTGGGCGCCACCCCCGTGTTCGTGGACTCCGATCCCGAAACCTTCAACATGGACCCCGAGGCCCTGCGCCGGGCCCTGCGCGCCCTGGACACCGGCGATCCCGGCCTGCACCCCCTGCCCGCCACCACCGGCAAGCTCACGCCCAAGGGCGTCATCCCCGTGGACATCTTCGGCCTGTCCGCCGACTACGCGCCCATCCAGAGCCTGGCCGACAAGCACGGCCTGTTCGTGCTCGAAGACGCGGCCCAGAGCTTCGGCGGCCTCTATGGCGACAAACGCTGCGGGGCCCTGGGCCACGTCGGCGCCACGAGCTTCTTCCCGGCCAAGCCCCTGGGCTGCTACGGCGACGGCGGAGCGGTGTTCACCGACGACGACGAGCTGGCCGCGCTGATGCGCTCGCTGCTCTTCCACGGCAAGGGCGGCCACCGCTACGACAACGACCGCATCGGCATCAACGGCCGGCTGGACACCCTCCAGGCCGCCGTGCTGCTGCCCAAGCTGACCGTGTTCCCCGACGAGCTGGACGCCCGCCAGCGCGTGGCCCGGCGCTACACCGAGCTGCTCGCGCCCGTGCCCGGGCTGACCCTGCAAGCCATCCCCGAGGGCTGCCGCAGCGCCTGGGCCCAGTTCTCCTTCCTGCACGAGCGGCGCGACGCCATCCAGGAGGCCCTGCACGCGGCGGGCATCCCCACGGCCATCTACTATCCCAAGCCGCTGCACATGCAAAAGGCCTTCGCCGACCTGGGCTACCGGCCGGAGGACATGCCCGTGTCCCTGGACCTGTCCAGGCGCATCCTGAGCCTGCCCATGCACCCCTACCTGGACGACGCGCTCATCGAGGAGATCTGCGCCGTCGTGGCCGAAGCGGCCGTCTAGGGAGGCCCGGGCATGCACGCCGGTCCCGGAACGCACGCCCCCGCGCGCCGCGTGGTCCGGGACCGGCTCGCCCTCCTGGCCGTGCTGGTTGCGGCCTGGCTGGCGGGGTTGTACCCCCGGCTGCTGGAGCTGCCCCTGTGGGCCCATCCGCTGCTGGCCGTGGACGGCGAGCCGCTCATGGCCACCCACGACGCCTACGCCTGGCTGGCGGGCGCGCGCGGCCTGGGCATCGGCGCGGGCTCGCCCATGTCCGGGCTCATCGCCGGGGCGGCGGGGCTCCTTGGCGTGTCCCCGGGGCTGGCGGCCTTCTGGATTCCGGCCCTGGCCGCGCCGCTGGTGGGCGTGGCCACGGCCCTGTGGGCCCGGACCCTGGCCGGAACCCCCGCCGCCCTGGGCGCGGGGCTGCTGGCCTCCACCGCCCCGGGATTCCTGCACCGCACGCGCCTGGGCTTCTACGACACGGACATCGTCACCCTGCTCTTTCCCCTGGTCCAGTGCTGGCTGCTGGCCCGCTGGCTGACCCCGTGGCTGCGCCGCCCGGGGGGCCGGGAGGCGGACGCGCCCAAGGACGGGCCGGGCCCGCTGGCGCCCCTGCTGGCCGGGCTGGCCATGGCCCTGGGCGGCGGGCAGTGGCACCCGCGCCTGGCCGACTACGCCGCCGGGGCCCTGTGGCTCACGGCGGTCCTGATCCTTGCGGCCGCGCGGCCGGGAACACGGCCCCGGCTGCTGGCCGGGCTGGCCGTATGCGGGCTGGCGGCCTTCGGCGGGCTGCCGGGGCTGGCCGGGGCCCTGGCCCTGGCCGGGCTGCTGTGGCTGCGGACCGACCGCGCCCTGCCCGCGCCCTGGCGGCCCTGGCTCGCGGCGGCCCTGGCGGCGGCGGCCCTGGCGGGCACCCCGCAGCTGGGCACCCTGGCCCACCGCGCCCAGGGGCTGGCGGCCCTGTACGCCCCCTCCCGGGTGGAGCAGCGCGCCCCCGCCGAGGAGGCCGCCACGGCCCGCTATCCGGGGGTGATCCAAAGCGTCATCGAGGCCCGCAGCGCGCCGCTGGATGAAGCCCTGGCCAGGCTCGCGCCCCGGGCCTGGATCGCCGGGGCCGGGCTGGCGGGTTTCGCCGCCGTGGCGCTGCTGCGGCCGGTGGCGCTGCTGCTGGCGCCCCTGGCGGCGCTGGTCTTCTTCGGCTCCACCCTGGGCACGCGGGTGACCATGTTCGGCGGCCCCGCCGTGGCCCTGGGGCTGGCCGTACCCCTGGCCTGGGGCCTGGAGCGGCTCACCCGGGGCCGCCCCGGGGGCGGCGCGCTCCGCCTGGGGGCCCAGGCCCTGCTGGCCGGGGCCCTGCTCCTGCCCGTGCACCAGGCGGCCTCGGCCCTGCGCCCGGCCCCGGCCATCACCGCCCAGCACGTCCGGGCCCTCAAGGCCCTGGCCGCGCAGGCCGAACCAGGGGCGGCCCTGTGGACATGGTGGGACTGGGGCTACGCCGCCCAGTACCACGCGGGCCTGCCGACCTTCGCCGACGGCGCGCGGCACAGCGGGCAGGTCCTCTACCCCCTGGCCCTGGTCATGACCACGCCCCTGCCGCGCCAGGCGCGGCAGATGATGCAGTACGCCGCCCTGCGCGACATGCGCCCCTGGGAGACCTTCGACCGGCGCACGGCGGCCGAGGTCCGTGAATTCGTGGCCTCCCTGGGCGCCGCGCGCTACGACCTGCGCGCCGCGCCGCCCCAGTACCTGCTGACCAGCTGGGAGGCCGTGCGCCTGGCCCACTGGATCACCTACTACGGCACCTGGGACGTGACCGCCGGGCAGGGCGTGCACGGCAGCCACACGCGCCTGGGCGCCTTCACCCTGGACCGCGAGGCCGGGATGCTCACCCCCGAGGGCCAGGCCGCGCTGGCCCTGCGCAGCGCCGACGAGCTGACCCCGGCGGGCCGCGAGGCGCGCCGCTACGACCGCGACCACGGGCCGCGCCTGCTCGTCAACCGCCCTGCGGGCCAGGCCGTGCTCCTGGACGACCTGACCTACAACGGGATGCTGGTCCGGCTGCTGCTGTGCGCGCCCGACGATCCGGAGATCGCCGAGCACTTCAGCCTGGTGTACGAGGGGTTTCCCCTGGTGCGCATCTGGCGCGCCAAGCGGGAGGAGGCGCCCCGGCCCCGGGAAGGGACCGGCGCGCGCCGGGAGGGGGAGTCCGGCTAGGGCGCGCCCTGCTGGAAATGGCGCTCGATGACGGCGGCGTCGTCCTTGCCCGCGGCCATGCCAAGGGCCTTGGCCTCGCCGTGGCAGACGAAGCCGCCGCCCGCGTGGTTGACGTAGCCCGCCGAAAGGACTGTGGAGTAGGGCATCTGCTCGCGCAGTTCGTCGTGTTCGATGCGGTCCGGGAACAGCACGGGAATGGCCTGCCCGGAAAAATCCTCGAAAATGATGTACTTCATCGCGGCACCTCGCGCCCGGTCCTGTGGTTCGCTCCGCCCCTGGCGGACCCGCATCCTATACCGGCTTCGGGCGGTGATGTAAACGCCGCCCCCCGCCGCACACCGCCTGTTGCCCCCTCCACGGCGGGCCAGCGCCGCATGCAGCCCCGATGTTGCGGCCCCGCAATCCGGAAAATGCGCAATGCCATGCGCCCGGAGAAAAAACACCGCCGCCGTAAAGCGACGGAAGATTCCGGCATTCCGGAACCACCCATATTGAACTCGCCTCCAGGGCACTGCACCCCGGGTATGCCGCCCACTGAAAACGGCCTCTGCGGCGACGCGGAAAGAAAGCTCTTGCACCGATCCATGCACATGCGTATATACTATTTCAAATCACACCCCCCCCGCCATCAGGAGCAACCGGAAAATTTTACGGTTATGGGACGCCGGGACATCACGACACAACCTTGCATCAAGGAGCGTGAACAATGGACGACCATCTGAAGGAAGCCCTGGAAATAGTCAGGGCCCAGGCCAGCGTCAGGACAATGACCGAGGACGAGATCACCTCCATGGTCCGTAAGCTCGCGGCGGGCATCCGCGACATCGCCGAGGGCGAATTCTCCGCCGAGCCCCAGGAGGCCGCCCTGGACCCCAAAAAGGCCATCCGCGAAAAGTCCATCATCAACCTCGAAGACGGCAAGGCGTACAAGATCCTGACCAGGAAGAACCTGGCCAAGTTCGGCCTGACGCCCGACGAGTACCGCGAAAAATGGGGCTACAAGAAGGGCACGCCGCTCATCTGCAAGAGCCTGCAACGCGAGCGGCGCAAGAAGATGAAGGAAATGGAGCTGTGGACCAAGCGCACCAAGGCCCGCAAGAAGAAATGACGGGCGGGGCGCCCGGGGCCGCCTGGCGGCCCCGGGGTGCCGGCCTCACGCCCCGGGCCGCTCCAGGAACCAGCGGTAGGTGGCGGCGATGCCCTCGCGCAGCCCGATGCCCGGGCGCCAGCCCAGCTCCCTGAGCCGCGACACGTCCAGAAGCTTGCGCGGGGTGCCGTCGGGCCGCGACGGGTCGAACACGATGCGCCCCTGGTAGCCCACCGCCTCGGCCACCATCCCGGCCAGCTCGGCGATGGTCACGTCCTGCCCGCTGCCGACATTGACGATCTCCTCGGCGTCGTAGTGGTCCATGAGGTGCAGGCAGGCCGAGGCCAGGTCGTCCACGTGCAGGAACTCGCGCCGGGGCGTGCCCGAGCCCCAGACCGCGACCTCCGCCTGCCCGGCGGCCTTGGCCGCGTGGAAGCGGCCCATGAGCGCGGGCAGCACATGGGAGGACTCGGCGTCGAAGTTGTCGTGGGGGCCGTAGAGGTTGGTGGGCATGAGGCAGATGGCCGCGAAGCCGTACTGGCGCCTGTAGGCCTGGCACATCTTGATGCCCGCGATCTTGGCCACGGCGTACCACTGGTTGGTGGGCTCCAGGGCCCCGGAGAGCAGGTATTCCTCGCGCAGGGGCTGGGGCGCGAACTTGGGGTAGATGCACGACGACCCCAGGAACAGCAGCTTCCTGACCCCGGCCTTCCAGGCGCTGTGGATGACGTTGGTCTGTATGGCCAGGTTGTCGCGGATGAACTCCGCCGGGCGGATGTCGTTGGCATGGATGCCGCCCACCCGGGCGGCGGCCAGCAGCACATACTCGGGCCGCTCGGCCTCGAACAGGGCGTCCACGGCGTCCTGGCGGGTCAGGTCGCACTCGGAGCGGGTGCGGGTCATGATGGCGGTGTGGCCTGCGGCGCGCAGGGCGCGCACCAGGGCGGAGCCCACAAGCCCCCCGTGACCGGCCACGAAAATCTTGGAATCCTTCTGCATTGTCCCCTCGCTTCTTGGTGATGACCCGGGCATTCTAGCCGCTTTCGCCCCGGGAGGGAACAGCCCGGCGACCATCCGGAACCGGGGCTTTCCTGCGGGCCGGGATGCGGGTATCATCCTGCCAATGCCGCAGACTCCGCCACCACCCGGCCCCGGAGCCCCCGGGGCGCAGGCCGGGCCCGCAACGGGGCCCGAGGATCTCGTCCGCGCGGGCGTTCCCGTGGAACACCTGCAGATCGGCGAGTGCATCCTGTCGCGCCGCCCGGTGCTGGTGACCACGGTGCTCGGCTCGTGCGTGGCGGTGACCTTCCACCACGCGCCCACGGGCACCGGGGCCATATGCCACGCCATGCTCCCCGGCGGCGCCGGGCCTGGCTCCGGGGGCATGGGCCCCTGCCGCTGCGTGGACACGGCCGTGGCGGCGATCCTGGGGCGCCTGGACGCGCTGAAGCTGTCCCGCCGGGAGCTGGTGGTCAAGCTGTTCGGCGGCGGCTTCACCATCCAGCCCGAGCGCAAGGGCCCCCTGCGCGACATCGTGGACGTGGGCCGCAAGAACGTGGAGGCCGCCCGGCGCGAGCTGGCCCGCCACGGGCTGACCCCGGCGGGCGAGAAGGTCCTTGGCGACCGGGGCCGCAAGCTCTTCTTCCACACCGCCAGCGGCGAGATCTGGCTGCGCTTCGTCAACGCCCCGGCACAGGCCACCACCCGCGAATAAGCCCCGGGAGCGGCCCCGGCCCGGGGTCAGCCCCCCTGGCCGCCCGCCCCGTCCCCGGGCGCCCCGCCCGTCTTCTCCATGCCGATGAAAAACATGAGCAGCGCCGGGGTGACGAACACGGTGAACACCGTGGAAAACGCCAGCCCCGAGAGGATCACCGCGCCCAGGCCGGAATACAGCTCCGAGCCCGGCCCCGGCATCACCGCCAGGGGCAGCATGCCGAAGATGGAGGTCAGCGCGCTCATGTAGATGGGCCGCAGGCGCGTACGCACGGAGTCGAGCACGGCCTCCTTGTGGCCCATGCCGCCCTCGCGGATGTTGTTCAGCGACTGGTGGACGATGAGGATGGCGTTGTTGACCACGACTCCGATGAGGATGACGAAGCCGAGCATGGTCAGCACGTCCAGGGGCCGCAGCACGAAGAGGTTCTGCACGCGCAGGCCCACGAACCCGCCCGCGGCGGCCAGGGGCACGGTGAACAGGATCACCAGCGGGTAGATGAAGTTGCCGAACAGCGCGGACATGAGCAGGTAGATGATGACCACCGCCAGCACGAAGTTCCATTGCAGGGTCTTGCGGGTCTCCTGGAGCTTGTCCGCCGCGCCGGACAGGCGCACGTCCACCCCG
>Ga0172382_10014134_pt1 | contig 10202 bp, 8 predicted proteins | sample Leawel138RmetaG_FD_122245 | JGI IMG/M metagenome (GOLD analysis project Ga0172382, IMG submission 122245) | Leachate microbial communities from a municipal landfill in Southern Ontario, Canada - Leachate well 138R metaG | ecosystem: Engineered > Solid waste > Landfill > Unclassified | place...
AGAATTCCCGATCGTTATTGTTGGCGATACCTCATGGAATCAAAAGGACTCAAAAAAATCTCTGCTATTCAACAAAGATGAAGACGGGATATGCTTTACCCTCAACTGTGAGGATGATGAATCAGCGGACACATTTCTCAGCCGGCTAACTATAGAAGAGAGAGATAGGAATTTCGAAGAGGAGAAGCGGTCGCTCTATGTTGCTACCACTCGCGCCTCAGATATGTTGATCCAGACTTTTTCAGGTAATAAGGGCAGAAAATCCCAGCCCTGGAAAGATATGATCGAGGGCAATATGCTTGAGAAAAATGAGGCAGGTGTAGAACCAGCCCAAGGATTCGAGCATCTGATTGAGATACTATTGGCACCTGAAGAGGTGGTTGAACCCATTTCTGCCACTCCGCCAAATGCTAGCCTCGAGACCAGATACATTGAGCCTGTAACCTCTGAGACCTTCAAGGAGTATATCTCTCCTACTGCTATCATTGAAGCTTCGATGCTTGGTTGGAGGAGAGATATCGAAGATTATGAGACTGCCGAGGATGTTGATAGAGATAGAAGCCAGGCGCTAGGCCTCATAGCTCACCGGATCATGGAAGCTGTAGGAAATAGGTGCAGGCTGGAAGAAGTTCTGCATGATGGATATATCGGTGTACTCCGTGAGCAAATTGGAATCTCGCAAGATGATATCGAAAAAGTCTGCAATTACCTGAATAAGCTGAAGGATCATCCTCTGGTGAAGGAAATGGAGAATTCCTCTGATTCCTGGAACGAGTATAAAATCACCAAACCTTTGGATAAGTACATCCTCTATGGTCGGTTGGATAAATTGATAAGGACTTCAGAGGGGTGGAAGATCTTGGATTTCAAATTCTCGGGATCGGAGAGCTACAGCGAGGCTCACGAGTTCCAGATGAAGTTTTATCTTTATCTTGCAAGGGAGATATTCTCGCCATTGCTAGGTGCAGAATTATTCTATCTCAAGGACGGTATTTCAAAGAAGATAGAATTAGGTGTTGAAAAGATCCATGATTTCCACGACGAATTGGAAGAAAAGATCGCCGAATATCAGCTTGCTCTTAGGAGCGTGGATCTCATAACTTGATAAACCAGGTAGTCTAACGCTATCGATATACATCTAGGGGAACTGAGATTTCCGGTATTTTTGCCTTGGCGTAAATCGGGTCGCTATGGGGTCCAGGTCTTCTTAATTTCGTAATGCTGGCGGATGAAACAAACCCCTCCCGCTAGGGTCGGGGCGGACTCAGGTCTATCCTTAGCTTATCCATATCCTCATTATTCAGGTGGTTCATCAGAAAGGCGACAAGATCCTCTTGTCTGGACTGACCAAAAACCATTCTATAAATTGCTAAGGATTTTTTCAATTCTTTCAGACGCTCCCTGTCCCGACTCAAAGGCAATGCCGGAACGTACCTTTCGATCCGGGCGTTACCTTCAGGGTATATCCAGAAAGGGACCAAATCGCTAGATCCGTCTCCCCGGTCTCGTTTTCCTGCCATGAACAGAGCCTCCCACGGATCAGTATCATTCGGTCCGATTTCCAAGAGTCCATACTTTTCAGCCAGGTTCTTCCTAATAGCATGGCCTTTGAATCTGTGGATCCTCCCCTCGCGTTGCTCAAGATCTACCGGATTGGATGGCAGATTCCAGTGTACGACCGCATGACAGTATGCATGGAAGTCCAGCCCCTCCTGGCCAATTGAAGTCGTTGCTAGAACAAACGGCCAGAACGGCGAATTAAAGGCTTTTCTAACCTGAGAGATCCTATTCTCGGACTGGCCCTCCTCGCTCTTCTTATCGGAGAGCATTACTGCAAAATTGGTCCTCATCTTCTTCATCGACCTTGATACGGATTTTGAAGTATCATCAAGGTCTATCTTATCAACGTATAGGCTTGCAGTATGAAGGCTCAAGGCCTCTGCAACAGTCTCCGAAATCCTCTCTGCTGCTTTGACTCTATCATAACCAAATAGCCCCTCTGACTCCTTCAAGAAATGAACGTATTCGTCCAAGACAGCTTGAAGCCCACCATCCAGGCAATAATCCAAAACTTGCCGCCAGTAAGCCTGAGAACCTCGAGAATCCGATGCATAAAGGCCGCGGAGTAGAGCATTAGACGTGGGCAAGTTGAAGAGGCGGATGAAGGCTCGAGACATTCGCATAGCACTCATGTTTATCTTATCAAGAGGTACACCGCCCGAATATAGCCCGCCTGTGACCCTAGCCAGAGCCCTTAAGCTTGTTGTTCCAGGTCCAGCTATTGCCAGCTTCGCTATGACCAGTGAAAGATCCTTTGGTGGCCTCTGTGGCTGTATCTTTCCTTCAAGTAGTCTATTGACCTCGAAGATTGCTTCAGTCCAAAGGGATGGACCTTCATCACCTTCATCCTCTTCAGATATCTCTTCGCCTCCCCATACATCATCCAGCTTCTTCTTATTGTGGAAGAACTTTTCAGCGCTTCCCCGATGGTAATGCATGTCTAAGAGGATCGGAGCCGCCCAGTACCAGCCCTCATCTTCAGGTCCAGATTCTGGAGATGATCTGGTAAGGGGCATTAGAAGTCTCGTTATCTCATTTTGGGCTCTCTGGATCACATCAGCACCAGACGGCAATTTCTTAGAGGCCATTCTCATGGGATCGCATGCTTTGGCAAGCGTTATGCTTGGGTAAATGATCCCAAGAATCGGCAATCCAGTAAGTCTTTTATCTCGATCGCTTCTAGCGAATTTAAGCCAATTCCGAAGCTTCTTCCTCGATTCGGATTTGTTTCGGATGGAGGAATCGAAATGGGTTATGATATTCCTCTCCGCCTCATAGCTCGTCAGGCTTGCAATCATCCTCGGGACCATTCTCCACGAAGAGAACACTAACCTCTTTGTGAAGTTATTGAGCGCTTGGTCTGCAAAAGGACATCCCAGCTCGTAATATGGCAGAGATGGAGGCAGCCACAGGAGCTTCCAGGCATTAGCGCCAATTGTCCCTGAAAGAAGACTGCGTAGCCTTGCATTCTCGGGATCTATCTCCCGATAGGCTTCGATGTCCTCCCAAGGAAGCAATAGTCCTTCTGCCTCAGACAGCAAGCTGCAGATTTCTCGATCGTTATATGAACAGGCTTCATTAAAGGCGTTCTTCAGTTCGTACTTATCCATGAAGTTTAGAGGATATGGCGAAGACTTCCAGTACTCAAGAGAATCTCGACTACCCAGATATTCAGCCGCATTCTGCAAGCAGTAGTAGGCCATCAGATCACTCGGCTGGAGCTTGGCCGAGCCGTCAGAGATCTCCACCAGCATTCCGTTTCTGTCCTCAGAAGCTGCAAGCCTTTCAGTTCTCACCATAACTCTTCTCAGTTGGGATTCAAGCGCCTCCTTCAGATGAACCAAATGAGCATCGTCCCCACCCCCGATTCGGAACAGCTCACGCCTGTAATCCCTGATGATGTTCTCACACTTACTAACTGATTCGCTGTCCTGTAAAAGAAACTCCAGGGTTCTCAGGAAGTCCTCGTAGTGGTCCTCTACTCCGGACTCATCTGCCGTCGTGTACATCTTATAAGGGGTCGCAGAAAGCAAAAGCACTCTTGCTTTTGAGTTCTCATCAGCATAAGTGAAGAGTTCTCTGGCGAGTTCCCTGGCTGAAATCGCTGATTCGTCCTCATCATTCTCGCCGTACATGAGGTGTTTGAACCTTTGGAACTCATCCAAAATGATTAAGTCGGGTTCAAGGGCTTTTAGGCATGATCTGACGAGAAGTCCACGAAGCTCGGATATGCATCTATTGCTTTCTTTTTCAATCTCTCTCTTTCTCGAAGCGCTCAGACCCGGCTCAGATAATGCTTTAGAAAGCTCATGTACCCGATTTATCAAGGTAATGCCGGAATCGCCCACAACCTCATCCGTACCATCCTGCACCATGCTCAGAAAACAGGCCTTCAGATGCGGATCGATACTATGCTTGTTGGGGTACTCCTTGAGAAGCCTCTTAAAGTTCTTGAGTTTCATGCTGCCACGAAAGACTTTCTTCGGCGCCTCTCCTTCGAGGTCCCATTCTTCCTTCAGCAACCAATATAAGAGAGCCCGTTCATCACCTATTCCCGTTCCGGACGATATATCAAAAGAAGTGCCAGGTGTGAGAGATATGAAGTTGACTTTTCTTGCGTTGAGATCTTCGATTACGGTGGGTAATAACGATATACGACGAGACTTAGGCGCGTCATCATCTCCCAGAACGTTCAGCCTCGCAATATTCTGGCGTGCTATATTCGAATTAGAGCAGATGTAAATGATATCTATTCGCGGGACATTCTCCCAGAGGTGATCGATCGTTTTGGCGATGACCCCTCGGGCCACAAGGGTCTTACCGAGCCCGACCTCATCGGCAACTAGGAATCGTCTCGTACAGTCTTCATCAGTATAGAGCCGACGAAAAACGTAATCCACAGTCTCTTTCTGGAAATCCTTTAAGTTCTTAAGAATTCCATTGCAATCGGGCTTTTGAACTGCGTTTTTTTGCCACTTAGGCATATCAACGCAACACTTCTTTTTCATTGCCCTTTCCTCCTATAATCTTCCTAGCCTCCCAGATAGGCTCCCAGATCTCGTCAAGATCGTCGGGGAGCAGTTCCCTTGTCTCTGGGTGGCCTTTCAGATCCTGAATGAGGCTGTTTAGGTCATCTAGCCTGCGCTGATCCGAGGCCAAAGCTCTGACCATACATTCGAAGAGTGGCACCATACCAGAAGACGCCCAGGGCCGACCTCTTTCCTGGCTTGTTCCCCCTTTGATAATATTTCCTGAATCGGATCTTCCGTCAAGAGAGAGAATAAGCAGCAGCAGCTTGAGCACCTGATTCTTGTCCTTCAGCAAAGCCCGTAGTATGCGCTCGTTTCTATCAGCCGGCGCTCCTTTGAGAGGAAGTTTGAGAACAAATCCCTCAATTAAGCTCTTGCCGCCTGATTTTATAGTTACATCGAAGGCGAAGAAAGCTGAGATCTCCCTGTCCAAGAGGCACTTGAATTCCGCAAGTGCATCAGGGCTTGATGAGAGGTTGACGGCCCGCACCTTGTTGAGGGTAATCGGCCTGCACATTATCGAGGCCTCTTTAGGTAGATCTGGAACATTTCCCTCAATGGATAGGCTGAACCGATTATCGTCATCCTGAGATACGAAGGCAGAAAGATTTGCTTTCACCAGCGATTTCCTGGATTGATCAGCCAGGTTCTTCAGGTACTCCATCTCGTCCACAACGGGAAAATCAGAAATGCAGACTGGATCGAGGAGCGTTCTTAGGCCAGCCTCCACCCCCTCCTTACCTCCATTTAATACCGCGTCTATGCCGCAGTATTTCTTTTTACCTACCAATTCCACAAGAAACTCTACGTTTCTACCGAAGGCTGCATCTGTGGCATTGGCCGATCCTGTCCATATTCTACCGTCCCATCCGGCATCTGCAACGTAGAGCTTTGCATGAAGGCCGCCGAGGTTATCCTCAAGGTTGTCTTGCTCTGCCTCGAGATGCGCCAGCTCTTGTTCAAGATCGACGAGTTCGGACATATCCTCCTGGGTGATGAAGTCTTCTTTGAGGCAAAATACCTCCGAGAATCTCTGCAGGGTACCAGCTGAGATCTTCTGGAGGCTATCAAGTCTTGAGACCAGGATAGATCCTCTTCCCAAGGATGCAAAGTTATCTAGCCGGCCTTCTGATAGGAAGGGAGATACTACGAGGATTTTATTGATCTTCTCCGAGAAAGGATTAGATCTTCGATTACTGATTCCGAGGGGGTGAAATACCAGCCTGTCAAAGCCCAGTGGAAGATCAAAGGCGACACGGCGAATCTCATGTTGCATTAAGTCGATTCTCTCTTGCAGATCCTCTGGCAGCGTCTCTTTTACCATTCCCGGAAGAGCTGCTAAGAAATCACCCAAAGGATGATTCGAGGCGAATGCGTTAGTTCTATCGACTAGAATACCGTCAAGAACTAAGGCCGTGTCCCAGGATCTGTCATATGTTAGGTTTCTGCTCAAGCACAGGAAACGGTAACCAACAGACGCATCTTGAGAAATGTATCGCAGAGCCCAAACTTTGGGATGAAAGACCGATCCTTCCACCGACGGCTGTGCCTGGAATACTGAACCTTCTAGATATGTATAGAGTGGCTGTTCGTATTCTCGAGGGATATGGATCCTGCCTGCTTGGCAAAAGATGCTGATCCTTCCTGCATATCTCCGAAGGGACTCGATGAGCGCCAGGGGATCTGGTGATCCGTTCTCGCTTTCAGCCTCGAAGATGGTGAAGCCAAGCGGTGCAGTCATGAGAGCCAGCAGGTCGAGAGAGAAGGTTGTACCGATGGCGAAGTCGAGAGAATAACCCTCCGGTGGCCTGAGAACATCAAGAAGATGCCTTCTATCATAGGGGTCGAGCATCACGACCTCCTGAGTCCAATTAATATGTCAGAAATAATCGTCTCTGCAGGCCGCCACCTGTATCTCAGCCTCCCTGTGCCAGAGTCTCCTCTCCACCTGGCTAGGGCTTCGGGATTGTCAAGCCTTGCTAGATGGCGCTTCAAAAGCCGTTCTCTTCCATGAATCAGACTCTTTGCAGATCTATTCTCTGATATCGTTGAGGCCCCGTCAGCGGATAGGGCCATCTGGAGCCACTGTATGACGAATCTCCAGGTTTGCCCGGCCACTCTTGCTCCTGATTCTGATAATATCTCCCAGAATCGCCTTCTATAGTCCCATCGATCAATATCATCTCTGCGGGATTGGAGGTGACCAGCCCACTCCATCAATTCACCCTCATAGTAACTCACCAAGTCATACTCCTGCTCGCCATACATCTCTTTCATCTTCTCGGCGAGCATGAGATTATAGAGAAGTGAAGCCCCATGAATGGCATCTGAAAAGTTTCTTGCATGCAAAATTTTCTCCTTGACTTGTTCTGGAAGGTTTGGACAGATGGGATGATCCCAGGGAAATGGTACAGATTCTGATGGCACATCTGAGTCGAGGAGATATGCGAGCATTGTTTCGGGATGTCTAGTCAACACCCTCTCTTTGAGATAACAGGCTTCTTCATATGTTAGGTTGAAGGAGGCTCTTTCTGGGAAGTCTACAGGTGCCTGAGGCAGGCCAGGGTGCCAATTGTAATGTCGTTCGCAGCCGTCAACCTCTTCTTCATAGCTATATGAACCGTTCTTGCTGAATCTGTAAAAAGCGTCTAAAGAGCAGTGGTAGTCTGAGATGGAGTATGGACAGAGCCGAATCCCCCAGGCTTCAAGCCCCTGCCAGTAGATGCTGCTCGGAAGCCGCTTGAGGTTCTTTTTGGCGTCCTTGCCTATTACGCCCGCGGTATCGTCCGACACCAAGAGGGCGTATATTAGCCGTACTTCCTCATCCCTCGCCCTCCTTGCAATCCTTGATGAAAGGACTTTCTTCTCCTCTAGGCCCTTATACATCCACGGCACAAATAGGAAGTATCTGGCTCTGGTCTGGATTGTGCTTGTCCCAGGAAAGAACATATCTGAGAATGCATCTCTGATAACCCCTATCCCAAGCTCGTCTCTCGTCTCATGCTCCTTGAAGGTGCTTAGAACATCTAGCATCTTCTGACGGTCTTTCTCTGAGTAATCCAGCCATGTGAAGGAGGATGCCATCTCAATCATACCTATCGCCCGTAGAGGAGGCTCTAGTCTTTCCCAGACCGACGTCGTCTGCGATCATCATTCTGACCCTGTTGCTCTGTTTGAGGGCCATGACGACGGGGACGAGCTGGTAGTTGGTGGGGATGACGCTGCTTCTCTGAAGGCTGAGCAAAGGTGCTGCACCATGGAGCATCGAGTAGCGGCACGCCTGGATGAGGAGCTTGTTTGAGGCGGGATCGCCGAGGATCTCGGGATCGGGCGGGTTAATGCTCGCCTTCTTTGGAACATCGAAGGGCAGGAAGAAACGACGCTGAGCGATTTCGTTCCCCTCGATGTTCGTTGCAGTGAGGATCTTGTCATCAAGGCCGTCAACCCGCCAAAGACGGCTACGTAGTTCTACGATGTCACCAGCTCTGAGATCCAAAGTACTGCACCCGATTATGACAAAATCACCATCCACGAAAAATGTTTCGGTGCCCTAATTATATATAGTGAACAAGATCGTTATCGAATCTTCCCCAATCGGGCCCAGATCGGCTCATGATCAAGCTCCTGGAGGGCACGGGGCGGCGGATCTCGGAGCTTACCCGCCTGAAGAATTCCAACCTAGACCTTGAGAACGGGTTCATCCGGCTACAGGCTCACAAGATGAAGAGGAGGAGATACCACGAGGCTGTGATCCCGGCACCTCTGGTCCCCACGGACGGTCTTGGGATCAATTTCGGCACTGAAGACTGAACATTACCGGAAATAGGACTCAAGGATCATCCTGATCCAAAACGAAGCGGACTATCCAATTCGCGGCGGCGTATGTGGTGTTTTTCGAGATATGGCCGTCCATGACCAACAATTGGCCGTACTCGCCCAGACTTTCTATTTCATCGTCGCTAAGCCGAATCACGACTCGCTTGTTTCTTGCGGTCTTCATATACTTTTAACACCATCCGCACTATTTGTTGGCACTCCGCGTATGGACTGGCGCTGCGTATAGTACCCAACATGCGCGCCTTCTGTGAGTAACTTTCGAGTTTTGCGTATTCGTCTTCAGACAGCCTAATGGTGACCAGTTCCATGCAATAGATTATGTGCTTCTTGAATATAAAAAGGCAGCGCTGTCATTCGGCTACATGTATACAAGTATTTTTAATAAATATCGCCATGCTGCGACATCGTGTCATCCGAAGGTTGGGCGATGTAAATAGGCAATAACAGGAAAACGGCTGCATTTTTAGGCAGCTATGACGAAAAATGCCCCAAATTCGTTCTTATAATCAGCATGTATCGAATGAAAGCAATGAGAACGGATTGGCCCGAATTGAATGAAGAGCCTGGTTTGCCCTCTCATCTCTGCCTTCATGGCAAAGAGAGCCGTGGAAACCTTTCACGGCTACTACAAAGCTGCGTTGAGCCGATGACCTCAACAGGGCCCGTGCCCGCCGAGATGATGGACGGATCTGAAAAGTCGTGTAAGTATTTACATCAAGACTCACCCGGCCTACTACTGTCCACCTGATAGGCCCAACATGGACATCCACCTGATTCAAGGCACCCTCTAGCTAGCGCTACCGTTTAGTTATGTGACTCTATGTAAAATCAAAGCGACTTAAATCACATAACCAGTTTGTTGATGGGCCTTTAGATGCTGGTTTTACTTACCTGAGGGTGGGGAGGATAAACACCACACCTCTTAGGCTCCAATCATCTCTTCGCCGTTCTCTGCTCGTCGTCGTACTCTGCATCGAGGTTGAAGCCCAGCCCCCCCAACCAGGCTTTGAAGTTCTCATCCTGGCAATACAAGGCGTTATACGCCCATCTCGCCACCTCTCGCCCTGTCTCATCGTATTGGCCTACCGGGTCAGAAAGGATCAACCAGATAAAGGGCCGACTCTCCTTTTGAGAATAGCAAAAGAACCGTTCCATCCATGTCATGAACTCTATGGCGAACTCTCTTTCGTATCCCCAGCCCACATAAGCCACACCAACGGCCTTGGGATCGAGAGATAACGCTCGGGCTGTTAATTCGTCGCCATATACGGTCATATCGATTGACGATGCCGGGTCATAAAAGATGGGGAGCTCCTCGGATGCTTGCAAGATCTTTGGGTCTCGGCCGATCGATCGAAGCCCCTCCAGAACCGTTAAGGATACCCAGGTCTCGGTCTCATCCTCGGGGATAAAACATCCCTCACGGGCCTGGAAGTCACCAGGGATCTCACCAATATGTTCCGCCTCCTCAGAGGGGATCAGGAATGCTACTGGTTGTTTCATATCTAAATCACACCTTTCGTGAGGTCACTTCTCGAATTCTCAGGCCATAAGGCCAAGATTTGGACTTGTTAAACAGATCGGAAACCTTGCTACTTCGGGGCTGGGGAGAAGCCAGGCAAGGGTCATCACCCTGCGGGAAAAGGCAAAGATTGGGGCTAATCAGCCCCAATCTGCTACAACGCATCTGTGGCCTTCCAGCAAGCTCTATTACCAACGCTACTGTTCGAGAACGAGGTCTCTGTTGCTCTGGGCCCGGCTATCCCAAGGATCGAG
>Ga0172382_10014135_pt1 | contig 10202 bp, 8 predicted proteins | sample Leawel138RmetaG_FD_122245 | JGI IMG/M metagenome (GOLD analysis project Ga0172382, IMG submission 122245) | Leachate microbial communities from a municipal landfill in Southern Ontario, Canada - Leachate well 138R metaG | ecosystem: Engineered > Solid waste > Landfill > Unclassified | place...
CCTGGTCTATTATTTGATCCAGTTTACGTTTTAGTTCCAGGAATTGAGCATCGTTCAGGATGCATTCAAATACGCTTTTTTGCACTCTTTTTCCATAGTTTAAGAGTTGTTTGGCGCAGCGATAGCGCGTGCGGTCTTTTACGATATCAAAGCAAATGAGATAGAATGTATGTTTCATAGCCATACAAAGGGAGAATACTCCTTTTTATTCTCAAAGTGATTTGCCAATTTTCTGGTTTGCAGCGCAAAGATATCTTTCAAGCTCCAGTTTCCGGGCGGGTCTTGGTTGGCAATTTTTGTATTGATCAGCTTATTGAAGGCAGTGATGATGATTCTCATCCCGTCATTTGCCAGGGAAACTGGCAGTAGTTTGTTTTGCGGATCATATTCGGGATTTTCTTCATCGTTTAACACGTTGTACACGAAATGTTCAAGGCGAATTTCTTTTCGGTTTATGAGCGTGAATACCATATTATCTGCAAGGGGTCTAAATTCTTCCATCAAATCAAGCACCAATGATTGTCTGCCATAATCAATCTCATGCAAAGAGCCATAATATACATCCAGTCCACAAATATAAGCGGCGCACATTACCTGATTCATAAGGAATGTATAGCTTAAGCTCAATAGTGCATTTACTTCGTCTTTTGGAGGTCTTTTGTTTCTGCCATTAAAGGGGAAGTCTTTGTTTTTTATCAGCTCGGGAAAAACGGCAAAGTAGTTTTTTGCTGCTATACCTTCATAACCTCTGATGCTGCTGAGCGGCAAAGTGTTCTTCTTTAATAAATCGCAAATTGCCTGGTTTTTGATAATTGTAGCTTGTATTGATTTAGCATCATCTTTGGGTTTACGTTTTTTTAGCAAGGCGATGGAGTTTTGGATTTTTGCAGCAACAATGATATTTGCCAGCATTTCACGGTTTGTCTCTTTTGCCAAATAATCAAATTGAGCCAATCTGAGCGCGACGTTTTTTCCAAATTCTCCGATCAATCTGCCCTTGTATTTTCCATAATAGGAGATAAATACGGTATCGATGCGATGTTTTAATAAATAGGTAATGGTAGGAGTGCTAAGCGCTACATTTCCCACCAGGATAAGCTGGGCGAGGTCTTTTGTATGAAACCAGCGTAGTAGTTGCTGCGCTTTATATACATACAGTCGGTCGTTTTTTTTGCACACGAGCGCGCCTTGATCTGCAATATATACCACAGCCATTATTCATCTTTCCTGATATTCACGGCGTTCTGCGATTCCATTTGTTTTTTGGGATCAAAGCTTTTTACCAGATTAAAGCGCAATCGCATCCCTGTTTTTAAGAGCTGTGTAGAAAAGCTCAAATCTGAGATTTTAAAATAAAAAGAATCGGCACCTGATTTGATAAATCCAGCTTTTCCATGGGGCAAGATATGGCTAAGATAGCCTGTTTTTTCGCTATCTGCATCGTAACTCAGCTTTGATAAAAATTCATTAATCTCTGAAAAGATAGATTTGGGAGCGGGCAGTTTTTTCAGATCGAGATTGTAAAGAGCTAAGTCTTTGAGCATTTTTTGATCGATAGGCCAGGATTTTTGAATACGAATAGCAGCAGCCAGGGCAAGGCATTTAGTAGCTTGTGGATAGTATCCTTCAGATAGCAGAGTAGAAAACAAATAGTTCCATAGATTTATTTTCATTTCCAGATCGCCTTTCATGATGGCAGCTTTTGCTGCGTTTTTCAGAGCATCCCCGGAGTTTTCAAGCTTGTGTAGAATAAGGGCGTATTCAAAATAGATGTACCATTCCGGTTTTTGGCAGATTAAAAGCTCGTATATTTCCAGGGCCTGATCGGATCTGCCAGTTTTTTGCAAAGAAAGCGCCAAACGTCTGGAGAGCCAGATTCGATTTGCCGGGGAAATACTATTTGATTCTTGCAAAACCTGATGACAAAACTCTGCACATTTATCATAATACTCTGCAACAAGCAGGTTTTTTGAATACAACATACTGTACCTTTCGGCAATGTCAGATTGATTTGAATGTTGGTCGCTTTTGTTTTGGATTTCAGTTTTTAGGCTATTAAAATCAATCTTCTCTAACAAATGGACAGCTAATATTTTGTCTAATTGTGGATGGTTTGAGAGCATGTTTTGAATGGCTAAAAATAACGCCAGCTTTGAAGTTTCCATTTTTAAAAGATCACAAATCAGATCGATTTGTAGTAGCAGTTCTTCGATTTTTATCTTGCTTTGAGCTTTGAAAAATGCAAAATAAATAATCCAAGCATAGCTTGTTTTGATGGATTGCCAGCAATCATCATATTTTACCAATTCTTCTGCCAATCTGAGAGCAGGCTGCCACAAAGCCATTTTCTGATAGCAATTTAGCAGGAGAAATCCAGGATAATAATTCGGCTTGCTTTCAGTGTCTTGTTTCCCAAGCTGCTCCAGGATAACGGAAGCTTCTTGATATTTTGCTTCACTCATCAGCTTTTTAGCCAAATCAATATTGTCGTTTTTTTGTTTCATTTTTTAGCTCCCAATTCGAGTATCAAGGTTTTTTGCTCTTCGTTTTGCACCAATTTAAGAATGCCAAACCCAGTATCAAATTCTAATACACCGGTTTCTTCAAAAAGGTCGTAAAGCTTCGCTTCTATTTGTTTTAGTTCCATTTGAAATGCCTGATGGTTTTTTTTGAGATCCAGATATTTAGATACAGTTTCTCTTAGCCGCAGTTTTTGGTTTTGCGCAGGCTTTGTATCTGCGCATTTATAAAGTTCCCAGTATAATACGGGGCTATCATACGCAGCATTCAGAGCCGAAAAATCGCAATTGCATAGTTCATGTTCTGTTGAGATATTAAGATGCTTACGTATTTTGTGGCAGCTCATTGCGTTTCCCTTTAGCGGTGACCTCAAAAGGTCTATGGGCTGGCTATTCTCCGCTTTTTTTAGGAGTGCATTTACGATCAAATTGCCATTGGGGAGTGTACCCAATGTATATGTAATTACTTTCTTTTGCTCTGCATCTAAAAAGTTTTGGCTTTCCAAGTCTGACACAAGGCTGCGCAGGGCAAAACAGCGTTCTTTGAGCCACAGCCACTGCGGGGTTGAGAGTGGGTCTTCAAAAAGCTCGGTTTCAGAGCCGACAACGGAATTTGGAAGCTTCATTTGTTCTTGGCTATTATTTGGTGTAGAAAAGTCTGGCTGCAAGGCTTGCACGAGGCTCATCACTTGGTCTGGACCGAGAGTTTTGACCGTATTTATGGCATCAGAGATTTGTAAAGGCAATAAATGGTCTTGCATTACCTGAACAAAATGACTTCGCAAACCCGTTACCTTGTGTATCCCGCCCGGCAATTTTACTAAGTTTCCAAAATTATTTTTCCCGACCCGGCTTTGTTTTGGGAAAACTTCCAGATTCAGAGGATAGGCAGCCAGATCAAATTTCTCTGCCAATTTCTGAGCCAATCCCCTTGCTAAAGAAGCGCTGATCTCGTTTTGAAACAAAATCCAAACATGGTAACCTTTGAAACCGCTAAATTCGTATAATGCCTGGATTTGATATGTATCAAGAACCTGTTTTATGGAGTTTAAGCTGTAACAAAAACCTTCCTCGATCCAGCTGCTAAACTGGGGGTCATGAAGGTCTGGCAAATGTTCTTTGGCAATGTCGATATCAAATACGAGCCATTTCACCCGGTTTTGCAAGTTCAATTGATATACACCAAGAGTGTACAAACCCATGAGATGCCCCCGGATATTGGCATGAGTAAAGGGTTCTGATACCGGATTGTAGCCGGACATACCTTTGCTGGAAACCCATTGTCGCGCGTGTAGGTTTTCTCTGCCTCGAAACAGATTTAGGAATCTCTCTATAAAAACCGGGTCTTCAAATACGATATCCGCAGGTGAATCAAGGTCTTGAATACAGGGAGTTTGTACAAAAGAAGGTTTTAACTCCAGGTTATGAAGCTGTGCTTTTGTTTCCAATTCCAAACGTAAATCGCTTAGGTTTTCTTGGAGATAGTATTCATGAAGCATTTGATAAAACTGCAGATTGCAAGGATTCAGATCAATGCTGCTTTTTAATAACGCCAGATATGCGTCAGTTTGGTCTAAGCTTTTAAGCAGTTTTAGCTTTTCCAGGATTGCTTGCTGGAGATTTGGGTTTTGTAAAAGAGCTCGTTCAAGACATTGCAAGGCAGCTTCAGAGTATCCTAAAAGCGAATAATTTCTACTCAATTCCAATAATTGATGCTCGCTAAGCTCTGAAAGATGTGCGATACGTTGAGTTAATTCATAAGCAAGGCTATAATTTTCTGCCAAAAAAACTGAATTAAACTGCAAACGATAGGCATGAAAGCCATTGTCTGAGTATCTTTTTGCTTCTGTGTTTAAGCTGATTACTGTGTTTTCCATTTTTTTTTCTCCTGATTTTCTTTATTTACAATACTATATTCGACCCTTTGTTTTCTATTTGACAAAAAAATGCCAGTATTATTTATTAGCATTGTAGCGATAAGATATAAAATGGAAGAGATTATGGGATTTTATAGTGATTACATATCGTGGCTGAAGAGCTCTGAAAAAGAGCGGGATTTGGCGGATTATGCATCTGCAATGTGGCAGGCTTTGCAAGAGCCGGAACGTTTGAGCCAGGATGCGGAGCTTTTGTACAAGAGCTACGCGTTTATGCAGGTATGCAAAGGTTCTAAAAAGCGTCAGTACCTTGTGGTATATGATATCGCATTTAGAGATCATTTCAATCAGGATGATTTAGAGCTATGCTTGTTTGGCAAATTGATCCAGAAGCTTTTAGAGGCAAGGGCTGCTTTGACAAAGAAGCAAAAAGCTCTCCCCGAAACGGAATTTTATAAGTATCTGTTTGGAACCACTGTGATTATATTGGGTAACTGTTTAACTGAATTGGCACATGAAATACGAGGAGCAAAGCAGGAGATGCAAGAGTCGGAACATGGGTATGAACCTCACAAAGGGCAGATTTTGCCGCCCATAGAAATCTTACAATACCAGATTCAGGTGCGACAGCAAGCCCAATATTTGAAAAATCATATCCAGGAACACTGGAAACCGCAGGAACTGAACGTATTATGTCACGATTTGGAGAGCAGCGGCACGATCGCTTGTGAACGTTTGCGAGATGAAACACAGACAAATATCTACAAGCTGCATCAAAGAATCCGGGAAAAACTAAGAAAAACCTTGTATGATCAGGGACTTTGTGAAGAAGCAGGACGGCTGTTTGTAGGGAGATACTTGGAAAAAATGTGTCAGAACTGCGAGGTGCTGAGCACATATAAGGGTATAAAGAAAGCAAGAAATAAGGGAGACAGCAATGCCGGAAAACAATAAAAACAGCCAATATGAAGTATATCTTGCCAGCTTATATAGCGAAATCCCGCAGGAAACATTTTCGGGTATTAATCGTACAGGATTGCCGGATCAGGCTGAATTGAGCTTTACAGAAACAAAAGAAACAGCGCCGGATGTGGCAGGCATCCTTTTGGCAAGCCAATGCGGGGATTACGAGGTACATAGCCTGATAACAGGAAACGCAAAAAATGGGCAATATGAGGCTTACAAGATCAGTAGCTTCATCTGTTTCGCCAGCGAATATGATTTGATCTTTAACTCAGGCAGTAGCCAATTCCTTTTGCAGATGGATAATCACTATTATTTGAATGCTCACGAACTAAAGCAAGGAATAGTATTTGCTTATCTGGCAGCAGAAAAGTGGGTAGAGCTACAGCAGCGGATGGAAGAGTATCAAAAAAGACCGGTGAAAGCGATAGGGATTACGGATTTAGCAGCGCCGGAAAATAGGTTTCGGATAATGGAACACGAGCTCACTTTGGGATATCGTAGCCGCCATTTAGACGCTGCTTTGTGGATACCGCAATACCATTTGCAATATAGGCGGGATGCAGAATCCGTCTTGGCAAAGGCAGCCGCAGATAGTGGGCTGGATGAGGTCTTTAGGGTTTTGAAAAATCAACAAGACAAGAATGTATTTTTTGCCAGGGAATTTAGCCTGCAACGCAATGAGAGCCATGATTTGGTCTTCATTACAGATCTGGAATATGTGGGGCAGAAAGCAGAAATCTTGTGTGGTGATATCGTGATATTTCGGGGTTTCCTGCCGCAAAGCCTGGTTTTAGCACATTTTATTCCGCTTACTGTAGATAAGGCTCAGCTTTTCCTGAATGTAAATGTAAGAATGATGAAGGAATACAATGCCAGATTTTAAAGAAGTGGCAAAAAACTGCCTGCAAGCCGGTTCCTCTAAATACAGCCAGATTGCTTTACAAATGATCTTGCAAGAGAATGTGGCGCCTTCGGAAAAAAAGCAAGTATATGAATTGGTGGAAAAAGCCTGGCATCCGGCATTGCAATTGGCAGCACTATTGTGGCTGGTAAAAATGCAGGTGATGTGGCAGGAATTGAGTCAATTGCTTGGTTTTGAAAGCTCCACTTTGGAGCGTTTGAAAAGCATTACACCTCTGGAGGCATACTTTCCCGCTTATGGCAGCGGTCAGGGCGTATCTTCAAGGCGGGTAATTCTGTACATTTTGTCCAATGAGGAGTCAAGAGCCATTTGTTTGAAAGGAGCAGGGATAGAATCTGCAGATCATTTGGCAAAACTAAGCGCTAAAAGCTGCATCATCGCGTTTGACGCTCCGGTAGAGGGTAATTCCTGGCAAATGAGCGCCTTAGCCGCGCTTCAGAGCAAAACAAGGCTGAGTGCGGAATATGCGTTTAGCGGAATTGTGACGGCAACGGGTGAGATCAGAACAGCGAGTTTTTTAGAGGAAAAATTAGCTTTTTGCAAAGAAAGGGGCATTAAGCTGATACACCGCATAGATGGTTCAGAAAAGCTGGAGAAATGGCTGAATGAAGAGCAGATCCCCTTACCTTTACTGCAATATTTTGGCAGTGAAATAGAACAAATGCGCTGCCTGGCGAGCATTGAAAAATGCATTCAGGAAAGCCAGCCCTGGTTTAGTATAGCGGCTTTGGAGGATTGGTATGGCATTGCAGCCAACGAGCTGATCCTGGGTGATGCCGGTCTTTTACCTTTTGAGCCTAAACTGTGGCAAGATTTTTTGTGTGAAACCGTGAAAGGGGCGATCGAGGGATTGCGGCAAAAAATGGGGGAGAAAGGGATAATCTGGTTTTTGGCGGGGCAGATCAGCGCCCTGCAATTTGGCATCGGCGCTGTAATTGGCTTCAAGCAAGCTTTGGGCATTTTGCAATTGGATTTTTCGAGCTCCAGATATAAAGAAGTGGTATCACTGTATGGACAAACAAATGCGAGGGAGCTAAAAAACGTATCTAAACAAGCGGATAGTTTCAGCAAAATAAAAGTGAACTTGGAATTGAATAAACCGGAATCATTAGGCTTGAGCCTGATCTTGTATCTGGGCAGCCACAACCCCATCGGTGAGGCTAAGGCGTATTCCCGCACATACTTGGATGTGGAAAATTATCTTACGATAGAGGCAAAAGACGCGCAGGGGGTGATGAACCTGGATGCAGACTGGTTGCCCTGGGTACAGGAGATAAATTCCGCCTTAAACGAGGTGCGCGGGAAGCACTACTGGCAAAGTATTCACCTGTTTCAAACGGCGCCCACGGCTTTGTGTATGGCTTTGGGCGTTGCGTTTGGACACTTTATGCCCATCACGGTTTATCACTACCAGTTTGGGGCTCCAGAGCCCAGATACAAGGCCATGTACGAGCTGGTAAGCTGCTTCCCATAAAGGGGATACTCATAGATGTATCATCATTTTCATCTTTGCATCTTCTGAATAAATTGCTCCTTTTTCTTGTCTTAAATTGCTTTAATGGAGTCCGGCTCCTAATTCATCCAAAACTAAAACTCCTTCTTTATAATGGCAAAATACACGCTTGGCATCTCTATCTGCCCAGGCATCAAATTCATGGGTGCTGATGCCCTGATCCAATTTGAGTTGCTTCAAATCCAGGGATTTTGGCATATTTTTACGCCCCTTTTCCAGATACACTGCCAGATCATCCATGCGGCTGTTAAGCTCGTAAAAAGCTTTTTCATTACGCTCTTCCTGCACGGTATTTACGAACTTTTTAGTATATTGGATAAGCTCGCTGGGAGAATCCAGCAAGCGACTGGAATACAAATCCCGGCGGAAATTGTCCCAAACGATCTTGCCATAAATGGAAAGGGTAGTTTCATCAAAGAGACAAAGCACCAAGCTGGCAGGGACTTGGGAGCATTCAGCTTCCTGCACATTCAAGCTATTATACAAACGGCGAAAGATGCGCGAATGGTCTTGCAGATATTCATCCGGTACCAGTTTTACCGGCAAAGGCGGGATGCGCAGCAGAGAATCTGAAAACTCAAAAACATATACGGTTTCATCTGCATAAAACATGCCCAAGGATTGCAAAAAACCAAGGATGGCTTTGAAACCACCGGTGAGATTGAAAACCAATTTTTGCCCTTGATACATGCCTTCTTTGATCATCATAATCTTTCCAGCAAGCTCACTTAAGGCATATTGAAAGGTGCCACCATCCTGAGTTTGCAAATCCTTGATCTCCAGCAAACGTACATCATTGCAATATCTTTTTAAGTAGGATTCCACGATATGGCATGCCGCTTTGCCGATGTAAGTATCGCTGGGAAGCAGGATATTGGTATCTGCTCTGGCATTTTCCATAATTCCCTGATAATACTGCAAAATGCCATTGAGCTCGGCAGAGCGCTGTTTTATCTCGTTTGTGGATAGATTCATTACGAGCTGGTGAGTCTCGGCAATGTAAGCTTCGATTTTTTCCCTGGCTTCAGGGGGGATTTCCTCTTTACTGCGACAATTTGAATAGGTATGTATCTCACGCGGGAAATTCCCTTTGGTAAAAGTGCTGGTTCCCACCGGCGAAAGCATAATCGTACTCATAACTTTTCCTCAAAAGAGATTTTGAGCCAGCCCAAAGGTAAATCGCCGATCATTTTGCGGGTCTTGGGATGGTGATCTATAATGGCATAGCTTAAAAAGCGCTGACCACTTCCCATGCCGATGCGCAACAAGCATTGATTCTCTTTAAGAGCTGCAAAATGGTTGTTCAGCAGATATTGATAGTTAGTGAGGGCTTTTTCTCCCATGCGGCGGAAAAAGTCTTCTTCCTTGCGCAGTTGCGTTTTGGAATAATCATTGATACGGGTGATAATGGCTTTTGCGTCACCTAATTCGTCCGGAAAAAGCTTATGTAAACCGGGCAGGCGACTATCTGTGATAGAAATGCTGAGTTCGGTTTCGGTTTGCATTCCCTTGCTGGAACACCCTGTTTCCATGAGGATCGGTAATGTTTGGGCTTTGGCAGTAGTGGCTTTGGGGTGAGCTATTGCCATTGGGTTTGGGGAACTGTTTGCCGCCGGCGGGTTTACCACTTTTGCCTCATAAATTGCCATCCACTCGTTTTTCCAGGGAGCATCGCCGATCTTGATGGCTTTGAAGGGATCCAGGGTGATATCTTCTTTGTCCCGATTCCAGTCTATATATTTCAGCGTATTTGCCTGCAATCTTTTATCTGCATCATCTGCTTTTTTGGGTTCATAGTCTGGCAACCTGCTAGTATGATGCGATAAAATGGCGGTGCGTATGGCGCCTTTGAGTGAACTGCCTGGAATAAAAGGCTTCATACTCAGTCCGGAGCGGATAAAGGCAAGGATTTGCCCTTCAGCCCGTGGGTTATCAAGCTGATTTACTATGTGATTCTGAATGTCATCTAATACCCGGTACTTAAATGCGTAGCATTGCGTTTGTTCGGGATCAAAACATGTGTAGAAATAATTCTGAAGCACTTTGAGATTGGATAGCGCCAGCTTTTCTTCAAATTCTTTGGGGTTTCTCTGTGTCAGGAAGCGCAGGTATTCCATCTCTTTCAAATAGTGGGCGCTACCACCTTTGATGATCAGTTTCATGGGGTCATGCACTTCACCATTTCCGATATGAAAAGGTGTAATCGGTTTGATAGTGAGTTTGTAGTTTTTATTTACCATTTTGTTTCCCCCTTGATTTTGACGGGTATAGAGTATGAATAGAGGTTTTGCACGATTTTGGGGTTTGGGTGAATACTATCAAGCAAGCTGCCACGGGGTGGCTGTGGCACTTCTACAGCAGAAAATACCGCACCGGGACCAATTACTAAAACCGGATACTTGAAG
>Ga0172382_10014136_pt1 | contig 10201 bp, 2 predicted proteins | sample Leawel138RmetaG_FD_122245 | JGI IMG/M metagenome (GOLD analysis project Ga0172382, IMG submission 122245) | Leachate microbial communities from a municipal landfill in Southern Ontario, Canada - Leachate well 138R metaG | ecosystem: Engineered > Solid waste > Landfill > Unclassified | place...
GACGAACCCACCGGCCACCGTGTCGGCGTTGAACGTTGCCGTCGCCACGCCATTGATGTCGGTGATGGCTACCGCGTTGCTGGTGGTGGCACCCGCACCGTTGCTGCCAGGCTCGACCACGAAGGTTACCGAGACACCCGGCACCGCGTTTCCGCTGCCGGTCACCGTCGCCTGCAGCGTGTAGCTGCCGCTGGCCACCACCGCCTCGTCGCTGCCGACCACCGCCAGAGCCAACATGTCGGCGGTTGCCGCCGTGTTGGTCAGGCCGAAGTCGACGCTGCCGTAACCCGTGCCGGCCTCGGCCACATAGCTGCCAGGCAAGCCATTCGCCAGAGCCAGCACGAAGGTTTCGCCGTTGGTGTCGGTCGGATCGGCCGGTATGGACAGGTCCGCACTGGCTCCCGTCGCCGGGGCCAGGAAGTCGACCAGTTCACCTGCCACCGGGTTGCCGTACTGATCGGTGACGCGCACCACCAGCGGCAACGCGAACGGCTGATTCAGCGACGCGGTCTGGCCGCTGCCGGACACCAGATGCAACTGGCTGGCGTCATCGGCCACGTTGCGCAGCACGAACTCCACGCTTTGGTCGATGCCGATGCCGATGCTCGCCGTGACGGTGAAGTCACCGGCGACGGCATTCGACAGTGCGGTGATCGCGGTTTCGCCATTGCTGTCGGTCAGATCCGGAGCAGCGAAGCTGGCACCAGCGCCGTTGCCGCCGGCATGGACGTTGTATGCCACCGCCGCGCCCGCCACCGGATTGCCGCCGGCATCGAGCACGCGCACCACCAGGTCACCGTTGTCGTAGCTGTTGCCACCGACCACAGCCTCGCCAGCATCACCGCCAACCAGTTCGATCGTGGCTGCGGTGCCGGTACCGATACCGATGGTCTGCGGTACGGCCTCTGCGTACACCTTGCCGCTGTCGATACCGACCACCTGCGAGGTCACCGTGTAGGTGCCGGTGTGCTGCAGGAAGGTGGTACGGAACAGGAACGTGCCTGTGGCACCCGCCGGTACCGGCTGACCGCCGGAAGCCAACGCCCCGAAGTGCCCGAACAGGCGGCCGGTGGGAACGTTGAACTCGTCGAGCTCGGCACGCAGGTTGTAGATGCGCTGGTAAGCGTTGGTCAGCGGATTGAAGAACTCCACCGCCACATCCGGCGAGGTGCAGGCCTCATTGCCACAGCCCGGCACCGACGCACCAGTCAACGCCACGGGCCCTTCGATGAAGAAGCGTCCGCGCACGTTCTCGTCGTTCGGCGCCGGCATGTGTGTGCCGAGGTCGGCGGTACCGCTGTTGACCAGCGAATACGCCCCCTCTACCGCCGTGCCAACCACACCGTTGATGTTTCCGCTGCCGCTCAGGCCCAGCTGTGCCACATCCACCGCATGTGTGGCCGAGGCGTAGGTGGCGTCGCTGCTCACACCGGCGGCCGTGGCCACGACGTTGTAACGGCCGCCACGCGCCACGCGGGCACGCAGGTTCGCCTCGCTCAAGACCGGATCCAGCGAGTACGGACCGAATGTACCGGTCAGCACGTCACCCTCCAGGGCCAGCGGAATGTCGACCCAGGTGCCCGGGGCTCCCCAGGGCTCGACCTCAAGCACCACGTCGCCGGCCGCAATGCCGCCACCGCGCTCGATGGCGATATCCACCACCAGTTGCTCGGACAGCGTGATGCCGTTCGGGTTGGCCGTGGTCGCGGTGAAGTACGACCAGGTCTCCGGATCCGAACCGGCCACGCCGACGGTGTCGCCGTCGAGGGTGAACACCACATCCACCGCCGTGACTTCATACACGGCCGAACCGCTGGCGGTGTAATTGTCGCTGCTGCAGCTCGCGCTGATCGGATAACTGCCGGCCGCAGCCGACTGCGCCGGCACGCCGCTCACCGCCGTGCACGACACGTTGCTGTCGCTCTGCGCCAGGCTCGCGGTCACCGCGTGCACCGTACCGTACGGGCCAGACAGCGGCGCGAACTGCACCGTGCCGGTGGCCTTGGTGATGGTCAGCATGTTGCTGGCGGCACCGAAGTGGTTCGGGCCTTCGCAGGTCACTGTGACAAAGTAGCTGCCCACCGTGTTCGGCAGCGACGCGCCACCGTTGATGCTGACATCGCAGGCGATGCCTTCGGCACCGGCAGCCGGATCGGCAATGAACGTTACGGGCCAGTCGCTGCCGTCGAACACCTGACTGGTGCCACCGGCGACGAATTCGATGCCGCTGATGTCCACCGACTCGCCACCGATGACGATGGCTCCGGTGATCAGGTCGGCCTCGTAGTCGGCATGTGACAGCGTAGCCACGACCGGGTAGCTGCCGGCATTGCTGGGTGCGACCGAATCACCGTTGTAGGTGATGGTGACATCGTCTTCCAGGCCAACCGGGTCGGTCTCGACCACAGCCTCGCGGATTGAACCGTCCCAGGCAAACGCGCCGATGGTGCTGGCATCGAATGCCAAGGTCGCCTCGCCCTTGCCGACCGTCAGCGCCAGGTTGTCGGCGGCGTAGGTAGCCAAGCCATCGGTATCCGGTATCGCGTCCTCGATCACCGTGCCGATGCTGTAAACGCCGGCATGGCTGAAGGTGAACTCGAAGCAGACAGCCACTTCCATGCCTTCGGTCAACGACTGCGGGCTGGTGGAAATGCTCAGGGTGTTGCCCGTGTCCGTGAACTCGGATTCTGCAACCGCGACGATGCCCACCGCCGTATCCGTGTCGCATACCCCGGTGGCGCCGGGCAGGAACCAGTAGCGCGCGACCAGATCATCGGTCTGGATGTCGAACCCGGCGCCGACGGTGAAGCTCGCCTGCACCTGGTCGGCTACCGGGCCGCCGTTGTTGACCAGATCGGCTCGCACCACCATGGACTCGTCGACACGTGCGACAACCAGCGTGTCGTCCTCGCCATTGAACGGACCAGACAGCTCCAACTCGACATCCGGCGCCGCCTCGACCACCTGCGTGGCCAGGTTGTCACCGGCGTAGACCGGCACACCGTCGGAATCCGGCACGGCGTCGACGACGTTGGCCTGGACCCGGAACTGACCCGGCGCATCAGGCACCACCAGATAGGTCACGCGCAGCGTGGTGGTCTGGTCATGGCCTTCCAACAGATCGAAGCCGCCAGCCGGGCCATAAGTGCCCACCAACTGGCTACCCACATAGTTCAGGCCAAGCGGCGCGAAGACGCCACCGCCAGTGTCGTACTCGACAACAAGGTCGCCGGCCTGGATGCCGCCATCGCGGGTGATCACGAAACTGACCACGACGCGATCATTAATGTCGCTATCGCTGGTCAGGCGTGCCTGGTACAGCGTCGGTGCGTCCTTCTCGACGCCTACCACCGGACCGGACAGCTCCAGCTCAACCCCGGCGTGCTGGTCGATCACCTCGGTGGCGATGACATCGCTGGCGTAAACGGTGTCGGATGTTGCTCCGACCACCTCTGCGCTGGCCGTAAAGGTGGCAGCCCGACCGTAGGTCACATTGAACAGGTAGGTGAGACTGGAAGGCGCAGTAATCGGGAAACTGTCGACCGGGATGCCAGCGACATCACCGGGCACGTCGGCACGCAGGAATCCACCGTCTTGGGTCCAGGTAATGGGCAGACAATCGCCGCCCGTCTGGACACACATCACGACGTCAGCCGGCGAGGTCGCACCGGTGACCGCCAGACGAATGAACACCTCTTCCGTCACCGGCGCACTGACATTGACAAGGCTGCCGGTGTAGACCGTCGGATCGCCGACCTGGACGCCGGTAACCGGACCGTTGAGATCGAACTGCACCTGCTCCAGCGCGCCGTTGGTCAGCACGAAGCCGACATTGCCCGCCGCGTTCCCGGCGCTGACGGTGTAGGTGCCTGCAAAACCATTGGCCGTGGCCTGGGTCTCCACCACACCGTTGTAATCGGTATGGCGCACACCCGCTGCCGGAACCAGCACGGCAGACGCGCCTGCGGCCGGTGCCGAAAGGGTGACCTGCGAATCGACCACGGCACCACCCAGGATGTCGGTCACCCGCGAGCGCAGCGCGGTGCCGAAGCTGTCCCCGAGATTGGCCGACTGCCCGGAACCCTCCACCAGGACGTGCGCGTGAGGCGTGTTGTTGCCGCAGTCCGTGTTGCCCACAGGATTGGCGCCGAGCGCATCGGCGATCAATGTGCCGGCGACCACCGGTGCGCCTGCACCGTTGTACCAGTTCGAACCCACCAGGGTCTGGCCCGCATGGTCGTTGACCAGCGCCATTGGCGCCGAAATCGCGTTATGGAAGACATTCGCCACATGCGCGCCACCACTGGCGTGGAAGTAGATGCCGCGGTTGTTGCTCGAATCGATGACGTTGCAGGACACAGCCGCGTCGACACCGCCATAGATGCGGATCGCGGCGCGGGTTCCTGTGTTGTCGGTGTCGGCATTCACCAGCGTATTGCCGGTGATCACGATGTCGCTGCCGCCACCGATGTTGACGCCGCCGTGGACGGTGTTGGCGATGTGGTTGCCTTGCACAACCGTGCCCGGATTGGTGCCGCCGAGCTGGATGCCCTGGTAGTCAATGTCATTGAAGCTGTTATCGATGACCTGCAGGTCGGTCGAGGCCTCGGTCTTGATACCGTTGTAGGCACCTCCTGCGATGTCAGCAAAGTGGTTGTTTTCGACCAGGACGTCCGTTGCCAAGCCATTGCTGAGATAGACACCATTGCCATTGATGCCCACAACGAAGTTGTTGAGGACCTGGACATTCGACCCGGTGATGTTGAACGCGGCCGAGCTGCCGTTCGTTGACGAACTGATTCCGGTTACGGTGAAGCCATTCAATTCGGCACCGCTGCCAGCCGGCGGAATGGCGATCCGGACAGGAGAATCCGGCTCGATCACGGTTTCGGCGCCACGCGACGGCGCCCCCATCGCAGACACATCCGCCTGGGCACCGAGCAGGCGCACCCGCTTGTTGACAGTCACGGTCTGGGCAAAGCTGCCCGCCTCGACCTGGACCACACCATCAACTGCCGCAGCGGCGATGCCGGCGTTGATGCTGGCAGGCTCGACCTCACGGACGTTACCCTCCGAATCGGGCTCCGTACCACGGTAACCGTGGCCATCGGCGCGTACCAGCACAGTCTCCAATCGGGCGGCGCCCGCCTGGAACTGGATGCTCGCTTTGGGACCGGCCAACATGCCCTGGTAAGGCATATCGTCGTCGTAGTCGTTGCCCGTTCCGACACTGATCCGGACACTGTGGTCGATCGACTCCGTCCCCGCCAATGCCGTGTCTTCTGCTACCAGAGCGGCCTGTGCCACGTCGGTAAACACCATGTCCCGCACGACCAGATCGTTGACCGGACCGGTGTAATAGCCGCCATCGCTGGCCAACACGCCGTAGTCCACGCCATTGACCGTGCCGTCACGGATCTCCAGCGGAATCGAGGACCCGAGGAGGCTGCCGGCATAACCCAGGCGTAGACGCCCACTGGCAGCCAGCGCGCTGCCGTCGACCTGATTGTCTTCAATGGTCGCAGTGCTGGCAGAACCCAACAGCTGAATGTGGATGCCCGCCCATGGGCCAACGGCATCGTCATTGTGGACCGCGCCGACATCATTGCCGGAAATCGTGAACGGGGACGGCTGCGAACTGTCGTTCACATGGTAGTTGTGGAAGATGCCGACCGAACTGGCCCTGACCGTATTTTCCGCGATGCGGGCATCCGCCGGAACCGGTGCAGTCTTGAAGAAGTAGTTGGTCTGGATACCCACACGGGCATCGGTCACCAGGTTGTCATGGATGTCGGCGTAGTAGTTCCACAGCACGACGATACCGACTCCGAACTTCGATGGCGCATCGAGATTGTGGATCCAGTTGTGCGCTACGACGTTGCCCTCGCGGGCCGGGTCGGGGGCGCTGTTGTAGCCATAGAAGCCGGCATAGACGAGATTGCGCACCTCGTTGTTGACGAAATGGATATTGGAGCCGGATGCGAAAACACCGGTATCCACATCCGGATCGGCCGTGCCCATCGGCAGGCCGGTGCTGAGGTCCGGGTTGTCGCCATCCAGCACAAAACCATCCACCGTCGCATTGTCGGCGGAGATGTTCATCACTGAAAGCGCCGCAGACATGCCGTAAGCCATGCCTGAGGCCGCCACCGGCGGCACGATGATGCTGGCCACACCGGATCGGACGAGCGCGAGGTGCCGGCTGGTGTCCCGGCCTGTGCACCAAGCAGGGTGACGCCCTTGTCGACGCTCACTCGCTCGACATAAACACCCGGATCGACGACCAGCGTATCGCCCGCCGTTGCGGCGGCAATCGCGGCGTTGATCGAGCAGTAGCGGGCGCCGGTGTCCTGGTTGAGTACGCGCGCGCCCACCATCGGCTCACCGGCCGGCACGTAGCGCTCATCGGTGCCGTTGCCGGAGAAGTTGTTCTCCTCCGCGCCCTGCCCAAGGCTGACGCAGGTCAGTGGCGCATTGCCGCGATCGAACCAATCGGCGTACTCGGGCGCGTTGGGCAGAGGCGCATTACCCGGCCAGCCTGCGTTGCCCTGCTGGATCTGCAAGCCGAACTGGTTGTTCTCCAGCACATTGCCCGCCACGGTGGAATTCAAACCCTCGACCACGATGCCGTAAGCCTCGTGATCCGGATTCGACTGCGAATAGTCGCGCACTTGGTTATTGCGGATGATCACGCCACGCGTGACATCGATCTGTCCCTGCGATGCTCCGACGAAGAAGCGACGGGAAACGGAAATGCCGGCGCGGTCATCCGGGTACACGCCCAAGTGGGTGGGAATCGTCGGAAGATTGGCCGAAACGCCGCTGAGCTGATTGTTCTCCACCACAACCGCACCATCGCCGCTGTCGTTGCCGGTGCCATCGGGGATCAATAGCGTGATGCCCAGGCGACCGGTATTGATCAGCGTGTTTCCGGCGATCAGATTGGCGCGATCGAGCGGTGAGCCGGAGGTCGGCTGAACCATCGCGATGCCGGTGTCTTCGGTGTTCTCGACCAGATTGTCGATGACCTGGGCACCGGTCGCGACGCCGTCATTGAACAGGATGCCGCTGGGCGTATTCGGACCATGCACGTGGTTGTTGCTGATGGTGATGTCAGCCTTCACCCCATTCCACAGGATGATGCCGCGCGCTGCATCGTGAACCCGGTTGCTGTCGATCAATACGCCCGTCACCGGGCCATTGACGTAGATGCCGCCGTTGCCACCGGTGCTGGTACAGCCATGCACGTAATTGTTGGAAATCTCCAGACCATCATTGCGGCCGGCGGCATGGATACAGCTGCCGCCGAAGTTGCGTACTTCCAGATTCTCGATAGTGACGCCATGGGTGTTGCTGGCGATGGTGATGCCATTACCGGCCGCGCCACCACCGTCAATGATCGTGGTGGGCATCGGGTCCGGACCGACGGATGCCGGTACGAACGCGACGCTGCCGACCAGCTTCACCGGCTTGTTCAGCACGATGGGGCCGGAGTACGTACCCGGCGCCATTTCCAGCGTATCGCCGTCCTGGTGACCGGCATCGGCCAGCGCATCCGCCACACTGGCGAAATAGGCGCCATCGCGTAGGCGATGCACGGCGGTGGCACCGCCGATGGTGTAGCCGGTTGCCGCCGACTGCGGCACGTAGTCCGCATCGGCGGCGGTCGCGGTCACCGCGTAGGTGCCCACGCTGATCGGCGCCGCGGGGTCATTAACACCGGCTTTGTCGATCGCCGCCTGGATGGTGCGGCAGGCGCTGCCCGTGCTCTCACAGTCGTTACTGTCATTGCCCGTGGTGGCCACATACCATTCCGCCGCCATCGCTGGCCCGGCAAGCCCCACCAGCGCGATCAGCCAGGCACCGAGCAGCGCCAGCCTGCGTGACAGGGGACGGGACGGATTGCCTCCGGGTAGGGGCTCGGTTGAACGCGACGGTTGGGATCGCATGGCAGGCTCCAAGGGTGATACGGAAGGGAAGGCGAAAAACGGCGAAGGCCAGGCACGAGGGCCTGGCCTGGTCGGGGATACAAAGCGGAAAAGGGCGTCCCATCGGCTCACGCGGGGCAGCCAACGCGGCTCGGGCGTAGCCGCGGGCCTGTCGAAAAGGCCGCAGCGGGCAGTGATGGCGTCGGGGGAATCCGTGCAGGCATGGCACGCAGCAGCCGGTGCGTCGCCATGGTTGATGGCGGACACGGCGGCAGTGATCGCGGCGGCGGATACGGCCGGTGATGGCCCTTCCGCAATGCCCTGAGGCTTGCAAGACGGTGGCATGCGCGCGCTTTGCACCGCACGATGCCGATGATCCAGCGAAGGTGTGCCCCCCATCGGACTTCTCCTGGCTCTGGACGACATGTGTGCCGTCCACGCCGATTCCCCTTCAGCGTTTCCAGTTCATCCCCCATTTGGGGTACGTCCTGAAAATGGCACCTTTTTTGCATAACGACTTCCACCCGCCCAGGCTGCGGCCTGTTCCGGATCCGGCCAGCACAGGCCAGTGCGAGCAACGACGACCTGCCCAACCTCCGCGCGTGTAGCCCGGCTGGCATGGCGCGCATGTCGCAGCTTCATTGCCGCCCGGCAGGCACAACCGCTGACCGGACATTTCCGTCCCTCACCCAAGGCAGCGCCCGCTGCCCGCACCCTCCGCGCGACGCGGCCACCGCTTACAATTGCCGGCCATCCATTGCAGAAGGAGGGCGGCATGTCCCCCAATGATGTCCGCGCCGTGATCAGCGGCGGCGCTTCCGGCCTGGGGCTGGCAACGGCACGGCGGATCGTGGCCGATGGCGGCAAGGTCACGCTGCTGGATTTGAACGATGAAAAGGGTCAAGCCGCCGTCGCGGAACTGGGCGAGGCCGCCGGCTTCCTGCACCTGGACGTCACCGACGAAGCCGCCACCGTCACGGCGTTGGCTGACGCGAAAGCGCGCATGGGCGGACTGAACGTGGCGGTATCCTGCGCCGGCATCATCGGTGCCGGGCGCGTGCTGGGGCGCGAGGGTCCGATGCCGCTGGCGGGCTTTTCCACCACGATCAAGGTCAATCTGATCGGCAGTTTCAATCTGGCCAAGGCCGCCGCCGATCTGATGCAGCACAACGAGGCTGGCGCCGATGGCGAGCGCGGGGTGATCGTCAACACCGCGTCGATCGCCGCATTCGAAGGGCAGATCGGCCAAGCCGCGTACTCGGCCAGCAAGGGTGGCATTGTCGGTATGACACTGCCGCTGGCGCGCGAATTCACCCGCATCGGCGTGCGCGTGATGACGGTGGCGCCGGGCGTGTTCCACACCCCGATGGTCGATGGCATGCCCGAGCAGGTGTACCAGTCGCTGTGCGCGCAGGTGCCGTACCCGTCGCGCCTGGGTGATCCGGCCGAATTCGCCGATACCGTGGCGTTCATCCTGGGCAACCGCTATCTCAACGGCAGCACCATCCGGGTGGATGGCGCGATCCGTTTGCAGCCGAAGTAGGGCGCTTCTTCGCGCTCCGGCCGGCAGCGGAACGGGGCGCGAGGGTACGATCACGCGGCAATGATTTTGCGCTGCGGACCAGCCCGTATCAGGTCCGGCGCAGGATCTTCTCCCGGCCGGAGAAGGAGTCAAATCCGTGCGGCATCATGGCGGCGAACCCGACTTCCCTGATGTTTTCCAACCCACGCCGCCTGCGGGCGGCGGCATCCTTCCCATTCAATCAGGCACGCGATATGAAGGCTTCCGAAGTCAAGAAAGGCAATGTCGTCGAACACAACAACGGCATCTACCAGGTGCGCGATATCGAGCGCAGCTCTCCGACCGCGCGCGGCGGCAATGTCACCTTCCGTTTCATCCTCTACAGCGTGCCCGGCGGCAACAAGCTCGACCTGAGCCTGCGTGCCGATGACGAGCTGAAGGAAGTGGACCTGACGCGCCGCGTCTGCACCTTTTCGTACATGGATGGCGACGCCTTCGTATTCATGAATGACGAGGATTACAGCCAGTATGTGGTCGGTCCGGACATCGTCGGCGATGACGCCAGCTACATCACCGAAGGCCTCAGGGATTGCCATGTACAGCTGATCGACGATGCCGTCGTGGGCCTGCTGCTGCCGCAGAACGTGGAACTGGAAGTGGTCGACACCCCGCCCGAGCTCAAGGGCGGCACCGCGACCAAACGCCCCAAGCCCGCGCGCCTGTCCACCGGCCTGGAAATCCAGGTGCCCGA
>Ga0172382_10014139_pt1 | contig 10199 bp, 9 predicted proteins | sample Leawel138RmetaG_FD_122245 | JGI IMG/M metagenome (GOLD analysis project Ga0172382, IMG submission 122245) | Leachate microbial communities from a municipal landfill in Southern Ontario, Canada - Leachate well 138R metaG | ecosystem: Engineered > Solid waste > Landfill > Unclassified | place...
CGCGCGCGCCGCTGTAGACCAGGTCCTGGCCGAACTGTCGGTGGAGCTGAACTACACCATGGTGCTCGACGCCGTCGCCGCCGCCGAAGCGCGCATCGTGGTTTACGCCGATCCGTCGCTCGACATCACTCAGTTGGTTATCGACCGCGTAAGCGGGATGTGAGTCTCAGCAGCTAACCGGTAGGGCTCAGTCGCCCACTTCCGCCATCCAGGCACGTACCAGCGCGCGCTCCTCCTCAGAGAGGGGCGCGCGCTCGAGTAGGTCCGGCCGGCGCTCGAACGTGCGCCTCAACGCCTGCGCGCGCCGCCACTTGGCCACGTTGCCATGGTGACCGGATAGCAGCACGTCGGGCACCTGCACGCCCTGGTACTCGGCGGGCCGCGTGTATTCCGGGTAGTCGAGGATGCCCGTGCTGAACGACTCGTGCACGTGGCTTTCGGCGTCGCCGAGCACCCCGGGCAGGAGCCGCGCCACCGCCTCCAGCAGCACCAGCGCGGGCAGTTCCCCGCCCATCAGCACGTAGTCGCCGATAGACACCTCGCGCGTAACCAGCTGCTCGGTGCGCGCGTCGAAACCCTCGTAGCGGCCAGCTATGAGCGCCACGTGTTGCTTGCCCGCCAGTTCTTGCACCAGCTCCTGGCTGAGAGGCTCACCGGCGGGGGAGAGGAGGATGATCTCGTCCGGCGGGGGTTGGTCCTGCGCTAGCTCCGCTACGGCCTGGCCGGCCACGTCGACGCGCATGACCATGCCGGCGCCACCGCCGTAAGGGGTGTCGTCCACGCGGCCTGTGCGGTTACCAGCGAAGCGGCGCAGGTCGCGCAGTTCCACCTCAACGTGGCCGTGCTGAACGGCGCGGGCGAGCAGCGCCTCCTGCAAGTAAGGGGCGATCAGGTCAGGGAAGAGCGTGTAGATGGTGAAGCGCACGGCGGGCGGTACTCCTGTTCTGCTCAGGGTAGGTCAAGCAGGCCCTCGGGCGGGTCGGTGAGCTCCACGCCCGACTCGGTCAGCGCCACGTAGGGGGCCTGCAGCGGTACCAGCGACCGGTTGGGGCGAGCGCCCGGCGTGCCGGGATCGGCGCCTACTGCGCTGGTCTCTAGCGTGACCTCGAGCACCGGGTTGGGTCCGTCCAGCTGGGCTGCGCTGACCGCGCCCACCCTCTGACCGTTCAGTAGAACGGGCTGGCCCACCAGCCGCTCCTCGTTCGAGCCCGCCGCGAGTTCCTCGGCGAGTTCCGACGCCAGCTCCTCGGGTAACCGTTCAGGGTCGACCCAGATGGTGGCGTTCACTAGCGCCTGCGCGGCGTTACGGTCGCGTACGCCTTCGAGCTTGATCAACAGGCTGCCGCCGCTCACGTAGAGCTGCCGCACGCGGGCGTTGCCTACGCCCACCACGAACAGCTGACCGGCGGCTTCCATGGCGCGTTCCCCTACGGAGGCGGTGCCGTCCTCGTAGTCGTACGAGACGGCTTCGTCCAGGAGCATGCGCAGCGCGCCGTCAAGCTGGAAGGTGCGGCCCAAACGGCCGATCTTCAGGTAACGGTCCGGTGCTTGAGATGCGGTGGGGTCGAGCGCCATGTTAGTTCCGCCGCGAGCGAGGACCGCTCCGGCTCAGCTGCTCACTCGAGCAGCTGGATCTCGACGCGTTGGCGCCCGTCGGCGGCCGCGCGTGCGAGGGTGCGGACCGCGTTGATGAGCCGACCGCCGCGGCCGATGATGCGGCCGACGTCGTCCTCGGCGCAGGTCACCTCAATGCGGACGTTACGACCGTCGCCGCTCACCTGTACGTCGAGCTGATCCGGCTCGGCTACGAGGTTCTGCAGGATGAAAGTGACCAGTTCGGCTGGCATTCGGGCCTCCGCTTAAGTGGTGACGCTCGGACCGAGCTTACAGGTTCTACGAGTCAGGCGCCAGGCTGGCGGGACCCACGAGACCGGGGTCGCGCCGAGCCAGGCCCGAAGCTACTCGGTTCGGATCAGGCTCGAGCTTCCTGGCGCTTGACGTAGTTAGCGCGGCGCTTGGCGAGCAGAAAATCCGGGAGTTCCACGCCCTTGCTCTCCATGAGGCGCAGCGCGGTGTCGGTGGGCTGGGCGCCGTTGGCGAGCCAGTGGCTGGCGCGTTCAACGTCGACACGCAAGTTGTCTTCGGTGGTTTCGCGCGGATCGTAGTAGCCGATCTGCTCGATGTAATCGCCGCTACGCTTGGTGCGGCCGTCCACGACTACGAGGCGGTAATGCGGGTTCTTCATCGAGCCCATGCGCATCAGGCGGATCTTGACCATAGTTCTTGACTTCCTCCGTGACTCTCTACCTTATAAGGTCGCTAGCTTTACTGAACGTTAGGCGCGGGCTCACCGGTTGGGAGCCCACGTCAAGCCACCCAGTGTACACGTAGACGGCCCTGAGCACAAACGCCGGTAGCCGTGCACGAACCGGTGTGCGTTGGCGGCCTAAGCAGGGGGCGCAAGCGCGTGGGGGTCAGGCCCGCATGCCCCTGCGGCCACGGCCCGGCGGGCGCCGGCCCATGCGCTTCATCATCTTGCGCATCTCTTCGTAGTTCTTGATCAGGCGGTTCACGTCCTGCACGGTGGTGCCGGAGCCGCGCGCGATGCGTTTGCGCCGGCTGGCGTTAAGTATGCGCGGCGCGGCGCGTTCCTTTTCCGTCATGGACGAGATGATGGCCTCCACGCGGCCGATCTCGCGCTCGTCGATCTCGGCACCGGCCGGCAGCATCTTGCTGGCGCCAGGAATCATCTTCAGAACGTCCGAGAACGAGCCCATCTGCTTGATCTTGCGCATCTGCGTGAGCATGTCCTGAAGCGTGAAGTCGCCCAGGTTGCGCATCTCCTGCTCGTCGTCATCCGCTTCCAGCTGGCGCGCCTTCTCGATGAGCGTGAGCATGTCGCCCATGCCGAGGATGCGGCCCGCCACGCGGTCCGGGTGGAACGGCTCCAGCCCGTCGATCTTCTCGCTCATACCGGCGTAGTAGATGGGCTTGCCGGTCACGTGCTTGGCGGACAGCGCCGCGCCGCCGCGGGCGTCGCCGTCCAGCTTGGTCATGATCAGGCCCGAGACGCCGATCTGCTCGTCGAAGGCGGTAGCGACGGGCAGGGACTGCTGACCCGTCATGGCGTCCACCACGAGCACCTTCTCGCTGGGCTCCAACCTAGTGCTGAGCTCGGAGAGCTCGGTCATGAGCGAATCGTCGATCTGTAAGCGACCGGCGGTGTCCACGATGACCAGGTCGCGGAAGTCTTTGCGCAGATGCTCCTTGAGCCTGTTGGCGACCGCTGCGGGGGCCTCGTTGTCGTGCACCTCGAAGACCGGCACGCCGATCTGGTTGCCGAGGGTCTTCAGCTGTTCACGGGCGGCCGGCCGCTGCGTGTCAGCGGCCACCAGCAGCACGCGGCGCCCCTGCGACTTGTAGCGGTAAGCGAGTTTGCCGGCGGTGGTGGTCTTACCGGCGCCCTGCAGGCCCATGAGGAGCCAGATGTTGCCCTCGGAGCGCAGGGTGGGCTGCACCGCCTTGCCGCCGAGCACCTCGATGAGTTCGTCGTGCACGATGGCCACGACCCGCTGCTCCGGGTTGAGGGACATGAGCACTTCGGAGCCGATGGCCTTCTCCTGCACGCGCTTCGTGAAGGCGCGCGCGACCTCTAAGTTGACGTCGGCTTCCAGTAGCGCTACGCGCACCTCGCGCAGGGCGGCCTTGACGTCGGCTTCCGTGAGGCGGCCGCGGCCGCGCAGACCGTCGAAGACCGATTGGAGTCGATCACCCAGACTTTGGAACATGGTCACTCCGTACTTTCAGGGCGGCGGCGCCGCACCGGGATCGCTTCAGGTTACCCGCGTTACCGTGCCAAGCAAGGCTACACGGAGTGTGCCCGGCAGGTCCGGGCGCGCGGGGTACCGCGTTGGGTTGCGTGTTACGCGGACCGTTCTCAAGCCTAGCGGCTGGCCGCTAGGAGGGTCAAGCTGAGGACGACCTTATAGATGGGCGAGAGTTAGACGCCGGCAGGGCGCTGCCGTGCGGGACGAAAGCCGCCGGAGGGCGGTGCTAGACTTGCGCCATGTCGAACCGGGACGAACGCGCCGAACGACTGGCAAGCTTCCAGACCCAGAACGTTAGCCTTCACCGCGCTTTCGTGCGCCGCTGGCCGGCCGCGCTGGCCACCGTAGCGCTAGCTTTGCCCATGGGCGCCGTTGCGCACGCTCAACTGCTGGCCGAGGTCATGACGGTCACCGCCATCCAGGCGCAGTTCAACTCCGCCGTTTCGTTCCCGCGGGGCACGTTACGGGCCACCGGGGCCGGGGTCGACGCCATAGTCAGGCGCATCGAGGGCTCCTCCGCCTGGACCGACTGGGAGGCTTACACCCTCGGTGGCGTAGCTACCGGTTTGGCGGGCGCCATAGATCATCAGGTCACCACCGCGTACGCCGTGGCGGGCTACTTCGAGCAGAGCCGCAGCCAAACCACCGTGCAGGGCCCGACCGGCCCCGAAACCCATACCCGCATCGTCTACGTTGGTTCAGAAGGCGGGCAGCGCCTGCTGTACTTCGTGCGAGCCGGCCAGGAGGTCGTGTGGCTCACGGCGCGTTCGCGCTGAGAGCCGTGCGGGGGGGCACGGAGCAGCGTAGTACTCGTAAGGCCCAGCTGCCTAAGCACCGAGCGGTCAGCGCAGCGGTCAAGTGGATGCTCGCTCTACTCCTGGCCGCGATCACAGCCAATGCGTTCGCGCAAGAGCCCGACCCAGCTCAGACGTACAGCGCCGCCGAAGCGGCCTACGCGCAGGCGCTGGCGGCCGACCTGGGCCGGACGCCGACCCCAGACGACGCAGTTTGGCGGGCGGCCATAGACGCCGCCGAGCTAGCTACTCAACACGCCGAAACCGCCGTGGAGAGCGCACGAGCGGCCAGCGGACCGACGAGCGACCAGGTTCTGAGCGCTGAAGTGGGGCTGCGCGACGCATTGGCTCTGACGGCGCGCGTCTATGGCTCCGTGCACTGGCACAGCCGGGCGTTCGCGCACTGGGACAGGTTCGTGGCGGAAGGCGGCGAGATCCTAGCCGTTGCCTCCCCGCCCCGCGGGCTGGCGCCCGGACTAGTGGCGGGTTTCCCGACCGATCTTGACTTCGCCACGACGGCGCTGAACCAGCTGGCGTTCGCGCGTTACGAGGCCGGCGACAACCAGGGCGCGCGCGCCTACTACTTCACGCTGCTGGATATCGACCCCGCTGACCCCGAGGCGCTCCGCTGGCTGGGGCGCATGGCGTTCGAGGAGGGCGATACCGCCACCGCCATAGAGATCTGGGGCCGCCTCGTGCAGGTTGCGCCTGACGACGAAGGCGCCCGCTTCTTCCTGGAACTGAGCCGCGAACGCGAAGAGTTCGGGGTGGCCGCCAGCGAGGCGTACCGCGCCGGCATCAGGGCTTACGAGAGCGGGCTACTTGTAGACGCATTGGCGCACTTCGAGAGCGCCTACGCCGCTAACCCCGACTTCACCGACGCGGCCGTATGGGCCGCCCGCAGCGCCTTCGAGCTCGGCCGCCCCGCAGTGGCGGAACCGTACTGGCAGGCCGCCCTGGCGGCCGACCCAGACGATGCGCGCTCCGCCTGGTTCCTGGAGGTGACCCGCGCCCAGATCCGCTGGGGCGTGGCCGCCGCTAACGACTTCTACGCCGGCCAGAGCGCTTACGCCACCGGCGACCTGGAGCAAGCCGAGGAGCTCTTCCTCAGCGCCGCCGAGCGCAACCCCCAGTACGTGGACGCCTGGGTGTGGGCCGCGCGCAGCAGCCAGGAGGCCGGGCGCGCCGAACAGGCCATCAACCTCTGGCAGGAGGTCCTGCGCCTTGACCCCGGCGACGACCGGGCGCGTTACTTCCTGCAGGTCGCGCGGCAGCAACTGGCGTTCGGGCCCGAGGCTGGTAACGCCTTCGTGCGCGGCATGGACGCCTACCAGGTCGGCGACGTGGAGGGTGCCCGCAGCGGCTTCACCGCCGCCGTGGAAGCCGCCCCGACGTTCGCGGCCGCCTGGAGCCAGCTCGGTCGCGTCGAGTTCCAGGTCGGTAACTTCGCTGCCGCCGCGGCGGCGTACGGCCGGGCGCTGGAACTGGAGCCCGGTAACGACGAGTACGAGTTCTTCGCTGCGGAAGCGCGGCGCTTGGCCGAATTGAACGACCCTGCGGGCGCCGAGCCCGCCGAAGAGGCCCCCGCACATGAAGAGCCTGACTCAACTGACGAACCGGACACGCTTGATGAGCCCGACTCGCCTGACGACACCCCAGCGCAGGAGCCGGACGTAGTGCCTCTGCCGCCGCCTGGACCGGGGGGTTCGGCCAGGCTCTGAACACCTTTAGTCGGTACACCCGGCGCCGGCGCGGTTAACGGCCGGCAATATCTCTTGCGCACGGCTGAACGTGCGCGAAGTTGGAGCAACATAGATGAAGCAGTTCGAAAGACGCGTCGACCAGCACGGGAACCCCTACCTCACCACCGAGCTGTCCGGCTACATGATCACGCGCCTACCCCTCCTCAACAAGAGTTCCGGCTTCAGCGCCGACGAGCGCCGGGAGCTCGGCCTCACCGGGCTCATCGCGCCGCACATCTCCACCATGGAAGAGCAGGTGGAGCGGGCTTACCAGAACTTTACGCGCTTCGTAACGGGCCTCGATAAGCACGTTTACCTGCGCGTTCTGCAGGACCGCAACGAGACGCTCTTCTACGCCCTACTGGAGCAGCACCTGGAGGAGATGCTGCCCATCATCTACACCCCCACCGTGGCTGAGGCCGTGCAGAACTTCAGCCTCATCTACCGCTGGCCGCGCGGGCTGGTGGTCAGCACCCAGAACATCGATTACGTGGACGAGGTGCTGGCCCAGTTCCCCATGCGGGACGTGCGGCTGGCCGTGGCCACCGACTCGGAAGGCATCCTCGGCATCGGCGATCAGGGCTTCGGGGGCATGGCCATCTGCATAGGCAAGCTGTCGCTTTACACCGCGGCGGCCGGCATCGACCCCGCCACCACCTTGCCCATCGAGCTGGACGTAGGCACGAACCGCGCCGACCTGCTCGACGATCCCCTCTACCTGGGTGTGCGTCACGAGCGGCTGGTGGGTCAGGAGTACGAGGACTTCGTGGAGCGCTTCGTCACCGCGTTCAGCAAGCGCTTCCCCGACGCCGTGCTGCAGTGGGAGGACTTCAGCAAGCAGAAGGCGTTCGACGTACTGGACCGCTACCGCGACAAGCTGCCGAGCCTCAACGACGACATACAAGGCACGGGCGCGGTGGTGCTGGCGGGCCTGCTGGCCAGCGCCCGCATGACGCACCGCAAGCTGACCGACGAGACCTTCGTCATCCACGGCGCCGGGGCCGGCGGGGTGGGCGTGGCGCAGCAGATCATCAACGGCCTCATCAAGCAGGGGCTCTCGCCGGCCGACGCGCAGGCGCGCGTGCTCGTTATCGATTCGCGCGGCCTCCTGGTGGAGGGACGCGACGGGCTAGAGCCTTACAAGGTCGGCGTGGCTCAGTCCGCCGCGCGGCTGGAGGGCTGGGAGTTCGCCGGCAGCACCCCGAACTTGCTCGAGACCGTGCAGAACGCCAAGGCCACCGCGCTCATCGGCCTCTCCGGTCAGGCCGGCGCGTTCGATCAGACGCTCGTGCAGGCGGTAGCTGCCAACAGTCCGCGCCCCATCGTGTTCCCGCTCTCCAACCCCACGGCTAACAGCGAGGCTGTGCCGGAGGACGTGCTGGCCTGGACGAACGGCGCGGCCGTGGTCGCCACGGGCAGCCCGTTCCCTGACGTCATCCAGGCAGGCAAGCACCACATAATCGGGCAGGGTAACAACGCCTTCATCTTCCCGGGCCTGGGCCTCGGGGCTCTCCTCACCAAGGCGAGCCGCGTGACGGATGACATGCTCACCGCCGCCGCGGAAGCGCTGTCCGAGTACACGGACCCGGGCCGCCTCCTGGAGGGCGCCGTCTACCCGCGCGTGGACGCGCTGCGCCGCGCCAGCAAGCACGTGGCGGTGGCGGTGGCCAAGCAGGCCGTGTCGGACGGCGTGGCCCGCCACGACCCGGGCCAGGACGTGGCTGCCGCTGTAACGGACGCCATGTGGGAACCTAAGTACCTGCCCATCAAGCGGCCGTAACGACCCGGCCGGGAGCGAGGAGCGAGGAGCCATGCGAACCGTAGTCCTCAGGGTGGTGGCGCTGGCCCTGCTCCTCCTCCTGGCGCTGTTCGGCGCCATAGCGGTGCGCACCATGCAGCGCCTGCCCGACATGACCGTTTACTTCGTGCGCGACCTGGGCACCAGCTTCACGCTCGAGCCCACGCACCAGAAAGCCGGGCGCCTGAACCCCGAGGAGCGCGCTAGGCGCCAGGTAGAGGCTCTGGTGGCCGGTCCCGACGCCGGTAGTGGCCTCGCCACGACCTTCCCGCCGGGTACGACGCTGCTCAGCGCCGCGCTCTCGGGTGGGGTGCTGACGGTGGACCTCAGCCGTGAGTTCGAGCAGGGCGGCGGCACCGCGCTCATGGCGGGCCGCCTGAACCAGCTCCTCTACACGCTCACGCAGCCAGCTGACGTGGACGCCGTGCGGTTACGGGTCGGCGGCGACGAGGTGCGCGTGTTCAGCGGTGACGGGCTGGAGGTCGAGCAGCCGTGGCTGCGCAGCCAGCAGCCCGGACTACCGGTCTGGTGAGGGGCTAGCGCTGGTTGAGGGGGTGGTGCGCCCGGCAGGATTCGAACCTGCGGCCTTTCGCTCCGGAGGCGAACGCTCTATCCGGCTGAGCTACGGGCGCATGCGTGCACGTACTTACAACTGGGCCCCGGCGGGGCACCCGCCAATATAGCAGGTGGGCGCCTGACTGGGTGGCACTCCCCGCTGCGCTCGCTAAGTCCTGAGTTAAGGCGCACCTCCCGACTGCCACGTAACCTTCATCCGTTCTGGTACACTCCGGGGCGTGCTCCTCGCTGCCAGCCATCCGGCAGGGACGCCACGCCCGCGGCTCCGGCGCCTTGCGCACCCGGCGGCCGAACCGGCACCCTGGCCAGCGAGCGACGATCATCCGCAAATAGCTAGCCTCCACGCAGTGAACCTGCCACCAGGTCGCCCGGGGGCTCCGGGAGGAACTGAGCAGAGATGAAGTTCAACAAGCGCACCACCACCATCATCTTGTGGGCCGTATCTATCGGGCTCCTGGCCGGCATGGTGATCTCGTTCACGCCCGGCCTAAGCCTCATCGGCGCCAACACCGCGGCGCGTGGACCGGTCCAGATGACCGTGAACGGCCAGAACGTGCATGAGTTCGACGTGCAACAGGCGCGCGCTAACGCCCTGTTCTCCGCCGTTACGGAGGGCGAGGTCGGCGCCGACCTGCAGCGCCTCATGGTCGACCAGATCGCCCGGCAGGCGGTCCTCAACCAGGCCGCTTCGCGTATCAACGTGTCGGGTGGCGAGGTTCGCCGCGCCGTTAACGACTTCCGCGAGGAGCGCGGCGTGGCCGGCGGCCGTAATGACCGCGCCTACCAGGACCTCATCGCTGGCGCGGGCTTCACCGACCAGGCCTTCAGGGAGTACCTGAAGGAGCAGCTCCGCCTCGGCAAGTTCGAGGAGCAGCTCGTTGGCGACGTAACCGTCAGCGACGAAGAGGTCGAAGCGTTCTACCAGTCGCACCTCACCAGCTACCAGACCGAGGAGCAGATCCTCGCCCGGCAGATCGTGGTGAACGACGAGGCCCTGGCCCAGCGCCTGCGCGCCCGCGCCATGGCCGGCGAGGACTTCGCTGCGCTCGCCCGCGAGTACAGCACCGACCTGGCTGACCGCGACGGCGCTATCGGCGCCGCCAGCGGCGAGACCGAGCCGCGCCCCGTGGGCCGGCCCGCCCTGCCCACCAACGTGGCCAACGCAGCCTTCGCACTACGCGGCGCTGGCATGACCGACGCGGTCTTCTCCAACCAGCGCTACTTCGTGGTGCAGGTTGAGGAGTATCTGCCCGCCACCACGCGCCCCTTCGACGAGGTGGCCGAGACCGTGCGGCAGGACGCGCTGGACGCTAAGAAGTCCGGCATCGTGGAGGCCGAGCTCGACCGCTTGCGCGACGAGGCCACCATCACCTTCCCGGCTAACAGCCCGCTTAGCTTCGACAACCCGGTCATAGCCGAGGTGAACGGCGTCGAGATCCGCGCTGTGGACCTCGACTCCGCC
>Ga0172382_10014140_pt1 | contig 10198 bp, 5 predicted proteins | sample Leawel138RmetaG_FD_122245 | JGI IMG/M metagenome (GOLD analysis project Ga0172382, IMG submission 122245) | Leachate microbial communities from a municipal landfill in Southern Ontario, Canada - Leachate well 138R metaG | ecosystem: Engineered > Solid waste > Landfill > Unclassified | place...
ACATTAAATGCTATAATTTTTGCATTCAGCTTGATGTATTTCTTCAGGAGCACGGGAAGTCCCGAATTCAGTTCATCCTGGTCACCAATGGCTCTATCGAGGCGGTTGATATCGCGTTCCATATTATCCATCAGGATATTGATATCCTGATTTTTACTTTTAAACTTATAGCTGTTTCGGGGTTTTACATAGGGTACCATTTTCCAGTTCAGATGGTTTTGCATAATAAACCTGATGATCAGATCTTTCGATATTTTCGAATAATTATTGCTGATGCTGACCGGTCCGATCAGGTATCGGTACTCAGGATTTTTCAACAGGAAGTAAAGAATTCCTTTCCACAGCAAAAACAGGGGCATTGGTTTACGTTGGTATTCCTGGATCACAAATGACCTGCCCAGCTCAAGACTTTCATTCAGAATGGGTTTAAAATTATCACTGATACGGAAAAGGGTGTACAGGTAAAAACCACGTTTCCCATATTGTTCCAAAATATCCTTTCCTTTTCCGATACGATAAGCTCCAACAATTTTTTTTGCATCTTCATCCCAAATAAACATTTGATGGTAGTAGAGGTCAAATTCATCGATATCGGTACTTTGGTTGGTACCTTCGCCTACTTCCCGGAAGGTGATTTCCCGCAGCCGGCCAATTTCATTCAGGATATTTGGAATCTCTTCTGACGGAGCACAAAAGGCGGTGTAATTTTTCAGGTTAAAAAGGGTATAATCCGGCTTTATTTTCTGGATCTCATTTCTGATGACCTCCTCTGCCACTGGCTCAACAACGGGCTCTGGCCTGGGTTGGGCTTTCAGGGAATAATTAAAAAAATGCTTCACTTCGAGGTTCGATTCCATACTATAGGTTTTGGCTCGTAAAAACCGGCCAAACTGATAAACATCAGCAAATTTATCCTGATCCTGCACTTTGATCGGGTTACCTATCCGCAGTTTAATAGTTTTATTCTTCTTGTTCAGTATCTCCGATGGTAACCGAAGCTGACGCAACGTTGGGTGAATCTTTGCAACCAGGTGAAAAAGTCTGCTGTAGGTTCCCTGGAAATAGACCGGAACCACCGGAACCCTGGCTTTTTTTACAAACTTAACCATGGGGAGCTGCCAAACCTGGTCGGTGATGCTCTCAAATGTACCATACGTACATAAACCACGTGCAGGGAAAAGACAAAGAACCCCGCCATCCTGAAGATGTTTAATGGCTCCCTTGGTTTGATTTGTGTCCTGCTCCGGAGTGAAAGATTCCTGTTGCTCAAAAAGATGATCACTGATGAAGAATGATGAAACAGGATCAACCTTCTGAAGCAGAAAATTACCAATAACTTTGACATCGGGACGAACCTGCGACAGGTATTTGATCAGCAGCAGACCGTCGAATCCGCCAAAAGGATGATTGGAAACAACAATGAGCGGACCGCCGGAAGGGATTCTTTTCAATTCATTCACATCGAAATCTATTTTAAACTCCAGAATATGAATGATCTCATCAATAAAATCAATTCCCTGCTTCCATGCCATTTGCTCGTATATTTTGTTTAATTTGTTGAACCGTAAAATATACATCAGGAACTTAGCAAAATAATCTCCCCCAAAAAGGGAGAGCGCAGGAGGAGCTTTAAAAATATCCTTAAGTTTTAAGATTTCCATGGGCTATTATTTCACAAAAGAAAAACAAAAATAACAGGTTTTTTGTCATAACCGGAAATTATTTGCTATTCTTGATGATGATTACGATGAGAAAGCCGATGGATAAGAAAATGGAGTGGTTGCCGGCATCCAAAAAGGAGATGGAGGTATTGGGATGGGATCAGCCCGATGTGGTTTTGTTTACCGGGGATGCGTATGTTGATCATCCCTCTTTTGGGGCAGCAGTGATTGGTCGCGTGCTGGAGGCCGATGGTCTGAGGGTAGCATTAGTACCACAGCCGAACTGGAAGGATGACTTACGTGACTTCAAAAAGATGGGAATACCGCGTCTGTTTTTTGCTGTGACCAGTGGGAACATGGATTCGATGGTGAACCACTACACGGCCGGCAAACGAAAACGCACAACCGATGCATATACTCCGGGAGGGAGAGCCGGTCAGCGCCCCGACTATGCGGTTATCGTCTATTCAAAAATTCTCCGGGAACTTTATCCGGATGTCCCGATAGTTATTGGTGGAATAGAGGCCTCCTTGCGCCGGCTGACACACTATGATTACTGGTCGGACCAGCTGAAACCATCCATTCTGGCAGAATCGGGAGCCGACCTGCTGGTGTATGGGATGGGTGAAAAAACAATGACCGAATTATCCCGTCTGTTGTTACGGGGTGTTCCCGTGAAAAAGCTGACCACCATTCCACAAACCGCTTTCCTCGTGGATGAAGGGGAGACCTATGCCACACAAAAAGAGTGGGAGGAGTTGGAGCTGGCTTCCCATGAAGTCTGCCTGTCGGATAAGAAAAAATTCGCCCAAAATTTTAGGCACATCGAGGAAGAATCGAACAAGAAACAGGCAAAAAAACTGATCCAACGGGTAGGTGAAAAAATAATCGTGGTGAATCCTCCCTGGCCTGAGATGACTGAGAAAGAGATCGACCAGGTCTTTGACCTTCCCTATACCCGGTTGCCCCATCCCCGGTACCAGGGGAAACCACCTATCCCTGCCTGGGAAATGATCCGGCATTCCATCAATATTCACCGGGGCTGCTTCGGAGGATGCGCATTCTGCACCATCTCGGCTCACCAGGGAAAATTTGTGGTGAGCCGTTCCGAAAAATCAGTGCTGCAAGAGGTGGAGAAAGTGAGCCAAACAGAAGGCTTCAAAGGGTACATCACCGACCTGGGAGGACCCTCCGCAAATATGTACAGGATGAAAGGATTCAGAGAAGATCTGTGCCTTAATTGCTCCAGGTATTCCTGTCTCTTTCCCAATATATGCAAAAACCTGAATACCAGTCATCAACCTCTGTTGGACCTCTACAAAAAAGTCAGGCAAATGCCCAACGTGAAAAAAGTATTCATCGGCAGCGGACTGCGGTACGACCTATTCCTGAAACAAACCAACAACCCGGAAATAAATCAAATCAATCATGCCTATTTCAGAGAGGTGATAAAACATCATGTTTCGGGCCGACTGAAAGTTGCACCGGAACATACTTCCGAAGTGGTTTTGAATCTGATGCGAAAACCATCATTTAAACTCTTTGAAAAACTTGTGGAGAAGTTTGAGCAGGTAAATGCCCGGGAACAAACCAACCAACAACTTATACCTTACTTTATTTCAAGTCACCCGGGAAGTAAACCCGAAGATATGGCCGAACTGGCTGCCAAAACAAAAAAAATGAATTTTAAACTGGAGCAGGTACAGGATTTTACCCCAACACCCATGACCCTGGCAACTGTTATCTACTATTCGGGATACCATCCCTATACCCTGGAAAAAGTATACACTGCACGAAATAAAGATGAAAAAAGCCGTCAGCAAATGTTTTTTTTCTGGTATAAACAGGAATACAGGAATGCCATAATCAGGGAATTAACAGCCAGGGGCAGAAAAGATCTCATCCGTCAGCTGTTCAGCTGAAATATTCCCGCGGGAGCGAAAACCTGCCGAATCACAAAAAATGCATGCGGAGTATGAGGTAGGTCATGCATACATTTTATAGGAGTAAGTATTTCTTTTAGTTAATAATATTAACTTTAACCATTAAAACTTTTTGATATGAAGCGAATATATACCGGAATCCTTCTGATTCCTCTTTTTTTCTATTCCTGTGCTGAGCTCATGCAGATTGCACAGCAGACGCTTGAGTCGGACAGGCCATTAACGCAGAATGAGATTATTGCGGGATTGAAAGAAGCGTTGGTCGTTGGCACCGGCAACTCCGTGAATGTTCTGGGTGTAGCCAATGGCTATTACGGGGATGACCTGGTAAAGATCCTGTTGCCACCTGAAGCTGACATCATTGTAGACAATATCGGGAAAATCCCCGGAGGCCAGCAGCTGCTTGAGGATGTGTTGCTCCAGATAAACAGGGCTGCCGAAGATGCTGTTTCCGAAGCGAAACCTATCTTTGTGAACAGCATCAGAAGCATGACCATCAGCGATGCCCTGGGTATTTTGCAGGGAGATGACCGTGCAGCTACCCGTTATTTGCAACAAACAACCTATGATGGCCTGTTTGCACTCTACCGCCCAAAAATTCAGTCGTCGCTCGACAAGAAACTGGTAGGCAACATCTCTACGGCCCAAAGCTGGAATACCCTGACCTCGCGGTGGAATGAGGTTGCCGGCTCCCTGGTTGGCCAGATAGCAGGTCTGCAACCTGTTGAAACCAAGTTGGATGAATACCTGACCGGCAAGGCGCTCGACGGACTGTTCCTGAAAATAGGAGAGGAAGAAAAACAGATCCGCGAAAATCCACTGGCCCGGGTTACCGACCTGCTGAAACGGGTGTTTGGATCGGCATCCCAAACAAGCTGACGGGGGTGCAGAACAGGTGATATCCCATGCGGGGGTCACCGGTTTTTTCGATGACTGGCAGTCGCAGTTCAGGAACCCCAGGTGACGGAACAGTCTGATCAGTTATCCATCAGTTTCATTTGAAGGTAGGTGTATACCTGTGCGTTCATGCGTGCCCGCTGCTCATTGGTTGATGCTCCGGCATGACCTCCTTCGGTATTTTCATAATAAAGGGTTTTATATCCCATGTCATTCATCTTTGCCGCCATTTTTCGTGCATGCCCCGGGTGTACCCGGTCGTCGCGCGTTGAGGTAGTGAAAAATACCTCCGGATAGTTCCTGTTTTTATTCAGGTTATGGTAGGGGGAGTATTTTTGAATAAATGCCCACTCTTCCGGGATATCCGGATTTCCATACTCAGCCATCCAGCTGGCTCCGGCCAGCAGTTTATTGTAACGTTTCATATCGAGCAACGGAACAGCACAAACCACAGCCTGGTACAAATCAGGACGTTGGGTAAAAGCAACACCAACCAGCAGTCCACCGTTACTGCCCCCATAAATACCGAGTTTCGATGAAGAGGTTATTTTTTTTGTGATCAGATTTTCGGCCACAGCATGGAAATCATCATAGATCCGTTGTCTGTTTTCCTTTAGTCCGGCCTGATGCCAGCTGGGGCCAAACTCACCGCCTCCCCTCAGGTTTGCCAGAACATACACGCCTCCCTTTTCGAGCCAGGCAGCTCCGGTAACTGCAGAGTAGCGCGGCAGCATGGGAACCTCAAATCCCCCGTAGGCATAAAGCAGTGTCGGATTCTTCCCGTCATAAACGACATTTTTGGCATGCACAACAAAATAGGGAATCGATGTGCCATCGGCTGAAACGGCCTGAAACTGCTTAACCTCATATTTTTCGGTAGGAAACCACGGGGAGAGAGCCCTGATCTTTTCCGATTTGCCGGTTTCGGCATCGCCATAAAACAAAGTTGACGGCTCCAGAAAGTTCTGAAAATCGAAAAAGAATGCATTGCTGAACTCATCACATGCCCCCAATGAAATGGATCCCATTTCCGGTGCGTCCATTTTTTCCTTTACCCAGCCATTTTCATAATGGTATGCATGCAGCTCATTCTTCACATTCACCAGCATGTTGATCAGTAATCTGTCGCGGGTTTGTGCTATTTCAGTGATGCTTTCCCGCTCACCGGGCTGAACAACCACCTCAACGTTCTGCTTCCCGCTGATCAGGTCAGTGTATGCCATACTGATCACGGTGCCCTGGGTTAACAACCGGTCATCAACCGTCCAGTCTGACTTCAGTTGAAAAATGACCCGTCCGTTAAATACGTCATACAATTCGATATCTCCTGGCAGTTCGGGTTTTATGAGTTCTCCGTTTTCCAGAAAATAGTATTCCCCTTCGTAGAAGGATGTTCTGCGGGAAACCAGCTGGTAGACCTTTCCCGGAGTATGTATGGTGTAGCCCCAGATTCCCATATCTTTTTCTTCCCCGCTGAACACTTCAGTGGCTTGAGCAAGGGCTGTTCCACGGCGCCAGCTTTTCACCTGCCGGGGATATCCGGAGGTGGTTACCCCATCACCAAAATCAGTGGCTACCATCAGCGTATTTTCATCGATCCAGCTAACACCGCCTTTTGCCTCAGGAAGGTAAAACCCGGAGTCGACAAAAGACCGGGAAGGAATATCGAACTCCCGGACAACCACAGCATCACCGCCCCCTTTAGACAGGCTCACCAAAAATTTTTGAAACTCAGGGTATAACCCTGTCGCTCCTTTAAAAACCCACTTAACCCCCTCTGTGCGCGATAACTCATCGATATCCAGCAGAAGCTGCCAGTCGGGATCACCTGCCAGGTAACTCTGCCGTGTAGCCCTACGCCAAATACCCCTTTCATGCTGCTGATCCTGCCAGAAGTTATATACAAAATCACCGTAAAGGGAAGGAAAAGGAATACGATCGTCGGAGTTCAGTATCCGGAGATTCGTCTCATAAAGATTCTGATAATCGGGGTGCGCAGTAAAAGCAGCCAGTGAAAGCTGATTCATTTGGTTCACCCACTCCAGCGACTGCTCACTGTCAACTTCTTCCAGCCACAGGTAAGAATCCTCTTGCCGGGTACAGGAAATTTGTAAAGCCATGGCAACAATAATCATTATTAGTTGTTTCATATCTATCCTTTTTATCGATTATGATAACATTCGTTCAACAAAAATAACATCAATAGAATCGTTTATACTGAATCTATGCATTTTTTTTTCGTATGCTTTTAAATAAGCGATGAAATATATACTTTCGTGATTGAAAAAAGACCAGAAAGATTATCGCGTAAATTCGTTTACCCAGGAATTTTTCACGTACTTTCCGGAGTTAAAAAACATTTATGACCACTTTAATATTTTTCTTTGTTGCGGCTATTGTTTTTTCATTTTTTTGTTCCATGCTTGAGGCGGTACTTTTGAGCATAACCCCTTCCTATATCAGCCGTATGCAAAATGAAAAACCCCAAATAGGGCATGCGTTGAACAGGATGAAGGAGGACATTGACCGGCCGTTATCTGCCATTCTAACCCTGAACACAATAGCCAACACTGTGGGAGCCATGGCTGTGGGTGTCCAGGCAGGCAAAGTGTTCGGCACGCACTTCATCGATCTGTCATTTATCCATATCAGCTATGAATCCTTGATTGCCGGTGTATTAACATTGGGAATCCTTGTTCTTTCGGAGATCATCCCCAAAACATTGGGTGCAAATTATTGGAAGCAACTCACTCCGTTCACCGTTCGTTCACTCCGGGTTCTGCTCTTTATCCTGGCGCCGTTTGTCTGGATGAGCAAAGGGATCACCCGGGCAGTGAAAACAGAGAAGGGAAGGAGCGTGTTCAGTCGTGCCGATTTTGCAGCGATGGCTGATGCAGGACTGAAAAGCGGAGCCCTTGACCGGGAGGAAAAATCGATCATTCAAAACCTGCTTCGACTGGAAAATATAAAAGTCAGGGATATTATGACACCCCGGTCGGTCATCATGATGATTGATGAAGAACAGACCGTATCCGAAATTTACGATGAGCTGAACCCCATGGTGTTCTCACGTATTCCCGTGTACAATGATCATCCCGATAATATTACCGGAGTGATCCTGAAAGATAATATCCTGGAAAACCTGGCACAGGATAAACATGTGGTGAAAGCTTCGGAAATAAAAAGAAAAATCCTGTTCGTAGAAGATCACTATTCGGTTGCTAAACTGATGGATACCTTCATTCTGAACCGTGAGCACCTTGCTGTGGTGGTCGATGAATTTGGCAGTGTGGTAGGTCTGGTTACCATGGAAGATCTGTTTGAAACTCTGCTGGGACTTGAAATTGTTGATGAATCAGATAAAGTGGAGGACCTGCAGAAACTTGCTTTGGAAAAATGGAAAAAACGAACCGATAAACAACACATGAAACCAGAATAATATCAGCCAGATAGTATTCCTCTTAAGTAATCTTTAAATCCATTTTGGGAAAAAATTAATTTATTTCTTTCAGGGAAAAATTATTCTATTTTTGGAAGATAGAAGAAATAAATGATCAAAAATCAATAACATGAAAATTAGTATCTTGCAACAAGAAAGGGCGAAATATCAACCCAAGCTGCCCAAAGTATTCAAAAAAGAGGTAAAACTCAAAGCAGGTGCGAAAACTGAATCGGTGGGTCAGCAACAGGAGATTGAAGGGTTATTCCCTCATACCTATGGCATGCCGTTGGTAACCTTCGGGGAAGCTGAAAACGGAGTCGCCAAGAAACCGGTAAATGTTGGGGTTATTCTTTCGGGAGGCCAGGCGCCCGGTGGACACAACGTGATTTCCGGAATCTATGACGGCATCAAAAAGATCCATCCGAAGAGCAGGTTATATGGTTTTCTGGGCGGCCCGGGAGGACTGATTGATCACAGGTATGTGGAGCTTACGGATGACATCATTGATGAGTACCGAAATACCGGGGGATTCGATATCATTGGTTCCGGACGCACCAAGCTGGAAGAGGAGTGGCAGTTCGATAAAGGCATCGAAATCGCAAAAAAATTAAATCTGAACGCCCTGGTTATCATTGGGGGCGACGACTCCAACACGAACGCCTGCGTGCTGGCAGAGTACTATCTGCAGAAAAATGCCGGAGTCCAGGTCATAGGATGCCCCAAAACGATTGACGGCGACCTGAAAAATGAAATGATCGAAACATCCTTCGGATTCGATACCGCCACAAAAGTGTACTCCGAACTGATTGGCAATATACAGCGCGATGCCAATTCAGCCAAAAAATACTGGCACTTCATAAAATTGATGGGACGATCGGCTTCACATATCGGATTGGAGTGCGCATTGAAAACACAACCCAACATAACGCTCATTTCAGAAGAGGTGGAAGCCAGGCAGCAAACACTCGGGGAAATCGTGGATTACATGGCAGCGATCATTGCTCATCGTGCCTCCAAAGGTTATCATTTTGGAGTGGCCCTTATCCCGGAAGGATTGATCGAGTTCATTCCTGAAATGAAAATACTGATCTCGGAGCTGAATGATCTGCTGGCCGAAGGAACCGAACTGGAAAAAGAATTCAAACAGCTGAAGGAAAACGAGCGAACAGCGTGGCTGGCGTCGAGGCTGACAGCTCCTTCGGCAAAAGTATTCACTTCTTTGCCATCAGGAATAGCTACCCAGCTCACCCTCGATCGTGATCCCCATGGAAACGTGCAGGTATCGCTCATTGAAACGGAAAAACTGTTGGGTGAAATGGTGAAAGCACAACTTTCCCAATGGAAAAAATCCGGAAAATTTACCGGGAAATTCAGTACACAGTACCATTTCTTCGGGTATGAAGGCAGATGTGCTGCTCCATCCAATTTTGATGCAGATTACTGCTATTCCCTGGGATATACCGCATCATGGCTCGTGTCGGAAGGAAAAACCGGGTACATGGCTTCGGTAAGAAACCTGACTGCACCAGCCGAAGAATGGATTGCAGGCGGTGTTCCGGTTACGATGATGATGAACATGGAAAAAAGACATGGCAGCATGAAACCCGTTATCCAAAAAGCACTGGTGCAACTCGATGGTGCCCCCTATAAATATTTTGCATCAAAACGTGAGGAATGGGCCTTAGGAACACATTATATCTACCCCGGACCTATTCAGTATTTCGGGCCTGCAGCAGTGTGTGACCAACCCACAGAAACATTAAAACTTGAAAAAGTTTAATCCATAGCTATTCAAAAAAAAGAGACTGTCCTTTTGAGACAGTCTCTTTTTTTTTATCCGCTAATCTTTAGAAAATATAACGGACCGACAGAGCCAGTTCATCCCCCCAGAATCCGGTGTAACCAATAATGTTAAATCCCGGTTTCCAGTCTAAACTGATATTAAACGGAATAGCCTCAATGTTGTATTCCAGACCCAGGATACCATCAATACCAATGACTGTATAAGACCCGTCAATTTGATCAGCCTTATCAAACCAGGGATGATCTTTGTATCCGTCCCAGAATCCAATGTGCCCGCCAAATCCATAATACCAGTTTAAACGCGGGGTGTTAAAGGCCTGGTTGTGTATTTCGTACAAACCGGTTACGTTAAAACCTTTCCAGCGGGTAGAAAGGATACCCTCAATGGCATTGTTGCCGTCAATAAAATGCTTGACAGTCAATCCTTTCGATAATCCTCCCCGGACACCAAT
>Ga0172382_10014141_pt1 | contig 10198 bp, 8 predicted proteins | sample Leawel138RmetaG_FD_122245 | JGI IMG/M metagenome (GOLD analysis project Ga0172382, IMG submission 122245) | Leachate microbial communities from a municipal landfill in Southern Ontario, Canada - Leachate well 138R metaG | ecosystem: Engineered > Solid waste > Landfill > Unclassified | place...
GCGGCGACCCCGGCCAGCGCCTCGACCGCGACCCCCAGCTCGCCCATGAACCGGGCCGAGCCGACCTCGACCCGCCGGCCCCCGACCTCGGCCCGCACCCCCTGCCCGGCGAGCGCGACAAATCCGGTGGCCGCCGGCAGCGGCGCCGGCGCGGCCGCGACCAGTGCGCGCGCCAGCGGATGCTCCGATCCGGCCTCGGCCGCCGCGGCCAGTTGCAGCGCCTCGTCGCGGTCCCGGCCCGGCGCGGCGATGAAATCGCTCAGCACCGCCCGGCCCTCGGTCAGGGTGCCGGTCTTGTCGAAGGCCACGGTGCCCACATCGGCAAGCGCCTGCAACGCCAGCCCGTTGCGGAACAGCACCCCGATCTGCGCCGCGCGCCCGGTGCCGACCATGATCGAGACCGGCGTGGCCAGCCCCATCGCGCAGGGGCAGGCGATGATGAGCACCGCGACCGCATGGACCAGCGCCTGCGTCACCGCATCCTCGCCGCCCAGCACCAGCCAGACCGCCATGGTCAGCACGGCGACCGCCATCACGGCGGGCACGAACCAGGCCGTCACCCGGTCCACCGCCGCCTGCACCGGCAGCTTGGCGCCCTGCGCCCCCTCGACCATGCGCACGATCTGGGCGAGCACGGTCTCCGAACCCACGCGCTCGGCCTCCATGACCAGCGTGCCCGAGCCGTTCACCGTGCCGGCGGTCAGCGCGTCGCCCGGGCCCTTGCGCACCGGCAGCGATTCGCCGGTGAGCATCGATTCGTCGACATGGGCCGCACCCTCGCGCAGCACCCCGTCGACCGGCACCCGGTCGCCGGGGCGCAGCCGCAAAAGCATCCCCGGCACCACCTCGGCCAGCGGCAGTTCCAGCTCCTGCCCGTCGCGGATCACCCGCGCGGCCGGCGGCGCGAGGTCGAGCAGCTTGCGGATCGCCTGCGAGGTCCGGCCACGCGCCCGCGCCTCGAGCCAGCGGCCGAACAGGATCAGCGTCACGATCACCGCGGCCGATTCGTAATAGACATGCACCGCGCTTGCGGGCAGCAGCCCGGGCGCAAAGGTCGCCACGGCGGAAAACGCCCAGGCCGCGCCCGCCCCGGTCATCACCAGCGAGTTCATGTCAGGCGACAGTGCCCGGAACGCGGCGAGGCCGCGGCTCCAGAACCGCCGCCCGGGCCCGAACAGCACCGCCGAGGCCAGCAGGAACTCCGCCACCCAGAGCGGAAACTGCCCCACCGTGCCCAGCAGCCAGTGATGGAACGCGGGCACCAGATGCCCGCCCATCTCGGCCACGAACAGCGGCAGGGTGAGGGCCAGCGCCAGGATCGTGTCGCGCCGCAGCGCCGCGGTCTCGGCCTCGCGCCGGGCCTGCGGATCCCCGGCCTGCGCCGCCGGGCGGGCCTCGTAGCCCGCGCGGGCGACGGCCGCCCCCACCGCCTGCGCCAGCGCCCCGGCATCGCCGGCACCGCTGATCGTCAGCGAGTTGGTCGCGAGATTGGCAACCGCGCTCTCGACCCCCGGCACACTCAGCGCCGCCTTCTCGACCCGCGACACGCAGGAGGCGCAGGTCATGCCCTCGACGGCGAGGGTCGCGCTGACCTCCGGCACCTCGTAGCCCGCGCGCCGGATCGCCTCGAGCACCGCCGCGCGCGCCCCGGGATCGGCCAGCTCGACCTCGGCGCGCTCGGTGGCAAGGTTCACGCCGACGCGCGCCACCCCCGGCACCCGGGCCACCGCGCGCTCGACCCGCTGCACGCAAGAGGCGCAGGTCATGCCGAGCACCGGAAGCGCAAGCTGCCGGAGCGGCGGAACGGTCTGGTCGGTCATATGCGGTCCTTTCCTCATGACCCGCATATGAGGTCTCCCATCATGGGAGGGTCAAGGGGGCGCCGGCGGCCCATTCATCGTCGCGAAATGCCCGGGGGGCCGGGGGCAGCCCCCTGCCTCAGCCGTAGATCGCGCGGGCGCGGGTCTCGAAGGCGCGGACGATGCGCTGCATGGCCTCGTTGAAGAAGAACCCGGCCGCGCCCTGCAGAAGGCGGTTGCGGAATTCGAAATCGACATCGAAGGCGACCTCGCAGCCGGTCTCGCGGGGGTGGAAGGCCCAGGACGAGCGCAGGTAGTGGAACGGGCCGTCGAGATAGTCGATGTCGATGCGCAGCGGCTCGTTCCACAGCACCACCCGGCTGCCGAATCGCTCGCGGAACACCTTGAACGACACCACGAGGTCGGCGAGCATCACCCGGTGGTCGCCCGCGTCGGTCACCGAACGGATCCGCGCCGCCGCGATCCAGGGCAGGAACTCGGGATAGGCGGCGACATCGGCCACGAGGTCATACATCTGGCGCGCCGTCCAGGGCAGCGCACGGGTCTCGGAATGCTGGGGCATGGAGGGCCTTCGACTGCGCCCGCCCCCTCTCGCCCCATCGCCGGCCGATTGCAAGGGCGGGCGGGCCCCGCCGGTCCCTCCCCTCCATGGCACGCGGCGCGGAAATATGCTTCAACCCCGGCAAAGCCCCGGCGCGAGGAGGCGCATGTGACCGACCGGCCCTATGTCATCGACCAGCTCATCTCGGCCAAGGCGATCGCCGCGCGGATCGAGGCGCTGGCGCGCGAGATCGAGCGCGAATTCGCCGGGACCGAGAAACTGGTCGTGGTCGGCCTGCTGCGCGGCTCGTTCATCTTCATCGCCGACCTGGTGCGCGAGCTCGACCTGCCGGTCGAGGTCGATTTCATCGAGGCGTCCTCCTACGGCGACGGCATGGAATCGAGCCGCGAGGTGCGGATCCTCAAGGACCTGCGCGCCGCGATCGGCGGGCGCGACGTGCTGCTGGTCGAGGATATCGTCGATACCGGCCATACGCTGAAACGGGTGACCGAATATCTCGCGGTCCGGGCGCCGCGGCGGCTGCGGACCATCGCGCTGCTGGACAAGCCCTCGCGGCGCGAGGTCGATTTCACCGCCGACTGGATCGGGTTCTCGATCCCCGATGCCTTCGTGGTCGGCTACGGAATCGACTTCGCGCAGCGCGACCGCAACCTGCCGCATATCGGCACGGTGCGGTTCCTCTAGGCGGCCCCCGGCCCTCAGCGCGCCCCGCCGGCAAGCTGCGCCAGCCGCGCCGCGCGCAGCCGCTCGAAATCGTCGCCGGCGTGATAGGACGAACGGGTGAGCGGCGAGGCCGAGACCATCAGGAAGCCCTTGGCCCGGGCGGCGGCCTCGTATTCCTCGAACTCCCCGGGGGTCACGAAACGGTCCACCCGGTGATGCTTGGGGGTCGGCTGGAGATACTGGCCGATGGTGATGAAATCGACATCGGCCGAGCGCATGTCGTCCATCACCTGCATGACGCCCTGCCGGTCCTCGCCCAGCCCGACCATGATCCCGGACTTGGTGAACATGGCCGGGTCGAGCTCCTTCACCCGCTGCAGCAGCCGCAGGCTGTGGAAGTAGCGCGCCCCGGGCCGGACCGAGGGATAGAGGCCGGGCACGGTCTCGAGATTGTGGTTGAAGACATCGGGCCGCGCCTGCACCACGGTCTCGAGCGCCGAGGGCGCGCAGCGCAGGAAGTCGGGGGTCAGGATCTCGATCGTGGCCTCCGGCGCATGGCGGCGGATGGCGCGGATCGTCATGGCGAAATGCTCGGCCCCGCCATCCTCGAGATCGTCGCGGTCCACCGAGGTGACGACGACATGGTTCAGCCCCAGCACCCTGACCGAATTGGCGACCCGCCCGGGCTCGAACAGGTCGAGCGGCCGCGGCTTGCCGGTGGCGACGTTGCAGAAGGTGCAGCCGCGGGTGCAGATGTCGCCCATGAGCATGAAGGTCGCATGACCCGCGCTCCAGCATTCGCCGACATTGGGGCAGCCGGCCTCCTCGCAGACGGTGACGATGCGGTTCTCGCGCAGGGTGTCACGAGTGCGCTTGTAGCCCTCCGAGACCGGCGCCCTGACCCGGATCCAGGCCGGCTTCTTCGGCTGCGGATTGTCCGGGCGGTGCGCCTTCTCCGGGTGGCGCTGTTCGGGAATCGTCAGGTCGCGCATCGCATGTCCCTCCGGCCCGGCCCGCACCGGCCCGGCCCCGCCCGTCCATAGCGCAGCCCGCGCCGGACCGCCAGCCGGCCCGATGGCGCCGTCCCTCGCGGGGCGGCGGCGCCGTGGCGATCCACGGGGCGGGGCGGGTGGATTGCCACGACGGGCGCTTCGCAGTGACGGGAGGGAGCAACCAGTCGTCATTGCGAGGCGCCGAAGGCGCCGGGGCAATCCACGGGCCGGGCGCGGCGCCCGGAGCCCTTGGATTGCTTCGCCTGCGGCTCGCAATGACGGAGAGGAGAGCGTTGGTCCGGCCGGCGCGAGGCCATCGCCTCGCGCCGCTCACGCCATATCCGCTGGCCGGGCCGTGCGCCATGCGCACGGCCAGCGCCCGCCCTGCGGGGGGCGGGCGCTATCGCACCCGCCGGGCGGGCGCCGACCGTGCCCTGAGCGATGCGCGGGCGGACAGCTTCCCCGCCCTCCGCTCCCGCTGCGGGCGGCGGGCCGGGCGAGGCTGCGCCTCGCCGATCCGGCCCGGGGCCAGACGGCAGGCCGCCCCTTCGTCATTGCGAGGCGGCGCAGCCGCCGTGGCAATCCATACGCCCGGGCCATGGATCGCTTCGCCACGCCCGCAATGACAGGGTGCCCGGACCGTCTTCGCCTCCAACGCCGGGGGCAAGCCCCGCCCGCCCCGCCTCTCAGGCGAATTTCTCCTCGAGATAGGCCAGCAGCGGCCCCTCGTCCGGCTCGGCCCCGGCGGCGCGGGTGATGATGAGGCGCGGATCGTGGAGGCTGCCGTAGCGGTGCACCCTCGCATGCAGCCAGGTCAGGGCCCGGCCGGGATCGCCGCGGGCCAGATCGTCGTCGAGATCCGGCAGGTCGCGGCGCAATGCCGCATGCAGGCAGCCGGCATAGACATTGCCCAGCGTGTAGGTCGGGAAATAGCCGAACAGCCCCAGCGACCAGTGCACATCCTGCAGGCAGCCGTTCGAGGGCCGGTCGACCGGATAGCCGAAATCGGCGAGGAAACGGTCGTTCCACGCCGCCTCGAGATCCGCCACCCCCAGATCGCCGCGCATCAGCGCCTGTTCGAGATCGAAGCGGATCAGCACATGCAGGTTGTATTGCACCTCGTCGGCCTCGGTGCGGATATGGCCGCGGCCGACCCGGTTCGCGGCCCGGAAGAATTCCTCTTCCGAGGCGATGCCGAAATCGCCGAACAAGTCGCGCATCCGCCCGTAAAGCCAGCCGGTGAAGGCGCGCGAGCGCCCGAGCTGGTTCTCGCAGATGCGGCTCTGGCTCTCGTGCACGCCCATCGAGGCGCCCTGCCCGACCGGGCTGAGAAGATGCGCGGGGTCGATCCCCTGTTCGTAGACCGCATGCCCGACCTCGTGGATGGTGGAATAGAGGCAGTTGAACGGATCGGCCGGGTCGGTGCGGGTGGTGATGCGCACATCCTGCCCCGAACCCGAGGAGAACGGATGCACCGCCCGGTCGATCCGGCCGCGGTCGAAATCATAGCCGAAGGCGCGGGCGACCTCATGCGCGAGGGCGATCTGCCGGTCCTCGGGGAAGCTGCCGGAGAGCAGCGGCGCCGGCGGCGCGGCCAGCGCCCGCGCGCGCAGCGCCACGAGGCGCGGCCGCAGGGCCCCGAACATCTGCGCGAGGCCGGCGCTGGTCGCGCCCGGCTCGTAGTCGCGCAGGAGCGCGTCATAGGGATCGCCGCCGCGCGCCAGCGCCTGCCCCTCCTCGCGGCGCAGGCGCACCACATCGGCAAGGACCGGCAGGAAGGCGGCCACATCCTCGTCGCGCCGCGCCCGGGCCCAGATCCCCTGCGCGAGCGAGGTGACGCGGGCCAGCTCGGCGGCCAGATGCGCCGGGACCAGCACCGCGCGCTCGTGCTGGCGGCGGATCAGGCGGACATTGGCAAGGCTGGTCTCGTCCAGCGCCACCGCATCCTCGAGCCATTCGCCGAGGCGCGGATCGGCGCGGCGGGCATGGAGCACGGTCTCGAGCGCCGCCATCTCCTCGGAGCGCTGCGCGGCGGCGCCCGGCGGCATCATCGTCTCCTGGTCCCAGCCGAGCCGGCCGGCGACCTGGGCCAGCGCCTCGGTCTGGCGCTGGAAGGCCATCAGGTCATCATAGGCGGTCATCTCAGTCCCTCACGGAGCGGGCGACGGGATGGAGCGCGAGGATCCGCGCCCGCAGGATCAGCACCCAGAGCACCACCGCGCCGATCTGGTGGGTGATGGCGGCATCGAGCCGGGCCGAGGTCAGCACCGCGAGGATCCCGAGCCCGACCTGGACCACCAGCATCACCGCGACGGCGGCAAAGGCCCGGCGGGTGGCGGCATGGGGCGAGTTGCGCGCCCGCCACCACAGCCACAGACCCAGGACAAAGACCAGATAGCCGGTCATGCGGTGGATGAACTGCACCAGCCCGTCGTTCTCGAAGAAATTGCGCCAGACCGGCGACAGGTCGAACGGATAGGGCGGCAGGAAGCCGTCGCCCATCAGCGGCCAGGTCGGAAAGGCGCGGCCGGCGTCGATCCCGGCCACCAGCGCCCCGAGCAGGATCTGCACGAACAGCAGCGCCGCCACCCAGCCGGCCCCGCGTGCGAGCCCCGCCTCGCGCAGGCGCCGGGCCTGCATGAGCTGCACCTCGCTGCGCCGCAGCAGGATCGCATCGCCGGCGATCAGGCCAAGGATCAGGAACGCCACCCCCAGATGGGTGGCGAGCCGGTAGGAGGCGACCGCGACCATCCCCTCCTGAAGGCCGGAATGGACCATCCACCAGCCGATCGCACCCTGCACCCCGATCAGCACCCCGGGCCAGAACAGCCGCCAGGTCCAGCCCGGCGGAATCCGCCGCGCCACCAGGAAGCCCAGCCAGCCCGCCGCCCAGACCAGCCCGATCAGCCGGCCAAGCTGGCGGTGGCCCCATTCCCACCAGTAGATGAACCGGAACTCGGCCATCTCCATGCCGCGGTTGAGGTTTTCATATTGCGGGCTGGCGCGGTAGAGGTCGAACTCGGCCTGCCAGTCGGCGGCATTGAGCGGCGGGACCGCGCCGGTGACCGGGTTCCACTCGGTGATCGACAGCCCCGAGCCGGTCAGCCGGGTGAGCCCGCCCACCGCAATCATCAGCGCGACCAGGACGAACAGCAGCCACAGCCACAGCCGGATGCCGGCCCGGCCGTCGCGGCGGCCGCGATCGATGCCGCCGGGCCGGGTGACGGGACGTCCGGCATCCGCCGTCTCCTCGAACACGAGGCGCCCCTTGCGCTCCTGATAGACGAGGCTGCCCCGCCCGCCACCCTGTCCGGCCATGCTGTTCCCCGTAAGACCCGGCGCAACCTAGGGCGCCCCCGGGCCGGCTTCAAGCGCCTGCGCGTCGCAGGCGGGGACGGGGGCGGCGCCTCCCCGTCCTTCGTCATTGCGAGGCGGCTCCGCCGCCGTGGCAATCCACGGGCGCCGGCCCCGCGCCCCGGGGGATTGCTTCGCGGGCGCTCGCAACGACGGGGAAAGGCGGCCAGCCGTATCTCCCCGGGCCGGACCAGCGGGGCACCGCCCCGCCCGGCCCGCCGCCCGCAGCGAAAGCGGAGGGCGGGGAAGGTCTCCACAGGCGCATTGCTCAGGGCACGGACAGGGCCCGCCCGGCGGGCGCTGGCCGTGCGCATGGCGCACGGCCGGGATAGCGGACGCGCTGCGAGCGGCGCGAGGCGATGGCCTCGCGCCGGCCGGACCAACGCTCTCCTCTCCGTCATTGCGAGCCGCAGGCGAAGCAATCCAAGGGCTCCGGGCGCCGCGCCCGGCCCGTGGATTGCCACGGCGCCTTCGGCGCCTCGCAATGACGGGAGGGGTGGCCGCGGCCCTTGCCCCGGCCGGCCCTCAGCCCTGCCCGTCCGGCCCCGGCCCCCGCCGGGCCCTGCGCTCCATCTGGCGCAGCAGCCCGTGCAGCATCCGCACATCCGCCGCGGTCAGCGGCAGCCGCGACCACAGGTTGCGCAGGTTGAGCTTCATCGCCGGCGCCTTGTGGTCGGGAAAGAAGAACCCGGCCTCGCCGAGCGTGTCCTCGTAATGCGCGGCCAGCGCCTCGACCTCGGCCCGGCTGGCGCCGTCGGCAACCGCCGGCTGTGCCTGCGGCATGGTGGCGGCGGCGCGCTGCCATTCATAGGCCATCAGCAGCACGCATTGCCCGAGATTGAGCGACGGGAACGCCGGGTTCACCGGCACCGAGACGATCGCCCCGGCCCGGGCGATGTCGTCGTTGCCCATGCCGGTGCGCTCGGGGCCGAACAGGACCGCGACCCGCTCGCCCCGGGCGATCCGGAGGGCGGCGTCGCGCATCGCCGCCTCGGGGGTCAGGACCGGCTTGACCAGATCGCGCGGGCGGGCGGTGGTGGCATAGACGAACTGCGCATCCGCGACCGCCCCGGCGGTGGTCGCGGTCACCATCGCCTCGTCGAGCAGCCGCCCGGCACCGGCGGCCAGCGCCACCGCGCGTTCCTGCGGCCAGCCGTCGCGCGGCGCCACCACCCGCATCAGGTCGAGGCCGAAATTCCACATCGCCCGCGCCGCCGCGCCCACGTTCTCGCCCATCTGCGGACGGATGAGGACGAAGGCCGGCTGCGGCTCTCCCCTGGGCATGGCGGCCTCGTGCTGGTGCAACCCGGGCCTGATAGGGCGACGACCGGCCGGGAGCAAGCGGCAGAGCGCGGCAATCCACGGGGCCGGACCATGGATTGCTGCGCCTGCGGCCCGCAATGACAAGGGCGTGAGGCGGAGATCCCCGCCTGCGCCCCACCCGCTTTCGTCATTGCGAGGCGGCGCAGCCGCCGTGGCAATCCACATGCCGGGGCATATGGATTGCTTCGCCCGCGGCTCGCAATGACGAGGCGTGGCGCGGAGATCCCCGCCCGCGGCCCGCATTGCCCGAGGTGACGAGGACCGGGCAACCGGCATTCCCCGCGCAACCCCGGCCCCCGGGCGCCGGCCGGTTGCATCCCCCGCCAACAGTTCCTAACAGGGGCACGGCCCGGCGGGGCATTCCAGCGGAGCGGACGGGGCGAGGATGCCCGATATCTCGATCATCATTCCCGCCCGCAACGAGGCGGCGAACATCGCCGCGCTGCTCGACGGCATCGCTGCCGCCTGCGCGGGGCTGGATCACGAGGTGATCGTGGTCGACGATGCCTCGCAGGACGATACGGCGGCGCTGGTCCGGGCCCGGATCGCGGCGGGCACCGACGGCGGGCGGCTGCGGCTCCTGCGCCACGACCGGCCCGGCGGGCAGAGCGCGGCGGTCCATTCCGGGGCGCGCGCGGCGCACGGGGCGATCATCGCCACGCTCGACGGCGACGGCCAGAACCCGCCCGAGGAACTGCCGCGCCTGATCGCGCCGCTGCTGGCGCCCGGGGCCGGGCAGACCGGCATCGTCGCCGGGCAGCGCGTCGGGCGCAAGGACACCCTGTCGAAACGCCTCGCCTCGCGCTTTGCCAACGGGCTGCGGGCCCGGGTGCTGCGCGACGGCACCCGCGACACCGGCTGCGGGCTCAAGGCGATGCGGCGCGAGGCCTTCCTCGCCCTGCCCTATTTCGACCATATGCACCGCTACCTGCCGGCGCTGTTCGCGCGCGACGGCTGGGCGGTCGCCCATGTCGACGTGAGCCACCGGCCGCGCGGCGGCGGGCGCTCGAACTATTCCAACCTCCAGCGCGGGCTGGTCGGCATCAGCGACCTGATCGGGGTCGCCTGGCTGCTGCGGCGGCGCAAGACCGCCCGGGCCGAGGAACTCCGGCCCGGGCCCGAAAGCGGAGACCGCTGATGGCGACACTGATGCGCGTGCTGCAGGTCAACTCGACCCTCGAGCTGTGGTGGGTGCTGTTCGGATTTGCCGCGCAGCTGATGTTCACCGCGCGCTTCCTCGTGCAATGGATCGCCTCGGAAAAGGCCCGCGCCTCGGTGATGCCGGTGGCGTTCTGGTATTTCTCGCTCGCCGGCGGGGTGATGCTGCTGACCTATGCGCTGTGGCGCCGCGATCCGGTGTTCATCCTCGGGCAGGCGCTGGGCGTGGTGATCTATGCCCGCAACCTGTGGTTCATCCATGCCGGCCGCGGCAGGTGAACCCCGGCGCTGGCTGGGGCCGGCGCTGCTGCTGGTGGGCATCGTCA
>Ga0172382_10014142_pt1 | contig 10197 bp, 11 predicted proteins | sample Leawel138RmetaG_FD_122245 | JGI IMG/M metagenome (GOLD analysis project Ga0172382, IMG submission 122245) | Leachate microbial communities from a municipal landfill in Southern Ontario, Canada - Leachate well 138R metaG | ecosystem: Engineered > Solid waste > Landfill > Unclassified | place...
AATACCTTCGCCTGAAGCATATTTGATTCTTATTTCTCCGCCAAGACCTTCGGGAATCCCGATGGTGCGCCTGTGGGTGCCGTTATTCAATACAACCCGATGTTCATCGACAATCCGGTGCAAATCATCGAGAGTGGAAAGAGGCACAACGAACTCGAAGTCGAACGCATTGTCGTCCCATTCGCTGTATCCGGAGCCGATGCAGCGAGCTCCCTCTTCTTCGCGATCAAGGCTGAATGTGCAATGGGTATAAATGGTCTCACGCCCGAACCGCTGAGTCGGCCAATGGATTGAAAAGGAATAGTAAAAGGATGTGAGTTCTTTTGAGTAAATCGTTTTAGGGGCATTGCGTCTGGTAGAGTCGACAAAGCCTCCGGTCTTTCCCGCGAGTTCGTCTATATTCTGCTTTATATAGTTGCTCACAAACAGCAGCGCAATTACCGCAAGGATGCCTACTGCTAAAAAAATTCTTTTCATCGCCGCACACTCCTCTCTACAGCTTCCAGTTGAGAACATCATATATGTCGTTGAGCGTTTTGACCAGCATAGAATAAATAAACATGCCTTCCCGCTCCGGCCCGGATGCAATTCGCACCATGGAACCAGAATCGGGAAGACATGTCTTTCTTTGATGTGTTTTAATCGCTTAATATTTATAGCTAGGTTTGCGAAAAGTTTAGATTAAGCGTTTACGTAGTGAAATACCGGTTTATAACAACCATGCAGCCTCAGCTAGATCTTCGTCAGCACGTAGCTCGGCTTGTAATCGTCGTAGTTGTCCAGCGTAAGGGTTGTATCGTCGATTTCGTAGCTGTACTCATGAGGTGCATCCCACAGGTCCATTTCGATCGTCAAATCGCTGCCGTCCACGGTGTATGTTCCTTCGCCCTTGATGCCGTATTCGTTTTCGAACGAGCACTTGCCTTTGCCGTCGAACGTAAAGGTCGTTTCGATGCTGTCTTCGGTTGCCTCGCTTACCCAGCTTCCCTTAAAAGCTTTTTCGGGGCTATCGTCTGAGCCACCACCACAAGCGGCCATGGCAAACACCAGGCTCATAATCAGAACGACTGATAATAATACTTTTGATTTCTTCATGATTAAATCCTCCTCCTGCTATTCATTACTTGATGCTGATACTCTCGAAAATTGCCTTCACATCTTCATCTTCTAAAGCAATTTCTCTTCCACCTAGCTCTAACCATACGGCTGTTTGCATAAATATGGGATTGCCTTCACCCTCGACCCACATAATCAACATGGGGTTCCCTGCCAGCTCGCAGGAATATCCATTCCACGTCAGGTCGCCAAATGTCTGACTCTCCAGATCCTCCACGTTATCGTAAAAATCCCTGGGCGGAGGATAGTTGGAGCTTTCTGGCCCGTAATAGATAATCTGAATTCCCGGTCTGTTCATAGCGCTGAGTTCATCCCGGGCATGCGTATGCATTTGAATTCTGTCCGGCTCATCTTCCGTGACAGGCATCACGTACCAGTTCTTCGGCACAAAAACGCTGAAGGCCTCTTTTTCGATGACCTCGCCTTCCAGGCTTTTCGGTTCCTGTCCGTCGTCCGTACCCTGCCCGCAAGCTGTAATCAGCAACGCAATCAAAAGAAACAGAATAAGCCATTTACTTTTTCTCATGTTTTCCTCCCAACGAGCCGCCTTTAGACCAACAGTGTGTATTGTATTAAATATTTATGCCTTTGTCCATAGACAAATCACTTGATATCTCTGAAATCCAGCGGATCGGCCTTCAAATGAAATGGCTTATAACAACGCTCGTCTAATTGCACGCCCTGATAGCTACTGGTTGCAGCCATAACTGTTATATTTCGATTGACATTTTTTATATTTTTCGTATACTATGATATGTGAGTACTTAAGTGCATTTGTTCGTGACTATCTGTTAGTTTTGCTAAATTGATCTGATTTGCGATTATGTTTAAATATGGGCGATGTCGTTTCCGACATCGCCCATATTTTTCGACCTGCAACTTATCACCTAACAAAAGCAGACTACCCTCGCATCTCCACCAACTGCACTTCGTATCCATCTGGATCGTTGATGTAGATGAATTGGAGATTTGGATTCGGCGAAATAGGACCGCGGAGAACAGGAATCCCCTTCTCTTTTAGAAACTCCAGAGTCGACTCCATGGATTCGACGGCTAACCCAATCGTGATGTCCGAAGCAAAGCTCCTGTCCCCGTATTCAGCGAGGTGTATAATCTCAACCTTTGGCTGCTCTTTCTCGCCAAGCATAGCCATTTCGATTCCTTCGCCCACCATTTTGCTGTCGACGGGGAGTCCCAGCAAGCCGTGGTAGAAATCAAGCGACTTTTCGAAGTCTTTGACCGGTAGCGTCACCCAACAAAAATTCATGTTTTCCTCCTTTGCGCGTCTTTCTCTCTACTGATGCCCTAGTCCAATAACGACGCTTTATAAAATGATTTTCAGTAATGCTATTCAACTCTATTTTCATCCACTCCGTTATTTATATTGCATCCACACTGTAATGATTGTAACAATTACTCCAAATACAGCAACAAAAAACGAACGCCTGTCTCCCTTGGTGCGAGCTTTCCTTTCAATTTCCAGGTCCGCAGACAGAGCTGTCATTTTGTTGTTAAGAGACTCAGTCGCCTCAGCGGTTCGGCCAATATTTTCGTCGCGCTTCAGCACCCTATCTTCGGCTTGTCTTGCATCCACTACTCGTTTAAGCTCTTGTTCATGAAGAATTGCCACGGCTTTAGCGCTATGCAGTGTATTTATCTGAGAACTCATAACTCATACCTCCTCTTTACTTTAAAACATTTGGTGTGAACAAGAATAAGATAAGAATGGAATTGCTGATAGCGCAAGAATCTTATGCTTATGCTATTTAATGGTGCTGTATATTTACTACTATTTCACGATGCCCTTTACTGCTCCTTTTGCTGATTCCACTCCTATATCAACAACGCGATTTATTCCCTTATCCACCAGTTTCTTTACATTATTTAAAATAAGGGGGAGCGCTGTGGTTGCAACTAATTTACCTCCCGACTTCAACTTCTCAACTCGGCCACGGTGCTTCTCCTCGTACTCTGCTTTGCACAAGGCGCAAATACGGTGTTTCTCGTCTATGTTTTCAATTTCACTAAAGCATTTTGAGCAAACGTAAAGCAATTCCGTCCCACATATGGGGCAATAATTTATCTCCGCCTTATGTTTCACTTTCCTTACATGTATTTCGCAGCATTCATTAGGACATCCTTTTTTCCTCTTATCACTCATTTTGGCTAGAACCTCCCACGTTAGACAACAAATAAACATCACCATCCGAAATCTGTTGCACTAATTTCCTGCAATCGACCAAAGAATGTGCAATGATACCCCATGTTCCAGTCTCTATAAGCTTTACACCCCGATCCAGTTCACTAAGTTTACCAACATGAGGCACAATCACTTTCTCAACAAATCTTCCATATCCTTCGATAGCGGAAAGCATTGATGAAATCTCGCTATTGTCCCTATATATGGCTGCTTTCAAAAAGGCTGCGCGGTAGACAATATCATAACATTGATAAATGATTGATAGGTGTTCGTTAATCTTTCCAGTAGACTCCCTTGAGCCACGGTATTATTCTGTGACCAAATAATCAACACTCGATTGTATTTCTTGTATCATTTGAGAGCAGGCATCGCTCAAGGATTTGAGCGCTTGAGCCGTAATCTGCTTTTTCAACAGCTCATCATTGATGCTACGTGCTTCGACATATAAACTAACACCACTGTAAAATAATCCTATACGATCGTTTCTCTGGCCTTTAATGATGTCAACAACTCGACATTCAATCGCTTTCATTGTATCAATAATGGCTTTAAGCTGCACTTTAATTGAATCCATCTGCAACGCTACTTGCACAGCTTCAAATGTAACACCTTCATCAGCAAGGTCTTTCTTTATGGGCAGAGGTTTCCCAAAGCGACCGTTTGCATTTCGGAGCTGTGCGTATATTTCTCCATCTTTGCTTGTCACTAAGGCAATGTCGCCAGCACTGATGGAGTCTTTGAGCTCATCGCTCATATCAACTACATAATTTAAATCCTCTTGCATTGCTGGAGAGACTTTCGACACAATATCTCTTATGGTTGACAACACAGAACCTGATGCTGATTCAGCGATGTCAAAAGAAGCATTAAAATCCAAAACTTCAAACTGTTCATCGAATAACAAAGGAAAATTATTTTCCTGTCGAGGGCCTTCTAGCAAACACCCTTTCCTCATTATCATCTCCTTCTTTATTGTTTCCAATAAACATATCGATTAATTCAACTTTTTCGTTAGAATCTTAACAATGCTATTTTTAGTTTCAGCATTTGTTCATTCAGAGTTTAAAGTTACGCTGAACTACCCTATTCTCGTTTACTCTTCTGATATAATCCTCGCTAGCTTCTTCTCTAATTTGCTTATTATTCCTGTAACCAATGCGTTACCCATCATAAAATATCGCTGCCTACTGGTCATGCCAGTATTTGTCCAATTCGGAGGAAACATTTGCAATAATTCAGCTTCAATTTCAGTAATCCTTCTATAGCCGTTAATTGTATCATCATAAATTATGTGCGATGAGCGATTCAATGTGCTTTCACCGGTCAACATTGTCCTGCTCGGCAAATCTAGTAAGTCGGGGAAGGACATGGCGCCCTCTGAATAGAAATATTCTGACCCATCTGGCTTTCTACGCGGTACTTGCTTTGCCCCCTTTAGATACTTCCATTTATCTAAAGCCAATCCATCAATTAAATACTCTTCGTATGGGATTTTCTGGTATTTGCGTGCATTCGCAACAACCTCTCCTAGAGTATATAAATTCATATCTGTAATCTCTTCAACTTCGAAATTGGTGATATCGCCATCCAGAGCTATCCCACTTGTAGAAAATTTGCCATCACTATATTTGTCAGAAATATCGACTACATCTTTATACGTGTTCAATGACTTGGTGCTCATGGTCCCGGGCTTAATTCTAATCGGGAATACTTCGTTAAAAAATCCATCCGAAAGCAAATAGGCTTCTTTGTTTGTAATGTTTTCGATTTGTTGTGAATATTTCAGATTTTGCAGAGAGGCAAATATAAATACTCGGCGTCTTCTTTGCGGCATGCCATATTCACCTGCATTTATCACGCGCCACTGCACTATATAGCCTAAGTCTTGAAAAGTTTTCAGCATAACTGCAAAATCTCGTCCCCTTTGTCTCGCGGGGGATTTTAATAACCTATCCACATTCTCAAGCAAAACAAACGGAGGATATTTTTCGTACAGAACATCAGCAATATCCCACCACAACACACCTTTCTTGCCTTGTATGCCCTTTTCATTCGACAAAGTCCTAGCAACTGAGTAATCTTGACACGGAAACCCACCAACTAGGAGACTGTGATTAGGTATTGTCGTTCTATCAACTCTATTTATATCAGTATTGTTGTGATTTTCTAGTCCGAATCTAGCTGTATAACAATCAAACGCTGGCTGAGCTTTTGTCGAGGGCTCCCATTGATTTGCCCAAACAAATTTCCAATTACCATTCTCTTCTGCCAATCCAGTCGCTTCGTCAATCCGGTCTATATGATTTAAGCCAACTCTAAACCCGCCGACACCGGCAAATAACTCTACGACACTCAATTCCATAGAAGGACCTCCACTCGTATTTCGTAACACTTCCATTTCCCTAGCGACTTACACTACTCAATAATATCAGCAATTTGTCTCAATACATAGTCATTATTTAGCCAAAAGCATTGCTTTGTCATTCTGTTGCCATCTGGTAGTAAATCTGCATCCCTATCCAACTTGCCATTACCATACTTGATTCCGTTTATCAAATAGGCGGACCTTGTTGCGTGCGGACGCACATGTAAAATCCGCGTATTGCTTTTTTTAGGCAAATTGTTTTTCACCGGACTACTTATATCATTTGTAGAAAATTTAACACCCTCTCGAAATGTATCCCTCGCTCTCTCCCATTCTGTTCTTAAATCTCCTTCAATGTCCTTCATAGGCATATTCCAAAACTTGGCACCCGCGAGGTAATAGTCATTCCCTTTGCGTTCAAATATTATGAAAAAGAATCTTGTTTCATTGAAAAATTGGTTAATACTTGAATCCTCCCAGTTTTCTTTTACTAACTCGGATATTTTAAACGCAGGAAATGAAACGGACTCGATGATTCTATCTAAAGACTCCACTCTAACAGACTTGACAACAATATTTGCTTTTTCGAACTCTTCTGCATTCTTCGTCTTTACCCCTAATATTTCAAAGGCCAATCGACTATGCTTATGTTTCTCATTCGGTTTTTCTTTAGAGAAATATTCAACAAACAAATCGACATCTCTCTTACCTACATGAGCATTAATCTTATCTAGTATATATTGCTCAAACTCCCCAAAATCAGGTTGTCGAATTATTTTATCTACCTTTTCGTGAGTAGGCACTACATAGTTTCTCAGTACATATGTCATGTATGAGTTTTTAAACGAAAAGGCTCTTGGCCTTGCTGGAATAGTAGAGAATGGCTGTGCTGTTCTCCGTCTTGAATCTGAAGCTTTTGTCGCTGCTCCAAGATATAATGTATCTCCTTCTGATAATTCATGAGCTTTGCCGTCAATAACCTTTTGTCTGATTTTCTGATAGTCATTCTTGATTATTTGCAAATCTTCACTAGAAGGAGAATACAAAAAAACATAACTTATGATGTAGTCTAAACGATTCTCGATTTCAGAGCTCCACAGGTACCACACCAATAAAATGTTCTTTATCTTCTCCCATGCGTTACTAGTGTAGAAGTCCGCATCGACAATGGACATGTAATTAATCAAAGAGATGATTAGTCTTTCTTTTGCAGAGAGCGATTTGTTTTTATTGATTTTATAGGGAGTAACTTTCAGCTCCAGTTCTGCTTCTGGAAAATCTGGCCCCGCATCATTCCCCGGTGTAATATGAAAATACCTATCTTCAATAATGTCGCCAAGACCACCTTTTCGTTGTGCATCAGCATAAGCGCTTCTGTCAGACCTGTCCGCGGTGTCGCTTATCTCCCTTTCAAAGTAAATCTCCTCTTCATCGCAAATTTGATTAAATGATTTGCCAATCATATCTTTAGCATATTTGTATATCGAGTATTTATCTTTATGGTCATATCGCTCACACATAGCACTGCCCCTATACTTATGAAAATATACGAAAACTAGCCCACCATCAGCTTATCCACAATCGGCCAGTCCGCCTCGGCCCAGTCGAGCGTGTCAAGCTCCTCAGCATCAAGCCAGCGGTAGTCCACGTGCTCCACGAGATCGAACGCCCGTGACTCCACATTTACAGTGTATGCATGCATCGTAATAGTAAAGTCCGGATAGGTATGCCGAACCGTCATAAAGTGTTCGAAACTGCTTTCGTCGATGGTGATGTGCATCTCCTCTGACAGCTCGCGGCGCAATGCCTCGGTCGGGTTTTCACCAGGTTCGAGTTTGCCGCCGGGGAATTCGAATCTATAGGAAGTATAATCGTACCTACTCAGGCCTCTCTGTAGACAAAGGATTTGACCGTCGTTGACAAGAATGCCTGCGGACACTTCGTATTGTTTTACTTGCTGACTTCCCATACTCAGTCCCACAATACCATCACTAAAAAACACGAGCCTCCGTAATAGTGCTCACTCACAGAAAAAAGCAAAGTCATACCATACTTGTAGTTCGTATAACGCAACACTGTGTTTTTATATTCATTCAAATGGCTTCCCGAATAATAGAATCCGCTACCCTCAATAAAGTCGACATATATATCTAAATAGCTCGCATCAGAGAAGTAGGATATCATATCCAGCATTCGATAATATGCCGACATACCTAACTTGGATTCATAATAGTCGTAGATGGGAACACCGAATATCTCTCCAAAATCCGGTGCAGGATAATAGTTTGGGTAAAACGGGACACCGTAGTACTGTGAATCATCTTTATACGAGGAACTGTTCTTAAAAAGTGAAGTTAGCGCTTTTACGACTGTCCCGGTTAGCTTATTCGTCTGGCCGATTGGAACCGCCAGGTTCAGATTCTGACCGCTGGTAAGCATTGCCGTTGTAATGCCGATTACCTCCCCGTACTTATTGAACAGCGGTCCCCCGCTGCTCCCGCTCGAAATCGGTGTCGAAACCTGATAATATGTTTTTCCGTCAAGCACCCTGTCCGGATTCGATATGATTCCTTCGGATATAGTGCTTCTCAAACCCAGCGGACTGCCGATTGCATACGCTGGACTCCCTCCGATGACCCTGGGTTCCGCTGGAATAGGGATATAAGAAAACCCACTCCCTGCAACTTTCAACTTTGCTATATCTAAATCCTTATTGTAGTCCAGCACTCCTTCGACATTATACGATTGGCCGTTATGGGTGAAAACACTCGCATAACTCGCATTTTCAATCACGTGATAATTGGTAATGGCCTCTCCGTCCCTGCTAGTAAAAAAGCCACTGCCGCTTCCGAAAAAATCGCCATGTGCATCGTAGAGTTCAATATAGAATACTGAAGGTGAATACGAGGCGTATATTTCCTCAGGACTCATCACCACATCTGCCTGACTTACAATACTCCATTGATTTTTCGATGCTACTATATGGACATTTTTATTTACTGCATCCCAGGATACTGTTGCCCCAAAGGCCTCAAGGACTACACGAATTGGTAAAAATGTCCTGTTGTTTTGGATTCGGGCATAGGTGTCATTTTGAATCTTCGTCGTTTCAGTCTGCCCGTTTCTCGTAATTTCTTTCGTAATATAAGTGTCACCGATTCTGACATGCACCTGTGTGCCCAAACCATCAGAGACGGTCGCAGTGCGCGATTGCTCATCCCACCTTACCAGATAACCGGCCGATTCCATAGTAATACGCAACGGCACCAGGGTACGACTGTTATCATCGATAAACGGATATCCGCTGTCCTGTGAAAATGTAATCGGTTCACTATCCAGGTAGATGCCAATCTGTCTCTGAGCAAACGTAGTTACACAACTAAGAGCGAATATAATTAAAACAACAAGGATAATACTGTGTACTTTTCTCATGTCATGCACCTCCAGGCAAGCATTTCTTCTTATCTTTCGCCCTCATCCGCAGCCATACCTGTGCTACTGTAGATAATGAATTTTACTGTCATTCAAAAACAAAGTAATTATCCGGATCCTCCATATGCTCGTTAAAGTCATCCTCCCACGGTAACGGAATCTCGAAATGGACTAGAAAATCCTCCAGCATCGCCGTTATATCTTCCGAACTCGTTGCAACGGAGAGCTTTTGCTCGAAAATCCGATACGCGTTCGCCTCCTCCTCAAAACGATCATAATCGAGCTCTTCGAGCTCGTCGAGATACATATCCAACGCCTCTTCGATTTTGCGATAGGCATCGATGTTCATCTGCACGGTGTCGCTCAGCCCTGTCTGAATGCCGATTTCTTTTACAACCATCAATGTAAACCGGAACCAGGCCAACAGATTTAAGCGCATAAAGAACATCAGATAATTCCCTTTTGAACGCACGCCGGCATCCAGTGCGTCGATCACCGCTAAAGTTCCGTGACCCAGAAGAAGCATCAGTCTCAATTCGTCGTGCTTCGCCGTGGGAATGCATTCGCCGGCAGGCAGCCCGTCCTCAAAATACCGACGCAGCGCCCAGATAAGCCGGATCGACAGATCGGTGAGGATAACAGGTATCGCCGTGCTGATTCCATGCCGCGCATCGTAGCCTTCCTGAAAAGCCCGCACGGCAATCGTTGCAATATCCTGCTTATGCTTTCCGACATTGAACTGTCCAAGCGGCAAAAACTGAAACAGTTCATAGAACGGAACCGCAATCCCCGTCCCTCGCACGGCATTGCCCCGGCTTCCGGAGCTTCCTGCGACGTCGGACATCAGATGCCCGAACCAGTTTGCCGTCCCGCAGAACAGTTTAGCGACCGGATTGTGCCCTTCCAGTTCGAATGTTTCCGACTGAATCGTGACCAGTTGCCCATCCGACACAAAGGACGCGGTCGAAGTAAACTGATTGAGCATAGAAAAAAACAAACCCACCGGACTCGGCGAATGTGCAAGCGATTTGATGTGGTGATTTTTCGCTGACATGTCGAATGCGCCGCCTACATCCCGGGTATG
>Ga0172382_10014147_pt1 | contig 10194 bp, 12 predicted proteins | sample Leawel138RmetaG_FD_122245 | JGI IMG/M metagenome (GOLD analysis project Ga0172382, IMG submission 122245) | Leachate microbial communities from a municipal landfill in Southern Ontario, Canada - Leachate well 138R metaG | ecosystem: Engineered > Solid waste > Landfill > Unclassified | place...
ACTACCGGGTTATTCCTTTGCAAAATAATGCCACATTGAGAAGGGAAGAATGGAAATCATTGGATGATGCAATTATGATGGTTGCAAGAGATAGACTTACAGGGATTAATGATTTAATCTCAAAAGGTCTTACTTATAATCTGAATAATGCTCTTGGTACAACCATTTTTGAATGGCATGATGTTGGTGATTCTATGGAGGCTATTGTTTCTATGGATGGTGTTACAAGGGGGCAGGGTGATCGTCCGAAATTCCAACACAACTATATCCCTATTCCGATAATCCATGTTGATTATGAAATCAATACAAGGGTTTTGGAAGCAAGTAGGAATATGGGTAATCCGTTGGATGCTACTTCAGCAGAAAATGCTGCTCGTAGGGTTGCTGAAAAACTGGAGGATATGTTATTCACTGATACTACTTACAGTTATGGTGAAACTGATTCCCGTTCACGTAACAGCATTTACAGTTATATTAATTTTCCTGATAAGAATGATTATACTATAACTGCATGGGATGCTTCAGGTAAAACAGGGGCACAGATTATCGCTGATTGTCTTGGGGCAAAACAGATGAGTATTAATAAAAAACATTATGGGCCGTGGACAATGTACTTACCAACCAATTATGAAACTGTAATTGATGCGGATTATGATGCAACGACTCCGGGAACTACTATTCGGGAACGTATTCTGAAAATTTCCGGTATTGATGAAGTCAAAATTGCTGACCATTTGCCAGATGACAATATTGTTATGGTGGAAATGAAAAGCAGCACAGTTCGTTTGATTAATGGATTGGCAATGCAGAATATTGAATGGAAAACTGAAGGTAACTGGGTTAACAAATACAAAGTAGTTGCAATTCAGGTTCCTCAGATTCGTTCAGATCAAAATGGTGCTTGTGGTATTGTTCACATGGCTCCGACTGTATAATAAAACTTTCACTAATCAAGTGATATTTTTTTAATTTAAAGTATAGTAATCATGGCAAGGAAAAGAACAAAAACAGATACAAAGGCAACGAAAACAGTAACGAAAACTAAAAAGGTAAAAAAAGAACCTGAAGTAGTTGAGGAAGTAAAAGTTGCTGAAATTGAACCTGATTTAAAAGATGAGTTTAAAGGGGTTGATGAAGAAGAAACTAAAGAAGAGGTTAAAGATGAAAGCAAAGAAGTAGTAGTTGAAGAAGTTGATCCTGATCCTATTCTTAGGTGGAAAAAATTAAGTGGAAGTTTAAGACTTCCAAATCGGATTATCAAACAAAATGAAATATTTTTAGCCAGAAGGAGTGAATTACCGAAAGCATTTATGAGTACAATAATGCTTCTTGATGAAACCCCTGTTTCAGCCAAAAGAAAAGTAATAAAAACACCTGTTTACTCTTTAAGTAAAAGAGATGATGGTTTTTTCAATATTGTTGATAGCAATGGGAAAGTGTTGAATGAAAACCCATTAAAAGAAGATGCTGCTAAAGTTCTTTTGGAAAATTTGCAGTAATGAAATGGCAGGTTCCTAAAATATGGGAAGATGGGGATGTTTGGATAATTGGAGGTGGCCCTTCTATTACAAAAACATTTGGTATTCCTGATTCACTTGTTGATAAGGTGATTAAAGGGGAAGCAAAATTATTTGAATATTCCCCTTATTTTTCTGTATTACACGATAAGCATGTTATTGGTATTAATATAGCTTTTTTGATAGGAAACTGGATTGATATGGTTTTCTTTGGTGATGCTGATTTTTTCTTAAAGTGGAAACCACAATTAGAAAATTTTAAAGGTTTAAAAGTAAGTTGCTCTTCATCTACTGAAAAATTTGATTGGGTAAAGTATTTAATGAAGGATGGTAGGAAACCAAAAGGAATTACAGATAATCCACATAAAGTAAGCTGGAATCATAATAGTGGGGCTGCTGCAATAAGTGTAGCTGTTAATGCTGGAGCTAAAAGGATTTTTTTGTTGGGATTTGATATGAAACTGGATGATGATAAAAAACAACATTTTCACGGTGAGTATTTACCGGCAACTAAAGTGATTAATAAAAAACCAAGAAAGAATTTACCTTTTCATAAACACTTACCTGGTTTTGCTCATATTAAACTTGATGCTGATCGAATGGGTGTTGAAATTTATAATGTAAATCCTGATAGTGCTATTCAGGAGTTTCCAAAGATAACGTTGGACTTAGCTTTAAAAATTTGTAAATGAAGAGTGAATCTTTAGATATTGTAAGGGAAATAAAAAGAAAGGGCGTGCATACCTTTCACGAACATCACCACATTTTATTTGATTTAGCAAAGAATCTTGGTGATGGTGATTTGAATTATGTAGAAATAGGGTGCTTTGAAGGGGCATCAGCTTGTTTAATGATGCATAGGCCACAGACGAATATCATAAGTATCGATCTTGGGCACCCTCGCAATCCACAAATTGCGAAAGATAATGTGCAAAGGTTTTATAAGTTTCCAAACGAGTACCATTATTTAATGGGAAGTTCCTCTAATCCGGAAATTTTAAAATTGTTGTTTCCCTTGTTAAGAGGGAAAGGAATTGATTTGCTTTTTATCGATGGTGGACATAAATACAATGAAGTAATTCTTGATTATTTGCTTTACTCAAGTTTAGTAAACAAAGGGGGGTACATCGTTTTCGATGATATGATTTCTCCAACGTGTCCAGACGTTCCTAAAGCTATAAATTTTATGAAAGTAACAAATGTTTTTCGTGATTTTATTGTTTTAGGGAATGGAAAGAACGAAGCTGGTGCGGACTTTAAAGGAGAGATTTTCGAGTATAGTAATGAGTATATTTTGCAAAAAATGAAATGACTAATTTAACAATCATAACACCTTGTATAAGGTATCAGAACTTAAATAAGATATCTGAATCAATTCCTGATAAAGTGCGTTGGATTGTTATTTTTGACTCTAATAAAAAACCTGATGCAAAATTCATCCCAAAAAATGCTGAAACATACATACTAAAATCACCAACTCGCGGCTACCCCCAAAGTAATTTAGGAATTGATAAAGTAGATAATGGATGGGTTTATTTTTTAGATGACGATACTCTACTCCATAAAAATTTATTGAAAACTTTAAGTAATTTTAATGGGGCTGATTTCGTTCATTTCAATCAACAGTTTCCAGATGGAAGAAAAAGAGTAGGGGGCAAAGTAGCTGTTAAGCACATTGATAAAGGCAACTTTATTGTTAAGAGGTCTTTAATCGGTAATGATAGATTTGAAAATTGTGCAAGTGCCGATGGAATGTTTGCTGAAAAAATGTATAAGAAAGCAAAGAAACCTTTGTATTTAAACAAGTGTTTAAGCGTTTACAATGCCCTGCGCCCTATTGAAATGAGTAAGTTTACAATTATAATACCTACAATGTGGTATTACCCTGAAATGCTTTATAATACTGTTAAGAAGTATCAGGATTGTACTGAAATTACTGAAATATTAATTGTAAACAACAGAGAGGAAGGAAGGGTTGCTTTGCCTTTTGACAAAGTTAGAATTATAGGAAGTGGCAAAAATATTTTTGTAAATCCAGCTTGGAATTTAGCGGTGGAACACTCTAAAAGCAATAAACTTGTTTTTGCCAATGATGATATTGAAATTTATGGTGATTTAAATGCCTTCTTTAAATTCATTTCTGCAAATTTAAAAGATGGACAAGCAATAGGCCCTCATTCTTGTTGTATTTCTATGTATCATCTTGAAAATCCTAAAACGTTATCATTACAAAAAGGTGGGGCATCTATGTTAGGAGGCAGTGGTGTTTTTATGATAATGAACAAAAAGTCATATCATGTAATACCAAAAGAACTTCTTATTTGGCATGGTGACCTTATTCAATATGAGGTAAACCAATACTATGTTTTTAAAGGGGGTATCACAATAGAAACTAATATGAGGGGGACAACTTCCAAACTAATGACAAATAATGAAGCAAAAATTAAAGTATTAAATGAAAGAAAATTTTACTTGAATTATCGAGTTAACGGGTATAGAACAGAGGTAAGTAGTGAAAATGTAAATGTTGTGTTGGTAATGAAGTCAGGAGGTGTGTATTCGTTAAAAGATGTTTTTTTATTATCAACGCACATTTATAAACAATCAAAGAATTTAAAGACTACTGTTTATTGTTTAACAGATTTGGTAGATAAAGAAATTATACTGAATAAAATACATCTGTTGCCAATAGGGAATGAATGGAATGGTTGGTGGGCTAAAATGCACTTATTTTCTCCAAAGTATGAGCATTTGCGGCCTTTCTTATTTATTGATTTGGATTCATGCCTTGTAAGGCCGTTGGCAAGCATTTTACCAACGTTTTCTTATGAAGGTGGGTTTATTGCCCTTGAGGACTTTTACAGGCGTGGAATCTTGGCTTCTGGCGTTATGTGGATTCCGGCAAATAATGAAAAGGTAAAAACAGTTTGGGAAAATTGGATTAGAAATCCAAAAGTTATCATACAAAAGTATAGGGGGGATCAGGAATTTATAGGTTCTGTTATTAAAGCTGATTTTTTTTGGCAGGAATTTAAGAGAAATATTGTATCTTTCAAACCGAAAAGGAGAGTGCTATCTGTTTTGCAGGGAACGGAGTCCTTGATTTGTTTTCATGGAAAACCTAAAATTTGGGATGTACAAAAAAGGATTAAATGGGTTGATAATTATATTAGTGAAACTGTATGAATAAGATACAAAAAATAAATCCAATTTTAGTTACTGGAGCAGAACGTTCAGGCAGTACATTAATCGCACGTATTTTAGATATGTGTGGAGTGTGGAGTGGTGATTGTAGCAGAATGTATGAGAATGATAAATTATTCCGGTTTATAAAAAGAAAAAGCCCATTTTTTCCAGATTCAAAATTAATCACACCTTTTATTAGTTTAGATGGATTAGTTTTAAATGAAATAAAACAGCAAGATTGGAATGGTAAGGATTGGATGGTTAAAGGCAGTAAACTTGCTCAATACTGGCCTCTTTGGTATTATTCTTTTCCGAATGCTAAATGGATTATTGTAAGAAGGCGTACAGGGGATATTATACAGAGTTGTATTAAAACAGGTTATATGAAACTTTTTAAAAATCCTGATAATTTGGAATTATTGGGGTTTGAAGATGAGGCTCAAGGTTGGTTATGGTGGGTGCATCAATATGAAAAAAAGTTTATTGAAATGATGCAATCTGGTGTAAATTGTAAAGTAGTTTGGCCTGATAGAATGGTTGTGGGTGATTACGACCAAATTAAAGAAATGGTTGATTGGTTAGGATTGAAATGGAATGATAAAATACCGGAAGTGTTTGAACCACTTTTGGAAAAAAGTAGGAGGGTTGCATAATGTCACGTACAACAGTTGATTTGGTAAAGGATATTTTAGATGATACAGGTCTTAGTGATACTATCATTGAAAGTTTTATTGATGGAGCTAATACGTTTGTAACTGCAAATTTAGGGGGTAAAAGTTTATCTACTGCTTTACTTACTGAAATTGAACGGTGGATAGCGGCACACATGATTGCAAGTACAAGGGAACGTACAGCTAAAAAAGCGGGTGCAGGAGGTGCTGAAATTGAATATACGGGGTATTGGAGTACAGGGTTGAATGGTACAAGTTACGGACAAATGGCAGTAGCTTTAGATACAAGTAAAACACTTGAGGCACTGGCACAGGGAAAATTAGCTGCATGGAGTAAAGCCGTACCAACTGAAAATATTTATGATTAAAGACAATGGCAAAAGGGATTGAGAAAATAGTAGCTAAGTTTTGCGTGGAAACTGCTGTTTATTGGGGTAACCCGGTAAATGATGGTTATGGTGGGTTCACGTATGATGATCCTATTGAAATAGATTGCCGTTGGGAAAATAAAATGGAAATGGATATTGGTTGGTTATCTACTGGATTTCCGGGTAATATCAGACTTTCCAAAGCATCAGTATTAGTAACAGAAGATTTGGATTTGAATGGTGTTTTGTGGAGAGGAACTTTAGATACGTTGAATGATATTTATGATGATATAAGTAATCCTAAAATTATTTCAGAGGCTTATGCAATACATAGGGTGGATAAAATTCCAATGGTATTTAAGACTGATGAATTTGTAAGAACAGTTTGGTTATACGATCAAGGTAAATAAAAAGTTATGGCAAAAGGGGTACAATATTTTCCAAGTGGAATGGCACGAATGAATACACAAGCTGGTATTCGTGCAAGACTATTTGGTGTACGTGAAGTTAAAGCTGCTTTGAATGCTAAATTACTGGCAATTAAAGGGGGAACAATGAAAGGGCTTTTAATAGCTGCAACACATATTAAAGAGGATATGGAAGTTACTCCACCTGTAATTCCGGTTGATACAGGGGCATTGAGGGCTGCTTTTAAAATAATTCCAAAATCAGCTTACAGAACTACTAAAGCTGGAGTGCAAGTAGATGCAGTAGAATTGGGGTGGCCTGATACACAAATTTTAAAAAAAATTAAAGATAAAAATGGGAAAGTCATTTCCAGTAAAATGGTTGATAATTATGCTGCGTATGTGCATGAAATGACTTCACCGCCGTATGGTGATATTAACTGGTCAAGACCTAATTCAGGTCCTAAATTTTTTGAATACGCTTTGAAAAGAAATGCTCCGGTGATAGTGCAGATAATAAAACAAACAATAGGGCCAACGATATGAATTCAACTGCTGAAGATATTAAAACAATTTTAGAATACTATTTGGATGATAGTAGTGGAGCTACTTTATTTGATATTTTCATAGGCAGGGAACCAAGTGAACCAAATAATTCAATTACAATATTTGAAACACAAGGTTTTCCACCTCAGTTGACTTATGATAGAACTGAAAAATATGATTACCCTTCTGTACAAATAAGAATTCGAGCTAATTCATACACAGAAGGTTATCAACAAGGATTACAGGTAAGAGATACATTACATGGCCGGGCAAATGAGACATGGGGTGGTACTTATTACAGTGTAATTTATTGTGTTAACGGGCCTTTGTTATTGGATTATGACAAAAATCAAAGCCCACGTTTTATTTTGAATTTTAATATTCAAAGAAGAGAAATTGTTTAATTTAAAAATGAGAAGGAGGTAAATTATGGCGAGTAATGCAATTAGTGGAGTTGGGGCTAAATTTCGTAGATGGAACACCACGTCAGGAGTATGGGAAAATTTGGCAGAAGTCAATTCTATTTCAGGCCCAAGTATGACGAGGGATTTTATCGATGTTACGTCTTTGGATTCCACAGGGGGTTATCGTGAATTTATTGCAGGGTTCCGTGATGGCGGGACTGTTAACCTGACAATGAATTTCACACGTACAACGTATGATTTGATGAAAACAGACTTTGAGGATGATGCTGCACAGAATTATGAAATTTTGTTGCCGGATAATGATTCAACATCATTTGAATTTGAAGGTCTTGTTACAGAATTGCCACTTGAAATTCCTACTGATGATAAAGTTACTGCAAACGTAACTATCAAAATAGTAGGACAAGTAACTGTTAATTCAGGTAGTGGTTCAGGAAATTAATTAAAAACTTGCTAATCAAGCATTTTTAAATAATAATTATTAATAAATTTTAAAAGTTAATCAAAATGGAAAAATCAGTTTTTTTAAACAGAGAAGCATTATTGCAAAGGGATGAATTGAAAATTGAAAAAGTTCAGTTAACCAGAGGTTTTGTTTATGTACGGGAAATGACCGGACGTGAAAAAGACATTTGGGAACAATCAATGTTAAAACAAAAACCATCAGGAAATAAAAATGCTCCTGTTGAGTATGAAACAACACTTGAAGATTTTCGTGCAAAATTGGCAGTTGTTACAGTTTGTGATGAAAAAGGGGAATTGTTATTAAAACCACAAGATGCAAAAGAATTAAATAAAATGATGAGTGCATCGAATGTGGAAAGGATTGTAGAAACTGCACAAAGATTGAATGCAATTACTGAAAAAGATAAAGAGGAAATCTTAAAAAACTTAGAGGCAGAGCAGGAAGAAGGTTCCAATTCAGGCTCTGCCGAGAATTAAAGATAATTCATCCAGATAAGTTACTGGAACAATTAACAGCTTCCCAGCTTGCGGAATGGGAAATGTATGATAGGTTAGAACCTTTTAGTGATTATAAACATGATTTTGAGTTTGGTTATTTATTGTCTGTTATTTCAAATTTATTTATAGGGGCTTATGGTAAAAAAGGGTCAAAAATGACAAAACCAGAGGACTTTATAATTAAGTGGGGAGGGGAAGATGAACCAAAACAACAGAGTGTGGAAGATATGAAAAGTGTTTTAATGGGAATAGCTGCAAAAGTAAATAAAAAGAAATGAGTAGTTTATTAGGTACAATGTCTGTTATGTTGCAAGTTAGTACAATTGGTACTACTAAAGCAATGAAAGATTTAAGGACTATTGACAGGGCTGCACAAGCTACAACGTCAAATATTAACAGTTCTGCAAGGAATATTAATGCTTCGTTAATGTCAGTAGGACGTACCTTAACTCAATTTGTTACTTTGCCGTTAGGTATCATGCAGGTTGTAGCTGGTAAGGCATTTTCTGATTTTGAATACAATCTTTCAAAAGTTACCGGGTTAGTTGGGATTGCGAATGAACAAACAAAACAATGGGGTGAAGGTATCCTTCAAGCATCAACATCACTTGCAAAAGGAACAAAAGATTTATCAGATGCCCTTTATTTTATAACTACCGGAGGTATTCGTGGTGCTGAAACATTGGATGTATTAAAAACTTCTGCTAAAGGTGCTGCAATTGGATTAGGGGAAACAAGTCAAATAGCTGATATTACTGTATCAGCTATGAATGCTTATGGAAAAGCTAATTTAAGTGCAGCACAGGCAGGGGATATTTTAGTTCGTTCAGTAAGGGAGGGTAAAGCGGAAGCTGATGAATTGGTTAAATCAATGGGTGTAGTATTTCCCATTGCCAGTAAGTTAGGAGTTTCATTTGGTGAAGTAGGTGCAGGTATGGCTGCTATGACACGTACAGGGACTACTGCGGCCACTTCTGCTATGCAGTTAAGAAGAATACTGTTTACTTTGTTAAAACCCGCTAAACAGTCTGAAGATGCTTTACGTGCAATGGGCACAAGTTCACAGGAATTACGTGATTCATTAAAAGATGGTGGATTATTGGAAACCTTAATGCAAATTAAGGATTTAATGGATACGTATGGTGAGGATATGGTAGCAAGAGTTTTTCCAAATATCAGGGCTTTGGCAGGGGTGTTTGATATTTTAGGTGAAAACTTAGAAGAAAATAGAAAATTATTTAAATCAATATCAGAAGCAGGTGGTGATTTAGATAGGGCTTTTGCAAATGTTTCAGAAACATTTAAGTTTAAATTAAACAGTGCAATAGCTTCTGGAAATGTTTTAATGGTTCGTTTTGGTGAGGGATTAGCTAAATTAATCATTCCTTTTATTGAACGATTAACAGAAAGACTTGAAAAATTAGCTGATTGGTATAGTCAACTTTCGGATACACAACAAAAGTATGTAGCAAGGGTTGTTTTACTGGCAACTGCATTAGGGCCTGTAATAGCTTTATTTGCAGGGATGAGGTCGATGTTTCAGGGAATCGCCCAAATGTTAGGTTTATCAACCAGTCAAACAGCAACACTTACGGCTGCAATAAAAGCACAAACGGCTGCTCTTGAGGAACAAACAGCGGCAATGGCTGCTAAAAATATTGTTGATAAAGCTGATGTTGCAAATAAGACTAAACAAACAGTAACCACAACTACATTGGCTGCTGCTGAAAGAAAAGCTGCTGCGGCTACTGGTTTAGCTACAATAGAACGTAACAGGGCTGTTATTGCTACTGCTAAATATGGCACAGCTACAAAGTTAGTTACAGCAACCAAATCAAAGGCTTTACTTGTTGAAATGCAATTAAGGGCTGCTGAACACGCTTATGAAAAAAGTGTTAAAGCAGGGATTAATGTAAGAGTAGCAAATGCACAGGCGATAGCTGCTGAGAATGCTTATAAACGTGCTAAAGTAGCTATCACAACTGCTGAAGCGAATGCTACGGAAGCTGCTTTTGCTGCAACGTATCGTAAAATGAGGGCTGATGCATTAGCGGTTGCTGCTGCAAAAGCAAAAGCCGAAGCTGATGCACAATCTACTGCGGTATTGAATA
>Ga0172382_10014148_pt1 | contig 10194 bp, 6 predicted proteins | sample Leawel138RmetaG_FD_122245 | JGI IMG/M metagenome (GOLD analysis project Ga0172382, IMG submission 122245) | Leachate microbial communities from a municipal landfill in Southern Ontario, Canada - Leachate well 138R metaG | ecosystem: Engineered > Solid waste > Landfill > Unclassified | place...
AATTGTGTAGATGGGGCTGTTGTTCCTATTCCCACTCTACTGTTTGTTGTGTCTACACTTAATATTGCTGTCCCTGCTGCATTTGCTATCTTTACTGCATTTACAGCATTTGTTGTTGGTCTTAAGGTTAAACTATTACTCGTACCTATTACCAATGGTGTCGTTACTGATGTACTTGCACTTAAGGTTGTAAACGAACCTGATGTTCCACTTACTGTTGTAAATGCTCCACTGTTAGGTGTTGTACTACCTATAGCTCCTGGGGCGGCCCATGTACCACCCAGCAAATAGTTTGAATTAATCCCTCCTGAATATACTGTCCCTCCGTTATATACCAATGAGGCCCCTGTACCTACTACCATCGCTGCTGTTGTGTTGGTTCCTGACGTTATTCCACTAAATGGAACACTTGAGGCTGCCCCTACATCTGACCATACTGGAACACCCCCAGACACCGTAAGAACCTGGTTATTTGTACCTATCGCTCTCTTTGCTAAGGTATCTATACCACTAGCATAAAGAATGTCTCCTGCAGCATATCCTGTCTGACCTGTACCACCATATTCTTCCCCTATCTCAGTGGCATTCCATATACCACCAGTAAGCGTCCCCACAGAGGTTAAAGAAGATCCTGTAACACCACTACCCAAGGTTGTTGAACTTAGGACAGATGCTCCACCTATCCTAAATACACTACCTGTGCTCAAATTCGTATCCCCATCTACCTCGAGCTTGTAAGTCAAAGATGTCGTCCCCATCCCAACATTACCAGTACTGTTAACATATATAGCCTCTGTAGCTCCAGACCTAACCCTAAAAGGAATTAACGAGGAACCAGTCCCTGTCTGTATATTCATCAAAGCCCCTGTCCCAGTAGCACTAGCATCACTTGTTAAAGTAAACAAATCATTAGTTCCCGTTCCTGTAGCCCAGTTAAACAAAGTTGTGTATGTAGAATGCTGCAGAGTTAAATCTGCTGTCGGATCCTTTAATCCAGACCAAGGCAACTCCGTAGCTCCAGTTGCAGTATCTGCATGCTTTGCCCTAATAGCATAACCAGTAGCCTGCAAAGGCATCCTAGTAAACACCTCTGTGTAAGTGTTAGAACCAGCAGGGTCAAAACCTACCTCAACATAAACATCATCCTCCCCTTGTATCAACTCCGACAGAGAAGTATAAACCCCCGCTGTAGGAGAAAGATCTGACCCCAAGGCTAGATTAAACACACCAACATACTGCCCAATCTCTATGTTAGAGAAATCCTCAGTTAAAAGAAGATTCCCTGCCGTAGAAGCATCATAATATCTAATCCTAAAATCACAAGTATCATTCCCTGACCCAGCTGCCACACAAGCAGGATACCCATCTGTAACATTTAACCCCTCATACCCAGCATCATTTCTAACAATTTTCCCTTGAAGATTAACCGTGTCTGAAGTTGCAGAATAAATAGGCCCTTGTAAGAGACCTAAGAAAATGAAACTTGGTGTTAATATTCCAAGGAAAATGATTACAATTTTTGCTAGATTCCGGCGGTTTTTTTCTTGCATGTTTTCGGGACAGTAGAAAACGCTGTTCTAATAGTAAAATTTTAATACCCCAACCTTAGGATAATAATAGAGTAAAACCCCAAAAGTGTCAAGACTTTTGAGCAACGATTTACAACAGCGGAAACACTTACACCACAATATTTACAATCCTACCAGGGATGTAAATTAGACGCTTGATATCGCCACTACCAAGGTACTCCGAAAAAGCCTCTTCTGATAGGACTTTTTGCCTTACTTCATCCTCAGAAATTTCAACATTTACCTTCAACCTACCCCTCACCTTCCCGTTTATCTGCACAGGAATCTCCACTTCTTCATCCTCCAAGTGCTTTTCGTCAATTACTGGCCAACTCTGCATGTGCACACTGTAATCATGTCCCGTTTTCTCCCAAATCTCCTCACTCAAGTGTGGGTAAACTGGAGAAGAAATTATAATAAGCTTCTCAAGATCCTCTTGAGAGAAAATCTCATCATGGAATTCGTTATAAAATTCCATAAGAGCTGATATCGTTGTGTTGAATTTGAAGTCTAAGATATCCTGCTCTACCCTGTTAACCAACCTAGAGACAGCTTTGGTAACTTTTGGAGAACTTTCATTTTTTTTCTCCCATGCCGATAACAAAAACCTGTAGTATTTAGAAACAAACCTTCTCAGGCCGTTTATAGTTTCTGTGTTCCAAAGAACATCACCCTCGTAAGGGCCCATAAACATCATATAACCTCGGACAACATCCGCACCATACTTCTGGATAATCTCATCAGGATTGATAACATTCCCCAAAGACTTAGACATCTTCTGGCCATCCTCCCCTAGAACATTACCATGGATTGTTCTCTTCTTATAAGGCTCTTTTGTTGGTACAACGCCGATATCATAAAGGAATTTGTGCCAGAATCTAGAGTAAAGGAGGTGCAAAGTTACATGTTCTGCACCACCTTCATAGTGATCTACAGGCAACCAGTATTCCATTTTTTTCTTGTCTGCAAGTTCGTCCGAATTGTCAGGGTCCGTATATCTAAGGAAATACCAACTAGAACCAGCCCAATTTGGCATGGTATCTGTTTCTCTCTTAGCTGGACCTCCACATTTCGGACATTTAGTATTTACCCACTGTGTAATATTTGCCAACGGGGATTCTCCAGTATCTGTTGGCTCGTAACTCTCTACTTCGGGTAATTCTAGTGGTAATTCTTCCTCTGGGAGAGGAACTGTGCCACATTTATCACAGTGAACTACCGGAATAGGTTCTCCCCAGTATCTCTGTCTTGAAAATATCCAATCTCGAAGATGATATCTAACAACAACATCCCCTATACCTTTTTCTTTTATATGCTCTCCGACCTTCGCTCTGGCCTCTTGAGTGCTAAACCCGTCCAAGAAGTCCGAGTTAAAGACGATTCCTTCTCCCTCATAGACCTTCTCTACAGTGTCTATCTCTTCCCTATTTCCATCTTCACTTTCAATTACTCTTATGACTGGTAATTTGAACTTTTGAGCAAATTCGAAATCCCTTTTATCATGTGCGGGGACTCCAACCACCATTCCGGTCCCAACCGTTGTTAGAACAAAGTCTGCGACGTATATTGGCAGACTTTCGCCCGTTATGCTATTTCTACAGAATAGTCCCGTCTTAACACCACTCTTCTCCTTTGACTGACTTATACGATCCAACTCTGATTTTTTCCTACTCTCCTCTTGGTACTTCTCTACTTCTTTTAACGTATCCGGTTCCATATACTTCTTTAGCTTTTCAACAACCTTGTGCTCTGGTGCAATTACTACAAAAGTAGAACCAAATTGGGTATCTGGCCTGGTTGTAGAAACAAGAACCTTTTCATCTGTTCCTTCTATCTTATATTCTATGTCATACCAGGTTTTTCTCCCTATCCACTCTCTTTGCCTTATCTTTACGCTTTCCCAATAGTCTGTTAAATCAAGATCTTTGTCTAATCTGTCTGCATACTCCGTTATTTTTAGTATCCATTGGCTAATATTCCTTCTTTCTACCAACTCTCCACATCTTTCGTGCTTACCATCAACAACTTCCTCGTTAGCACAACCTACTTTACATTTCGGACACCAGTTAATAGGCTTCTCTGCCTTGTATGCTAAGCCTTTCTCTAAAAGCTTTAAGAATATCCACTGGGTCCATTTGTAATATTGAGGATCTGTTGTATTTACCTCCCTACTCCAGTCGAAAGATAGTCCTAGACTGTGTAATTGCCTTCTAAATGTATCTATATTCTCCTTAGTAATCTCTTGTGGAGGTCTTCCTACCTTTATAGCGTAGTTTTCCGTAGGTAAACCAAAAGCATCCCAACCCATTGGGAAAAGGACATTTTGGCCTTTCATCCTCCTTAATCTTGCTACAGCATCCATCATGGAATAGTTTCTGGTATGCCCCATGTGCATACTATCTCCGGAAGGATAGGGAAATTCTGCTAAAAGATAGTACTTTTCCTTTCCTTCAATGAAATCTTCGCTTTCATAGAAAAGGTCTTTAAACCATCTTTTTTGCCACTTAGATTCAAATTCTTTTGGTTTATACTCCACTGACATACTTAAGTATATATTAATAGGGAATATTTTACATTAAAAAGGAAAACATTGGAAGAAAAGGATTAGTTGTTTGTGGAACGGAGGCGTGAAAGCAATTGTAAAATGTATAAAGATATTACTTACCTCCCCTTCCATGATAAAAATCTACACGAACTCAGTTATACTAAGTTATCTTCCAAAGATATTTATTGTCCCATAGTGTTGAGTTTTTATGCTAAAAATAATATAATATATCACCTTAAAACATCTGCTCTTTTCAAAATAAAGACCTTGTGGAGAGTAATCAGAGGATGACTCAGTTCGTCTTTTGATGCTCTCTCTACAAATTATTATCCATATCCAAACCAACTACTATACGAAAAGGAGTTTCAAATGGGTTACAAATTCGCAAAATGGATGATCGCTTTTAAAAATTTCTGCATTGCTCTTGTGTGTATAGCAATAATTGTCACCTTGGTGACAGTCTTTGACAAGGCACAGGCAAAACGCGGAACCCTGGAGAGCCCTGAGGATATCAAGGCTTTCTTAGCTGAGGAGTTAGGTGGAGATTTCGCCAACGAGGAACTCGGCTGGTTGCAGGATGCAAAATTGACAGCGATGGATGAAGATCTCGACTATGAATTCCAAAGATTCTCTGGAAACGATTCCATGGGTATTTGGACTGTCGTTGAGATATGGGTTGTTGATGGAGAAGTTCAATACTTCTATGAACGCGAGGAAGTTATCGACTCCCTTCTTTCATCCCTGTAAATTAAATGTAGAGTGAGTGCCACCCTTAAAGGGGAAGACTTGTTTAGAAACAATAAGTCCTCCCCTTTTATTTTTATATACACAAATGAAATCTTTATGAATGTGGACCTGAGGGGACTTGAACCCCTGACCCCATCGCTGCCAGCGATGTGCTCTAGCCAGCTGAGCTACAGGCCCTGATCTATGGACTCAGCTGGAATCGAACCAGCCACCTTCGCAATGCGAATGCGATGTTCTACCTTCTGAACTATGAGCCCAATGAAGTTATTATAACACTTTATATGAAGAATTGAACAACCCTAATTAGCCTACCAATTAGAGTATCCTAATGGGTTTACCTGAGATCCAAAAGCTACTCCCCTTCTAAGCTCGAAGTGCACGTGAGGCCCAGTAGATCTACCTGTAGAACCCATCTGACCAATAGCTTCCCCTCTTGCTACAGATTGCCCAGACCTTACATATATATTCTTAAGATGTGCATACCAAGTAGTATAACCATTACCATGGTCTACCTGTATAGACCAAGCATAACCAGAACCACCATATGTTGAACCTAAAGGAGGACAATAGCCACTACATCCTGCAAATATTACAGTACCTGGAGCAGCAGCCGTTATATTAGGAAGTGCTCTCGAGGCTATATCTATAGCCCTATGCCATGGTTTGTAGTATTGAGATATTACCCCAGCACTACCTGCAACAGGCCAGGAGATAAATCTTCCAACATTAGGATCCCCTACAGCAGCAGATGCTGATGCTGAAGTATACTGATTTGAGACATAGAATGAAGGTGTAGCAGCATAAGTAGGCTGTGGAGGTGCCGGCATCTTACCATCAGGGATAAACAAGGTTTGCCCCTGAAGTAATTCAAATGGGTAGTCTAGCCAGTTAAAATCTGCAATAGACTGCTCATTCGCATTATATTTCTTAGCCAAACTCGCAAGTGTATCTCCCTTAGAGACCTCAATAATAACTCCATCACTTGGAGGTATCTCAAGTTTCTGGCCAGGCTTTATATAGTCACTTGAACCCATATTGTTAGCCCATAATATGGACTCGGTACTTATCCCATAATATTCAGCAATCGTACTTAAAGTATCCCCTCCCTTTACTATATATTCCTCTACAGATCTCCTTGCCCTATCCTTTGGAATAAGAGTATTCAAGGAAGCGTTCATTACCATGATATCTGTTTCCGCTACCCCTATTCTGTCAAGATGACCCTCACTAGCCACTATCACAACAGGCTTTCTATAAAGATAAGAGATCGCAACAATAAACATAACCACTAAGGCAACAACCTGCAGAGAAGATCCCAAGAAGTTCCCTCTACCCCAGAACATTCTCCTAGTCAAATTGTTCTTTACGCTTTCAAAGGCCTTAAAGAATATGCTAGAAATTACGGAGAAAAGAATAACAAAAACCCTAACTCTGGCATAAAGATAGTTTAAGAAAGAAAAAAGGAAAGAGAGAAAACCCTTCCTACCATTCTTCACTCTATTTATATATATTCTGTAGAAAAATTTCTTTACCTTCCTAGTAAACTTGCTTGCATTAATATCATCATCTACATAGAGAAAGCTCTCTAAGTCACTTTTTGCGTATACAGAATTATCCTGTTGCGTTAGAATTTCTCTAAAGCTTAAACCAGAAATATTTTTATTTTGGGGGACCTTATCAGTATCCAAGATAACAGATAATTAAAGTAATGATGAATATTATACCAATTATCTATGCTTCGTGGAGAGTAGCGAGAAACTCCTCGTTTGTCTTTGTCTTCTTGAGCTGGCTTACTAAAACCTCTGTAGGGTTTTCATTGGAGTCTAGAACTTCTAACATCCTTCTAATTCTCCAAGACTGGTTCAATACTTCTTTGCTGAGTAGTAACTCTTCATTTCTAGTACCGGAAGCAACAACATCTATTGCAGGATAAATTCTCCTGTTTGCAAGCTTCCTATCTAAGTGAAGTTCCATATTACCTGTTCCTTTAAACTCCTCGTAAACCAAGTCATCCATTCTACTACCTGTTTCAACCAAAGCTGTAGCTATAATAGTAAGACTCCCCTGCTCTTCAAAGTTTCTAGCTGCTCCAAAGAATCTCTTTGGAGGATAAAGTGCTACTGGGTCAAAACCACCGGAAAGAGTCTTTCCAGATGTTGGCATTGTAATATTGTATGCTCTAGCTAATCTGGTAATACTATCCATTAATACAATTACATCCTCTCCCCACTCTACCATCCTCATAGCCTTCTGTAGTGCCATCTCTGCCACCTTACAGTTGTGCTCAGGTAATTCGTCAAAGTTAGAAGCATAAACATCTCCCTTAACAAATCTCTGCATATCTGTAACCTCTTCTGGTCTCTCACCTACTAGGACAACTATTAACTTTGCCTTAGGATGGTTCTTTGCGATCCCCTCTGCAATATCTTTAATTAACCATGTCTTTCCTGCCTTAGGAGGAGAAACAACCATAGATCTCTGACCAAAACCAATTGGAGACAAAAGATCTATCATTCTAGTAGATATAGTTTTAGAATCAGTTTCTAGCTTAATCTGCTTCTTAGGGAAGATAGGAGTCAATTTTCTAAATGCAGGCCTCTTAACAGCCTCAGCTGCTGGCTTACCATACACAGTATCAACTCTTAAAAGACTTAAAAATCTTTCTTTATTCTTAGGAAGTCTTGCTCTACCTGCTACCTCATCTCCTGTTCTAAGACTAAATTTCTTAATCTGAGATCCAGAAATATATACGTCATTTTCTCCTTGTAAAACTCCTTCCGTCCTTATAAGTCCATGCGAATCATCTTTCATTACTTCAAGAACACCTTCAACAAAAACAGATCCATCCTCTTTAGTAGACTTCTTAAGTATCTCTATTATTAACTCCCTCTTAGGAAGTTCCATAAAGTCCTCAAGCTTTAAATCTTGAGCGATAGATCTTAGATCTGCGAGGTTCATTTCCTCGTAGTCTTTAATAGTTTTATCTTTTTTAACCATTTGAATTATTTGGGAATTTAAAACACGGGGCTAAATAATTAGCCATGTGATATCTGAGTATAATTGAAATCCTATTACAAAGTCAACTACACGGATAAACACTATGGATAAAAGAAGAAGGGATCGGTACTGCCCCAACCGACCCCGGGTTCTTTTCCTTTATATAAAGAAAAAGTTTCGAAGAACATTTTACATGTTACCCCTCTTCTTCTCTGTTTATTCAAAACTATTTGAATGAAAAGAGAAAAAGTTTGGACAAGATATCTTAGGCTTTTCCTATTGCCCAGTTGTGCTTGTGGCACCCCAGACAAAGGGAGAAAACTAAGATATCCACATGTATTTGAAAGATCTTGTAAATTATATCTCTTTGTTCAATAACTGTCAACCCTATATAATCAATCCACAAAATATGAGTTATGGTAAAACCCTTACTGCGAAAAGCCCAGAGTCAGAATGCTACCTCCTCTTGTTACGTTTCCGCCCCGTGTTACGCAAAGGGTGGAGAACAAGCCCCTGGGCACAAGATTACTTGACTATAAAAGGACAAAAGAAAATATGTGAACGGATGCTAGATAGATTTAACCTTGTAAACTTTTTTGACTTTCAGTTTCTTAGTCTCCCCAACCTTCATTCTTCCAACCACCAACTCCTCATAACCTGCCCGAACAGCCTCAGAGACAACAGATTCCACCCCCCAGGTCCCCCTAACCTCTCCTGTTAAGCCTACTTCCCCAAAGTAAATTCTAGATTTGGGAAGAATCTGGTCACCCACAGAAGATTTAATAGCGGCACATATTGCCAAATCTATAGCAGGATCATTTACTGTAAGACCCCCTACTACGTTAACAAAGACATCCTTATTACCAAGGAAAACTCCTCCTTTACGAGACAATACTGCGCACAACATATCTAACCTTGGCTTCTTAATACCATTCGCAACCCTTCTAAGAGGTCCACCTTCGCTCTCTCTTTCCACTACTAGTGCCTGTACTTCAACAAAAACAACCCTTGAGCCTTGTATAATAGCACCTATAGCGCTACCAGAGGACTTGGATCCAGATTCTAGAAACACTAAAGATGGGTTACCTACTTCTCTTAAGCCATCTCCCCTCATTTCAAAAACACCAATCTCATTAGTAGAACCAAACCTATTTTTAATACTCCTCAGAATTCTATATTGGTTATATTGATCCCCTTCCATATACAAGACACAATCTACTATGTGCTCCAAAACCTTAGGACCCGCTATATCACCACCTTTATTTATCTGGCCCACTATAAACATAGGTGTGCCTGTCATCTTGGAGACCCTAGTCAGAACCGAACCACAAACCCTTACCTGACTAATACTTCCAGGATAACCCTTAGAAGAAAGAGACGTCATACTCTGTATCGAGTCAATTACTACAAGATCAAAGTTATCACTCTCTATTAGTTCTGCAATATTCTCTACTACATTATCCTCTGTTAAAACAAAATTCTCTGTCTTACTAGAACCCTTTGGATCTAGCCTTTTTAGCCTAGAATTAAGCTGAGAGGGCGACTCCTCTCCACAAACGTAAAGGACTTTTCCACCCTTAACAAAATTTAGGACTATTTGCATAAGCAATGTCGACTTACCTACTCCAGGTTCACCACTAAGAAGAATAACTTCACCACCCACTAAGCCCTTACCTAGGACCCTATCTAGCTCTTTGTAACCTGTTGGGATCCTCTCTTTCGAGGCCTTGTTACTAGAGGACTTCTTATTGAACTGGGTTATTGACTTATAACTTGAGGGACTTACTTTCTTGTTTCCTTGCTTTGCAGGTTCTGACTCCTGGACCTGCTCCAAAGTCCCCCACTCACTGCAGTAAGGGCATTTCCCAGACCACTTAAGAGACTCCGAACCACAAGATGAGCAGATATATTTCATATTATTTTTCTTGTTTAACAATTATTTTATCCTTATCTTTGTCTAGATCCATAAGAATAGTTACCATCTTCTCTCTCTTGTCGTGATTGAATAGTTCACTATTCTCTAACATATAGTCTGCGAGAGCATTCTCTACCTTATCTTGTAGATATCTACGTAGAGGCCTTGCCCCATACTCTTCACTAAAGGCATTCTTAACTATATATGTTACCACTTTTCTATCCAATTTTACCCTTATTTTTTCTTCCTTTAATCTACCGTTCAGATCTTTTAGAAGCAATCTAACGATTTTCCTAGCGTCTTTCCTAGTAAGAGATCTGAATATAACGGTATCATCTAGCCTATTTAGGAGTTCAGGTCGAAGATTCTTTCGTAATTCATCAAGAAGAACATTTTTCATGGATTCATAAGCGTTGTCTATA
>Ga0172382_10014149_pt1 | contig 10194 bp, 10 predicted proteins | sample Leawel138RmetaG_FD_122245 | JGI IMG/M metagenome (GOLD analysis project Ga0172382, IMG submission 122245) | Leachate microbial communities from a municipal landfill in Southern Ontario, Canada - Leachate well 138R metaG | ecosystem: Engineered > Solid waste > Landfill > Unclassified | place...
ACCTATTTGTTCAGTCTCGCTTCGGGCTTGCGCATGACGGCAGTTTCGATTGGGCAGTGGATTGGAGGATACCTTCCGACCTGGTTTGCCCTGCGCCTGGCAATTAACGCCATGGATGCGAAAGCGTACTCCCTCTCTTTATGGGCTGTCGCGCTGAGCGGCTTTCTGGCTGTGTTGCCGATGCTGTTTATCCCTAATCGGGTCTCTGCCGAGGTGGGCCGCCCAGCCTTCGCACCGCTCAGTTTCATGCGTAAGCATCCCGGCAAGTTTGAGAAACTGATCCTGCCAACTTTAATCACATCGGTAGGGGCGGGTTTGATCATGCCGTTTATGAATGTTTTTTTCAGGAATGTCCACCAACAAAGCGACACCTCCATTGGAATCATTTTTGCCTGGGGAAGCCTGGCAATGGGCGTGGGGTTAATTATTGCGCCCGCGCTGGCAGAAAGATTTGGCAAGATCGAGGTGGTGGTGGGTACCCAGGCGCTTTCTGTGCCCTTCTTGATTATGCTGGGATTTTCGCCCTGGTTTGGGATCGTTTTGGTGGCCTACTACGCGCGCACCATGCTGATGAATATGAGTTCACCCATTTATTCCACCTTTGTCATGGAACAAGTGGAGCCCGACTCGCGGGGCATGCTTGCCAGCCTCACCAGCATGGCCTGGAACTTTGGTTGGGCGTTAAGCCCGACCATAAGCGGTTATCTGCAGGTAAGACACGGTTTTGGGCCGTCTTTCACGCTGACCATTCTGTTGTATTCAGTTGCAATTGGTATGTATTATTTATGGTTCCTGCGACCGAGAGCAATCCAGGCTGTACAGGTCAGCGAGTGATCCAGGTATATTCCTCAGAGCTTGGGCCAACCAGCACCTGGTAACCGTCTTTTGTCAGAAAGCCGGCATAATTGCCCGGTCTGGCAATGGCCTGCCAGCCGTCGAGAATTAACGGGAGCGGACCATCCGCGGGAAGCCACTCACCATTATATTTGCGGGCAAAATGCAGGTGTGTGCCTGTGGAGACCCCACCTTCACAGGAGGGGTGACCGAGCGGATCATCTGTGTTTAGCCAGGTGCCCACCCCTGCTCGCCCTTCAGGCGTCATGTGCATATAAAGCAAAACCCATCCCGTCCCTTCATTACCGTCTCCGTCCAGATCGAGCGCGACGGCACCCCGCTGACTCCGCACTACCATGCCGGAGGCTGCGGCAGTTGCCCAGTTGGGTGAAATGATACAGCCCGGCAGGTCATCCAGGGGCGCCAGGTCGATTGCGCCGCGTGGGGTCCCGTATTGCCAGGCAATGTGAGGACCGGAAGTCAGCGCCCAGGTTTCGCCGCGGGGGAAAGGCAGGCTCAGGTGGGGTTGGCTGACACCGGCGGGCATGAGTGGCCCGATAGAGGCAGCCCGTACCCAGGGGTCGCCAAACATACTGGCATGAAAGGTCAGATAGCCCTGCGGTCCGTAGAGCCTGTCGTAGAAGTTGCCCGCATCATAGAGACCGGCAAAGAGATATTGCACCGCGACGGTTCCAGCGTTGAGCTCCGGCGCGATTTCAGCGGTTTTTTTATCCCGGAAAGTCAGGTTTGTGATGGTGCCTTCGCGCCAACCGTAGTAACCTCGGCTCAGTTCCCTGGCGGCAACCTGCAGTTCCTGGTAGAGCCCCTCCACGCCGACAGCTTCATAGTTTAAAGGGGAGAGGTCCTCGCGGGCATTGGCAGGGTGACCGTAGAGCCAATGGGATTGATATTCGACCAGCGAGAGCAGCAGGCGGGGATTGGTTGAAGTTTCTTTGGCGACTAAATCGATAATCTCAGGGCCGCTGTACCAGCCGTCGTACAGGTATTCGCCGTACTGATTCAGGAAGCCGCCTGCGGTTTGCGCGTAGGCGATTATGTCTGACGATGAGGCATCCGGTCCGTAAATAATGGCGCTATCTGGCAGGGCTGGTTGAGGGTAAGGCGAAGAGAAGGATGGCTCAGGTAAGCCCAGCGCGGTGTTGACTGGCAGAAGCGCATGGGGGTCAAGCCCATCGGGGACCTGAATCTGGTAGAGGCTGACCCGGAACCGGCGGGCGATGGTAGTCAGCTGGTCTCCGGATTGGCTGCAGTAAAGTTGTTTTCCTGGCTCAAGGGCTAACTGGCATGCCCCCATTGGGGTTGGAACAGCGGGTGGGGGTGTCTCAAAAGGCTGAGGTGTCGGCCGATCATTTTCAAAGGGTTGGGTGGGCAAAAGAGTCTGGATGGGATGAACCAGGTCCAGAGGGGGGGTAGCGAGTGACTCAGCCACCTGGGTCTGTTGAAAATACAGATAAGCAGCGGTCGCGGCCAGGTTGTCTTGAGGGAAGTTGCAGGCAGACAAAAGCACAAGGCTGGCGCCAATTGACGAAATTGCGAGGGAAAGGCGAATCCGAAGGCTAAGGTGCGGATTATTTTTCCGGCTTGATGCGGAACTCATAAATTCCCTGGTCGTACTGCCATTGGTGGGAACAATTTGGACAGGTTTGGGTGGCTTTTACTTGCGGTAAAGCGGCGGAGCAGATTGGGCAAGAGAAAAAGCTGCCCGGTGACGGAATCTGGGAGGAGCCGACAGCCTGATTGAGAGTAAAAATGCTGGGGGTGTAGCCTTTTAAGGGCCAGAGATCCTGCAGGTGGGAATCCCATCTGACCAGGCGGTCATGCCCGATATGGTTTTTGAACCAATCGGCGCGGTAAAACGAGACACCCAGATATTTCTGGTTATGGAAACCGTTTTGGTCAAGCGTCTTGAGGATGGTTTTGGGATGGAAATTGTAATTTAACTCCACAAATTCGACTTGTTCTGGCGAAAAGGGATTCCATTTTTGCCGCCGCAGAAGCCAACGAAAAATCGATTTGAGATTGCGTTTGTTGGCAAACTCGAGCAAGAACTGACCACCCTGGCTCATGACACGACGAACAGATTGGAGCGTTTGCTGAGGGTCCGCCATATGGTGAAGGGTGCGGATCATGGTGGCCCCGTCGAAAAGACCGCTGACAAAAGGAAGGTTGTAAATGTCCGCTGCGACGTAGATGAAGTTGTCGCTGTCACCCAGGCGTTCGCGGGCTTGCAGGAGTTGCGAACGAGAGTAGTCCAGCAGGACGATGCGATCCCAGTCAGGGTAGCGTTGTGTCAGCCGGCCGGCGCCAGCGCCCAATTCGAGCAAAAGGTGACCACCCTGGCTGAAGAGTTTACCAATCGCAACGGATTCGACCGCGTCTTCATAACGGCGATTAGCGCCGTCCCAAAAACGGGCTTGATAATCTGAGCCTTCATAGGAGCAGACCGGGGGCGTGGTATCAGGTTTGTTGGTCATGGTTTGTCAAAACATTCGGGCAGGTTTGCCGGTAACACCCGAAGAAACCTACTTACCGCTGCTTCCTCTCGGACCTGACGGGGTTCGCAGGGCTTCGCCGCACCAGTCCCGCCCGAATGCGGGATTAAGCATAATGGATAGGGGGTGCGATGTCAACTATTTTGTGACTGGGGTTGCTGTGTAAGCCTGGGTTATTGGCGCTGTTTGCTCTATGAAGCAGCGTATATGTCCTCTGCCTAGCCCGCGTCCTGGTAATCACCGGTTGCGGTGGAATCAGGCAAAGTCAGCGAAAGCTCTGGGTCCAGGAATTGACTGGATTTTTCGATCAGCTCCTCCAGCCGCTGCAGGTTTTGGTTCAGGGCGGGCGGAAGATCTTCGAGGTCGCTGACTGCCTGAACCAGGAGTTGGCGGTGTATCTGCAGTGATTCGATTTTGTTGAGAGGTTTTTGCATGCGCAGAGATGAAGAAACTCCGTCCCAGAGGATCTGCAGGGTGACAGCAAGTGCTGGTGCCAGCAGAATCCACCGCAAGCCCAGAGTCTCGCCGATAATCAGAAGGAAAAGGAGACGCAAGATGGGGACATCCCATTTGGCTTGATAGAGTTTCGGCCAAACAAAAAGGTTAAGCAAGGCAAGCACAAGCAGGACATATACCAGGAGCCAGGGGTAAAAAAGAATACTTGAAAGCAAACCAATTGTTAGTGTGATGAGAAAGGCGAGCACGAAACCAATGATGGGCAAGAGGTTGACCAGCGCGACCAGTAACCCCAGCAGAATGGGATACGGTGAGCGCAAATAATAAACCCCAATGGAAATGAGTAGCCAGGTCAGGAAGAACCTGACCAGCAGGTGGCGACCATAATCTCCGAGGTTGGCATCGATCTTCCGCCAAATTATTCGGGCTTTTTGGCGGTGTTCCACGGAAAGCAAGGACAACCACAGGCGTTCGAAGCTGGCTTCTGACCCGATCCAATACAGAGCAAGAAAGATAACGATTACCAGCCCACTGAGAACTGAAACCAGATTTAATGATAGGTCCTGGATAAAAGGCAGGAGCATCTGGCCACTTTCGGTGGTGGCGATCTCGAAAACCTGACCAGGAGGGGGCAGCATTTCAATCAGGGTCCGGGGGAAACTGAGCCGTTCCATCCACACGGGCAGGTACCATTGTTTGAGGTTGGATACCGTGTTGACCAGCAGATTGAGTTCATCGGAGAGGAGCATGAAGCTGAGGTAGAGCGCGTATCCAAGCCCGATCAGGATAAGCGAGGTGGCGGCGATCACAAAAACGGACAACAGGCGATTTTTACCACGTAAAAAATCGGCAAGGGGCCGCAGAACAGCACCGAGCACCAATGAAAGTAAAAAGTAGACCACAACCTCGCTGATCTGGCGGAGAAGGAAAATTGCCAGAACAACCACTGCGAAAGCCGCCGTGTATGTGAGAGCGCGTTTATCAATCATGCTTCTCCCCGGCTTTTTGAGCCAAAAGCTGATCAACATCGCGCGCGACAAGCTCCATCTCCTCCATCACGGAATCGATTTTCGATCGCTGCAGGGTGTCGCCGGGCTGAGGTTGACGAGCCTGCCGGTTCATGCCGGCAATAAAACTTTGCATTTCATAACGGAGCAGGTGGAGGTCATTGCGGTTCTGACCGAGACTTTCCTCTTCCACTTGCGGTGGCACGAGCGACTCTTCCAGGATAAGCTGGATGATAGCCGCCAGTGGTATGGCCATAAAAGCGCCACCCACCCCATAGAGAGAGGTAAAGGCGGCAATCGCCAAAATCGAGATAAAGGGATTTACTCCAACCACTTTATCCATAACGCGCGGAACTAGAAGGTTGTTTTCCAATTGTTGAATGAGTAATGACGATATCACTACCCAGATAACCGCGGTGGGGGAGATGGACAGCGCAACCAAAACTGCCGGGATAGCGCCCAAGACAGGGCCGACCATCGGGATAGCTTCGAAGAGACCCGCGATAAGTGCCAGCAGCAGGGCGTTGGGGAGTCCAATGATCAGGAGCATGACCAGGTTCATCACAGCGATAGAAACACTGAGGATGCCCTGACCGACCAGGTATTGGTGGAGTTTAGTTTCGATCTGTTGTGAGACGGCGAGGATTTTTTGACGTCTCTCGGGTCTGAAAAAGAAGAGGCTCGGGTTGATGATTTCGTGACCGGTGAGCATCCAATGATAGGCGAGAAGCAGGAGCACGACTGTCTTAAAAATGGTGGTGACGCCAGCACTCAGCAAACGAGAGGCTCCGCTGAGAGTGGTGATTGGGTCTTGATTATTGTTGGTGAACTGATCTTCCAGGGTGAGTTTGGCAGGCAAGGACTGTGCTATCCGAGCGACTAATTCGTTTCTACTGCCGACCAGCCATGCTCGAATTGAACTGAAATAATTGGGAACAGCAGAGACAAGAGTTTGATATTGACTGGTCAAAAGGGGCAAGAGCAAGAACAAAAAGCCAATTATAAAAACAAGCAGGATGATCAGGATGACTGCGCTGGCAAGATGTTTGGATAGACCTCGATGCTGGAGCCATTGGTGGGCTGGCCTGGCTAAGGTGCCCATCACCATGGCGACGAACAGGTTAAACAGAATCTGATTGAAACGATAGACACCATAAAAGGCAGCTACAAGCAGCATAATAAGCATGACCGTGAAGAGGGCATCTATGAATCTAACAGCTGGTTTTGCTCGCGCCATTGTTTATCCTCAAACTTGTAGCCAAATTGTACATAAATAAAGTGAGTCGAAATCCGAAATGATATAGATTGGCTGGTTTAGTACAAGCTTTGGTCACAAATTTGGTTATAGCCACACCCTCGGCAGCGGGCAACCGACTGATGGGAGCGGCAGGCTGATTGAATCCGCTCTACCTGACGCATTTCCGCGATGAGGGCCTGCAACTTGGATTCGAGATCGGGTGTATATGGGATTGTAAAGGATTTGTTCTGGTATCGGAGAATGCCATAAGGCGGGCGCTGACCAAAATGATGGTCTACCAGGTGGCAATAGGCAGCCAACTGCATGAGGTGTGAATCCCAGGGATGGACTGGCGCGGGGCTGCTTTTCAGCTCTACCGGTATGATCAGACCCTGTTTGTCCCGCAGAATGTAGTCGGGTTTTCCGACTAACTGGAGCACTGGGTCGTACAAAGGTTTGGGTAATGTCTGCAGGTATGAGCTGTCGGAATAGAGCAAGGTACCATCGGGCACCCCCGTGTTTTTGCGCTGGCTTCGTGAAACGAGCCATAGCAGCAGGCCGAGGGCCAAAACCAGAATGGGCCAAAAAAGTGATTTCACGTTAACAGGTACCAGACCAGCAGGATGAGGCCGGAAAGAAACAATAAGAAAGCCAGCCAGCGGATCAGTTGAGATTGCTTCAAATTGCGGGAATGAGAATGATGGACCTGGCTACCCAGGTCCATTTCAGGTTGATTTTCTGATTTTTCCCCTTGGCGGGCATACCACCAGGCGCGCTGACAATATAAGAAGGCACCCAGCTCTGAGGCGCTTATCTTGCGCATCAGTCCTGGGGGTCAACAAGCTGCGCGGAGAGGCGATCCAACTTTTGACCCAGCTGCTCTTCGCGGTAGGCTACGGTAATATCTGCCCGAGTGCGCTCAGTGATTCCGCGGGCCAGGTCAGTCCGGCGCCGCAGACCATCGGTGATGGCATCAGGGAAGTCCATGGTGACTAGCTGGGTGTAGACCTCATCCATCACCTCAAGCAGTCGTTCTACCTCCTGGTTATAACCGGGGCGCAGAAGGTCCAGGCAGCGCCGGCGAAGCTCACCCAGCGTTTCGGCCAACCCATTGAGGTAAGCAGGGTTTTCGGCATTTAAAGCTTGGGGTGTGGGCAGTGGTTCACCTAAGATTATGGCCACGGTAAGCTCGGCCTCACAATACTCCTTAAGCGCGTCCTGGGTGTAGCCGGCGAAATATAACTCGGGATGGGCGCCCTTGAGATTCCCGCGCAGGCGATCGACCAACTCACGACCCCGTGCGATCTCTTGCCGGGCTTCGGTTTCATCATTTCGATGGACCGCTCTGATGGCGAGTGAAGCATGCTTGATGCATTGTCGGGCGTCGCGCAGCGCCTCATCTCGCACTACGGTTTTGTTCTCAAAATCGGCCCGGATTTCTTCGCAAATATCATCCAACGATGGCATTATTCTTCCCCCTCTGGTGAGTCGGGGTTGCCCGTGCCACGAAAAAGTTCATCCGCCAGGGTTGAGCCATGGGGAATTTTTATTTCACCAAATTTGTCTTCGTAGCGCTTGAGGTTTTCATTCAATGCCCGCTGTAACAACTTCATTGCCAGTGGAGAGAGAATCAGGCGGGTGTTGACCTTGGGACTGCCAACACCGGGAAGCAAGGTCACAAAATCCATCAGAAATTCTGAGGCGGTATGAGTGATGTAAGCTACATTGACGTACCGTGGTTCAAGGTCTTCGGGAATCTTGACCTGAATTCGTTTGATGTCTGCCATATTGCAGCCCTAAAAAGGGATCTCGTCGTCGTCATCCATCGGCCCCATATTCTGGCTGGTATCCTCACCTTTGGGGGTCAGGAAGCGTATTGTCTGGGCGGTGACTTCGTAGCTGGAGCCCCAGGTACCATCTTTGCGCTGGAAAACGGTGGGATTGCCGTTACTGTCCGGGCGCAGACGACCCTCGACCAGGACCTTGGAACCTTTGTGCAAATACTGATTGCTGCTCTCAGCTTGTTTGCCCCAGACAGAAATCCGGAACCAGGTTGTCTCTTCTTTATCACCGTAGCGGTTGCTCGATGCCACACTGAAACTGGTAACGGGATTGCCATCGGGTGTGTAACGCATCTCAGGGTCACGTCCGAGGTTGCCAATGATGATAATTTTCTGATACATAGAATTTCCTTTCGAGTCTTCGATTGTGAATATTGCTACAATTTTGTTAGCTTAATTTTACTTCAATATCACTCAATCTCATAAAACGGCGTTATATGCGCTTCATCTGAGACCTTTTTTAGTCAAAAGGACCCAGAGCCCCTGCGACAGCTTGGCCTTGGTCCAGCCGCAAGGTTGGCTGATTGGATTTTTCGGAGGGAGCAAGTTCTGGTCGCTGCGTTCCCAGCCTCATGACCCCCTCCGTACGGCTGGGCCTTGGTCCAGCCGCTATGACAGCAAATGGCTTTTTGGGCGGAGGGAGTAAACCCCCTCCGTACGGCTGGGCCTTTAGTCCAGCCGCTATGTTGGCTGATAGGAGATGTCGGAGGGAGTAAACACCCTCTGGACGACTGGGTTTTAGTCCAGCCGCTATGACAGCAAATGGCTTTTTGGGCGGAGGGAGTAAACCCCCTCCGTACGACTGGGCTTTAGTCCAGCCGCTATGCTGGCTGATAGGAGATGTCGGGGGAGTAACTACTGCTCGCTTCGCTCCCAGTATCAGGGACCCTTCCGTACGGCTGGGCTTTAGTCCAGCCGCTATGTTGGCTGATAGGAGATGTCGGCGGAGTAAACACCCTCTGGACGGCTGGGCCTTTCGTCCAGCCGCTATGACAGCAAATGGCTTTTTGGGCGGAGGGAGTAAACCCCCTCCGTACGGCTGGGCTTTAGTCCAGCCCTATTTTGGCTAATAGGAGGGAGTAAACCCCCTCCGTACGACTGGGTTTTAATCCAGTTACTTTGATTATTACCCCCGCTCCTGTCGGAGGGAGAAAGTACTGCTCGCTGCGCTCCCAGCATCAGGGACCCCTCCGGACGGCTGGGCCTTTAGTCCAGCCGCTATGACAGCAAATGGCTTTTTGGGCGGAGGGAGTAAACCCCCTCCGTACGACTGAGTTTTAATCCAGTTACCTTTGATTATTACCCCCGCTCCTGTCGGAGGGAGAAAGTACTGCTCGCTGCGCTCCCAGCATCAGGGACCCCTCCGGACGGCTGGGCTTTAGTCCAGCCGCTATGTTGGCTGATAGGAGATGTCGGCGGAGTAAACACCCTCTGGACGGCTGGGCTTTAGTCCAGCCGCTATGACAGCAAATGGCTTTTTGGGCGGAAGGAGTAAACCCCCTCCGTACGACTGGGTTTTAATCCAACCGCAATGTTGGCTGATAAGAGATGTCGGAGGGAGTAACTACTGCTCGCTTCACTCCCAGCATCATGACCCCCTCCGTACGGCTGGGCTTTAGTCCAGCCGCTATGTTGGCTGATAGGAGATGTCGGCGGAGTAAACACCCTCTGGACGGCTGGGTTTTAATCCAGCCGCTTTGGCCATCAACCCCGCTGTTGGCAGGAGGGAGCAAGTACTGGTCGCTGCGCTCCCAGCATCATGACCCCCTCCGTACGACTGGGCTTTAGTCCAGCCGCTATGACAGCAAATGGCTTTTTGGGCGGAGGGAGTAAACCCCCTCCGTACGGCTGGGCCTTTAGTCCAGCCGCTATGACAGCAAATGGCTTTTTGGGCGGAGGGAGTAAACCCCCTCCGTACGACTGGGCTTTAGTCCAGCCGCTATGACAGCAAATGGCTTTTTGGGCGGAGGGAGTAAACCCCCTCCGTACGGCTGGGTTTTAATCCAGTTACCTTTGATTATTGCCCCCGCTCCTGTCGGAGGAAATAACCTTGCGTCGTTGCCTAACTGTCATCGGGTCCATTGCTGCCATCGCCACCTCGGTAACATTTTCATTTGACCTAACGAAAGCATTTCGGTAACATTTTAGTTGAACTAATGCGGCGAACTTGACGCATCTGCCCCAACTACGATATACTTTTACTCCGCCGGGGTGTAGCGCAGTCGGCTAGCGCGCTGCGTTTGGGACGCAGAGGTCGACGGTTCGAGTCCGCCCACCCCGACTTTTCTTATAGCTCAACAAAGCGA
>Ga0172382_10014150_pt1 | contig 10194 bp, 8 predicted proteins | sample Leawel138RmetaG_FD_122245 | JGI IMG/M metagenome (GOLD analysis project Ga0172382, IMG submission 122245) | Leachate microbial communities from a municipal landfill in Southern Ontario, Canada - Leachate well 138R metaG | ecosystem: Engineered > Solid waste > Landfill > Unclassified | place...
GTGAGCAACGTGATCGAAGAGATCGCGCCCGAGCTGATCGGGTTCTCCTGCCTGGATCAGATCGACATCGACCGCCGCATGATAGAGATCGACGGTACCAAGAATAAAGGGCGTTTGGGAGCCAACGCCATCCTCGGTGTATCGCTAGCCAACGCTCGCGCGGCCGCCGAGTCGTTGGGCTTGCATCTATTCCATTATCTGGGGGGCCCTTTTGCCCACCAACTCCCGGTGCCCATGATGAATGTTCTCAACGGTGGTCAGCACGCCGACAACAACGTCGATATCCAGGAGTTTATGGTCGTACCCGCCGGGATGCCCACTTTCCGGGAAGCCCTGCGGGCCGGAGCTGAGATCTTCGCCCACCTCAAGAAGGTGCTCAAAGACCGAAACCTGTCCACCGCGGTAGGAGACGAAGGTGGGTTCGCCCCTTCCTTAAAGAGCAACGAAGAGGCGCTCGATCTTTTGATGCTCGCTATCGAAAAGGCCGGCTACAAACCCGGAGAAGAGATCTTCCTGGCCCTGGACGTAGCCTCCACGGAGTTTTATCGGGAAGGCTCTTACATCTTTGAAAAGAGTGACAAAGAGGCGCGCAGCGCGACCGACTTGATCAGTCTGTACGAAGACTGGGCCAAGAAATTTCCCTTGATCAGCATCGAAGACGGAATCGCCGAAGGCGACTGGGACGGCTGGAAACAGATCACTCAGCGGCTGGGTAGTCAAATGCAACTGGTGGGCGACGATCTGTTTGTGACCAATAACGACCGCCTGCAGCGAGGCATCGAGCAAGGCATCGCCAACTCCATTCTGGTGAAGGTCAACCAGATCGGCTCTCTCACCGAAACCTTGAGCTGCATCCAGCGAGCCCAGAGGGCCTCGTACACCACCGTGATCTCCCACCGTTCCGGCGAGACCGCCGATACCTTCATCGCCGATCTGGCGGTGGCCACCAATGCCGGTCAGATCAAAACAGGATCGCTTTGCCGCTCCGATCGCACCGCCAAGTACAACCAATTGCTGCGCATCGAAGACTTCCTCGGGGACGCCGCCGACTACCCTGGCAAGAACGCCTTTCGCTTGTTACGAGGCGGGCAGCTTGTGCACTCCTAGGCTCTAGTTGAGGGCCTTTACGCTCATTGCTCTCCTGCTGGTGCTTCTGGGCCCGACCTGGGCTCGGGAAGCACCAGCGCGGGAAGTGGTCATGGGCCGCAAGCTTTCATGAAATTTTAAGCTCGCTATGGCTAAATGTTCCTTGAGGGAATCTAACCAGGAGAGCAACGTGAAGGTTAATAACGCAAACTCTGCCCAGGGCCGAGTAAAGAAAACCAAAACCGGGGGGGCCAAGAACGTAAAGCAGGAAGAGGTTAAGCAGGACAAAGTCTCTTTGACCTACTACCCCCAGGGGCCGGACCTTCTTTCTCGTTCCACCGTGGAGTTCGACGGTCCGCTCAAGGCCGGCCCGGCCGATGACCGGTTGCGAGTCAGCGTACCCCGGAGCTTTCCGATAGCCGAGCCCGACTCCAACGGAAACTTTCACTACGCCGCCGACGACCCCAACTTCGACTCAGTCAATACCTACGCGGTAGCCCGTCAAACCCTGGAGATCGCCGAAAAGTATAGCGGCCGTAAGATCCCGTGGTCGTTCACGGATAGCCTGGATCGGCCGGAGATGATCATCCATCCTCACGCCGGCAAGAATACTGCTAACGCCTTTTATTCCCGAGACGGTGGTTCCATCAACTTCTTCAGCTACCTGGATGAGGGCCGCAATGTGCACCGCACCGGTATCCACTCAGACGTGGTGTCCCACGAGCTGGGCCATGCCGTGCTGGACGCCATCCGCCCCACCTACATCACCTCTTTCAGCGTACCCTCCGGCGGCTACCACGAGTCCTTCGGAGATATGCTGGCCATGCTGCGAGCCCTCCACGAGCCGGATGTCTTGGATCACCTGAAAAAAGAGACGAAAGGCGACCTGGCCCAGAGCAATATCGCCACCAAACTGGCTGAGGAGTTCGGCCAATCCCTGGTGGGAACCCCTTATCTGCGGGACGCCGTCAACAACCACAAGTTTGCCGATCAACACTTCCTCACCTACACCGGCAATAAAGAAGATGGAGCCAACAGCTTCGGGACCGAACCTCACGCCTACGCAAACCTCTTCACCGGTGCCTTCTACGATCTCTTCCAAAAGGTCTACGAAAAGGCCGCTGAGGATCCGGATTTGACCTTTCACCAGGCCGTGGCTCAGGCCAGGGACACCATGGGGAATCTGCTCTTCAGAGCCACCGAACTGGCTCCCGTGGGCAACCCCGCCTATCCTGAGATGGCCATGGCCTTTCTGCAAGCCGACATCCTGGACAACGGTGGAGAAAACTCCAGCGAGATTGCAGAAGTCTTCGCCCAGCGCAACATATTGCACAAAGAAACTGCCGGAGAATTGATCGCCAATGCCCTGGACGACGTTCCCAAGGTACGCTTGAGAAAAGCCGCCATGGAAAAAGCAGGCGCCCTCGACTTTCTGGCCGATAAGCGGGAACAGTTGGAACTACCCGAAGGCGAAGAGTTCGAGTTCGTGAGCGCTTACAAAAACGATCGCGGCGAAGCTTACCTGAACTTCTCCAGCAAACGTCTCGGAAAGCTGGATGATCCGGACTTCGGTATCAATGAAGGCTCACGCTACGAAGGGCTCGGCGGCTTGACGCTGTTGTTTGATAAGTCGGGCAAGTTGGCAGCCAAAAACTACGATCCCATCACCGACCGGGAAATGAGCGACATCAAGAACTTCATCCGGGAACGAAGTATGGCCGGACAGTTCGCCGCCTACGACGGAAACATGATGGGCCGAAATCACGTGAGTTCGTGTGAAGATGAATGCGATCACAACCACTCCCACAGCCTCCTGTACACCGTGAACAACGATGGGCAGGGTACGGTCCTGGGCAAAGCACCTATCGTGTTCTGTCAGCCGGTTCCGGATTGGAATCAGCAGGCTTGAGGTCTAAATCTAGTCAGGCTTGGAGTCCTTCTTCTTCTTGCTTCTTTTCTTGGTAGACTTCTTGGCCGGCTCTTCGGTAGGTTCCGCGGGTTCCGGTTGAACCCGGGGGGGAGCCGGCGGCTCCGGGGTGGCTTCGAGCGGGGCCGGTTCCGTTTCGATGGAGGGCGGGGGCGGGGTTAAGTTCTGCGCTGGTCGGGCGACTCCCGGACTCTCCCCTTCGGCGTCCGGTCCGCGCACCTCCCTGAGCTCCTCGGGAGTCATCTCTTCGACCACCAGGAAGTTGGTATGAAACCATTCGAACAGAGCTTTCCCCATGGCCGCTACCGGGATCCCCAGCAGCATCCCCCAGATGCCCGCGATCTCACCCCCGGCAAACGCCGCGAAGAGCACGAACAACTCGGAAACACCGATGGCGTTGCTCATCAGCTTGGGCTGTACCGTTCGATCGATGAGAACGTTGACCGCGTTGATGGTGAGGAGAACCACAAAGCCGAAGCCGAGGTCGTTTTCTGGGAGATACCCCAACACCCCACCCAGGATCGAAGTGGCGATGATGCCCACCACCGGCACCGGATAGGCGATCCCAGCCACAAACGCTACCAGGCCTTTGTAGGGAAACTCGTTGCCCGTGATCGCGCACAGGATCACCAGGGAAACGAAAGTGGCCACCATGCAGGCCAGGGAGGTCAGAATGGTGGCGTTGAGATACGCGCCGAAGATCTCGTTCATCTTCACGGAGAGGGAACGGACTTCATCCCGGTACTGTTTGGGAAGTTTTTCCAGAAAGGCCTCACCCATGCCGTGCCAATTCATGAGCATGTAGAGGGAGACCAGAAAGGCCGTGCCTACCAGAAAAATTCCGGACAGAAGTTCTCCCAAAAAGGAGCCCAGCCAGGTGATCCCTTTGGACACCCAGACCCCGATCTTGGAAGCGCTCTCCTGGATCAGTTCGGTGGCCTTTTCCATGGCCTGCTCCCGATACGCCTCGGGCACCTTGGCCAGAAACGGCTCGGCTTTCTCTCGCAGGGTCCGGGGGAGTTCCATGGGATCGGAGATGGTGTCCTGGAGAGCTAGCAATCGCTGGACCTGGTCGGTGAGGTGAGGGAGCGCCCAGGACCCGGCTGCCACCATGATCCCGATCAGGAACGCCGTGATGATCCCCACGGCCAGCCCTCGGGAGCATTTCTTGATGGGTCCTAGCTTCTTTCCCTGGAGAGTGTCCACCACGGGATTCAAGAGATAAGCGATCAGCCAGGCCAAACTGAAAACGATCAGGGTATTCGGGATCTGGGCCAGCGCCCATAGGAAGAGAACCGCCACCACCGCCCACAGCAAATGCTTCCAAACCGGGGTTGGCAGGGCGTTGATCTTGACACCTATCAAGTTTTCAGTTTGTTTCATCATTATCCGGGCTCCGATCTGATCAAGAGGCCGGTATCGAACTGATTGGCCAGCTCCACAAAAACCTCCAATAATTCAAACTCTTCTATGAAAGCTTCGTCGGCTGAAAGACTCTCTGTCACCAACTCTACCCCAGGATCATTGGGGAGACCCCAACTGGGATAGTTGCCCCGGGTCACTTGAAAACTGACCGTCTCGCCGGAACTGGAAAGCCCGAAGAACCCCCGGTCTTCCCGCCAAAGCTTGCTGAAGGTGTGGGGGATCGGTGTGCCGTGGGTGGCCTTCACTAAAAGGCCGTGCCGGCTCAGATAAACCTGGTAACCATCGTTGAAATCCAGCAACGCTGGTGGACCGTTTCCATCCCAACCGTAAAACTGCGGGCGCACGCCCGGGTCGTAAGTCCCTTCGCCATACGGCACCCCTTCCAATCGAGGCTGGGCTACCGGCCAGCTCTTCTCTTTCAACTGCTCCCGAGTCCAGGGGAGGGCTTGGGCCAGTTCTCGGAGTTGCTCGGGGTAGATGGGAGTCCCGTCGGTGGGAACTTCGTTCCAGGGAGAGTCGGGGACCAGTTCGTTGAGACCTCGAAAGAGAATATCGAAATTATTGACCGGCCCCCGGCACCCCTCCAAGCCCCCAAAGACCGACAAGGGGCAAGGTTCGCAGTAGTCCAGGATGTCTTCCTGGCCTCGAAAGGCCAAGGCCTGGCGCATAGCTTCCCACTGAAACAAGGGTCGGCCGTCGGTGTAGTAGTCTATGATCAGTTCCTGGGGTTCCCGGCAAGGCCGCCCTTGCACGGCGAAGATGTCGATGGCAAGCTCCCAGGGTTTGGCGTACGGCAGCGGCAGCATGGCAGCCGATTCGCTGACACCCAGAAGGCCCCTCCCCTACTTCTCGCAAAGGCCCGACCTATGAAAATTTTCGCCATGGCCGATTTCCACCTTTCCCTCTCAGGAGAGAAGCCCATGACGAAGTTCGGCGAGCATTGGGAGCAGCATCCAGAGCGGATCGCCGACACCTGCAGAGAGTTGATCTCCGATGAAGATCTCTTTTTGATCCCGGGGGATCACTCTTGGGGACTGAGGCTAGAAGACGCAGAGGCGGACCTGCGCTTCATCGAAAGCCTGCCCGGCCGGAAGATTTTGTGTCGGGGAAACCACGACTACTGGTGGCAGGGCATCGGGAAAGTGCGCGAGCGTTTTCCCGGCCTGACCTTTCTCCAGAACGACGCCGTGCATTTCGGTGACCAGGTCTCCTGCTGCGGGACCCGGGGTTGGTCCTTACCCTCCTCACCGGGTTACAACAAGGATAAGGACGAAAAGTATCTGCTGCGGGAAGTGCATCGATTGAAGCTCTCCCTGGAACAGCTTAAGCCCGATGCCCAATTGAAGATAGCCCTGATCCACTACCCTCCCCTTTACAGCAACGACCTGAACACCCCGTTCTCCGAACTTTTGGCAGAGGCCGGCGTGGACCTCTGCGTGTACGGTCACGTTCATCTCTCCAAATCCGGTAGATTGGACGTCTCGGTGCTCAACGGCAAACACCGCAAGGTACTCTTTCAACTGGTGTCGTGCGACACGCTGGGGTTTGTGCCCTGGCAACTGGATCCGCGCAAACTCAAGAACTCGCCGTCCTTTCTGACGGTGGAGGAGAAATCGCTATGAAGAGTGCCCTTCGAAAGTCCTATCTGGAAAAGCGTAAATCGCTCCCAACCAACCAGGTGGCCGACAAGAGCCGGGCCGTTTTCGACAACTGGCTAGCGCTGCTGGCCGCCGGAAAGCCGCAAATGGTGCACACCTTCCTGACCATTCGAGCCTTTCACGAGGTGGACACTTCCCTCTTCATCAGCCACCTACAGGAGCACCACCCCGAGACCCGGATCGTGGTACCCCGGGTAGGTTTCGAAAGCAACGAACTGACCCATCATCGGTTCCTCCCCCACGACCTGGAGGTCAATTCCTGGGGCATCCCCGAACCCAAAAGTTCCGCACCTCGCGTGGAGCCCAGCGCCCTGGACATGGTCCTCGTTCCCATGCTGGCCTTTGACCGGCAAGGGCACCGGATCGGTTACGGCGGAGGCTACTACGATCGGTTCTTGGCCCAGCTAAAACCAGACTGCCTGCGAGTGGGGTTGTGCTTCGACCTGGGTCTTTCCGAGTCGCCTCTCCCCAGCAAACCCTATGATATCACCTTGAACTGCGTGGTGACCGAGAGTGTGGTCCACCACTTCGGGACACCCTAATTCCAATGGAAAAAAAGCGCGCGGTATTCAAACGCTCCGTCCGTAAAATCTGTGAAGACTCTCCAGTCCGCTGGGTCAAAGACAGCCTGGTGGCCGAAGAGCCGTTCACGCTGGTCTGGCAGTCCTCCGACGGCCGGTCCGAGCGCCTCGCCTCCACCATGCGCACCCCCGGAGACGACCTCTCATTGGCTGCCGGACTGCTATTTTCTGAAGGTGTGCTGCTAGCCCGAAGCGAGCTACACACCCTCTCCTTCTGTGGGGGTGGTACCGCCAACGAACTCAATCGGCTCAAGGCCCACCTGCGCCTGGACGCCGATACCATCAGGGGGCGTTTGCAGCACCGGCCTTCGGCCTCTCTGCCCCAGTCGGCCTGCGGGTTGTGCGCGATGGACGATCTCTCCAGCCCACAGACCCTCCTGGAATGGGCCGGCTCCCGCTATCGAGGGAAACCCGTGGTGCCCAACTCGGCTCTGCTGCGGGCCGGTCTGCAGCGCCTGCAGACCGGCGCACCTCTATTTTCCCGGACCGGAGCCAGCCACGCCACGGTACTGGTGGGGCCCGAGGAGAGCTTCTCGGTCCACGAGGACGTGGGTCGCCACAACGCCTGCGACAAAGCGATCGGCTCTGTGCTGCTACTAGAAGGGGAAGACAAACCGTTTCAGCTCACTGCTGGTACGGGAGTACTGGTGAGCAGCCGATTGAGTTTTGAACTGGCCCAGAAGGCGCTTGCCGCGGGGGCTGCCTGGATGGCCTCGGTGGGCGCCCCCACCCACCTGGCGGTGGAATTGGCCGAGCGATGCCAGGTTCCCGTCTTTGGTTTTTTGAGCGACCGGCGTTTCAACCGCTACGTTTGATAAATGAAATGCTGTATAATACCCCCATGTCGGAAGCCGTATCGGAGAAAGAACTCACCTGGGATGATTATCGAGCCCTGCCATCCGATCAGATGGTCAAACCTATCGGTTCCACGACGCCTACACGGAACGCGACGCCCTCACAAGCCCGAGCTTCCCCAACCTCTCCTTGAACCTCACCGAAATCTTTCCCGATTTCGACCCCTCGCAGGTACGGGAAGACTCCTCGCCATACAGGTCTTAAAACTTGAAAATTTTATACAGTCCAAATGGAGTATGGACTATAGGGCATTTCCTCTCTATAATGCGATTCGGGAAGGTTACTGCATAGCGGCAAACACCCATCTTAAACCTCGGAGGTTTTTGTATGTGTATGCGAACTGAGATTGCCGCAATGAGTAGTAAGCGCTACGGCGTAACCTTTTCTCTGGCGGCCACCTAAAAGTGCTCTTGCACGGTGGCCAACCTGATCAAAGGGTGGGCACCGGCCAGAAACACATTCCACCCTTTCTCGATACCCCTCAGCTCGACCCGGCTTTGGCGTTGGTGCATCTGTTGCCCGTACCCATGGAAGCCACGGTCAGCTACGGAGGCGGTACCGCGCTCGGACCCAGAGCCATCCTGGAAGCCAGTTTTCAGCTCGAACTCTACGATCGAGAGTTCGATTGCGAACCCGGGCTCCTCTACGGCGTGCACACCCTCAACGAGATGGAACTCTCATCCGATCCCGCCCGTGCCATCCACCAGATCGCCGAGCGAGTAGCCGATGCCTACCGAAGCGACAAGCTGCTGGGGGTCCTTGGAGGCGAGCACAGCCTCACCTACGGGGTCCTCAAGGGACTTCTCTCGAAAAGACCGGAGCCGCTGGTGGTGGTGCAGATCGATGCCCACTCCGACCTGCGAGACCAGTACGAGGACTCCCCTTACAGTCACGCCAGCGTGGCCCGGCGTATGCTGGAGTTGCCCCAGATAGAGCAGATCCTGCAGCTCGGCATCCGCTCGCTCTGCACTGAGGAAGCCGAAGTGATCCGAAACGAGCCGCGAGTCCGGACCTGGTTTACCGAAGACGTGCACAACGGCAGCTTCGTGGATGAACTCCGCCAACGAGTCCGGGGTAAAGACCTTTATCTGACCGTAGACGTGGACGGCTTCGACCCCACCCTGATTCCCTGCACAGGCACCCCCGAACCCTGGGGGCTGTCGTACATTCAAGGGGAGCAAATCTTTAGAATCCTTGCCGAAGAAGCGCGCCTGGTGGCTTTCGACTGTGTGGAACTTGCCCCGGTGGCCGGACAGCACGCTTCGGACTTTATCGTAGCAAAGTTGGTCTATCGACTGATGAATCTGTTCTTAAGGAACAAAATCAATACACTCAAGGAGGAACAATCTTGATGGAACACGCTGGTTCGGTTCGCACTTTCATGCGCCGCCACTTCAAACACTTCAATGCTGCGGCTCTGGTAGACGCGGCTGACGCCTACACCCGGCACTTAGAAAAGGGTGGAAAGATGCTGGTCACTCTAGCCGGTGCCATGAGCACGGCTGAATTGGGTATCTCGCTGGCCGAGATGATCCGACAGGATAAAGTGCACGCCATAAGTTGCACCGGGGCAAATCTGGAAGAAGATATCTTCAATCTGGTAGCCCACGACCACTATCGGCGAGTACCGAACTGGCGCGATCTCACTCCGGAGCAAGAGTCCGAACTCATGGAACAGGGCCTGAACCGGGTGACCGATACCTGTATCCCCGAGGGAGAAGCCATCCGCAAGATTGAAAATTTGCTCCTGGAAGAGTGGATCAAAGCCGACGTGATGAGAGAGTCTTTCTTTCCTCACGAATTTCTCTATAAACTTATCCGTTCCGGGAAGCTGGTTCCCCAGATCGACCCCAAAAATAGTTGGTTGCTGGCGGCCTGCGAGAAGAATCTACCGATCTTCGTACCGGGTTGGGAAGACTCGACCACCGGAAACATCTACGCCGCGCGCTGCCTCGACGGCACCATCGAAAATGTGCACACCGTGAGATCCGGGGTGGAGTACTCTATCGCCCTCACCAGTTGGTATCTGCGGCAAACTTCGCCCTGGGGATTCTTTCAGGTGGGCGGAGGTATCGCAGGTGACTTCCCGATCTGCGTGGTTCCGTTGATCCGCCAGGACCTGGAAGCCGACGTGCCGCTCTGGTCGTACTTCTGTCAGATCTCCGATTCTACGACTAGCTACGGAAGCTACAGCGGAGCAACCCCCAACGAAAAGATCACCTGGGAAAAGCTCTCGGCGGAAACCCCGCGCTTCATCATCGAGTCCGACGCCACCATCGTGGCTCCCCTGGTCTTCGCCTACGTCTGCGCCGGCGTAGAACCCGAACCGGAACTCGAACTCAAGATCGAGGTCCGGGAGCCGGCCTTGAGCCGCAGCGCATAACTCAATCAAGAAGGGCAGTGGAAACTGCCCTTCTTGCTTGAACCCGGTCGACGGGATTCCAAAGTGCGGATATGGTCTCTCCCAGGCCTATCGGGTGCCCTACCCTAACCCTAGCCAGGTCCGATAGGCCGACCGGGAAGCCAGACCAAGCACTGGGCTAGGGCCTGTGGACATTTGGCATTCCGAGCCAAACGCAGGACATTTTTCTCCTCCTGGAGTGGAATTTTCTGTGGAATAGTGGACCTATTTGAGGAAAATTTCGCTTCAGGAGGTGGAAAA
>Ga0172382_10014151_pt1 | contig 10194 bp, 6 predicted proteins | sample Leawel138RmetaG_FD_122245 | JGI IMG/M metagenome (GOLD analysis project Ga0172382, IMG submission 122245) | Leachate microbial communities from a municipal landfill in Southern Ontario, Canada - Leachate well 138R metaG | ecosystem: Engineered > Solid waste > Landfill > Unclassified | place...
AGATATCGGCTGGTCAGATGTAGGAAGCTTTGATGCTCTTTACGAAGAACTAGCAAAAGATGAAAATGGCAATACCCTAAATGAACACTACGTCCAGATAGACAGCAAAAACAACCTCATATACGGAAACGAGAGAAAAATAGCAACCGTTGATATAGAAGACCTCATTATCGTTGACACGGGAGACGCACTTCTTATCTCAAAAAAAGGTTCGTCTCAAAAAGTAAAAGAGGTTGTGCAAAAACTGCGTTATGACAGCCAACTGCACAACATCCATTTAACGGCACATAGACCATGGGGAACATACACCGTGATAGAAGATACCCCAAAGTACAAGATTAAACGCATAGAGGTAAAACCGGGTGGCAGACTCTCACTACAAAAACATTTTCACAGAAGTGAACACTGGACGGTAGTAAGCGGAACGGCTATAATAACATTGGCACGGGAAGAAAAAGCTCTTCGTGCAAATGAGTCTATCTATATCCCTATGGGAGAACTTCACCGCCTCCAAAATGCAGGAAAACTCCCTCTTGTTCTTATAGAGACGCAAATCGGCGACTACTTAGGCGAAGATGATATCTTAAGAGTAGAAGATGATTATAAAAGAGAAGAGAACTATTGAAACATACGATTTTACTGGCATTTAGTTTTGCGAAGAGAGATTTTAAAGAGCGCTATGTAGGAACAGGACTCGGGCAGTTATGGTATATCCTCTCTCCTATCATCACTATTTTCATCTACACGGTTATATTTTCAGACTTTATGAAGATGAAACTTGACATTGTTGACAACAGCTACTCATACAGTATTTACCTTGTTCCAGGGCTTTTGGCGTGGACCTCTTTTAGTACCATTTTAATGAGGTTAAACGGCTCTATTTTAGAAAAATCAAACCTTATAAAAAAGATAAATGTACCAGCTTATGTATATCAATTAAGCATCATCATCACAGAGTTTGGCGTTTTGATGCTCTCTTACTCTCTAGCACTTATCTTTTTGCTCTTAGTAAATCATCCCATAACTTTAACATTTTTTTATCTTCTTCCTGTTTTATTTATGCAGACAATTTTTGCCTTTGCTATTGGCGTGATTTTATCTCTCTTTACCCCATTTTTTAGAGATTTCAAAGAGGCAGTTCCCATAGTAGTACAACTCTGGTTTTGGATGACTCCTATAATTTACATGAAAGAGATGATAGCAAATAAATATCCGCTACTTTTAACCATTAACCCGTTTTACTATTTTGTTAATATCTATCAAGATATTTTTCTTTACTCAAAAGCACCGACCTTTGAGGCACTTTTTAGCATAATATTTATCACATTTATACCACTTATTTTTGCTGCCTATCTTTACAAAAAGATGATAAGCACTATCAAGGATATTATTTAGATGCAAAAAATTCTTGAAGTAAAAAACATCACAAAAATTTACAAGATGTATAAAAGTAATTTTGACAGATTAAAAGAGATTTTTTTAAATAGACCTTATCACAGAGAGTTTGTATCCAACAGAGATATCTCTTTTGACCTTTACGAGGCTGAAACACTAGGAATCATAGGTGTAAACGGTGCAGGCAAATCAACTATACTCAAAATCATAGCAGGTGTTATAAGCCCAACAAGCGGAGAGATTATAAGACATGGCAGAGTAACCGCACTTTTAGAGCTAGGAACCGGTTTTAACGATGAACTAAGCGGATATGAAAACATCTTTTTAAACGGTACACTTATCGGGATGAGTGAACAAGAGTGCACTCAAAAAGCAAAAGAGATTATCATCTTTAGCGAACTGGGCGATTATATATACGAACCCATTAAAACTTACTCCTCGGGCATGAAAATGCGCCTCGCTTTTTCTATTGCCATTTATTCCGAACCTCAAGTTCTTATAGTCGATGAGGCTCTAAGTGTTGGAGATGCCCACTTTGCAGCAAAATGTACAAAAGCATTAAAGCAGAGAAAAGAGCAAAATATGTCCATCATCTATGTTTCTCACGACCTAAACTCTTTAAAACTTCTTTGTGATAGAGTTATCCTGTTAAGCCACGGGGAAGTCGTACAAGAGGGCGATCCCGAAGCCGTTATGAATAGTTACTACTTTTTGATATCAAAACTAAACGATGAAGCACAAGAGATAAAAATAAACGATTTGAGTGAAAACTCTTTTGGAAGTTTTGAGATTGAGATAAAAAAAGTCCTTATTTTCGGCGAAAAATCAAAATCAGAAATTATATCTTCTGGGGAAAATGCTACTATACAAATTTACTTAAAGTCATTTGCAGAGTTTGAAAATATTACAATCGGTATACATATAAGAGATAAATTTGGGCAGGATATTTATGGTACAAACACCTACTATCAAAAAGTAGATATATCTTTGAGTAAAGGTGAATATATATGTAGTTTTGTGATGCCGCTAAACATAGGTTACGGTAAATACTCTCTAGGATGTGCCATCCACACTGGAAACAATCATACTGATAAATGTTTTCACTGGCTAGATCATGCGCACGAGTTTGAAGTTGCAGGGGTCGAGGGTAATCCTTTTATAGGACTTTGCAGATTAGAGCCAAAAATTAGCATCTCGGAGTGTGTCATTGAAGATTAATATTCAAAAAATAAAAGTGCTTCTTAGCAAATCTCCTCGTATAAAGAGTCTATTAAAAAAAGTTATCATATCCTACCCGCCTTTGAGAAGGTTTATAGTCGATAGATACGGCGTGTTAAAAGCTATACCGCAAGCAGTTACGGATGAGCGTATAAGATTGCAACTTTGCCAAGATGAACAAAAACTCTCCACAAGAGCTCTTAAGATATACAAAGATATCTCTTGCTTAAAAAAGGAGAACAGATGAGGATTGTTATTGACCTTCAGGCTTGTCAATCAGGCAGTAAATTTGGCGGCATCGGCAGATATACTCAAAATCTTATCTCTGGTTTGCTAAGACAATGCAAAAATCATGAGATTATTTTTATCTTAAACGATATTTTTTTAGATTCCATATCTAATATTTATACTCTTTTAGCAGATGTAGATAGAAAAAATATTAGAATTTTTCAAGTTCCCTCTCCCATAAACTATAATGAAGAACAAAACCACTTCAAGAATGCAGTTGCAGAGATTTTGTATGAAAATTTTGTATTTTCACTAAAGCCCGATGTTTTTCATATCGCAAGCTTTGTAGAGGGGCTTGGAGACAACGTCGTAACATCAATCGGCAGATTAGGATATCAGGATATTACAAGCGCTATCATGTATGACCTTATTCCGCTTGTTGAAAAAGAGAAGTATCTTCAAGACTCTATAACTTCAAGCCACTACATGAGAAAAATGGATGATTTTAAAAAAGCTGCTTGCCTACTCTCTATTTCTGAGTTTTCAAAACAACAAGCCATAGAACTATTAGGAATAAATCCTCATCAAATAATAAATATCTCCTCCGCGGTAGATGAGAAATTTAAACCTGTAAATTATGATGATAAGTATCTAAAAGACGTATTAAAAAAATATGCTATAACAAAAAAGTTTTTTTTATATACGGCAAGTTTTGATCAAAGAAAAAATCATCAAGCTCTTATAGAGGCATTTTCTATGCTACCGACGGAAGTTAAAAATGATTATCAGATGCTAATAGTCGGCAATGGTTGGAGTAGCATATATGAACATTTCAAGGCGGTTGCAAAGGGTTTTGGGCTTAAAGAGGACAATCTTGTTTTTGCGGGTTATATCCCCGATGATGAGCTTTTAGCTATCTACAACAGTGCATTTTTGTTTGTTTTTCCATCTCAAAGTGAAGGTTTTGGACTTCCTGCACTCGAAGCAATGTCCTGCGGTATTCCTACTATAGGCTCTAACACAACAAGCATCCCTGAAGTAATAGGTAAAAAAATAGCTCTCTTTGACCCACACGAGGTAACAAGTATCTCAAGTAAGATTTTAGAGGTAGTAGAAGATGAAAACTTTAGAAAAGAGTTGTCAGAGCATGCGCTGGATTTTTCAAAAAATTTCTCATGGGACGCTAGTGCTAAAAAATCAATAGAAGCATTTGAAGAGCTTTATGAAAGAACAAAAGATACTCAAGACCTCTCAGCCACAGCCATATACAACAAAACCATAGCTGCTCTTTGTGAGATAAAAAGAGATGCTATAAACTCTAAAGAGATTTCTCAAATAGCTTCAGCACTGCAAGCAAATGAAAGAGCAGCTACAATTTACAAAGAGAACAAGATAGGCTGGGTTACTACATTTAACACTCGTTGTGGTATAGCAATGTACTCAAAGTATCTTATGGGCTCACATATTGATGAGTACACTATATTTGCCCCAAAAGATACAAATCTCATAGCACACGATTCTAAAAACATATTTAGAGCCTTTGATGTCGGAGTTGATAATTTAAAAAATCTATATAAACAGATAGTTGAGCAAAAAATTCAAACACTGGTTATCCAATTCAACTATGGCTTTTTTGATTTTATCTATTTTGACATCTTTGTAAGAGAGTTGGCGGCAATAGGAACTAGAGTTTTTATAACACTTCACTCTACTGCAGATACGTTTGAAAAAGAGTTGTCACAAATCTCAAATGCTCTTTTAATGGCTCAAAAAATTATAGTTCACTCTCAAAATGATGTTGAGGTTTTAAAGAAGATTGGAATTTATAAAAATGTTGAGCTATTTGTGCATGGCATTATAGATATAGAGCCGACAAAAGAGCTTATAGTTGCAAAAGATGAAAACTTTGTTTTAGCATCTTATGGTTTCATGCTACCGCATAAAGGATTTTTAGAGCTTGTTGAAGCTTTTAATATATTTCTAAAAAAAGAGCCCAAAGCGCATCTTCTGATGGTAAATTCTCTTTACCCTGCAGATGTCTCACAAAATCTCTTAGATACTATAAAAAATAAGATTAGTTATTATGACATTGCAGATAAGGTTACGATAATTAGTGATTTTTTAGATGATGAAGATAGTATAGCGTATCTCAAAAATGCAGATTTGATTATATTTCCATATCAAGAGACTGGAGAATCCTCTAGTGCAGCCGTTAGAATGGCTATCTCGACAGAATGCCCTATCATGACGACCCCTCTAAAAATATTTGATGATGTGCGCAGCTTTGTATCTTTAGCAAAGGGAACATCACCAAAAGAGTTGGCACTCTCCATAGAGGAATTTTCTAAGCAGCTAAGAGCCGAGGATGCCTCTATAAAAAACTCTTTGGATAATGCTAAAGAGTTTAAGTTTAAAAACGGTTACTCAAAACTCAGTAAAATATTTCATACCATGTTAAATAAGTGAGCATAAAATGAAAATCATAGACTTTTTACGCAGATATATTAAAAATCTAGCAACTCTAAACAATCTAAAACATAGAGTAGATATCTTAGAGGAACAAAATAGCTCTTTAAAATCAGAAGTCAGAGCACTTCAAGAGCAAAACAAAGCTTTCAAAACAGAGATAGATTCTATAGAAAACATCATAGAAAGTGCTGTTGCAAAACAGATTTTTTATCAATCACTTTCTCTTGGGCAAAGAGTAGATCAGTTTATCTTTGATGCAAATATAGAGCTTAGTGGAAAAATAACATCTAAAGATTAGTAGCAGATGACAAAGAAATATTCCGCTATTCATCAGTTTACACCATCTATCGTAACCGGCGATGGAGTTAGTTCAGCTCTGTTTTTCACTCAAAAAGTATTAAAAGAGCTAGGCTTTGATTCAGAGATTTTTGCAAATCATATAGATTCTCATCTTGTCAAGCAGGTAAAACATATAGACGATTACCCTCAAAGTAAAAACCAGCTACTGCTTTATCATCACTCGATAGGTCATAAACAACATGAAAAAATCATGAATTTTTTGGATGAAAAGGTATTGGTTTATCACAACATAACCCCATCCTTTTTTTTCGCTTCCAATCCTAACTTAAAAAAGATATGTGATTTAGGCAGAGAACAGCTTGCCTCAAGTGTTCACCATTTTAGTGCGGCATACACAGATTCAGGTTACAACGCAAAAGAACTTTCACACTTTGGATATAAAAACATAACCATACTTCCGATTCTAGCAGATATAAAGAGCAAAAAAAAGATAACGCATGATGAAGCTATTGTTCGCCAAAACGCAAACACGTATAACATTTTAACCGTAGGCAGAGTGGTATCAAACAAGTGTCAACATGAGCTCATAAACACTCTCTTTTATCTAAAACAAAACGGTATAAAAAATTTAAAACTTTTTATAGTAGGCAAAGCTTCACAAAGCGATTATGAGGAGTATTTAAAAGAGTTAACAAAAAATTTAGAGTTGCAAAATGAAGTTGTTTTCACAGGTAAAGTAAGCGATGAGGAGCTAGCTTCCTACTATAAATCAGCCGATATATTCATCACACTTAGCAACCATGAGGGTTTTTGTATTCCTCTTGTAGAAGCCATGATGTATGATACTCCCACTTTAGCTTTTAACGCAGGTGGTATTGCCACTACTGTTCCGAGTTTGTCACTCCTAGATTTTAAATCTCCTCCCTTTGTCGCAAGCAGGATTTTAAAAATCAAAAACAACTCCTTTTTAAGGCACGAGATGGTTTTATCCCAAAAGAAAAAGTTAGAAAATTTTTCTTATCAAAATATAAAATTAGCTCTTGCCGACTTTCTCTCTCTCGTCATTACCGATAAAGTAAAACAATCCTATCACTATAACGATAAACAAGTAACCAACTACCGCATCGAAGGACCTTTTGACAGCACCTATTCTCTTGCTATTGTAAACCAACAGATAGCTCTCTCTTTAGCAAAAAATGATTTTCCCGTATCGCTATACTCAACAGAAGGATATGGCGATTTTCAGCCCAATGAAGAGTTTTTGGAACAAAATTCAGCCATCGATAAGTTGTACAAAACAGAGTTAGATTCTGTTGATGCAACACTCCGCAATCTCTACCCGCCTCGTACAAATGCGATGTTAGGCAGCCATAAAATCATAGGACCATATGGATGGGAAGAGTCGGAGTTTTTACCAGAATTTGTTTGGCAGTTCAACTCAAGATTGACACTTCTTTTTTGCATGTCAAACTATGTAAAAAATCTTATGGCAAACAGTGGTGTAAAAATTCCTTTAGTAGTAACGGGACTAGGAGTAGACCACATTCTCGACACTAAGTCCGCTCCACTAAGTTTTGAGCTGCCGAGTGGTTTTAGATTGCTTCATATCTCATCAGCTTTCGCACGTAAAGGAATTGATGTTTTACTTAGTGCTTTTGATGAGATTATAAAAAGCAGACAAAATATATCTTTGATTATAAAAACTTTCCCAAACCCACATAACAATACAAAAGAGCTACTTGAAGAGTTTGGATTTAGTATAACAAAAAATATAGAGCAAGGTGTTTATCTCTATACAAAAAACTCTCATGAGATACTCCTTATCAATAAAGATTTAGAACAGTGCCTCATAAATTATCTTTATGAAAACTCAGATGCTTTTGTTGCCCCTACAAGAGGGGAAGGCTTTGGAATGCCTATGGCAGAAGCTATGCTTTTTGAACTGCCGGTTATCGTAACTGCTTATGGAGGGCATAGCGATTTTTGTTCAAACAACACAGCATGGCTTATTGATTTTAAATTCACACTCGCAAATACACACATGAACCTACCAAATTCACTTTGGGCGGAGCCATCCTTAAGTAGCCTTATAGAGCAGATTGAACTACTCTTAGATATGCCAAAAGAGAAAATAGTATCAAAATTAAAATATGCAAAAGAGTTTATTTCCTCAAATTATTCATGGCAAAAAGTGGCACAAACTATTCAAAACTCTTTAAATAATTATGATACTTTCGAAAAACAGGAGCCAAATATCGGCTTGATTGCAATATCCGATACAAACTCTCCTATAGCTAACTATTTAGAACAACTACTTGAAAAATTCAATAAAACTAACTTAACTGTTTTTGCAGATTTGGCAGATACCACTCTCAAGGAAGATAAAAATCTAGAATCTTTAAAAGAAAAAATCATCCAAAGAAACATCAATTCAATTATCATCCAATACGACGCTAGCTTTTTTTCACTCTCAACCCTAGGCGAATTACTAACTTTTTGTACTCAAAACAACATACAAACATATCTTTTTATCCACTCTATTAAAGATGCTAAAACTCTTCTTGGACTATCAAAAGAGCTACAAAGTGTAACACGCATTATGGTTCAAGCTATTGAACATTTAAACACTCTAAAGGAGTTTGGCATATACCAAAACAGTTCTCTTTTTAAGCATATAAATAGCCAAAGATTTTATGATATGCTAACGGCTCTAAGATGAAAAAAATTCTCATAGACGCAGTCTCCTTACTCTCCCCGCTAACAGGCATAGGGCGATATACTTACGAGATTTCCAGCTACCTTAGTAAGATATCGGCAGATAAGTATGAGCTCTTTTTTAACTACGGCTTTCACTCAAAAAAGCTTTATGGACTCTCGGATAAACAAACCACCACAGAGCAAAAAGCAAAAAAACTACAGTCGTTTATAAAAAGATTTTCTCTGCTTAAAAAACTCAGTAGAAGTTTCTATCTGTTTATTACAAAATTTTATAAAACAGAGTACGACCTATATTTTCAGCCAAATTTTATTCCAAATCAAAACATAAAAGCAAAAAAACTTATCTGTACAGTTCATGATTTCTCATTTTTACTTCAACCTCATTGGCATACAAAAGAACTTATAAACCATTACAATAAAAACTTTTTCGCCCTTATAAAAAAAGCCGACCATATCATCACAGGTTCAAACTTTACAAAGCAAGAAATTATTCATTATATGCAAATACCCAGAGAGAAAATTAGCGTAATTTATCACGGAGTAAACCATGAGCTTTATAGAGAGTATCCGCAAAATGAACTTCAAGAGACAAAAGCTAAATATGTTTTGCCTAAAAAGTTTTTGCTCTTTGTAGGTAGTATAGAACCACGTAAAAATCTACTAACCCTACTAAAGGCTTACAACCTTCTCCAAAGAGAAGAAAAGCATAATCTGCCTCTTATTTTAGTCGGTTTTAAAGGGTGGCAAAATGCAGATATTATGCAAGAGATAGAAAAAAACAGAGAGTTCATCCGCTACCTTGGGTTTGTAACAGAGATAGAACTAGCTCATATCTATAATCTTGCTACAGTTTTTATATATCCCTCTCTCTATGAAGGATTTGGTTTACCGCCGCTCGAAGCTATGGCATGCGGTACTGCAACAATTGTCTCAAATGTAGCATCTCTACCGGAAGTGTGCGCAGATGCAGCTCTTTATATCGAACCGACAGACCCCTTAGATATAAAAAACAGGATTTTAGCTCTTATTAATGATGAAAAATTAAGAGAAGAACTCTCACAAAGAAGTAAAGCTCAAGCCGCCTCTTTCTCATGGGAAAAATCGGCAATCGAACATTTTGAAGTTTTTGAAAAATTTATAAACACTTCTAAAAGTTAGATTCCCCTCCTTCTACCCGTCATTCCATGCGTATCTCGCCATTCCATGCGTATCTCGTCTTCCATGCGTGTCTCGTCATTCCGTGCTTGACACGGAATCTAGTTTATAGATTAATCAGAGGGTTCAATTATTTTTAAACTTTATTATATCCTCAACCATCTGCCTAGTTCGCACATCCCTAGCTTCAGATGTTAAATGAAAGTCCGTATTAAAGTAGTGCTCTTTTGTGTACATATACTCAAAAGGCTCACCCACAAACCTCCAACCTCTCTTTCTCACCTCTTGTGGTAAGTTCTCATAAAACCACAACTCTTTTTCACTCTTTTTATACTCATCAAAAAAGAGCATAGTAGTAGGCATAAAAACAACCTCTGCATCTCTAGCCTCACACCACGCCACAAACTCCCCAAGATAGTCCCACGCCAAAGCATCTTCTCTATATCTCTGCCCATAGTCATTTGCCACCAAGGCATCTAACTCTCCTCTTATCGCTTCACTCTTAGCCGCCGCCGTTGCACCCACCTGATCGCCTCTTGCATCTATATTGTGCGCGCCATAAAGCCCACTACTAACAGGTTTGCCACCTTTGGCTTCATATCCAGCTAAAATTCTCTCCAGTGTAACATTCCACACCATCAAAAACTGCTCTCTAAAGCTAAGCGTATAAAAAAACTCCATATCACGAGAAAAGATAGTATCTATCATCTG
>Ga0172382_10014152_pt1 | contig 10194 bp, 9 predicted proteins | sample Leawel138RmetaG_FD_122245 | JGI IMG/M metagenome (GOLD analysis project Ga0172382, IMG submission 122245) | Leachate microbial communities from a municipal landfill in Southern Ontario, Canada - Leachate well 138R metaG | ecosystem: Engineered > Solid waste > Landfill > Unclassified | place...
TCGAGCCCTTCGCCTATCTCAAGGCCACCCTGACAGCCATCGCCAATGGCCACCCGCAAAGCCGCATCGACGACCTGCTGCCCTGGAACTTCAAGCCGTCAAGATAAGCTGACCGTGGTGGCCGGCGACCGCTTACAATGAGTCCAGACCCTAGCATTCCTAGCCAGTTGGTTTTGGCGCTCTACCTTGAAGAGGCCATTCCGTCGGCCAAGAGCGCGCAGGCTGCGGTCTCGACAATCAAGCGCATTGTGGATTCCACCGTCGCACGCCTTTGCCCGCGAGGGATTCAACTCTATTTCGCAGGGCCCGCAGCGCTCGCTGTAGCGCTTGGTTATCGCTGGAATGCGATGGCACCGACGCAGTTGCATGAATTCATCATCCCCGAGCGCAGTTATGCCCCCCACTGCGTTGCTTTGATTGCGTAAGTCCTGGATCGAGCCATGCAACGCTGAAGCGGCGCGGCCAGAGTCGAGCATCTGGCGAGGTGATCTCGTCCGCAAACAGCCGTTTTGATCGTCGCAATCGCTTGAGGATGTGCTTGCGCAGCCTGTCAGCCCTATCGCTACCCGGCGACATCCTGAAGAAACTGCTCGAGGGATGCCTTTCGCGCACATCTGTCAAAGGCATAAGCAGTTTGCTTGAATTCCTTGCCGTCCAGCAGGCCTTGAATATACCCGGAGACGGTGTCGGCTGCCATGACGAGCGTGTTGTCCAGCGTATGGACATATCTACTGGTCACCGAACTGTTGGCATGACCAAGGAGTGCTGCAATTGTGATCTCACTGAGGCCAAGATCATTGGCAATGCTCGCAAAACTGTGCCGAAGGACATGGGCCGTGATTGTCTCAAGTGCAGTCCCGGCGAAGATCTTCTTCCACTTGTTTGGAAAGGCGCCATACGCCTTGCCGCCCCGCGATCCAGGGAACACGTAATCCCCCGCAGCAACTTCCCGCTGCATCTCCAGGAACTCAACCACCGCAAGACCAATCGGGCGGATTGATGCACCTTCCTTTGAATCCGACAGTCGTAGGCAACTGTTCGAGAGATCAACATCACTCCACCGCAGACCAATGATCTCGCTGCGCCGACAGCCGGTCAAAGCAATCTGACGCACGATGTCAGCCATCATCGCAAGATCCGGGTCGGTTGCCGCTCGCCTCAGCGCCTCGCCCATCTGCCGATATTCGGCGGTGCTTAGGCGCCGGTTTCGAACCTGATCCTTTGGCTTCTTAATGCCATGGGCAACATTTCGGTCTACAATCCCGGCGTCATTCGCATAGGTAAGAATCCCGCCGAGTAAGCCGACAGTACGACTTGCTGCCCCTGGTCCGCCGCGAAGAATGGATTTGCCGCGAAGGTTTTTGGTTTTCCTGACCGCGCGCGTTTTCCCGATCAAGATGTCGTTCATCATCTTCGTCACGTCCGCTTTACCCAGATCGCGCACGCGCTTCTTGCCGAGAATCGGGATGATGTGGCCATTGATTCTGCCGATATCAGTAGTGATTGTTGCTGGTTTCTTGGGCCGACCGCGTTTACCCTGGATAAGACCCGCATGGAGATCGCCGATATAGCGTTCACAAAGCTCCTTGATCGTCATGGCATTTCGGTCCTCCAGCTTTTCTTCAGCCGGATCATCGCCTTGGGCTACGCGACCGAGTTGTGCCTTCGCCTCGCGACGTGCAGTCTCGGGCGTCCAGATACCGTGAAGCCCAATGGTAAACCGCCGGGAAGATCCGTTGCTTCGATATTGGATCACATAGCTGCGCTTGCCCGACGCGAAGACTCTCAATCCAAATCCGGGCAGGTCATCGTCCCAGATGACGTAGTCGTTGGGTTTGGTTATGGCGCTCTCAACCAGCCGTTTCGATATCTTTGGCATGGAATCTATCCTTTCCAGTCGGGCTCTCGCGTAAGCACCACGTAAGCACGTGGGGGAAAACCACAGCGTAGAGCCGGTTATGTTTTTCCGTCGTGACGCGCTGGAAAGTAAAGTTATTTCAGTGCTTTATCGCACTGTAGCGTAGTCCATCGCACATTTCGGATAGACTGCTAATAATTGCTCCGAAGGCGAAGGTCACAGGTTCGAATCCTGTCGGGTGCGCCAAAATCTCTTAATAATTTCAACTATTTGCAGTGATTTTGGCCCCTGTGGTAATGCTGTTCCATCAGACTGGAAACTCACCAGCTTTTGACCGAGATGGCTGCAAATACGCGATTTTCCGCCAAATGTGGGCCAGTCGAAACTCACCATCCTCACCATTTTCATTCTCGCTCATGCAAACAGGTCCGGCCGTTTCGAAGGTGTGATCAAGGACATAGAGCAGTCAGCCTGCCAGTGAGACGAGATCGCAAGTCGGCAGCAAGCCTTCGAAGCGCCCAATTCGACCGGATCAACATAGCGTAACAATCCTGTCCGATCGACAGACGCGTCGCGGGCGGTGGCGCCAGCCCGTTGAATCTGCCCTTGCTTCCTGTTGCGATAGCAAGGCCAGGGCGAGTTCTTATACTTCAATGTTTGGTGGGAGTGCTTAACCACCCGTAGTTAAACGGGTGTCGAGCGGTCGATTTGCCCGCTGTCGAGCAAGGGCGCTGCATCGATATCCTGGGCGTCCATCAGCGTGGCAAGGCGCTCGACCGCCGCCAGAATCATGGCCTGTTCCCATGACGGCAATGCCATGAAACGCTCAGTGAAGATCATCTGCAACGGGTCGGGCGCGTCGGCCAGGGCAGCCTTGCCGCTCGGCAGGGTGCTCAGATGGAACTGGCGTTTGTCCCTTTTACTGCGCTCGCGCTGAACGAAACCAAGTGCTTCCAGCCGATCGACAATGGCTGTGATCGTTGCCTGGCTAAACTGGAGCGCCTGCGCGATTGTGCCGGGGGTCGCTGAACCGCGCATATCGATCTCGCGCAAGACCAGCAACTGAGACGGCGTCAGTCCGGTTGCCGTTGCCAGTTGGCGACTGCCAATCTCTGTCGCGCGCAACACGCGGCGCAGCGCGCGCAGGGTCAGAGAGGCGATCTCGAAATCCATCCGCGGGCACATAGCCGGAACGCAAGGAGGACACCAACAGGAAGAGCACTTTAGGCCCCAATCCTCCGCCATATCCTTCGCTAATCGAAATATAATTCCGGAATAAGGGTTGAAAATATATCATGGGTCAGTATGTTTTTCCGCCTAAACGGGGGTGGGCACGCTTCTCCATATCTGAGAATAATTCGGGAGATGAACGATCTTCGATACCCAGGCTATGGCGGCTGTTGCGCCGTCAGGAGCTTCTGCACGCTCCGGTAGGAGCAAGGGGCAGGACTTTGAGCTTCGCAAGCCGGTTGCGACGGATGGACCGGCGGTCACCGCGCTGATTGCGGCCTGTCCCCCGCTTGATGCGAACTCGGCCTATTGCAATCTGCTGCAATGCACCGATTTCGCCGACTTCTGCATCATTGCGGAGCGCGACGGCCAGCCGATGGGCTGGGTATCCGGCTATCGGCCACCATCCGCACCCGAAAATTTCTTCGTCTGGCAAGTAGCGGTCGCCGTTGCGGCGCGCGGGCAGCGGCTTGCCGGCCGCATGATCGAGGCGCTGTTGGCTCGCCCCGAGGCCGTGGGCGTCACCCATCTCATTACCACCGTCACCGACGACAATCGCGCGTCATGGGCTTTGTTCGAAGGCTTGGCGCGCAATTGGCAGGTTCCCCTGCACAAAAGCGCCCGCTTCGAGCGCGATGCGCACTTCGCCGGCGCGCACGCCACCGAATGGCAGGCGCGCATCGGCCCGCTGCCTATCGGCAGTACATCCTCCGAGGAGAATGGATGACATGACCATCACCCTTCCCAAGCCCACGCCGACCATTCCCGACACGCGGATCTACGAGCGCCGGGAATCTGCGGTGCGCAGCTATGCTCGGGCGATGCCGCGCCAGTTCGCCACAGCGCAAGGCGTGTGGATGCACGACAATCAGGGTGGCCGCTATCTGGACTTCCTGTCGGGGTGTTCGACGCTGAATTACGGCCACAACCATCCCGTGCTCAAACAAGCTCTGCTCGATTATATCGCGGGCGACGGCATCACCCATGGCCTTGATCTGCACACGGATGCCAAGGCGGCTTTCCTCGGAACGCTGGAAACGCTGATCCTTAAACCGCGCGGGCTGGATTACCGCGCGATGTTCACAGGGCCGACCGGCACCAACGCAGTGGAGGCGGCGATCAAGCTGGCCCGCAAGGTGACGGGGCGGGAGCTGGTGATCGCCTTCACCAACGGCTTCCACGGCATGACGCTGGGAGCGCTGGCATGTACCGGCAATGCGTCCAAGCGCGCCGGAGCCGGTGTGCCGCTCAGCCACGTCGCGCATGAGCCCTACGATGGCTATCACGGACCGGACGTCGATACCGCCGATCTGCTGGAACGCCGCCTTTCGGACCCGTCGAGTGGGCTCGATGCACCCGCCGCTATCCTGGTCGAAACGGTGCAGGGCGAAGGTGGCCTCAACACCGCGTCCCCCGAATGGCTGCGCAAGATCGCAAATATCGCGAAGCGTCATGGCGCCTTGATGATCGTGGACGATATCCAGGCGGGCTGCGGCCGTACCGGCAGCTTCTTCAGCTTCGAGGGTATGGGTTTCACGCCGGATATCGTCACGCTGGCAAAGTCGCTCTCCGGCATGGGCCTGCCTTTTGCGCTGACGCTGTTCCGCCCGGAGCTCGATCAATGGTCGCCTGGAGAGCACAATGGCACTTTCCGGGGCAACAATCATGCCTTCGTGACCGCGACTGCCGCGCTGCGTCATTTCTGGAGCGACGAGGCGTTCCAGCGGGCCATTGCCCGAAGTGGGGTGCTGCTCGAGCAACGTTTGGAAGCCATGGCGGCCGAGCATGATCTCACAGTCTGCGGCCGCGGCATGATGCGCGGCATCGATGTCGGCGCCGGCGAGATTGCCGCCGCTATCACTGCTGCCTGCTTCGAACAGGGTCTGATCATCGAGACCAGCGGCGCCCATGACGAGATCGTCAAGGTGCTCGCCCCTCTCGTGATCGACGACGCTGTTCTTTCGGCTGGCCTCGACATTCTGGAAGAGAGCGTCCGCACCGCGCTGACGGCCCCCTACGATGTGGCCGCGGAATAAGGAAAGGAAATACTATGATCGTCCGTAACCTTCAGGACATCCGCAAATCCGACCGCAACGTAAAGTCGAAAGGCTGGGAAAGCGCGCGCCTGCTTCTGAAGGATGACGCCATGGGTTTCTCCTTCCACGTCACCACCATGTATGCAGGTGAAGAGCTACACATGCATTACCAGAATCACCTCGAAGCGGTGCTGGTGCTGAAGGGCAAAGGCACGATTGAGGACCTGGGCACCGGGGTGACGCACCAGCTCGCGGCGGGTGTGATGTATGCGCTCAATGCCCATGACAAGCACATCGTGCGCCCCGAAACCGACATCCTGTGCGCCTGCGTGTTCAATCCGCCGGTTACAGGCCAGGAAGTGCATGACGAGAACGGCGCCTATCCCGCCGAGGCCGCGCTTACCGACTGAATCCGAATATGAAATAGAAAGGGGGAAGTCCCATGAAAGACATCTACCCGTCCCGTCACGCCGAAGTGGCGGAATTTTTGCCGCGGCTCGATCCCGTGGTCCACAGCGACTGGTCCGAGGATGCGCCGCTAAGCCGTGAGCAGGTGACCTGGTTCGATCGCGACGGCTATCTGGTTCTTGAGAACATTTTCTCGGAAGAGGAAGTCGCCTTCCTGCAACGCGAAGCAGGCGCGCTGCTGGTCGATCCTGACGCGCTGGAAGAGGAAACGGTCATCACCGAGCCGGGTGGGCGGGAAATCCGCTCCATCTTCAAGATCCATGCCCAGAGCCGTGCTCTGGCACGCCTCGCCGCAGACGAGCGGCTTGCCGGTGTCGCCCGTTTCCTTCTGGGGGACGACGTCTACATCCACCAGTCGCGTCTCAACTACAAGCCGGGCTTCCAGGGTAAGGAGTTCTACTGGCACAGCGATTTCGAGACCTGGCATGTCGAGGACGGCATGCCGCGCATGCGCGCGCTCTCGATGTCGATCCTGCTGGCGGAAAACACACCGCACAATGGCCCACTGATGCTGATCCCGGAATCGCACCGCACGTTCCTGACCTGTGTGGGACAGACGCCGGAGGACCATTACCGCATGTCCCTGAAACGCCAGGAATATGGCGTGCCTGATGAGAACAGTCTTGCCGAACTGGCGCACCGGAATGGAATCGTCGCGCCGACCGGTAAGCCCGGCACGGTGGTCATCTTCGATTGCAACGTCATGCATGGATCGAACGGCAATATTACGCCGTTCCCGCGCGCCAACGCCTTCATCGTCTATAATGCCGTCAGCAATGCGCTGGAAGCGCCCTTTGGCGTCGAAAAACCACGTCCAGACTTCATCGCCGCGCGCGGTGCGCCGCAGACGATCCACCCTGTCTCCGGTTCGCTGGCGGAAGAGGCACCGGCATGAGGGGCAGTCATAGTGTCGAGAAGGTCGGCGGCACATCCATGGCCTCCACGGCTACGTTGTTCGACAATGTGTTGATTGCCGGACGCAAGGGCATCGACCTCTACAATCGCATCTTCGTGGTCTCGGCCTATGCCGGGATGACCGACCTTCTGCTTGAACACAAGAAGAGCGGTCGGCCAGGCGTTTATGCGCGATTTGTTGCGGACGAAGGCGCTGACGGTTGGCGCGATGCCATGGCGGAGGTGCGCCGGGCCATGCACGACCGCAATGCCGAGATGTTTGCCCGCTCGGAAAGCCTGCAAGATGCCGATGCTTTCGTCGACCTGCGGATCGATACCGTTTCCACTTGCCTTGACGATCTGGCACGGCTGCGCAGTCACGGCCGCTTCTGCCTCAGGGAGCAACTGGTGACCGTGCGCGAACTGCTCGCCGGATTGGGCGAAGCCCATAGCGCGCACAGCACCGCGCTGCTGCTTCGCGACCGCGGCGTGAACGCGCGGTTCGTCGATCTGACGCTCTGGGATCAGCAGGACATGCTCGATCTGGATGAGTGTATCGTCGGGGCGCTCAAGACCATCGATTTGTCGACGACACTGCCTATCGTCACCGGCTATGCCGGATGCGCCGAAGGCATGGTGCGCCGTTACGCGCGCGGTTATTCGGAGATGACCTTTTCACGCATTGCCGTGCTGACGAAAGCGCGTGAAGCCATCATCCATAAGGAGTTTCATCTCTCGAGCGCTGACCCGAAGCTTGTCGGCGCCAGCAAGGCGCGCAAGATCGGCCGAACTAACTACGACGTAGCCGACCAGCTCGCGAATCTCGGCATGGAGGCGATCCATCCTGGCGCGGGGCGTGGGCTGCGCCAGACGGAGATCCCGCTGCGTGTGCGCAACACGTTCGACCGGGAGGATGAAGGCACGCTGATCTGCGGCGACTATGTTTCCGACACGCCCCGTGTCGAGATCGTGACAGGCATTCGCAATGCCCAGGCGCTCCAGTTTTTCGAGCAGGATATGGTCGGCGTGAAAGGCTATGACGCCGCCATATTGGAAGCGCTCACCCGGCACGGGGCCTGGATCGTCAGCAAATCGTCCAACGCCAACACGATCACGCATTATCTGTCCACAGACGCGGCAACGATGACCCGCGTGATCGACGATTTGCACGCCCGCTATCCGGATGCCTCGATCTCCGCGCATCCTGTCGCCATGGTGTCTGTCATTGGCAGCGACATATCGCGCCCGGCGCTGGTCGCCGATGCGCTCGCCGCACTGGCCGACGCCGGGATCAACATTGTCGCGATGCAGCACCAGATCCGCAATGTCGATGTTCAGTTCATCGTCGACGTCGACAAATTCGAATCTGCTATCAAGGCGTTGCATGGGGCGTTCGTTGAAGCGGATGGGGGCAAAGCCGAAACCCAACGCGCAGCCTAGATTTCGCGCGTGCTGGCCGTCATCCAATCCGTTCGCAGCCTGCTGCTCGCTATCTTCATGCTCATGGCGGGAAGCGGGTTCCTTGCCACGCTCATCAGCCTGAGACTGGAGAGCGGCGGCGCGGGCACGATCGCGATCGGCGTGGTTGCCACCGCGTATTTCGCCGGACTGGTGATTGGCGCGGTCCGTGCGGGAGCCATAGTGCGGCGGGTAGGCCATATCCGTGCTTTCGCCGCCTTCGTCGCGCTGCTTTCCGCAAGTACCCTGTCCTATGTCCTGCTCAACGATCCGCTGATCTGGGCATGTCTGCGCCTGGTTGACGGCATCTGCGTGGCAGGCGTGTTCATCTGCCTGGAAAGCTGGCTCAACGAGCGGGCGGATGAGCAGACCCGGGGCAGTGTACTCGCTGCTTACATGGTGGCCCTCTATTCTGGACAGGCCATCGGGCAATTACTGCTGGGAGCGAGCGGCGCCTTGCCAGCCATTCCTTTCCAGATCGCCTCGATCCTCATTTCGCTGGCGATCATCCCGCTATGCCTGACGCGAAGTACCGCGCCGGCGCCCGTTGAGCCGAGCGGCTTCTCGATCCGCTCGCTGTGGTCCGCCTCTCCGATGGGGGCATTGGGCGCGGTCTCAACCGGTCTCATGCTGGGAGCCTTCTACGGCATGGGAGCAGTTCACGTCCGGCGGCTCGGACTGGACCTGACGCAGACCGCCAGTTTCATGATGATCGTGATCCTGGGTGGCGTCGCGCTCCAATGGCCACTGGGACGGCTGTCCGACCGCTATGACCGGCGGCGTGTCATCATCGGCTGCTTTGCGGCCACGCTCGCAGTCAGCGTGGCGCTGGCATTGCTGACTTCGGGTGGATTGCTGCTGATGGCGCTCGGTGCGCTGTTCGGGGGTCTCAGCTTCGCGCTCTATCCGCTGTGCGTCGCGCATTGCAACGACCGGCTCTTCGCCGCCGAACGGGTGGCGGCGAGCAGCCGGCTGGTGCTACTTTATTCCATCGGCGCCGCGCTTGGTCCTGTGGGTGCAGCAATTGTCATGACGTTGGCCGGGACAACCGGACTGTTCCTCTTCGTCGCGCTTTGCGCGGCGATAACGCTGCTCTTTGGCTTGTGGCGCCAGGCCGCAACGGATGCGGTGCCCGCGTACGAGCAGCAGGAATTTCAGATTGTGCCCCGCACGACGCCGGTTGCCTCGCTGCTCGACCCCAACACCACCGAAGATGAACCGGCCACAGGACAATCGCTATGAGCGCTTCCCATGATCTTCCCGATGCCCTTCCACTGCAGCCAGTGACGGACCAGGCAACGCTTCGGCGTGCCATTGCCGCCTCTGCGCTGGGCAATGCGACCGAATGGTTCGATTACGGCATCTATGCCTATGGTGTGACCTATATCTCCGCCGCGCTTTTCCCTGGCAATGTCGACGAAGCGGTATTGTTCGCATTGGCCACCTTCGCCATCTCCTTTCTTGTCCGGCCGCTGGGCGGTCTCTTCTGGGGACCACTTGGCGATCGGCTCGGGCGCAAGTCGGTCCTGGCCTTCACGATATTGCTGATGGCTGGTGCGACCTTTTGCGTCGGGCTGGTCCCCAATTATGCCGACATCGGCTTCTGGGCGCCCACCCTGCTTATCGTGCTCCGCATGGTGCAGGGTTTTTCGACCGGCGGCGAATATGGCGGGGCAGCGACTTTCATGGCCGAATATGCGCCCGACGACCGGCGCGGCTTCTACGGCAGCTTCCTGGAATTCGGGACGCTGGCGGGCTTTTCCCTCGGCGCCTTCCTGATGTTGGCTTTCTCGCTACTGTTGGGCGATGCGGCGATGCACGAATGGGGCTGGCGCATCCCGTTCCTCATTGCGGCGCCCATGGGCCTCATCGGCATGTATCTGCGCTCGCGGATGGAGGATACGCCGATCTTCCGCGAGGCAGGCCACGCCGGCAAGCGAGCGGAGACACAGCCTCTGGCTCTGCTCATGCGGCGGCACTGGCAGCCGATGCTGGTCGTGGGCGGCCTGGTCGTCGCCCTCAACGTGGTGAACTACACGCTGCTTAGCTACATGCCGACTTATCTCCAGCGGCGTATTGGCCTTTCGCCCGACGAGGCGCTGATCGTGCCGATCATCGGCATGCTCTTCATGATGATGTTCGTGCCGCTCGCCGGCGGCCTCTCCGACCGGGTCGGGCGGCGCGTCATGTGGAGAGTGTCGCTGATCGGACTGCTGGTGGCCGTAGTACCGCTCTATATGCTTATGGCGA
>Ga0172382_10014153_pt1 | contig 10194 bp, 12 predicted proteins | sample Leawel138RmetaG_FD_122245 | JGI IMG/M metagenome (GOLD analysis project Ga0172382, IMG submission 122245) | Leachate microbial communities from a municipal landfill in Southern Ontario, Canada - Leachate well 138R metaG | ecosystem: Engineered > Solid waste > Landfill > Unclassified | place...
ACCCAGCGACTAACAAACTTAATAGAATTGGTTACAGCATCCAAAAAACCAGAGTCAGCAACCGCCGAACCGATGTTGAAAAATACGGCCATTGTCGAGCGTTTCAGTCTATTCCAGGCGTCAGTCATAACCGCCGCCTGTTTGGCTTGCTCAGGTCCGATTGATAAGCCTAGTTCTCGCGCCTCTTCGCGCAAGGCGTGAACGCTGCCCAGCATGGGCAGTAACATCGTACCGCTGCGGCCGAATATCTCCATGGCCGCGGCCGCCTTAGCCGTCGGATCGGCTATGTTGTTAATGCCGTCGGCAATTTTTTCGAATTGACTTTCGGGAGATTGTCCCTGCAAGTCCTTATACGCAACGTTGGCGGCCTTTAGTGCATCAACGTAAGTTTTTTCTCCGCTTGCAGCATCCATGATGGTACGTTGCATCTTGCGAATGGATTTTTCAATTTCGCTGATGCTCGCACCGCTCTGTTCGGCCGCAAAGCCGAGTTCGGATAGGGCGTTAGTTGACACGCCTGTTCTGGCGGCCATCTTATCGAGTTGGTCGCCGGCGTCCATAAAGTGCTTGATAGCCGCCGCAAAGGGCGCGGTGATAGCCGTGCCCACGCCCATAATTTTCAAACCAATCGCAGATATGCCAGCACCAAACGCCTTAAACTGATTGCCGATCTTTTTGAAATCGCTTGCTAGCCGCGTTCCGTCGGCATAGACCTCGACAAACGCTTTACCCGCTCTGATTGCACCTAATGCCATTTTGATTTTATCCAGTTGCGAGTTTTATTTGTTTCCAGATATTAGGATCGTAAGGCACGATTAGCGAGCGTACCGGCGATTCATCGCTAATCAGTCGATAAGGATCAGGGTCAAGTGGTTGCTCGTCGTCGCCCATTGCCATCGCCTGCCGATACAGTTGCGTTTGCCACCACGCCTTAACCCATGCACCCTTGGCAATCAATTTTAATTCTGCGTAGGTGTATTTTCCTGGATCAATTCCGGCGAGTCCGGCGAGTTCGTAGCATCGCTCGATAATGGCGTCGGCGATTTCTCGGGATGTAAGAGGCTCTCGATTTTCGCTTCCAACATCCGATCCAGGTCCGGAGACTCCATTGCTTCCATCAGCTTCTTCGCCTGCGCCTTCCGTACTCGTCTCGTCGCATCCAGTACCTTGCGATACGCTATTCGCACGTCTCTTCGGAAAAAATCCACGACGCCCTCCATCAAGGCGTCGGATGCTTCCTCAATTGCATCCATTGTAAGAGCACGGCCGAAAGCAATATCATCAATATTGCGGCTATCGGCCTGGTCGCGGCAAAGCACATACAACACGTCGACACAAAAAACCGGATCGTTGAACCGTTCCGGTAATTTGCTTTCCTCGTTGGCCAGTTCCAATAAATTGACGCCTAACGCATCACGCACTCGCTTGATTGTCACGACGTCAACTGCAATATCCCATTGCAGGTTTTCGCTATCACGAAATGACTTGCTCACGCCGACACCTTTTGCAACCCGATAATCGTGACTTGTCCGGGCGTTGTGCTGCCATTGCTAACCCAGACTTTTTCGCACACATTGCCGGTTAGCGGGCTTTCTGCATCGCCGGTCTGATAAAATCCTTGCGGCTGCGATCCAGCAAGTTTGAGTGATACGACTTCGGTATTCGTCGAATCAACAAACCATGCGTTCGCAAGCACGGTAGACTCGATGGCAAACAGCGAGAGGTTATCGCCGTCGATTTCGATATCGAGATATACCGGCGGGCACACAACGACGGCAGTTTCATCCGCTGGAAAGTCATTTCCAGAACCGCCGTCTAACGCCAACCCATTTCCGGCAACCGTGCCATCCACGTCGTAGCGACATCCGCCGTCCCAAAATACATCGAACTTTCCAGTTGAATAGCCATGATCTACGGGCAACGTACAAGTTGCCGTATCGGCATCGTCCTTATCCCATTCAGTAACGGCGGTTCCTGCCGCAAGATTTATTTGATAGCCGAAGGCATTGTCGTCAGTCACCGCAACCGTTCGATTGATTGTCATACCGGCCGCGCTGATAACTACAGCATAACTTCCTGTAGGCATGATGGTTTATCCTTTCGTTTATTCGTGTTCTGATTGTCAGACTTCAATTTGCGGATTACGCAAAAGATTGTTTGGCGTAAACGTGAAGTCAAAGGTTTGTTCGCCCTTGAGTGGACGGCCGGAAGACATCTTCACGTTTACGTCTCCGTCAAATCCCTTTCCGCCGCTGATGTCAACCATGCGGTAGGCAACAGCGGTGCCTGCCGCCGCGGCCGCTCGCAATGCGGCAAGTGTTGCATCACTGCCGGAATTTTTCATAGTGAGTGTGCTGGAGAACTTGATTGTCGCCGGCCGCTCGCTTTCGATCGGTACGGCCGAGCCGCTACCCGCAACCGTGGTGTCGCCCATTTGCGGATCAACGTCGAGCGTTACGTCAACGCGATTTGTAATTAGCGTGCTGGCCGTCGAGCCTGCCACGCCGTAATAAACCAGCCCTTCGAAACCCATTTTCATATTTATTGTTCCTTTCTATTTACGCTTTGCTTTTGACGCTGTTGCGCCACATTTCGGGAAGTTTGGGGAGTTCTTTTTCGAGCGCAGGCCTAGCGTATGGTCGGGCCTTGATGTTTACCGTGTGTTTACTGACTACTTTTCTCTTGCGATAGGTAGCGATAACATTGCTGCCGCCGTATTCGAGCGCTTCTGGCGTGCTGCCGATCTTAGCGTTGAGTTTTTCGGGGCCGATGACTACGCTGCGATTTTGTGGATCGAATGAGAAGAAAATAAAATCCTTCAGCAAACCAACGTGTGAACTTGGTGGATCGCCTGGATTTGAGTATCGTTTGCGTTTGCGAATGCTCGATTTCATCGTTCGGCGAACAAACGCACCGAATTTTGAAAGCACTTTAATGGTTCCAGTATCTACGGCTTTCAGAACGGCTGGAGCGTCAAAAAACCACGCTGTCACCTTGAGTGTTTTCCCGCCAGGACCGCTGCCAAGCATCTTTTGTACGCCAAGATTTTTCATGTAGCCCATAACGTCATACCTCCACGTCAACAACGTAAACGAATGACATCACGGTGAGAAAAACGCGGCGTTCGTCGATGTCTTCCAGCGAATAGATAGGCTCGTGGTTTATGGTAACGCAAACGGCGTTATTTGTTCCGCCGACACGCTGCCGATTCAATAACTCTCGTATCTCTTCGCAAAAGTCGAGCATTGCATCGACTTCCGCCAACTCGTCAGTAGCCAAGCCGACAAGACGCTTAAATACGCCAACCTGAATAGTCTGCTGGCGTGCGTCGTAGTCGCCGCTGCCGTCGCCTTCCAAGTCCGATGACGGCACAACCTGCACTTGCACGTCGCTGCCGCTCTCCGCGTTAAATCGCGGCACGTAAGCACGAACAGCCGTAAACGCTTGACTGAATAAACCAGCATTAAGCAGCGTTACAACGCTATCGGCAAGTGTGATTATTGGATGCGTCATCCGACTCTTTTCGTGTGAATCCTTAGCATTGTTCGCTCCGGGTCGCAGTAGCGATAAGGCTGCATACCGCCAGGGGCTAACACCTCGTAAACATGCAGCACTTCACCCACAGCGCTGCGAACGTCAATCACGTCTCCGCGTTGCGGCGTGATTACCGCATCCGAGAGAATCAACGATGCAGCGGAAACAATAAAGTCGCGGTCACTGTACTCAACTCTAACGCCATTCGTGTCTTCAACGGAAAACTCCGAACGGCCGAAAGTTGCGGTCAGCGAAACGCTGTCAGTGTTGCGACAGTAGTGGATTGTTCCACCAGCCGCATCCGGCAGTTGCGAGACAAGCATTTCCATTCCGCGCTGCATCAGGGTCATTCAGGATCATTCTCCCCGCCACCATCCGCGTTGGCGTTTAATGCCTCCGCAAACTCTTTACCAGTCATGGCGATAGACCACGAGAGCTTCTCGCGGTCAATTCGCACTTGTTCAACTGGCGTGTTTCCGTCGCAGACGCTTTGCAATAGGTCCAGCAGCTTCCCGTACTCTTCGAGAAGCCGCTGGTTTTCCATATACAAAACGCCGACGTTTTCAGTAGGTGTCATCACGCTTATTAACCTGTTGATAGTGTTAGCACGTTGTTATTGGCCCACACCTCGCCGGCGTTTGTAGGATCGCTGTTGGGAATGCCAACAAGCACCAGTTTGCCAGAGGCATAGCCGATCGTGACAACAGTGGCCTTGTCGGTCGCGATGTTCACCGCGCCGTTGGCACCGGAACCACTCTTGGCACCGCCCGTGATTGCGACGGCTCCACCGGCAGTGTTTCCGGCAGTTGCCGCTCCGCCCGTGATCGTAATCGCTCCACCGGCTCCGCTGGATGATCCACCAGCACCGCCCGTACCGGCAACAGCGCCGCCGATTCCAGTTGCTCCGCCAGCACCGCCGACAACGGAAGCGGCGCCGCCTGCACCAGAGCCTTTGCCAATGCCGCCAGTAACGGCCGCAGCACCACCGACAGCGTTTCCGGCACTGGAGCCAGCCGCCCCGCCAGTAAGAGATGCAGCACCGCCTGTGCCGCTGGTTGTGCCACTGACACCACCAACCACGCTTGCAGCACCGCCGGCACCTGTAGCACCGCCGACGCCACCGGTGAGCGATACGGCGCCGCCGGCGTTACCCGATGTTTCCGACACGCCACCAACAATGGCAATCGCACCGCCTTGAGCGGCAGTCAATCCGGCAATGCCCAGCGAGGCGTCAGCGGCGGAAATGCCCGTCGTACTCAGCGGATCGTCGGTCACCGAGGTAGCAACTCGCTTCATGGGTTGCAATTGGCAAAGCACATACTCGGCGGCAGCGGTTGCCGCTCCGTAGGTAACGTCGCCATAAACATCGCTTTCAATGGCGAGGCCCATAAAGTTTCCGGTAGCACTGTCAGCGGCACCACTCGATGGAGTACCGCTAACCGGCGAGCCGGACGAATTCCAATACACTGCTGCACCGGGAGTAAACGTGTCGCTTGTTTTCGGCACGGCGAAGACACCAGTTGCGGCCAGTGTTCCCTTTTCCCCGGCCGGAATGGCAACGGGTGCAACATAAGGCATGTTGCTGATTTCGACGACTTCACCAGCAGCTACGGCAAGTGCCGGAGTGTGGTCAATTAAGTCGCCTGTTTGTTTGAAAATTGCAGGCGTTTGAGCCATAATTCATTTCCTTGTGAAAAAGTGTGTTTGGTTACTAAGCATTGGCTTGCACGCTGGCGAGATATTCGCTCATATCAACGCCGAAGTCGTGATAACCGCGAAGCTGGATGCCAAGGACGTTGAAGTCTGCATCAGCCGATTCGACGACAGGCGTTTGCACGCCGTTGAGGAAACTGACAACCGCCGATGCGAGAATCGCCGGATCGGGCAACATCCACCAAGTTGTGGCAGAGTAGCCCGTGAAGTTGGAATTTTCCAACTGTGGAACAACGACCGGAGCGAAACGGTTTTGGTAGATGTTCGAAGTCGGCGTTTTGGTACTAGCCGTGGTGTCGCGGATTTCAGCACTGTTCCGCCACTTCAAAGCCGTGGCTTCGAGCGAGGTCGGAACCAAGACTTTCGTCGGGTTCAGATTCATCAGCCCGCCGTCAGGCGTTTTCAGATTGCGAAATGCCTTCAGGGCAGAGGTAAGTCCGGTTTCTCCGAATGCGGAGCCGGTTACTAAGTTTCCGCGTGCTTCCGTCCAGAACGCTGCGCCGTTTTTGGCGGCAAGCCACACTGTCCAGAAAAGTTTTTCCATCGCCAAACCAGCACCCAATCCCAGCCGGCGGCGAAGGTCGTCGAACGCGCCCAGGTCATCGTTGATAATGTCCTCGCGGGTGAGCGTGAGCATCTTCGCGTAAGTGCGGGCTTGCATCGTATAGGAATCTTGCCCGAAAGTTCCGTGCTTGATTTCGCCAGCCGGGGCCAGTCGCTCGTATTCGAGGTCAGTAGTCAGACGGTAGGCGGTGGTTTGCTTGAAATCGCCGACGCTGCGAGTGGTCGCCACTTCACGCCAGGTCTGCGGGGCCATTTCAAAACCGCTCAGCAGGAACTTGTGACCGAGATCGGATATCATGGTCGTGACGCTGTGCGTCGAGAAAGCGGCTTGCAAAATGGGTCGGAGGTTGCCGGGCGTAATCGCCATGCGGCCGCCGTCGTAGCCGCCAGCCTGTGCGGCCATTAGCAGGTACTCTTGCAAGCCGAGTCCGCCAATGCGGCTGGCGGCTTCCAAGACTTCCGGCTTGAACTTTTTCTCGACGCCGGGTAGACCGGCAGTCATGCACATTGCGCACTGCATGATTTCCGGGCTAGCGTCTCGGGTAGATCCGTGAATGGTGGCGGCCTTCGGTCGCTCAGCACGGATCAGTTCAACATTGGTATCAGCCTGAGCCTTGATAAGCTCGACTTCCAACTTTGTCGCCGCCCACTCGTCATCGAGTGCTTTAGCTTTCAGTTCGGCGGCCTTTTGTTTCGCCTTGGATTGAATCTCTGACAACTTGGTAGATTCAATCTTGCCGGTGTATTCGGCGACCTTGGCTTGCACCATCGCAACATGCTTCTCGTAAGCGAGAATTACGCCGCTCAAATCGAATACCGGTTTATCGGCAATCGCCTTCATCGGCTCTTTCCCGGTCGCGTTGACAACCGGTTTCGATTCGGCGTCAAACTTTGCTTGCAACGCTGCGGTCTGCTGATCGGTTAGCGTGGCCACGTCGAAACCAAGGGCTTGCACCCATGCTTCAAAATCCATAACAGTTTCCTTTCTGATATACGCGGCCCTAGCCGCTACCTTTGCGCTGGTCTTGCCGTCGGCAGCCATCGCAACAAAACTCACTTCACCTAGCGTCGCCCTGCGAGCAACGTAAACAGGCCCCTTAAATGTTTTGCCGTTGACTTTTGTAGTAGTCGATTCGTCGAAAAACTCCATTTTTTCCGGTCTTGCACCGACGGACGCTTTCCAGGGGAAACCCATTCCTGCCGATGCGATAACCTGATTCGCTTCCATGCTCGCGCCCGAAACAACGCCGGCGAGATTCAGCGATTGAGCCGACACGTCAACGGTGTCCGCATGGCCAACGATTTTTGATTGGTCATGGTCCATCAAAATCGGCAGTGGTGCAGACGCGGCTAGTCCGGCAAGATCAATAACAACCGGAGCGTCGTAATAGCCGACCACCATAGCACCGCCTGTGTACGCTTTCATGCTGAACCGCTTAGGCTTAGCGGCGTCATCGCCTTCCGCCGCTTTGATCCAGTCAACGCCGGAAGCGTTGAATTGAATGAATTCACGCTTATCGTTAGCACGAATCATGCGAGCGATTCGTCGCCGCCTGCTTTGTTTGCTCATATCGTAAACCTCGCGTTTCCGTGGATCAGCCTTTCGACATACGAGGCCTCTGCCTTCTCCGTCTCGTCTACGTCATCCTCTTCCGCTCTATCCGGTCGCGTGCTTTCAGAATCAGGGTACGGTTGATTGCCAGCGAGATTGGCGTTAAGAATTCGCTCCCGCATTTCGTCAACTTCCAGGCCGTATTCGTCCGCCATTTCCTGAATGGAATCTTCGAAGTCTTCGCCGTCCTCAGCAAATATGCGGCCCAATGTGGCAGTGCCGGTAGAGAGAGCAATTTTGCGAGCTCCGGCAGTCTTTACTGGGTCGTTATGCGGACGCCCGGGCCATGCCCATTCGTGCTTAGGAACGTAATTTTCGGGAAAGTTCCAGCCGAAAACATTTCTGGCCTCGGAGAACCAAGCATCGAAAACGCGATCAACTACGTCAAATTCGCACTCTTGTTGCTCGATATCCAAAGAGTTGTAATAGGTCTGATGATCGAGTTGCCCGCCGCTGTAGCTGTAACCGCTAGAATCGCAAGCGGCGATGTTGTAGGGCATGTTCAACGGCCGCGCCTCTTCACAGAGAATCAAGCGGTTGAACATATCGTAAGTGGTGGCCGGATGCTCTGCCCGCAACTGTGCGGCCTTAGCACCGGCCGGCGTGACCGTCATCATTCGCTTATCAACGGGCAGCGTCGTAAATGGTGCTACCTCGTCATTGCCTTCCTGCGCCGTACCCATTTCGATTAGCAGCGAGTAGTCCGCGGCAGTCTCGGCGGCAGCTACCGTTGCTTCACGAAACCGGCGAGCGGTCGGAAATAGATTCAGCGTCGAGGTCATTTCCGGCACGCCGCGATGCTGTTCCGGTCGTTCCTGAAAAAACCAGTGGCAAACAAATTTTGCCGGGTATCGCGTAAACTTCGCTAACGCACCGGCTGTTACCGCCGCGCCCGGGTGAATGTCGAGAATATCGTAGAAAACAGGATTGCCGTCGGCGTCGTATGTGATGCCGTCAACGTAACTCTCCGTATCGGATTGAAACGTCGGAGACGTCAGGCGGTCGCATTCAATCGGTTGCAAGTTCAACTTGACAGAATGGCGTACTTTTTGACTGTTGATTATCAACGCCACGGCCTCGCCGTCGCCGGATTTAGCTCGATGCAACTGCCGTAACTTACGGCCGAATTGCGTAGCAGCCGCCCAGCGTTTCCACTCAGCTTCGATCTTGGCATTGAATCCAGGATTGCCGGTTTGCATCTTGAGCTTAGGCCCGATGCCAATTACATAATTGGCATGTGTGCGATGGATGCCGCATTTGTGGCCGTTATTTGCTCGTTCGTAGCGGTCACGGTTTCGCAGCTTGTGCCGAACAGCAAGGGAGTTGGACGCATCCGCGTTGAGTGCGTCGGCGTTCGTCCAGATGTTGATTGTCTCGTTGCCTTCGCGGGCTGCATCGTAGCCGGCTCTAACCGGTTTTTTTTGCGACGGCGAAATAGGTACGGGTCGAATCTTGGGCGTTGATCGAAATACGGAAGCGATGCGACTGATAACGCTCATCCGCAACCTCCCGGTCGCATCTGCCGAAACGTAAATCCGCAATGATTCTTCCTAGACGCATTCTTTCTGGCCAGATATTCATCCGCTCGAATCTGTTTGTCGATATCGACGGCAGTAGTGGCCATACCGTCCACGCTGACGCTTTGCACTCCCTTGGCGTTTTCTTCGATTCGATCTTGAATTGTTTCAGCCATGTTCAGCCTATTCAGTTTCAGGCGAGCGCAATAAAAAAACGGCCATTAAGCGATTAGGCCGCCTAATGACCGTTCGTATATTGCGCTGGTTTCGTCCGCGGGGATCAGCCGCGAACGTCGCCTGATTTATTTTTGGTATACTAAATTATGGTGGCATTGCGTGGCAAATTGCTAGAGTAAAATAATAGTTTTTCGTATATATACGATTTTCAGATAATGCGGATTGTTTCCGCCACCGCCGCGTTGAATTCGTGTTTGCCACAATGCCGGCATTTGTACGCCCGATGTTTTTCGCCATCTTTGGTCCACCATGTCTGCACGATTCTGAAGTCTCGACAGCCGCAGTGCGGACATTCGAACTGCCCGCCGCGGGAATCGCGCAGCATATCTGCCGCTGTCTTTCTCTCTTCTGGTTTAGCCATTTTTACCTCTTCGCTAGTGCAGCCATTTGTGCCGCCGTAAGTCTCATTTTGCCTCGCGGCCGATAGCTCTTGCCTTCCACCTCGGGAAATTGTGCCCCCAACATCGAAGCCGCTACCGCACAGCCCACGAGGTTGTCCCAGTAGTGATTATCATGGCGTGGCATAAGCCACTCCCACACGTCGCGGGTACGACCCTTGGCCGTCGTTTCTACTGGCGCTTCGGAAACGCAATGGTCAGACCATAGGGCATGCTCTCGCGGGTCAACACCGAATAGTTCAATGCCGCCGGGCGTGTTTACTGGCAGGGCCAGGCGTGCCGCAACACACGATTTCCACCAGTTCACGTCCGTAGTGACCCAGCGGTCGCCGTTTATCGGTTGGCCGATTCGCCAGGCAAGGCCGGTACGTGTTCCGGGTTCAGGTTTGTACTCATCAAAAGATTTCTGCGCGGGACCAATACCGTAGCCCTGGGCAGCCATCAAGCGTATTCCAGATTCTGGATGTCGTCGGCAGAATTGCTTAACGAGTTGGTTCTTCTCACCCCAGCGGGCGTCAATCAAGATCATTCCCATCCGCATGTCTAGTCCGTCTTCGCGGCGATATTGCGCGTTGAATAGCTGATTAGTGAGCGTCTTTAACCCGCCCACAATCCAAGC
>Ga0172382_10014157_pt1 | contig 10189 bp, 9 predicted proteins | sample Leawel138RmetaG_FD_122245 | JGI IMG/M metagenome (GOLD analysis project Ga0172382, IMG submission 122245) | Leachate microbial communities from a municipal landfill in Southern Ontario, Canada - Leachate well 138R metaG | ecosystem: Engineered > Solid waste > Landfill > Unclassified | place...
ACGTTTGAAGTAATCTGCATCCTGCTGGACCATTTCTCTGGCCCAGGCTTTATTAGCAGACAAGACTTCATCAAACGGTTTTTGTCTTTTTTTTATGTGGTGCTTTTCGATTTTCATAATGGGTCAATACTTATTCGGGGTCTCCTCACAAAAAATGTGTCTGTCAAACAAGCTTGCTTGTGCGCTATAACGATAGATTATATCCTGAATAAACACTTAGGAGCAAAGATGACACCGATCTTACCCGACATTTATGAGGCCCTCCGGCTGGAAATGCCAGAGTTTCAGGAGCGGTACTTTCCTGGGGCGGAGCAAGCTCGTAAAAGCAGTTTCGGCGACAGGATTGCCGTTTCCGGTCTTCTAGCGATAGGAAATATCTGCAAAAACCACTGCACATATTGCGGGCTGCGGGCACCCAACCGAAGTGTGCCGAGATATCGCCTGTCCCTTGATGTGATAAAAAAGAGCATTGAGGGTATTGGTGAACAGGGAATCCGGCAACTTTTCTTGATTTCAGGCGAAGATCCGGGTCTCGATGTGGATGATGTTCTGGCGACGATCGAACACGCCTCAGAACAGGGCTTTCAAGTTATGCTCGGTCTGGGAGTATTTTCTCCCTCTGTGTACGACGAAATGCGTGATGCCGGTGCCGATCTTTATGCTCTCAAATTTGAGACATCCAATCCCGAGATATTTTCATCGGTCAAACCGGATATTTCCCTGGAAGGACGGATGCAGGCTGTCCGGGCAATTCAGGCGGCCGGTTTGAAGCTCGGCTCCGGAAATATCATCGGGCTTCCGGGGGAACAGCTTTCCGATATCGCCGGGGATATTGAGTTAATGAAACAGCTGGATATTGCCTGGGCACCGGTGGTGCCGTACCTCCCCGCTCCCGGCACTCCTCTGGCAGAAACTCAGCCGATGGGTTCAGTAGAACGTCTCCTGAAAGAGATCGCCCTACTTCGCATTATTTTACCGGATACTCTAATCACTGCCGGACAGCCGTCACAGGATTCGAAGCTCGGTTTTGCCGATCCCCAGGGAACCCGGGATGCCCTTGCAGCCGGCGCCAACCTGTTGTTTGTTGACCTGACGCCAAAGGAGCAGCGGGATAACTTTGCAATCACCTCCAACCGAATTCTCCCGAGGCTGGAAGGTATTGATAAACTACTGGATGGAGTGAACCTGGTACGGGAATAGTACCAACCGCCGAACAATCACTTTTTAAAACAGACGGGCAATTTCGTCTACTTCAAACTCGGGCCAGGCGGTCCGTTTTCCGTTTTCGTATGCAATGACGCCGTGACCGGGCGGACCCACTTCACCGATACATGTAACAGCAACGGCCTCGGCGGCAATGGCGGCCATCACGCTGTCGGCGGTGTCCCCTCGACAGACGATCAACAAGCTGCCGGAGGCGATCAGTCCCAGGGGGTCTACTTCCATCAACCGACAGACGGTCGCGGTTACCGGCAAAACAGGGATATGATCAGCATTGATTTCAAGCTGGTGGCCCCCGGCGGTGCTGAGTTCGGTAATGGCGGTGGCAATGCCACCTTCGGTAACATCGTGCATCGCTATAACACCGGTCATCTGCCGTGCCGCGGCGGCTTCCGGCAGAATACTGATCTTTTCAACCAGGTCCCGGCATTCATCGACTTCAGCGGCAGTCATGCCAAGAGAAAGCAGGCGGTCGGCAAAGGCGTTGGCGATGATGGCGGTGCCCTCGACGGCGGCGCCTTTGGTCAACAGGACACGGTCTCCCGGACGCATATCCTGTTTGTCGAGCAGGTCCTGCCGCATCATGACGGCGCCCATGGTTCCTGTCACCACCGGTCGCCGGACGGCGTCGGTGATTTCGGTGTGGCCGCCGGAAAGGGAGATGTTCCAGCGCCGGCACGCCGTATGTATATCGTCCAGGACTTCAAAAACTGCGGACGGTGTCGTACCCGGTGGAAACAGCAGGGTTGTCAGTAACCACTGAGGTACGGCTCCGGAGGTGGCGATGTCATTGGCGTTGATCAGAACGGTATACGTACCGATCTGGTCGGTGACGAATGTAATAGGGTCTGAGGTGACTACCAGGGTATCTTTATCTGTGATGTCGATAGCTGCTGTGTCCTCGCCGAGCCCCGGTTTGACGAGGACCCATTGGTCATCAACGCCGCGACCCTGATCATGTTCATCGTCCCCCTGCATCAGGGTAAAGAACTCGTCAAGCAGATCGGCGGGGAATTTCCCGTTGGGAAGGGGGCGTCCGTACCTCACAATCTTCCGGATTTCAGCTAAGGTTACGATTCGGAAGTCCCACGGGATAGACGGTTCCGGGGGCGCCGGGCCCGGGTCCAGAAAGGCGGTGAGTGCACCGGCCTGCCGGCCCGCCTCCATGTCAAAGCGAATATCACCCACCACAAGGACCGTCTGAGGGGCAACCTGGAAGCGCTCGGCGCCCAAAAGGACACCGTCCGGATGGGGCTTGGGTTGCACCGGATCGTCTCGGGTGATGACCACGTCAAAGTCGTTAACGGTCAGGTGAGAAAACTGCTCCAGAGCCACCACCACCGACTCGCGACTGTTGCGGGTCAGTATTCCGACCGGCAGCTTCCAATCTTTCAGGAATTGCACTAACTCTTCAGCGCCGTCGTTTGGGCTGGAGCTCCGGGCAGCATCCAGTTCCATCGAATGCAGAATAGTCTCTGCTTCAGCCCGACGGTTATCGGCCGGCAGACTGTGGATGAACTCCAGGATGGGCCGGCCCGGCGGGCAACCGATAGCTCGCCTGACGGCCGTAAAATCGAGTGCCCCCGGCTTTGTCAGGGTACCGTCGAAATCAAAAAGAACGGCGTTTACCGTATAGGCGTGCATGGAGATGCCACTACCCCTTTACGGCACCCACCGTCAGTCCTTTCACCACGTACTTCTGAAAAATCATCGTCAGAACGATGGCCGGTGCCATTATGGCAAATGCCGCTGCCATAACCCCGCCCCAGTCGACTTCGGCGTAGGACATGAAGTTGTACACCGCGATGGGCAGTGTCCGAGTTTTTTCCATACTCAGGACCTGGGAGAACATGAAGTTGTTCCAGGAAAAGATAAAGCTCAACGTAGTAGCGGTGACAATACCGGGCGCAGACAACGGCAGAAGAATGACCAGGAACGCGTATTGACGGGTTGCCCCATCTATCATTGCAGATTCTTCCAGTTCAAGGGGCACCGTCTCGAAATATGCACTCATCACCCATACAACAACCGGAAGGGTAATAAGGATGTGGGACAGTATCAGGGCCGTGTAACTGTCCATCAGACGAAGGCGAGAAAAGATGATGTACCACGGCATAAGAAACGAAATACCCGGCATCAACCGTGCGACGAGAATGAACATCGCCGTCCGATTCTGATGAAAACGGGCGATAGAATACGCCGCCGGAAGGCCTAAAATTAACGAAATCACAACCGAACTGGCCCCAACAACACTCGAGTTGATGAGGTACTTGAAAAAGTTCTGTTCACCGAAGACCTTCATGTAGTTCATCAGCGTAGGCGTGAAGACGAATTTCGGCGGCCAGGAGATTATATCAACTTGAGACTTAAACGAGGACATGAGCATCCACAAGAACGGGAACAACGTCGGAACGACAATGAACAGCAGAAGCAGGCCAAACAAAACCCGCCTGAAAAAAGAAGATTTCATGGTACCTCCCTCCTAGAATTCAGATTTTTTACGGAGTACGATCACCCCGAGACTCGAGAGAAGAACCAGCATGAAAAGGAATACCAACATGGCAGACGCCGAACCAAGGTTGAAATACTCAAAGCTGTACTTGTACGCCATTATGTTGATCGTCTCCGAAGCATAACCCGGGCCGCCCCCAGTCATAGCATAGATGATATCAAAGGTCTTTAGAGCTTCGATCCCCCGAAGAATGACTGCCGTAAGAATGGTGGGCATTATCATCGGAATTGTAATGAGTCGAAACGTCTGAAGATTAGATGCACCGTCCACTTTTGCCGATTCATACGGTTCTTGCGGTAAACCCGCCAGTCCCGCAAGGACGATCAGTGTCACCATGGGTGTCCATTGCCACACATCCACAAGTACCAGTGACGGCAGAACCGTTCGCGCGTCACTTACCCATCCGCTCTGGGGTAACCCGAGGACACTGAGACAGTAGTTCAGAAATCCGATAGTCGGGTCGTAAAACAGGTTCCAGACAATTCCAATTGCCACCGGCGTTGCCACCAACGGTAACAACAGGATCAGTTTTAACCCGTTTTTTCCGGCAAATTCCCGGTTCAAAATAACGGCAAGAAGAGTGCCGAGAACCGCTTCGATAAACACAGCGCTCAAGGTAAAAGAAAAAGTACGTCCCATAGCGGCAAGAAAACGCGGCTCCTGAAGGACTTTGAGATAACTCTGCAAACCGACAAATCTCATTGGCCGGCCTGAAGTAAGGGTCCAGTCGGTGAAACTGACGACCACTGTGTAGACCACAGGAAAGACCATCAGCATCACGACCAGCACCAGGGCAGGTAACGGGAAGATATATTTGAGATTCCTCTCGAAAAAGCCAGTTTTTATCATTGGTAACTCCGAAACAAAAAACGGGGTGAAAAAAACAGGTGACAGATCACGAACTGACCCGCCACCTGAATACGTATTTTACCCTGTCATACCAATCAGATGCTACATACCAAACTCGCCGTCAGCCTTCAGGAGTTCGTTTACTGCATTCACCTTTTCAGTTGCTAGCGCCTGGAGTCTCTTGGACGTGCCTTTGGTATCAATAGACTCAATGACAACTTCACCAATGAGATCCCGGGCTTGACCAACAGAAGTCATAAAGGGACGGTCGAAAGGATATCCGTTTTTGGCGGCGTGCTCTCGGGTCGCGACCAGACCCGGGTTCATCTGAGCCTTTACAGTTGAATCGGACCAGGCAGAGTTCCGTGCCATGGTGATGTTGGAGAGCATTCCCTCTATCGCCAGTTCCTTACTCGTCGCCCATTCAAGAAACTTCATGGCGGCGTCGGCGTTCTTGGTTTTGCTGGACATGGCCATACCCCAGGAGACGACGATGAACGGACTGTCGTCCTTGGGTCCGGCGGGAAGTTGAGCAACCCCGATATCCTCAGCGGGTACCTGAGTCTTTGCCGGGTCTACCACCTGTCCGTAAAACACCGAAGCATCGGTCCACATGGCAACCTTACCGGCCTGGAATACCGGCATCAGGTTTTCCCAGGACATGGCCGCAACCCCTGGAGGACCGTAGTTACCAAGCAGGCGGCCGTAATAACGAATAGCCTCTACAGCTTCAGGTGAATCAAAAACAGCTTTACCGTTGTCCAGGTACCGTCCACCAAAGTTGTAGATGAAACTGGAAAGCTGGGTAACTGCCGCTGCGCCCTTACCACGAGAACCAAAGCCGGCAACTTCAGGAGTCGTAAGCGCTTTCGCCGCCGCTTCAAGTTCCGTGAAGTTCGTAGGCACCTTTATACCGGCTGCCTTGAAGAGGTCCTTCCGGTAGTACATCACCTGCCATTCCGTTACCAGCGGGACGATGTACGGAACACCCTCACTACTGCCGATATCAACTGCCGGAACGGGGTAATCAGCAAAGTCGTACGACGTTAATCCGTTGTACCAGTTGTTCTTGATGAACAGGAGGCCTTCCTGAAGGGGACGGGTCATGAAGACGTCCACCGACGAGGAACCCGTGGCAAACTCGGTGGTGAGTTTCTGGGTTAACTGACTTTCCTGCAGGCTTTCCACATTGACTTTGATGCCCGTCTCGGCTTCAAACTCGGGTATAACCTGTTTGAGCAGCTCACCGTAGGGGTGGTTTGCCAAAAGAACACGAATCTCCTGCGGTTTACTCTCTGCTGCTTCCTGACCGCCACCGGCAAATACCGGAAGCGCGAATGCGAGCAGGACCAAAAGTACTACTAATCTTTTCATCTGATCTCTCCTTATTTGGATCAATTCTGCGTAGCTGAGTCTATTATCCGCCCGACCGACGGTTCTGTCAATGAATATTTATTTCCGATGAATGAATATTTCTTTCTTTTTGCAATTCTGTGCTATACTGTTGAGCAAGAGGAACTGCAAGAGAAACTCATGGTCGAATCAAGTTGCCTGTACTGCATTCGGACGAGATACAAAGATTTCAGCACCAAAGAACTGATGATCGCCGATTACATCCTCGCAAATCCTGAGGGGGCGGTCCATCCCAGCATTGAAGAACTGGCCGATCTCATCGGAGTTTCAGAATCCACTTTGGTGCGATTCGTAAAAAAGATCGGCTATCTTGGGTATCAACGCTTCCGAATCGCCCTGGCCAAAGAAACCGTTTCTTCCGCAGGCCGGATGTTTGAAACGCCTATAGATGAAAACGACGACGATCTGGAGGTGGTATTCAACACAGCGATCGCCACTCTGAGTTTGACCAAACGGACCATCAGGAGGGAATCCATCACCCGGGCGGCCCAGACTATTGCACACGCCGCCGGTTTGATGATCTTCGGGTTGGGTGGCTCAAATATCGTAGCTCTGGACGCCTATCACAAATTTGTCCGGACCGGGATCAACTGTACCATTGCCCAGGACTTCCATATGCAGCTCATGATGGCGTCACAAGCCCGAGATACGTGGGCCGCGTTGATAGTTTCCCATACCGGTGAAAACTACGACACTATGGCCTTGGCCGAAGAGTTGAAAGAGCGAGGCTGTACCCTGATTGTCCTTACCTCCAATCCGCGCTCCCCTCTGGCCCGGGAAGCCGATATCCTGCTTGACGTCTCCGTGGCGTCTACGTCATTCTTCTCCGAGGCGTTTTCGGCACGGATTGCCCAAGCGGTGGTAATCGACACCCTCTATGTAGGAATCATGAAACTTCTCGGCGAAGACGGCTCTACCCATCTTGAAGCGATGCGCAATACAATCGCAAAGCGTAAAACGTAAAACGTGATTAAACGGAGAATAAAAGGAAGACCTATGAAAGCACTGGTCCTGGAAAACTACAAGAATCTTGTCTACAAGGACGTTCCCGACCCTGGTCCCGTCGGCGAAAGGGACTTGCTTGTCAGAGTACGAGCCACCGCAATTTGCGGTTCCGATGTTCACGGATACGACGGCTCCACCGGAAGACGAATACCACCGGTCATTATGGGACACGAATCGGCCGGTGAAGTCGCGGCCGTCGGACCGGGAGTGCGCAATTTTTCCCCAGGCGACAGAATCACCTTTGATTCGACCGTCTACTGTGGTGAATGCACCTTCTGCCGGGAAGGAGCCGTCAACCTCTGCGAAAACCGACAGGTCCTTGGCGTATCCTGTGACGAGTACCGCCGGGACGGCGCCTTTGCCGAATATCTGGTAATTCCCGAGCGAATAGCATACCGAATTCCCGAAGGCCTCTCCTATCCGGAGGCCGCCGTCACCGAACCGATGGCCGTAGCCGCCCACGCTATCAGACTGACTCCCCTGAGTTTTAACGATACCACCGCAGTAGTCGGGGCCGGCCTGATTGGCCTCTCCCTTATCCAACTCCTTAAGGCCTCCGGGTCGGGGACAATCATCGCCCTGGATACGGACCCCGACAGACTGAAAGTGGCCCAATCATTCGGGGCCGACATCACCCTGGACCCCCGAGAGGAGTCGACAGTCCAAAAAATAACCGCTGCAACCGACCGAGGCGGAGCTCATCGCAGTGGAGTAGACCGGGTATTTGAAGCTGTCGGCGCAACCGAACCGATCGCAACGGCGATTCAGATCGCCCGAAAGGGAGGGTCCGTAACACTCATCGGTAACGTAAGCCCCACCGTTGAGATCCCGCTGCAGAGCGTGGTGACCCGGCAGATTTCCCTGATCGGCTCCTGTGCAATCGCCGGAGAGTACCCACTGGTACTCGATCTGATGGCCCGAAAGAAAGTCGATGTCCGACCCCTCATCAGCGCGACAGCACCGTTAAGCGAGGGAGCCGAGTGGTTCAAACGGCTCTACGCCCGGGAAGCGGGACTGCTGAAAGTGGTGCTGGAACCATGAACCGGAAAATACGGTACGGCCTCGCCGGATATGGGAAAGTTGCGCACCTGCACGCCCAGGGACTCAAGGAGTCCGACCACGGCGTTTTGGTTTCCGTAGCCGGACGAAACACCCAGCGGAGGGACAGCTTCGCAGCCCAGTGGAACATCGCCTCCCGGGGTTCAATTGAAGAGATGGTCCGCCTGGACCAGGTCGATGCGGTCATCGTGGTGACGCCCCACCCCCGCCACCGGGACGACAGCCTGGAGGCCTTTGCCGCCGGGGCCCACGTCATCGTGGAAAAACCGATGGCCCTCACCGTTGCCCAATGTGATGAAATGGTCGCGTCGGCGGCCTCGGCCCGGCGGAAATTGTCGGTAGTCAGCCAGCGTCGGTGGTACCCCTCGTCCCGGCGGATCAGAGATGCCATCGACGCCGGTAAAATCGGTAAACCCAGTATCGCCCAGGTGACCCTTCTCGGTTGGCGGGATCAGGAGTACTACAAGAGCGACCCCTGGCGCGGCAAGTGGAGCACCGAAGGCGGCGGCGTCCTCATCAACCAGGCGCCTCACCAGATCGATCTAATGAACTGGTTCATGGGACCCACAGCCGAGATCAAAGCCTACTGGGGAAATGTAAACCATCCCTACATCGAAGTAGAGGATACCGCCGTCGCCTCAGTCCTGTTCAAGAACGGCGGCATGGGGTCAATTCTGGCGTCCAATTCCCAAAAACCGGGAATCCACGCCAAGGTTCACATCCACGGGGACACCGGGTATTCGACAGGAGTCCAGACCGACGGCGGCGCCATGTTCGTCGCCGGCATGTCCGGCATTCAGGAGCCCCCCTATAACGACCTGTGGACCATCCCCGGAGAAGAAGACTCCCTCGCTTCCTGGAAAACCGAAGACGCCGAGTTTTTTGGAACTATCGATCCAACCGTCTATTTCTTTACCAGGCAGCTTGACGATTTTTCAACTGTAATCATGGACGACCGGCAACCGGCGGTAACCGGAGAGGATGGGCGGGAAACTGTCCGGGTCATAGAGAACATCTACCGGTACGGAAAACAGGCCTGACCCGCCGTCACACCCGCCGCCGCTGCCGCCGTACTCTCAGCAACAACCCGATCGTCAGCATCGTCAAGATAGGGATCAGCGCCACAAACCCGACAATGCCAAACCCCTCGTTTCCCCGGCCCAGACCTTCAGACACCCCCGAGGCAAACGGCAGAACAAACGAGGCGATCATCGTACCCGTCACAACACCGCCGGAATCAAAACTCATAGCCGCAAAGTCAGCCTCAATGAAGTACGTCAGAAACACCGCCAGAATGTACCCGGGAATGATGATCCACAAAAACGAAAAATCAAACATCAGCCGGACCATAGTCAAAGCAATCGCCCCGCCAACCCCGACACACAACGCAATCAACAACAGCTTTCGAGGAATAGCCGACCCCGAACTGTCCTCCACCTCTTTCACCAGAACGTATATCGACGGGTCGGCAAGCGTCGTAGCCAGCCCCAGGACAAACCCAATCGGTATAACAACCCAACTAAAAGAAAGCCCCCCCAACGCCCGGCCCACCTCACCGGCAACCTCAATAAAACCAAAGTTGATACCCTGTAAAAAGAGAGTCAGCCCAAACAGTGCGATCAGCGTCCCCTTAAAAAGCCTCACCAACTGAGATTTTCGGTATTTCAAAAACCAGAACTGAGAAATCAGAAAGACAACCGCCAAAGGAGCAGCCGCCAGCAGCACATCCCGAACAACACCCAGAATCCCCTGGTATATTCTTAAATCCATTGTTTTCTCACGCCCATTGTATTCTCAAACCCATCTTGTCAGTACTCCCAACAGCAAGATTGCAATAATCGGCCCCATAGACGCCAAAGCAACAACCCCAAAACTGGACTGACTCTTCTCATCCCTGGCCGTAACCGCGGCAATCCCGCTCCCCAACGCCATAAAAAAAGGAACCGTCAACGAGCCCGTCGTAAGAGTTCCAACATCAATGGCGATACTCTTGAAATCTACAGGCGCCGCTATCAACAGCACCACAATCGCAGCGTAAATCACCGTCAACGTGTACTTGATCGGCACCCGTAAAAATATGGTCAGAAAAGAAAGCAGAATAAACAGCCCCTCCGATGCCGCCGTTACCAG
>Ga0172382_10014158_pt1 | contig 10188 bp, 9 predicted proteins | sample Leawel138RmetaG_FD_122245 | JGI IMG/M metagenome (GOLD analysis project Ga0172382, IMG submission 122245) | Leachate microbial communities from a municipal landfill in Southern Ontario, Canada - Leachate well 138R metaG | ecosystem: Engineered > Solid waste > Landfill > Unclassified | place...
TTCTGCCTACGCAGGTTTGTGCTACAAACATATGGGCGATTACGAGAAAGCCATAGACAAACTCAGCAAATTAAATGCTGTTGATATTATGGTATCTCCTTCACTTACAGGAGCGATCGGAGATTGTTATGTAGAATTGGATCAATTGCAAAAAGCGCTGCCTTATTTCGAAAGAGCGGGACAAGCTGACAACAATTTGCTGGCTCCCGTTTATTTAATGAAAGCCGGCCGAGTCTATGAAGCATTGGGAAGATACGAAAAAGCCGGAGAAGCTTACCAAAGAATCAAAAAGAATTATCCGCTTTCACAAGAAGGCCTGAATGTTGACAGGTATATCGAAAGAACGAGATTGCAAAAATAATGAGTACCAAAAACCTTTCCGAATACAATCCGGATACTTTGCCAGATGCCACAGGCATGAGAATTGGTATTGTGGTATCAGAATGGAATTACGATGTCACAGTTAAGTTGCTGGAAGGCGCCCGTCAGTTTTTAGTTCAAAACAATGTTGACCCCGAAAACATTTTAGTTGCCTGGGTTCCGGGCAGTTTTGAGTTGATTTACGGGGCGGCCAGAATGGAGGCTGCTGCTTCTGTAGATGCCGTCATTGCTTTGGGTAGTGTGATTCGCGGGGAAACACCACATTTCGACTATGTATGCTCAGGGGTGACCCGGGGCATCGCCAATTTGAATGCCAAAGGGACTATTCCTTTTGTTTTCGGCCTGCTTACTACCAACGATATGCAACAAGCTTTAAACCGGGCCGGAGGCATACACGGAAATAAGGGGGTAGAAGCTGCCAAAACAGCGATCCAGATGATTTACTTTAATCGTCAGCTGAAATAAGCCAATAGCAACAAGCAGTCAGCAGCACAAAGCCAGGTTCCTATCTTCAATTGTTAATTACAGTAAGCCGGCTTATTCCAATTCAAGGTTTAGTTTTTGTTTCAGGTTTTGCAGGTTCGGATTCTTCTGAATCATTTCGTCCAGTTGATCCTGAGGGCTTAATGGCTTCTTAAACTCATTCTCTTCACTGACCCGCAATAACATGTGCACTTTGCCGTTTTGCAAATCTTCTTGTAAACGGCGTTCAATTTCTCCCCGTATAGCCTCGAGCCGCTGAGCGGTAAGTGGATGGAAAACAACTACTTCAAAATCACTCTTGTTCAGGAGCTGAGGTTTGCAGGATTGCATGGAATTTGACAAATAAGGATCTTCCTTTAGTGTGCCGGCAAAGCGTAGCCAGGCTTTGATAAGGTCCTCTTCGTTAAAGTGCTCTTCGGCCTTTATGGCTTCTTTTTTCGTCGCCTGGTCGACTTTAATTTCGTCTGCTTGTGCTTTACGTCTGCGTATCGAAGTGGTCAGGCCGGGCAGTGATCTTTCACTGGCCGGCCGGCCTGTGGAATTTTGATTATGGGCGGCAGGTTCAGGCCTGGCCGCTTGTTGATTTTTTACAAGCTTTTTGTCGGGCTCAGCAACTTGGATTTCTTTTGGATTTGCCTCAGGCGAAGGATTTGTTTGAAGATTGGAATTTGTCTGAGCTTCGGCTTCATGGATCGTTTTATTTTCGATTTTAGGCGCCGGGCTTTTATCAGTTTTCAGACTGTCCTGTTTTTTTTTTGCTTCGCCAGCCAGGCAAAGTTGAATCAGGCAAAGTTCCACCAAAAGGCGCTTGTTTTTGCTCGTATTATACTGTAGGCTGCAATCGTTACTCAATTTTAGAGCTCTGAACAGAAAGCCCATACTGCATATTTCGGCTTGTTTTTTGTATTTGGCACGCACACTCTCGGCCTGCTCCAGCAAAGCTATACTGCGGGAATCTTTTGCAACCATGAGATCTCTGAAATGAGAAGCCAGGCCATTAATGAAATGCAAACCTTCAAAACCCTGATTCAAAATTTGATCAAAGAGCAGGAGAGCTTCAGTGGTGTTTTCACTCAGAAAGGCTTCAACCAGCCTGAAATAATAATCATAATCCAGGATGTTCAGATTGTCGATAACATGCTGATAGCTAATAATACCCTCGCCATAGCTGCAGACCTGATCAAAAATAGAGAGGGCATCACGCATGCCTCCGTCCGATTTCAGGGCAATAGCGTTTAAGGCTTCCGGTTCTGCTTTGATGCCTTCGGAATCGGCTACATATTGCAGGTAGGCGCTGATGTCGTTAATGCTGATTCGGTGAAAATCATAAATCTGACAACGGGAGAGTATGGTTGGTATTATTTTATGTTTTTCGGTGGTTGCCAAAATAAAAATGGCATGAGCGGGAGGTTCTTCCAGGGTTTTGAGGAAGGCATTGAATGCACTGGAAGAAAGCATATGTACCTCATCGATAATGTAAACTTTGTATTTCCCTAGTTGTGGTGGTATGCGCACTTGTTCAGTAAGGGAACGGATATCGTCCACCGAATTGTTAGAGGCGGCGTCCAGTTCGTGAATATTATAAGAACGTTGCTCGTTGAAAGAGACACATGATTCACATTTGTTGCAGGCTTCTCCCTGGCTGTTGGGATTAAAACAATTGATGGCCTTGGCAAAAATTCTGGCGCAGGTAGTTTTGCCCACTCCTCTGGGACCACAGAACAAATAGGCATGAGCCAGTTGCTTGTTCTTGATGGCATTTTGGAGAGTTGTTGTAAGGGCGCTTTGTCCAACCACCGACTTAAAGTTGTCCGGACGGTATTTTCGTGCTGAAACCAAATAATTTTCCATACTAATTTTGCTACTGGCTAAGATGGACAAAGATACGTAAGCCTTTTTTAAAAAGGAAGTTCCTGTAGCTATTTTTCGTTCAGAATATACTTGGGCATCCGGATTATTCTCGTAATTTTGCCCGGTAGATAAATCCACTTATGCGCAAGATTTTAGCGTTTTACGAAAAGATAAAGCCGTATTTGAATAAATACCTGATCGTGTTAGTCTTGTTCGGTGTGCTGATTGTGTTTATTGATGAACACAACCTGATCAGGCGCATGCAATACGACCGAAAAATACGTGCTTTGCGCAAAGAAATACGACAATACGAAAAAGAAAGGGATCATGCCCTGGAACAGCTCGAGGATTTGAGAACGGGAAGCGAAGAACTGGAAAAAATTGCCCGGGAGCGCTACCTGATGAAAAAAGAAAACGAAGAAATTTTTTTACTGGAATAAAATGCCTAAAAACCTGCTTAAAGACGGATTATTTATCCTGGCCGCTGTGCTTATTCTGATTTCATCTGTTTTGGTAATGGAACATTATACCTGGGCCAGATTTAGTTTTGCGGTCGGAGTAGTCCTGTACATTGCCCATCGTGCCATCACGGCCTACAGAGGAGATGATTTCAGGCTCAAGCGACTCAACAGAATGTTTGCATTCAATGCCATCGTTTTTATACTCGCTGTATATCTGATGTTTAAAGATAGTAAATCCTGGGTGGTAGCCTTGTTGATAGTAGCTGTGGTTGAATTGTACGTGGCTTTACGTTCAGCCTCCTATCAGAAAGAAAACGATAAGCTATAATATGTCTTCAGACTCATTCCGTTTTAAGCAATTTGAAGTTTTTCACGACCGTTGTGCTATGAAGGTGGGTATGGACGGAGTGCTACTTGGTGCCTGGGCAAAATGCTCCGCTGAGCTGCCGGAAATTGCCGGCTTAAGAATGCTGGATGTTGGCAGCGGTTCCGGATTGATTGCTCTGATGCTGGCCCAGCGCTATCCTTCAGCCTTGATTTTTGGTATAGAAAAAGACATACAGGCGGCCTTGCAGGCTCAGGAAAACGTGGCAAGCAGCCCCTGGTCAGAGAGAATTCAAATTATTCAGGGCTCTTTTCCCGAAAGTATAAACTACAATTTTATTTCCGAAGAGCAACATTTTGACCTGATAGTCTCCAATCCTCCATATTACAGAAATGCCCTCAAAGCCGGCAATTTTACCCGCAATCTGGCCCGGCACGGTGATAAGTTGAGTTTTGAGCAATTGACCATGAGTGCTGCAGGTTTGTTAAGCGAGAAAGGTGTATTTGCAGTCATTGTGCCTGCAGAAGCCGCAGAATTAATGGAAGAACTTTGTTGGGGACATCGGCTTTATCTTACAGAAATCTGTCAGGTGGCTCACCGTAAAGGCAAAAACACAAAACGTACAATGATGGCTTTTACTAAAAACAGACTTGATATTTCTCGTCAGGAATTGCAAATAGAAACCAGCAAAGGGGAATATACTCCTGAGTTCAAGGCTTTAACAACAGAATTTTATCTTTAAATCTCTTTTTATACTACATTTTTTTGATGTACCTTTGCGCCCTTAATTAGGATAACGATCGCGAAGATGTCAAAAAAATTTGCTGAGTATACTGAATTCGATTTGCCCGCAATCAACAAATCGGTGCTGGAAAAATGGGAATCCAATAATCTTTTTCAAAAAAGTACAAGCCTAAGGGAAGGTGGGCCCTCTTTTGTTTTTTACGAAGGTCCCCCCTCAGCCAACGGCATGCCCGGAATTCATCATGTAATGGCCAGAACCATCAAGGATATTTTTTGCCGTTACAAAACCATGAAAGGCTTTGAAGTTAAGCGCAAAGCCGGTTGGGATACGCACGGACTTCCCGTGGAACTGGGAGTGGAAAAAGCCTTGGGAATCACCAAAGACGATATCGGCAAAAAAGTTTCCGTCATCGATTACAACGCGGCTTGCCGTAAAGACGTGATGAAATACACCCGCGAGTGGGAAGAGCTTACACGCAAAATGGGCTATTGGGTAGATATGTCCGATCCTTACATCACCTACGACAATCGTTACATAGAAACACTGTGGTACCTGCTTAAAGAGTTGTATAAAAAAGGCTTACTCTACAAGGGTTATACCATTCAGCCCTATTCCCCTGCCGCCGGTTCCGGACTGAGTACTCACGAACTGAATCAGCCGGGCTGCTACAGGGACGTTAAAGACACTACCTGTGTTGCTCAATTCAGGATAAAAAATCCCCGTTCCGAATGGAGCCAACACGGAGAGGCTTTTTTTCTGGCCTGGACCACCACGCCCTGGACTTTGCCCTCCAATACGGCACTTTGTGTAGGTCCGGCTATCAGCTATGTGGCTGTACAAAGTTTTAATTTTTATACCGGACAGCCGGCCACTTATATCTTGGCCAAAGAATTACTGAATGCTCACTTCAATCCCAAAGCAGCAGGATTGTCTATGGAGAATTACCAGGCCGGAGAAAAGAGTATCCCTCACAAAGTGCTGGATCAGGAATACAAAGGAGAGGAATTGCTGGGCTTGCAATACGAGCAATTAATCCCCTGGGTCAATCCCGAAGGAAAGGCTTTTCAGGTCATCAGCGGTGACTTTGTCTCCACCGAAGACGGTACAGGAATTGTACATATTGCTCCTACTTTTGGAGCTGACGACCAGTTTGTTGCCAGAAAATTTGATATCAGTCCTCTTTTATTAATTGATAAAGAAGGCAATACACGTCCCATGGTGGACACCAGCGGCAGATTTTTCAGCCTGGAAGATCTGGATCCTGCCTTTGTCAACAGCAGAGTCAATATAGAAAAATATGCGCCTTATGCAGGCCGTTACGTTAAGAATGAATACATTCCCGAAGGTTCCGGTAAGGAGGAGAACTTGGATGTGGACCTTTGCGTGATGCTAAAACAGCAGAACCGTGCTTTCAAAATTGAAAAGCATGTACACAATTACCCACATTGCTGGCGTACCGATAAACCTATCCTGTATTATCCTATGGACAGCTGGTTTATAAAAACAACAGCCTGTCGCGACCAAATGATAGCCTTAAACCAAACCATCTTGTGGAAGCCGGGTTCTACCGGTACAGGCCGTTTTGGTAAATGGCTCGAAAACCTTCAGGATTGGAATCTTTCCCGCAGCCGCTTCTGGGGCACACCTCTACCCATTTGGCGTACCGATGATGGTAGCGAAGAGCTGTGCATAGGATCGGTAGCCGAGTTGTACGAAGAAATCGAGAAAGCTGTCAGCCTGGGATTTATGAAAGAAAATCCATTTAAGGATTTTGTTCCGGGTCTGTACACGGCCGAGAATTATTCTGTAGAAAAAATAGACTTACATCGTCCTTTTGTGGACGACATAGTGTTGGTTTCTCCTTCGGGTAAATCCATGAAACGCGAATCTGACCTGATTGACGTTTGGTTCGATTCCGGAGCCATGCCTTACGCCCAGATTCATTACCCTTTCGAAAACAAAGAGGCTTTTGATTCCCATCAATGTTATCCAGCCGATTTTATTGCCGAGGGGGTAGATCAGACACGTGGCTGGTTTTTTACTCTGCATGCACTGGCGGCTATGCTCTTCGATTCGGTTGCTTTTAAAAATGTGGTTTCCAATGGTTTGGTTCTGGACAAGAATGGCAATAAGATGTCAAAACGTTTGGGCAACGCCGTCGATCCTTTCAGCACTATCGAGAAATATGGTTCTGATCCCTTGCGTTGGTATATGATAACCAACGCATCCCCCTGGGACAACTTAAAATTTGACGAAGAAGGCATAGAAGAGGTTAGGCGGAAATTTTTCGGCACTCTCTACAATACCTATTCTTTCTTTGTTTTGTATGCCAACGTGGATGGCTTCGACAATAAAGCAGCACAAATTCCGCTACAGGAAAGGCCGGAAATTGATCGCTGGATACTTTCACAGCTGAATAGCCTGATTCGAGACACAGATCAGTATTACAAAGATTACGAAGCCACCAAATCAGGACGCGCAATAGCCGACTTCGTAGGTGAAAATTTAAGCAACTGGTATGTCCGGCTCAACCGTAAACGTTTCTGGGGCGGTGGTTATTCCAAAGACAAGCTTTCTGCTTACCAAACCTTATACACTTGCCTGGAAACCGTATCCCGGCTGATGGCTCCTATCGCACCTTTTTATGCGGACCGACTGTTTTTGGATCTTAACGCCATCAACAAGGGAGAGCAAATCGAATCTGTTCACCTGTCCGATTATCCCCAATGCAATTATGAGGCTATAGATACTGAGCTGGAAAACCGTATGCAGATGGCTCAGCAAATATCTTCTATGGTCTTGGCCTTGAGGCGCAAAGTAAACATCAGGGTAAGACAACCTTTGCAGACCTTAATGATTCCAGCAATGGATGCTGCACAAAAAGCAGCCATCGAAGCTGTACGGGAACTCATTTTAAACGAAGTAAATGTTAAGGAACTCAAGTTTATTGATACTGCCGGCGGCTTGCTGATTAAGCGCATCAAGCCCGATTTTAAAAAACTTGGTCCAAAATGCGGAAAAAACATGAAGCTGGTTGCAAAGATGTTGAGCGAAATGCAACAAGATACCATTGCCGTATTTGAAAAGGATGCTTATTGGGAACTTGAGCTTGACGGACAGACTCTACGGATAGATATTTCCGATGTCGAAATTCTTTCTGAGGACATTCCCGGCTGGCTGGTTGCCAACGAAGGTCGGCTTAGCGTTGCCCTTGATGTAAATATAACGGAAGAGCTGAAGAGAGAAGGCCTGGCCCGCGAACTGGTGAATCGTATTCAGAACCTTCGTAAGGCTCAGAATTTTGAAATAACCGACCGCATTCATATACTTATAGAAAAGAACCCGGCTTTTGCAGGAACAATGGAAGATTGGGAAGAATATATCTCTACTCAGACTTTAGGTCTAAGCCTGAAGCAAGTCGATTCACTTGAGGATGCAACAGAATTGGATATGGATGATATATCATTGAAAATCAAAGTTGTAAAGGCATGATATTTTTTTAGTCATCATAGGATCGATTTCTATTGTTGACGATGTTTATTTTTGCTATATTCGCAGATTAAAATTCAAACCAAAGATTAATCATAAAATACAAGATACCATGTCAGAAATTATTCGTTATTCAGATGCTGAACTGGAGGAGTTTCGTCAGCTAATTCAGAAAAAACTGGACAAGGCCAGGGATGAGTATGAGCAATTAAAAGCAAGCATCAACAACATGGATGGCAATGATGTAATGGATACTTCTCCCATCTTCAAAGTTTTTGAAGAAGGGGCTAACACCTTGTTGAAAGAAGAAACCGGACGTCTGGCCCAGCGTCAGATGAAATTCATCGAAAATCTTGAGGCAGCCCTGGTGCGTATAGAAAACAAAACCTACGGCATATGCAGAGAAACCGGGAAGCTCATTCCCAAAGAGCGTTTACGTGCGGTTCCACACGCAACGCTGAGTATTGAAGCCAAAAACATTAAGTCTTAAGGGATGGCAAAACTTTCCAAAGTATGGAAAGCGTTTGTTCTAATTGCGATCATCCTGATCGTCGATCAAGCGGTTAAGATATATATAAAAACGCATTTCCAGTTGCACGAAAGCATTCGGGTAGCCGATTGGTTTTATATATACTTTACCGAAAACAATGGTATGGCCTTTGGCTGGGAATTTTTTGACAAAATCTTTTTGACCTTGTTCAGGATGATTGCTGCCGGCTTGCTGATATGGTATATGGTTCATATAAGCCGAACAAAACAATTCCCTACAGGTTACATATTGAGTATTGCGCTCATTATTGCAGGTGCCCTTGGCAATGTAATCGATTGCGTATTTTATGGTTTGATTTTTGATCACAGTTTTGGCCAGGTAGCCGGATTTTTGCCTGAAGGCGGTGGCTATGCCCCTGTCTTTTACGGTAAAGTGGTCGATATGCTCTTTTTCCCATTGATAAACACTACTTTACCTGATTGGCTGCCCATTTGGGGAGGTCGTGATTTTTTGTTTTTCAGGCCTGTTTTTAATATTGCCGACACTTCAATCACTACAGGTATCCTGATACTGTTGATCTTTTATCGCTCACATCTCGCCGAGGATACAGGAAAGAAAAGCAAAAAAAATCAGGCAGGTTCTTCTCTCCCAAGCTGAAAACCCTGCTTATGAAAAGCTTTAAAATCATATTGATCAAGGTTCTGCTTTTTGCTTTGTTGCCTCTGATGCTGGGCGCCTGCGAACAAAAAGAAGGCAAAGTTTTATCACAAAAAAAAATGGCTGCCGTGCTGACGGATGTTTATCTTACGGAAGCCATATTGCAGAATGTAGATAAAAAGAAAAAAACAGACTGGTCTCAGGAGCTCAGGGATGATTTTTTTCAGGATCTGGCCTATAGAAGGATATTAGAGAAACATCGTATTTCCGAAAAGGATTTTTATACTTCGGTAGCTCATTATAGCCAGCAATACAAAGTTTACGCCAAAATTTACCAGCTGGTGGAGCTTAATTTGAAAGCTTTACAGGACGAAGTAAGCGAGCGGGAAAAATTACAGACACAGTTACGTGAATTAGCCCGGGAACAGGCCCGTTTGATTGCGGCACTCGATACTTCTTCTTATATTAAATGGTTTGAAATTTGGGTGATCGATTCTGTCTCAATGACCGATTCCCGGGCTATTGGAGCAGAGTCCGATTCCCGGGCTATTGAATCAGAGTCCGGTTCTCTGGCTATTGAATCAGAGTCCGAATCTCTGGCTATTGGAGCAGAGTCCGACTCTCTGGTTTTGAAGGCAGACAGCCTGCAGACATTGCCGTTTATGGATTTTAAGAAATATGAAACTTCGTTTTGGCCAAAATCTCTTGTTCAGGATACCTGTAATTGGACTGTTGTAGAGTTTAAACCAATCATTAAAAATGAACAGCCGGAACTACCGGGAACCAAAGCTGTTTTTAGAGAGGGTTTAAAAAAAGAGTTTATAACAGGCGAGGATTAATGTGATTTTATTTTCTGAAAGCAGCACAGACAATAGCCGTGGCTATAGAAACATTGAGCGATTCTGCTCTTTTGCTGCCGGCCGGGTATTTCGGAATATATATCTTCTCATTGACAATCTGTTCAAGTTTCTCCGAGATCCCATTGCCTTCGTTTCCCATTAGTATTACGGCTGCCTCAGGCAGATTGTTGAACTCATTAAGATTCTTTCCCTCAAGAAAAGTGCCGAATATAGGAATGCTCAAGGCAGGAAGAAATTCTTCAAGTTTAAGATAATGAACGGAAACCCTGGCAATTGAACCCATGCTGGCCTGCACGGTTTTAGGGTTGAAGGCATCAACACATCCAATGGAACAAAACAGGGTATTTATCCCAAACCAATCAGCTGTACGAATGATGGTGCCAAGATTACCGGGATCCTGAATATTGTCAAGGGCCAGAGACAGCTCGTTTTTTATTTTGTTCAAA
>Ga0172382_10014161_pt1 | contig 10187 bp, 16 predicted proteins | sample Leawel138RmetaG_FD_122245 | JGI IMG/M metagenome (GOLD analysis project Ga0172382, IMG submission 122245) | Leachate microbial communities from a municipal landfill in Southern Ontario, Canada - Leachate well 138R metaG | ecosystem: Engineered > Solid waste > Landfill > Unclassified | place...
TGGTACCTCCTGGTATTGAAATAAAGTGTCTTTTTCCGCTGACTTGATTAAAGCCGTTAAGCCTTTTTCCAGGGCAGCCAGCTCCTCTATGTCCAAGGTGGTTAAAAGCCTAGTTGCCTGGCTGTGCATTTCTTGCCGGATATTAGCTATGATTTCCCGGCCTTTATCTGTTAGCGTCAGGTATTGAATGCGCCGGTCTGCGGAGTCTTGATTGCGGGTTAGCAAGCCATTTTGAATAAGCCGGTCAGCCAAGCCAGTGATATTCGAACGAGAAATGTCTAAGGCCTTGGCCAGGTCCTTGAAACTAATTTTCCCTCGACTATGAATGAGTATTAAGCTCTTAAGTTGGTCAATGGTCAGATCCAGCTTCATCCAGTTCTCTATCCTATAAGCCAAGATCAGGCGATTCGTTTTTTCCTGGAGACCAATAATATCTTGTATAAACTGATCCTTACCTTTATCTTTCATCTGTACCTCCTGACTCTGCTTTAGGTATCCAGCCTTTTTCTTCTTCGGAAACCGGCGGTCCCATGCTAGTAAAATCAGGGCACCTCTGGCAATAAGCCATGGCCAGACGCCTTCCGTTGGCTAATAAGTGTAATTTCAGGAATCTCTTGCCGGTTTGGGTAGCAATAGGATGCCCTTTATAACAATAAATAAAAGACCCATGTACCCGGGCATACCAGCACTCGTATAATGTCCGAGCGTCCCTATTCTTATCCGTGGCTGGTTTTCTTTTAAGCGTTGTCATGACGAAGCTCCACAGATTTGAATACTAATGCGGGATTCAACGAAAATGAATATCCTTTTTCTTTTTCTTCCATATCTGAGGCTTTAACCGGGGTCATGTAGCCACACAGCAAGCAATGTCGATACCAATCATTCTCATCGCAATCGAGGTACACGCTGCAGCTACCACACTTGGGGCAATATTTGGATTTATTCTTATTTGAACTCACGATTTCCTCCGAACAAGTTGAATTCTCATTTACCGGTAAATGTAATATGCAACTTGGAATATAGTAACATTTACAGTTATAGTATATGTCACCGTTACTATATTAGTCAATAGTACAAAAGGTGCTTCAATTAACAATGTGGATAACGGTGCGCCGGGTAAGAAAATCAATTTATTAGCTGGCAGTATGTTTTTTAGAAGTATCGAGCCATCCCCGATAAAAGATCACCATACCAACAGCAGCGATCAAAGCCATAACCGCGCCAAAGTAAAACGGAGCGCTATTATTTATATTATCGTACAGCAAACCGCCGATTATGCTGGCGGGTAGTAGTGTGATGCCGACTACACAGTTGTAAAAACCCAGTCCGGTGCCTCTTTTATTTTTATCGATCAAGTCTGATACAAGCGCCTTCTGAACTCCATCGGTGGCTGCACCATAAAGCCCGTACAATGCAAAAAGCATGATAATCACGGCTATATTGCTGGTTCTGCCGAATCCAAAATATAGCGCTGAATATAAAAGATACCCGAAAATAATCAACCTTTCCCTGCCAATTTTATCGGATAACATTCCTGCTGGCATCGAAAATAATACCGATATCGAGTTGAAAATAAGGTACAGTAGGGGAACGAAAGCAGACTGAATACCTATATCGGTGGCTTTTACCAGTAGGAGTGCGTCAGTCGAGTTTCCCAAGGTAAAAATAAACACGATCGCCAGAAAAACATAATATTTTTTCGGAAAGTCTTTTATTGATACCTTTCCCGATAGTTCTTTTTTGTCTTTTTTGGCTTCTTTGACAAAGCAAATCAGGGAAATTAGGCCCAGTATACCGGGTATAGCGGCGATCACAAATATCCTGCGGTAATCACCCGGAAACATTGCCAACATGCCAAATGCCAGCAGAGGTCCCAGAATAGCTCCGCTGTTATCCATCGCTTTATGAAAGCCGAATCCTCTCCCCCGGTTATTTTCACCCGAAGAGCAGGCAATCAAGCTATCTCTGGGAGCAGTTCTGATGCCCTTTCCCAGCCTTTCGGTAAATCGAATGAAAAGGACCTGGAGCGGTGTGGCGGCTAATGCAAATAATGGGGATAGAAGGGTTGTAAAGGCATACCCAATAATCATGAAGGGTTTATTCTTGCCGATTTTGTCACTTCACCAACCCGATAAAGCTTTGATAACCGAGGCGGTACTTTCCGCAATTCCTTCAATTAAGGAAAGTTCGGTTTTAGAGGCCCCCAGAGACAATAAGAACATGGGCATGACCGCGTATATCATTTTGGTAGTGGTATCGGTTAGAAAGCTGGTAATACCGATGAAGAAAACATTTTTATGTATTCCCAGTATTTTGTTGCTGCCGCTGGAACCTTGACTGTCGATTAATTCGCTATTACTCATTATGTTTATATACCGCCTCACTGTAATCTTCAAAGGCCTTTTTTATCTGCTCCGTTCTTTCTTTGGCGGTATTGCCTTCTGAAGCATTAAACACATCCCTGGCTTTGATCTTTTGATACCATGAAATCAGTTTCTGAAGCTCTTCCTCTTCTTCTTCGAGTTCGGCAAAAGTATACTTTTCGATAGATATTTCCTTTTCCAGTTCTTTAAAATACTTATCACATTCATGTATGTATTCCGTGTACTCTTCATTCCTCATAGAAGTAAAAAGGGATATGACTTTTTCTTCATGCTTTGCCGCAAAAAAGACGCTTTCCATCAATAAAACCTCACCCTGGTTGGATTCAATATATTGCGAAAGATCCTGCAAGGCAGAGTGATTTTCCTCGTTATCCACCAGCACCCACATAGACTGCTGTATATTTAGAGCACCCAGCTTTCTGAGATTCCTCCAGGTTGATACTCGGTGCCTAGATGGCTCAGTTGGCAGGTTATAATTGATGACAAGCCATTTTCTTTTTTCCATGACACAACCCCATTTGTAATATCTGTTACATTGATTATAAATTGTAACATCCGTTACAATAAATGTTCAAGAGGGCTAAATCATCTAAATTGACAATGAACTAAAGCCATGTTAGTATATATTTTGGTTTCTTTGGAATATTTATGCTACAATATTATCAGAATTACTCAAGCTCTGGAGTTATAAATGGGGAATATCATATTTAGCTTTGGTTGCGATTTGACCTATGATCCCAAGCAAGGGATTGAGGTTCATATCAAACAGTGTGATAATTATTCTCATGAGACGATAAGACATCTCATCCGGGCGGGGGAGGAAATAATCCTTGGATTTCAGAATTTAGCTAATCCCGCGCCTGAAGCATCTGGTAAAACTAGAGAAATAATAGAAATTGAGGAGGGGTGAGGTGGAGAAAATCAAGTTCGGATCCAGCTTTGAGCTTGAACATGGGGAAGGCGGTGAATATACTCTGAAGTTCAAATTACCTCAAATTAGGAGTAAAATTGATGACTTGGCCGGCGGTCATTTTAAACAAGCCCAAAAGGAGATCTTGCTGGCTGCGCGGAGCGTAATTGATAAAACTTTGAAAACTGAAGAATAATGGGATGAATTGATATGACCTATCAGCAGAATGATAAAGTTATAAAACTAACTTTCAGGCAGAAAGCGTTTCTAAGCAAGCTTCTGGATGTCTACAGGGAGATGAAAGAACCTTTGCATTATAGTGTCATCGCAGAGCGTTTAGGTGTGAGTAATTCTACCGCATATGACATGTTTAAACTATTGGAACAGAAAGGCATGATTACTTCTCATTATGCCACTCCCAAGGTTTCTGCTGGACCAGGTCGGTCCAATGTCCTTTTTTCTCCCACCAATAAAACGGAAGAGTTGTTTTCAAATCTAGCCGGCAATAGCCAGCAGAGGGGTGAATGGGAAGATGTTAAAGTTCGCATTCTGGCAGGACTGGAAAAGGGGCAAGCCTCCGGTTATCAAGATGTAATTCAGGAATTACTCACCATGATACCTGAAGCGAAATCTTCTTTAGTACAATGCGCTGAGGTGATTACTGCATTGCTGTTAAGCTTGAAGGAATCCAGGCAGGAATTGGAGACGCAAGGACCCATTAATAATCTTTTAGCGGCCCCGGCCAGTAAGCTTCGCATGAGTATACTAGGTGGTCTTATACTCGGTCTTTCGATGGCTAATAACCAGGCACGGAGGGCCTTGGATCTCTCTAAGTATACTGAGAAGTATGAGGCTTCACTTCAAGAATTGAGCAAAGAAAACCTCTTAATGCTGCATCAGTTTACTTCAAGCGTACTTGCTCGTTTGAAAAAAGCACCTTCGGAATAAATTTTTTTAACTATTATTTTGGTTATTTTGGTTTAATAGTAGATTACAAATTAACCAATATTTATAATAAACAAACGATAGAGGCTATTTAATAGCAGCAGGCTGATGAATGTGGAATTAGTCGCGGTAAAGCAAGAATTAAACAGGTTAAGAAGACGGAATAGAGAAATCGATGCAGTTCAGAGACAAAAGCGGTTTCGAGTAATTTTACCTGAACTAATAAAAGAGTATGTCCAGCTTGAAGAGGAAAAGGAAGCTAATTTAGCCAGAATTAATGAATTAAACAAATTGATGGGCTTGCACACTATCAATCACGCTTGAACTGAAAAGTTTGGTATATAGGAGTCAAATTTGAGCAGGATCATTCTTTTTACTGGAAAGGGAGGAGTAGGTAAAACTACTTCCGCAGCAGCAACGGCCTTATGTGCCGCTAAACATGGTCATAAAACTGTGGTTATGAGCACCGATGCGGCTCATGGCCTGGGAGATAGTTTAGATTGCAGTTTGGGACCGGAACCAATCAAGGTTAAGGATAATCTTTGGGCCCAGGAATCAAATATCCTGTACAACCTGGAAAAACATTGGGGCACCGTGAAGAAGTGGCTTTCTGAGTTGATGGTTTGGAGGGGTGTCGATGAGATTGTAGCGGAAGAGATCGCGGTTCTTCCGGGAATGGAGGACCTGGCTAATCTCCTATGGGTCTATTACTATGATCTGCAGAAAGACTTTGATGTTATCATTGTTGATTGCGCACCTACAGGAGAGTCTTTGCGTCTGCTCACATTCCCCGATATTTTCCAATGGTGGGTGAATAAGTTAATGCCCGTAGGACGTAAATTATTACCCGTCGCAAGTCCCATAGTTCACCGCCTCACAAACATACCGTTGCCAGACTCGCAAATACTATCCTCAGTGGATGAACTATTTCAGCAACTTAAAGCGTTGAGGGCGCTCTTGACTGATCCCAAAATAACCACTATCCGCCTGGTTTTAAACCCGGAAAAGATGGTGATCAAGGAAGCTCAGCGCACTTATACTTATCTCAATCTTTATAACTATCCTACCGACGTTGTTATCTGCAACCGGATTTTCCCGGAGGACGCCGCTGGAGATTACTGGAAAAAGTGGAAAGAAGACCAGGCAAACTACCTGCAAATGATATCAGAACGCTTCTTGCCCTTGCCTATTCTCAAGGTACCCCTTTTGAAAAGTGAAGTGACAGGCATAAAAACCTTGGAAGAGATCGGTCAGCATCTATATAACGGTGATGACCCAGCCCGGATCTATTTCACCGGGAAACCCATGGACATCGAGCATGATAAAACCGGATATTCGCTGATACTTGATCTGCCTTTTGTTGCCAGTGGCGATATCTCCATGACCAGAACCGGAGATGAGCTTTATATCAGCATCGGCAACCAGAGACGCAACATCATCTTACCGCAGGCACTGCAAGGACAAAAATTGAAAGGAGCCAAAATGCATTCCGGGAAGCTTCATATCCGGTTTGAAGAAAACTAATTGTCAATGATGATTCTCATGAGTGGGAGGATCGGTTGTCAAAGCCAAATGATAAGATGGCCGATACGATTGGGAAAAGAGTGAGATCCCTAATTTTAGAAAATAGCTTGGTCGGATCAATAAGGTTCTCGAAAAACTGCAAGATGATGGGACTCGAACCTAATATCGTACTTTGTATTGTGGCATATAATCCGAGATCGCCGGTTGTAGGTTTTAAGGCCAGACTGGTCTGCCCACACTTCTATACCGAAGTCAATGGGAAGCGCTATGAAGTCTCGGATAAGCCAGACAACCCGGAATCGAGAAGACCCAAAATATTGGCTATATTGGCGAGATTCTAGAATATAGCCGGGAAAGGCACTCTATCGACAATAGATACGACTAGAAAAGATGAGACTAATATTAACAAGTCAATTTAAAAGCCTGAATATCGCGAAGTTGCTCTCCACTATTTTCCATCCCTGGATAGTGCTGGCTCCGGTACTGGCTTTAGCTGCTTACCGGGACTTAAATCATCCCTTGGATGCATTCAAATGGACATTAATAGCCTATGTACCTACCATAATTTTTCCCCTGGTCTATGGTAAGTTAATAGCTTTGAAGTCATCTAAGAAGGGAACCCGGAAAAAAATATCTCGTTCCCTATTTCGAGGTAGTCCCCGAAGCCTCTTAGTGCTCGCCGCTTTATTTGGAATTCCCTCCATTTTGGTTCTCCAATTCCTTCATGGTCCGGCTTGCCTTCTAACAATTATCCTGGCGGTGATGATAACCATGCTGGCAATTACAATCGTAAATATATTCTACCGGGCCAGTTTTCATATAGGAATGGCAACCTGCATGCTCACATCCATGGTTTTTTTATTTGGTCCGGTAGCATTAATCAGCTTTATTTTGATACCGATCTTAAGTGTTTCACGATATCAACTGGGAGAACACACCATTAGTCAAATCATAACCGGCTTTTTAATTGGATTAATAGTCAGTGGAGCTACTTTTTACAGCCTAGGACTCGCTGCCTATTAAGGCAAGGTGGAAAAAACCTTGAAAGGTTCTGGTTAATTTCTTTAGTTCGGCAATTAACAAAATATTTTCTAAGAACCAATTAATTATTAAGGAGAGTTCATTTGTGTTAAAAGAATTCGCAGTAAAACAGGTATCGAAACAGATTCTACCGCTGGTAGATAATTTATCCGATGAAAATTTGGAACGGTTACTCCGGTTATCCGGGAAACTGGCCCCGACAGAGGAAACCAGGAATTTCTCGAGCTTGATGGTACGACTGCTTCACGAAGGACATCCCTCGATAACCCTGGTAAAAAGAATGATTAAACAAACTAAACCGCAGGTCCGGAAAAAAATCATCAATAACTTGCTGATTAATGAATACATGGTTGGCAGCCAGAAACGCGAGCAACGCCGAAAACAGGGTCTGGCAGGTCCGGAGGCTTTCCTGATTAGTCCCACTATGCGCTGTAATTTAGCTTGCCCCGGCTGTTATGCCGCTAAATATAGTCGCAAGGATGACCTGGAGTTCGAGGTTATCGACCGGGTAATATCGGAGGGCAAAGAATTAGGGATATATTGGATCACTATCCTGGGTGGCGAACCCTTTGTTCACCGGGATATGTGGAAGATTTATCAAAAGCATTCGGATATCTTTTTTCAAGTCTTCACCAACGGCACCCTGATCGATAAAGAGGTCGCCAAAAAACTGGCCAAGCTTGGTAATGTGCTGGTCAATATTAGCCTGGAGGGCTTTCAACCAGAAACTGACGCCCGCAGGGGCAAAGGCATTTTCCTGAAGATTATGTATAGTATGGATAACCTGCGGGAAGCAGGTGTCCCCTTTGGTTTTTCGTCTATGGTGACTCGCAATAATGTAGAAACCATTGTCAGCGATGAGTTCAATGATATGCTGATCAGCAAAGGTTGCCTGGTAGGCTGGCATTTCCTTTATATCCCGGAAGGACGGGATGCGGGCGTCAACCTGATGCCGACTGCCGAGCAGCGGGAGATGTTAAGACTCCGGGGAGCCCAGCGTATTCGTAATGAAAAGCCCCTGTTTGTGGTTGATTTCTGGAATGATGCTCCATATGTTGGAGGTTGTATTGCGGGCGGATTTCGTTATTTTCATATCAATGCCCAGGGAGATGTCGAACCCTGCATCTTTGTTCACCTGGCGACAGATAATATCAAGCAGAAAAGCCTGTCTGAAGCTATCAACTCGCCGTTCTTCAAAGGGATTCGATCTCAACAACCTTATGGTGAAAATTTGCTGCGTCCCTGCATGATTATCGACCACCCGTATGTATTGCGGAATCTATACTCCGATTTTCATCCGCATCCTACCGATGGTCCGGTCTGCGGATTTGTCGCCAATCTAAGAGATGACCTGGACCTGTATTCCCAGGAAGTGGCGGCCAAATTAGACCCGGTCTGGCAAAGTGAGTTTGCCCGTAAAACGAATCAAGAAAAAACGCCCGTAAAATAATACAATTTTTTTCACGACGCGTTTTTCAGGAAAGGATCATGGAAGTTAGAAGCGAAATACTAAATCAAAAAATCCGTTACGAACAATCGGGTATTAAGGATATTTTAGAAGAAATAAGATTTTTGACATTAAATTACCTGGTTGGCCCCTTAATGGGTTTATCGATTTGTTTATTAGAAGCCCTGGGAAGAATCAAGTTTATCCATTTTGAACGCTTCCCGATCTGGGAAGAGAAGCTGATTATTGTTTCTAACCATCCTTCTCTACTGGACCCTTTTATCCTCACTTTGATGGGTTTTCCCTGGATGAATTTCCCCTGGGTCTTTTCCGGTAAATGGAAACAGTTCCGTTTTTCTTTTCAATGGTTTAAGGAACTCCAGGATGAATTTCGTTTGCCGAAAAAGCTGATCCCGGCTAATGTGCCGGATAAAAGAAATTATTATGACCCATTTTACATGAAAATTTTTAATGGTATAAACATCCCCGTGGAAAGAAACGGTAATGCTCAAAATAATCTTAATACAGTCAAAGCATTGGAAAATATCCTTAACAACGGGGGTAGAGTACTGATTTTCCCGGAAGGTACCCGGACTTTCAAAGCGATTCAGAGGTGTGCACCTAAGAGTAGAGACGGGGCTGAGTTGGGGAAGCTAAAAGAGGGGGTGGCCTTATTAGCTCTGAATTCCGGAGCTAAAGTCTTGCCGATCTGGGTCGAGGGGACAGATAAGATTTATCCCAATAACCTGCGTAATTTACGGGCGTTTCCACGCTTGTGGCATAAAGTTACCATTAAAATTGGCTGTCCTTTCAAGGTTCAAAGTGATACCCGTCAGGAAGCTACATTAGAAATTACCCGGGCCCTTCTGAATTTAGAGGATGAAGAGGATTAATGAAATATATATTCCTTATATGGTTTAAGAAAGGCCTAATTGAATAAGTTTATGCAAATGGTTTTAAGTTGGTTGCGTAGAAAACTGGTAAAGCAATTTATTACCGGCATTATCGCAGTGGTGCCGATTGGCGTAACCATATGGATACTGATCTGGTTTTTCAATGTCATTGACGGCCTATTGCAGCCGATAATCAGTCTAGTGTGGGGCCATCCGGTTACAGGGGTGGGCTTCGGCGTAACCATAGCATTGATCTACTTAGCTGGAGTTATTCCTGGCGACTCAAAGCAGATAAGATTACTAGAATCTGCGGTTTGTTTTTAGATTATGATGGGACCATCAGTCCCCTAAATATAAACCGGGAAAGGTCTAGAGTGTCCATGCGGTGGATATAAACACAATTATTGGATTGGCTCCATCTTTAAAAATGCGCTTCTCTAGCTCCGCCAGCCCCTCAGGCGAAGTCCTGAAACTGAGACCATCAGAGAGCCTGGCTTCCTCATCCAGGCAGCGCATCTTGTGCTCTCCGGTCCGGCCTAAATCGATACCCACACTTTTGATCAATGTTGCTTCTCCTTAATTTAAATTCAGGCTCCGCGGTAACGAGCCGGCATGCCTCTTCCCATGCTAGTACCAGAATGCGGGGCTATTTCTGCAATACCCCAATTTCCTAAATCGGGACTCTATCGGGCCGGCAGGCAATCTAAATTCCGGGACAGCTTTCAGCTCCCCAGCTAATTCTTCACCTCTCCGGAACCTGTAAGTTTATCTTACCCAGAGGCGGTAACGGAAATCCATCGCCGGGAGCTTTGAGTTTCCCAGCGCGTTCTTCACCTCGCCGGAATCCATTAAGCCCCTGCCTTATTGTTTAAAATTTACTTTCCATAACCCCCTCCGGGATATTGTAATACTAGCTATATCTTCTAATATAACAATCTGACTTATTGTTGGACAATGATACTTGAAATACGTTTTTTTGAACGTGTTTTTAGTACCTTTATAAATTCCAGCTCAGGCAATCCGCACCTGGCGGAAAGCTGAAA
>Ga0172382_10014164_pt1 | contig 10185 bp, 6 predicted proteins | sample Leawel138RmetaG_FD_122245 | JGI IMG/M metagenome (GOLD analysis project Ga0172382, IMG submission 122245) | Leachate microbial communities from a municipal landfill in Southern Ontario, Canada - Leachate well 138R metaG | ecosystem: Engineered > Solid waste > Landfill > Unclassified | place...
ATCAACCAAGGCTGCATCAACCAAGGCTGCATCAACCAAGGCTGCATCAACCAAGGCTGCATCAACCAAGACTGCATCAACCAAGGCTGGGGCGGCCAAGAAGACCACGGCCGCCAAGGCCACGACGGCCAAAGCTACGACGGCCAAAGCTACGACGGCCAAGGCCACGACAGCGAAAGCTGCTGCCGCCAAGGCGACCAAGGCGGCGGCGGGCAAGTCGGCAGGCGCCAAGAAGCCAGCCGGCAAGAAGGCGGCGCCCAGTGGCCGCAAGCCAGGACGACCATCCAAAAGTGGCAGCGATGCCAGTGATTACGTCAACGACGATGGCGACGACGGCGAGGTGATCCCCGAGCTCAAGCCGCTGCCCAAACGGGGCAAGCGCGGCAAGGCCGAGAAGGACAGCCCTGCGCGCAGCCAACTGACCCCCGAAGAGCAGGAAGCCCGGCGCAATCGGCTGAAAATCCTGATCAAGCTGGGCAAGGACCGCGGCTATCTCACCTATGGCGAGATCAACGATCACCTGCCCGACGACCTGGTCGATGCCGAGGCCATCGACGGCATCATCAGCACGTTCAGCGACATGGGTATCTCGGTCTATGACCAGGCGCCCGATGCCGAGCAGCTGCTGATGAGCGACAACGTGGCCTCGGCCACCAGCGATGACGATGTCGAAGACGAAGCGGAAGCCGCGTTGACCACGGTGGATTCCGACTTCGGCCGCACCACCGATCCCGTGCGCATGTACATGCGCGAAATGGGTACGGTCGAACTCCTTACACGGGAAGGCGAAATCGAGATCGCCAAGCGGATCGAAGATGGCCTCAAGCACATGGTCATGGCCATTGCCGCCTGCCCCACCACCGTCAGCGAAATTCTGGCTCAGATTCAGAAGGTGCGCGAGGGCACGGCGCAGATCGACGATGTGGTCGATGGCTTGATCGACGAAGAGGGCGAAGACTACGCGGGGTCCGGGGTGACCTCGGAAGATGACGACGGCCCCGCCGGGGGCATGAGCAGCAAGCAGATCGAATACCTGCGCACCAAGTCGCTCAAGAAGTTCGAGGTGGTCGAATCCTGGTATGGCAAGATGCGCGCGGCGTTCGAAAACGAAGGCTATCGTTCCGAAGCCTATGCGCAGGCGCGCGAGGCCATTCATGCTGAGCTCCAGGGGGTGCGCTTCACTGCAAAGATGGTCGAGCGCCTGGCCGATGCCCTGCGCACCCAGGTCGCCGAGGTCCGGGCCCACGAGCGCGCTGCGATGGCCATTTGCGTGACCCGGGCCGGCATGCCCCGTACCCATTTCATCAAGGTGTTCCCCGGCAACGAGGTCAACCTCGATTGGGTCGAGCAGGAAATCGCGGCCGGGCATCCGTATTCCGAAACGCTGGCGCGTCATGCGCCGGCGGTGCAGGAGATTCAGCAGAAGCTGATCGAACTGCAGAAGGCCGTGGTGCTGCCGCTGAAAGATCTGAAAGACGTCAACAAACGCATGGCCACGGGCGAGGCCAAGGCGCGCAAGGCCAAGCGTGAAATGACCGAGGCCAACCTGCGCCTGGTGATTTCCATCGCCAAGAAATACACCAACCGCGGCCTGCAGTTCCTGGATCTCATCCAAGAGGGCAACATCGGTCTCATGAAGGCGGTCGACAAGTTCGAATACCGGCGTGGCTACAAATTCTCCACCTACGCCACCTGGTGGATCCGGCAGGCCATTACGCGGTCGATCGCCGATCAGGCGCGCACGATCCGCATCCCGGTGCACATGATCGAAACCATCAACAAAATGAACCGCATCAACCGGCAGATCCTCCAGGAAACCGGTTCAGAGCCGGATCCCGCGACCCTGGCGCAGAAGATGGACATGCCCGAGGACAAGGTGCGCAAGATTCTCAAGATCGCCAAGGAGCCCATCTCCATGGAAACCCCTATTGGCGACGATGATGATTCCCATCTGGGTGACTTCATCGAGGATACTGGCACGGTATCCCCCTCGGATTCGGCCCTGCATGGCTCGATGCGCGATGTGGTCAAGGAAGTCCTCGATTCGCTCACGCCGCGCGAGGCCAAGGTGCTGCGCATGCGCTTTGGCATCGAAATGAGCACCGATCAGACCCTGGAAGAGGTCGGCAAGCAGTTCGACGTCACGCGCGAGCGTATTCGCCAGATCGAAGCCAAGGCGTTGCGCAAGCTGCGTCACCCCAGTCGCGCCGACAAGCTCAAGAGCTTCCTCGAGGGGCAGTAGGTCCAGGGTGCGCGGCCGGATGGTCGGCGCCCTTCTGATGGGGTAACACAATGGAATCGGCGATGCTTTCGGTTCGTGTGGCCAGCCGCAGCGTGCTGGCTCAGGACATCATCGGCCTCGAACTGGTCGATCTGGCCGGCGGGCTCCTGCCGGCTTACGAACCGGGTGCGCACATCGACGTTCATTTGCCGGGCGGATGCATCCGCCAATATTCGCTGGCCGGCGATGCCCGCCAGACGCGGCACTACGAGATCGCAGTGCTGCGCGAGGTCGAATCGCGCGGAGGTTCGGTGGCCGCGCACGAGCGGGTCCGCGAGGGCGACATTCTGCTGATCAGCGCACCGCGCAACCGTTTTCCGCTGATGGCGGCAAGCTGCAGCCTGCTGTTTGCCGGCGGCATCGGCATCACCCCGTTGCTCAGCATGGCCCGCGCCCTGCATGCGCAGGGTGCCGCCCTGCAGCTGCATTACAGCTGCCGCGAGCCTGCGCGCATGGCGTATCGCGATGAACTCCAGGCGCTCCTGCCGCCAGAGCAGTTGTATCTGTATTTCGATCAGGCCGAGCCGCCGGATAGGGCGGGCCATCCCGATATCCCAGCCATTGTGGGTTCGGTAGACCGGGATGTGCAGGTGTATATTTGCGGGCCGGCTGGCTATATCGACTGGGTGCGTGGGCAGGTGGCCGAGGCCGGGGTGGTCGAATCGCGCGTACGCTACGAGCGTTTTGCCCTGGGTGCGGCGGATCGTCCGATGCTGACGGACGAAGACGTGGCCTTCGAGGTCGAACTCGCCAGTACTGGCGAGGTCTTCGAGATCCCGGCCGACGAAAGCATCACCTCCGCCCTCGACCGGCAGGGCGTGTATATTCCCGTCTCCTGCGAAGAAGGCATCTGCGGTACCTGCCTCACGGGGGTCTGTGCCGGCACGCCCGACCATCGCGATACGTATCTTACCGACGAGGAACACGAGGCCAACGATCAGTTCACCCCGTGTGTCTCCCGGGCCCTGACGCCCCGCCTCGTGCTCGATCTCTGAAAAGGCAGTTCGATGTCCAGATCCTTGCTCCGTCGTATGGCCGTGTGGGTGCTCAGCGGCCTGTTGTGGACCGCGGCGGCCCAGGCCGAGCCGTTGAAGATCGGGCTCATCGTGCCGCTGACCGGGCCGTTTGCGGCGTATGGGCAAAAGGTCGAACAGGGGATCCGGCTGTTTCTGGCCGAGCACGGTGACCAGGTGGCAGGCCGCGAACTGCAGATTCTGGTGAAGGATGACACCGGCATTTCGCCGGCCGTGGCCAAGCGGCTGGCCCAGGAGCTTCTCGTCAGGGACCGGGTCGACCTGCTGGCGGGCTTCATGCTGACCCCGAACGCCTTTGCCGTCGCGCCGCTGGCCACGCAGGCCGGGGTGCCCATGCTCGTGCTCAATGCGGCCACCTCGTCGATCACCGAGAAATCGCCCAACATCGTACGCGTATCCATGACGCTGCCCCAGAACACGGCGCCGTTGGCGCAATGGGCCCGGGCCCAGGGCGTGCGCACGGTCTATACGCTGGTCGCCGACTATGGCCCTGGCCACGACGCTGAAACGCAGTTTCGCCAGACTTTTACCGAGCTGGGCGGCGAGGTGCTGGGCGCCCTGCGCACGCCCGTCAGCACCCCCGATTATGGGCCGTATATCCAGCGCATCAAGGATGCCGCGCCGGATGCGGCGTTCTTTTTCGTGCCCAATGGCGAACAGGCCGTGTCGCTGGTCAAGATGGCGCGTGAGCGCGGCCTGCCCGAGGCGGGCATCCGCCTGCTGGCCACCGGCGACGTGACCGACGAAGACATGCTGGAGGCGCTGGGCGAGGCCTCGCTCGGGCTGATCACGTCGTTTCATTATTCTGCGGTGCATGATTCGCCCGAAAATCACGCGTTCGTACAGGCCTACCAGGCTGCGCATCCGGGCGAGCGCGTCAATTTCATGGTGGTGGCCGGCTACGACGGCATGCAGCTGGTGCGCGACGTGCTCGAAAAGACGGGGGGCGATGCAAGTGCGCCGGCTTTTATCGAGGCGGCCCGGGGCCTGTCGTGGCAGAGTCCGCGTGGCCCGGTGCGTATCGATTCCGAGACGCGGGACATCGTCCAGAATGTGTACATGCGCCGGGTCGAGCGGGTGGACGGCCTGCTGCAGAATGTCGAATTCGACACCATCGAGGCGGTACGCGATCCGGTGAAGGCCGCACAATGAAGCGTATCGGGCCATGAGCCTGCTGGTCGACGGCCTTGCGCTGGGGATGCTGCTGTTCCTGATCAGTGTCGGCCTGGCGATCACCCTGGGGCTGATGCAGTTCGTCAACTTGGCGCACGGCGCCTTTGCCATGCTCGGCGGCTATGTCTGCGTCATCCTGCTCAATCAACATGGCGTGCCCTTCCTGTGGACTTTGCCCTGCGCCTTTGCCGCATCGGCCGCAGCGGCGTGGCTGTTGGAGGCCCTGGTATATCGCCGTCTGCACGCGGCCGGGCCGCTGGATCAGATTCTCTGCTCGATGGGGGTGGTGTTCATGGCGGTGGCTGTGGCACATTACGCGTTCGGTGCGCGCCAGCAACCCGTCCACCTGCCTGATTTCCTGAGCGGCACCTTGTCCTTGTGGGGTGCCGAACTGGGCGTGTACCGTCTGTTCCTGATCGCGGCCGGGCTGCTGGTGGTGTTGCTGGTGCAGCTGGCTGTGATCCGCACACGCTGGGGCCGGTATGTGCGCGCCGCCGTGGACAATGCGGCCATGTTGCGCAGTCTGGGGGTGAATGTCGATCGCCTGCTGACGGTCACCTTTACCCTGGGTTGCGGCCTGGCTGGCCTGGGCGGGGCCCTGGGGGTGGAGATGCTGGGGCTGGATCCGGAATTTCCGCTGCGCTACCTGGTGTACTTCCTGATCGTGGTTGCGATGGGAGGCAGTGGCAATATCTGGGGGGCGTTTCTGTCGGCCCTTTTGCTGGGGCTGGCGGATGTGCTGGGCAAATACTGGGTGCCGCAGTTGGGCGCGTTCATCATTTACGCCGTCATGGTGGCCGCCCTGGCCTGGCGCCCGCAGGGGCTGCTGCAGCGCACCGTCGCCCGGGGCCGCGGATGACGACGTCACCTGATCCGCTCGACGTCTATCGCGCATCGGCAGGCTGGCGGCCGGCCGAGTGGCTGTTCTGGATCCTGCCGGTTTTGCTCTGGTGGTTCTGGCCGGGGCATGAACTGCTGTTGTGCCAGATCGCCATCATGGGCTTGTTTGCCCTGTCCCTGGATCTGATGTTCGGTCACGCCGGCATCCTGTCGCTGGGCCATGCCGCGTTTTTCGGCCTGGGTGCATACGTGGCGGCTTTGCTCGCCATGCACGGAACGGGCGATCCGCTGCTTGGCCTGATGCTGGCGGCGTTGTGCGCGGGCCTGGCCGGCCTGCCGGTCAGTTTCCTGCTGCTGCGCGGCGGCCCGCTCGCCCAGCTGATGATCTCGCTGGGGCTGTCGCTGATGCTCTACGAGTTGGCCAACAAATTTTCCACCGTGACCGGCGGCGTCGACGGCCTTTCGGACTTTCAGATCGATCCCCTGTTCGGGGTGTTTGAATTCGACTGGCAGGGCCAGACGGCACTGTTCTATGCCATGGGGGTACTGCTGCTGGTCTTCATCCTGTTCCGGCGCCTGGTGTACGCGCCGTATGGCCGCAGCCTGCATGGCGTACGCATGAATCCATCCCGCATGGCAGCCCTGGGATTCCCGGTGCGATCGTTGCAGGTGCAGGCCGTCACGCTGTCGGCCATGGGTGCGGGCGTGGCCGGCGCCTTATTGGCGCAGACGCACCAGTTCGTGTCGCTCGAGGTGCTCGGCCTGCAGCGCTCGGCCGATGTCCTCATCATGCTGGTGCTGGGCGGGGCGGGGCGCCTGTATGGCGGCCTGGTGGGCGCCGCCGTGCTGGTGGGCGCACAGCACGCGCTGGCGGATTTGAACCCTCAATACTGGCCCTTCTGGCTGGGTCTGGTTCTGGTGCTGGTGGTGCTGTTCGCTCGCGGTGGCCTGCTGGGCCTGTCAGACCCGATCCGTCGGTCGTACAGCACCTGGCTGCGCTACGGTGAACCGATCCGCGGCGCGGCGCCAATGGCTTCATCCGTGCCGGCCGATGCCATGCCGGCCGGTGCCATGTCGACCCGGCCGTCGGCTGGTGAGAATCCGGCCGGGGCGCATGAACAGGCGGTACCGCTGCTGCAAGCCACAGGGCTCGTGCATGACGAAGGGGGCCGGCGCATCATCGACGCACTCCACCTCAGCATCGCCCGCGGCGAGCGGCTGGCACTGATCGGGCCCAATGGGGCGGGCAAATCCACGCTGGCGCACCTGTTGACGGGCTCGTTCCGTCCCGCGGCGGGGCAGATCCACTGGCAGGGCCGCCCGATTGGCCAGCTGCCGCGGCATGCGCGCAGCCGCCTCGGGCTGGTGGGCACGTTCCAGAACAGCCCGCTGTTCGAGGCCATGAGCCCGCTGGAGTCCTTGGCGCTGGCCATCGCACAGCGCCGCGGTCAGGGCCGGCACTGTGGCCGCGCCCTGTGCCGATATGACGAGATCACGGCCGAGGCCCTCGCCGTGCTGACGATGTGGCAATTGCTGCCGCAGGCACTGGAACCCACCGCCCAGCTGGCCCTGGGCCAGCGGCGGCAGCTGGAGCTCGCCCTGGCGCTGGTGCAGCACCCTCGCCTTCTGGTGCTGGATGAGCCGGCCGCCGGCCTGTCGGGGGCGGAACGCGAGCGCCTGCTGGGCATTCTCGATCAATGGCCCGCAGATGGCGCTGTCCTGCTCATCGAACACGACATGGATCTGGTCTTCCGGTTCGCCTCGCGGGTCATCGTACTGCAAGAAGGCCGGGCGCTGCCGCCCGATGCGGCAGTACAGTGGCTGGACCAGGCCGGCGTGCGTGCGCGGCGCCCGTCCACGGCGCTGGCAGCGATCATGTGCGCCGCGCCGCAGCCTGGACCTTGAGGCAGAGCGCGCCCAGGACCAGCCCCCAGAATGCGCTGCCGATGCCCCACAGGGTCATGCCCGAGGCGGTGGCCAGAAACGTCACCATGGCGGCCTCGCGCAGGCTGGGGTCAAGCAGTGCGCCATGCAGGCTGCTGCCCAGCGTGCCCAGCAGGGCCAGCCCGGCAATGGCCGCCACCAGCTCGATCGGGAAGGCGGCGAACAGGGCCACTACTGTTGCGCCAAAGATCCCCGTGAGCACGTAAAAGACGCCAGCCCACACGGCGGCCCGGTAGCGCTGGGTCGCATCCGGATCTGCATCGGGGCTCATGCAGATCGCCGCGGTGATCGCCGCCAGATTGAAGGAAAACCCGCCCAGCGGGGCGAGGACCAGCCCCGTCGCCCCCGTCACCGTAATCAGCGGCGAGGCGGGCACCCACGCATAGCCGTTGGCGCGCAGCACGGCCAGCCCCGGCACATTCTGCGAAGTCATCGTGACGATGAACAGCGGCACGGCCACGCCGATGAGGGCCGAGAAGGAAAAATCCGGTGCCATCCAGACCGGCCGGGCGGGTGTCCAGTCCAGCGCGGCCAGCGCCAGGTCATCGTGCGCCAGGACGATCAGGATGCCGGCCAGCAGCGCCAGGGGTACTGCATAGCGGGGCAGTACGCGGCGCGCGAGCAGGAAGACGGCGAACATGACCAGCACCAGCAGGGGCCGCCCCTGCATGGAGACGAACAGGTCCATGCCAAAACGCAGCAGCACACCGGCCAGCATCGCCGATGCAAGTGGGCCGGGGACCCAATCCATGATCTTCTGAAATCCGCCCGTGATGCCGGCGAGTGTGATGAGAAGGGAGGATGCAACAAAGACGCCGACCGCCTGCGCCATACCCAGGTCGCCCAGGCTGGTGGCGAGCAGGGCGGCGCCTGGCGTGGACCACGCGGTCAGGATAGGTGCGCGCCACACCAGGGACAAAGCGATGCAGGTCAAGCCCATGCCCAGCCCCAGCGCCCACATCCAGGAGGCCAGCTGGGCGTCGGTGGCGCCCGCCGCCCAGGCGGCCTGGAACACGATGGCGACCGAACTGGTGTATCCCACCAGCACGGCGATCAGGCCGGATGACAGGTGCGACACCCGCAGCCAGCTGGAGACGAAATTGCCGGGAATGCGGGAGGCCATGGACGTGCACCGGATCGTGAAAGCCGATCATTGTAGCGTTCACCCGTTGTGCTGTCGGGCTCTGGTCTACAATCCCAGCATTGTTCCGCTGGAGAAGCCCATGTCTGGATTGTTGTCCAAGGTCGACCCTGAAGGCCTGCTCGAATATTCCGTGGTCTATACCGACCGCGCCCTGAACCACATGTCGCAGTCGTTCCAAAGCGTCATGCGCGATATCTCGCGCACGCTCAAGTCGGTCTATGGCGCGCACTCCGCGATCGTCGTGCCGGGCAGCGGCACCTTTGGCATGGAAGCCGTGGCCCGGCAGTTCGCCACGGGCAAGCGCTGCCTGGTGATCCGCAATGGCTGGTTCAGTTATCGCTGGTCGCAGATCTTCGAAGCGGGGCAGATCCCGTCCGAAGAAAGGGTGCTCAAGGCGCGCCCCATCGAACCGGGTGCGCAGGCCTACTACGCCCCGCCGCCCGTAGAAGAAGTCGTTGCAGCCATCGCCGAGTTCAAGCCAGACCTGGTCTTTGCGGCGCACGTCGAGACCGCATCCGGCCTATTGCTGCCGGACGACTACATCCGCCAGGTGGCCGATGCCGTTCATGCCCAGGGCGGTCTGTTCGTGCTCGATTGCATCGCATCCGGCACGCTGTGGGTCGACATGCGCGAGGTCGGCGTCGACATCCTGATCTCCGCGCCGCAAAAAGGCTGGACGTCCTCGGCCTGTTGCGGGCTGGTCATGCTCAACGAAGAAGCCCGCCAGCGCATCGACGGCACCCAAAGCTCCAGCTTTGCAACCGACCTGCGCAAGTGGCTGGGCATCATGGAAACCTACGAAAAAGGGACTCACGGGTACTACACGACGCTGCCGACCGATTCCCTGCGCATCCTGCGCGACGTCATGGCCGAAACCGAAGACTATGGCTACGGCAAGGTGCGCGACGAACAACTGCAGTTGGGCGCCGCAGTGCGCAAGCTGCTGGCCGAGCGCGGGTTCAAGAGTGTCGCGGCGCCGGGTTTCGAGGCGCCGGGCGTGGTGGTCAGCTACACCACAGACGACGCGATCCAGAACGCGCGCAAGTTTGCCGAGGTCGGTATCCAGGCGGCGGCCGGCGTGCCGCTGGCCTGCGACGAGCCCGAAGGCTTCAAGACGTTCCGCCTGGGTCTGTTCGGGCTCGACAAACTCCATCACGTGCAGCGCACGGTCGACACCCTGGCGGCCGCACTGGACAAAATGCGGTAGTGCCGTTCGGGCGGGCCGGCAGTGCGCTTCAGCATCACGTTCAAGCTGTTCCTGGCCCTGCTGGCCACCTGTATCGTCGTGGCTTTGGCCATGGGCCTGGCTGTCCGGCTGAGCTTCCAGAGCGGATTTGGCGATTATGTGCAAGAGCGCGAGATCCAGCGGCTGGACGACCTGGCGCAGGCGCTGGCCAGCGAATACGCCGAATCCGGCAGCTGGGCGTTCATCACCCAGGAGCGTCGGCACTGGAGCCGTGCCCTGCGGCTGACGCGGCATCAGAAAGAGACCGATCGCGAACCGGTCCTGCGCGTCACGCTGACCGATGCCGCCGGCACGTGGCTGGCCGGTCCCCGGCTGCGCACCGGTGTGGATTTCCATCGCCATCCGGTGCGCGTGGATGGCGATACGGTCGGCTGGCTGCTGAATCCCGTGCGGGTGCCGCAGGCGGTCAGCGATGCAATCGACCAGCGCTTTCAGGCGCGTCAACTGAGCGCTACCTGGATGATCGTCGGGCTGTCGGTGCTGCTCGCGGCCGCCGTCAGCCTGCTGCTGGCCCGTTTGCTGC
>Ga0172382_10014167_pt1 | contig 10183 bp, 8 predicted proteins | sample Leawel138RmetaG_FD_122245 | JGI IMG/M metagenome (GOLD analysis project Ga0172382, IMG submission 122245) | Leachate microbial communities from a municipal landfill in Southern Ontario, Canada - Leachate well 138R metaG | ecosystem: Engineered > Solid waste > Landfill > Unclassified | place...
AGAGGACTTGCACCTGGTACTGACATCGTCATCATCACCATCGATGCACAGCAGGCAGCCATCGATGCGTTGCGCGAAGGCAAGGTGAATTGTGTCATCGAGTGCAACCCGAAGACCGGTCCTGAAATCATAAAGCTGGCTGAGAGACTGGCAGCCGGTGAAAAAATTCCACGGCTGCAATATGTACATGAAGAAGTGTTCTATGAAACCGATGACCTTTCACTCATCGAGCCCCGTGGGTATTAGCATGAAGAATCAGAGATCCGTGGTCGACAAGATTTTCTCCGTGTTCAAGAGCAGAAGCATAAAAGAGAGGATCAAGATTTCCTATGTGATCATCATCCTTCTGATGATCACCCCTCCGGTCATCACGGTCGTCTCGTTTGTTGTCCAGATGACCCGCTATGATCTGATCATCACCAATGTCAGCAAGACAAACCGCCTCAACCAGACGGTAAAGATGGATGTCTCAAACGAGATATGGGATATCGTGGCGGGAAACAAGAAATTCGACGAAGGCAACCAATACGCCATCATCGACGGGATCAACGAGAGCCTGGAAGATATCATGAGAACGACCGAAGAGCGGGAGAACCGACAGATGCTTGAGGTCGTGGGTCGTGCGGTCGATACGATGAAGCGGAACGTGGACCGGTTGGGAAGTCAGATGGCGAACCAGTCCAAGGTGAGCGAAAATGAAGAAATCCTTGAAGAGATCCGTGGGGTATCCGCCCTTATCTCCGACATCCTCCAGGATTTCATCGTACGTGTGATAGAGTCGGCAACGATCACGAATGAGCATCACAAGCGCATCACGTTCGTACTTACCGCCATCCAGATCTTCACCGTATTGTTTGTCACGATCTTCGCGGTCTTCACACAGCGTTCCGTGACCGCCAGTATCAATGACCCTATCAAAAGACTCGAGAACCTGTCGAAAAAGATTGCTGAGGGAGATTTCACGGCCAGGGTAGAACTTCCTCAGGTAAGCGAGCTTGACGGCCTGACCGACAACCTGAACATCATGGCGGTCAAGATCCAAGCATTGATCGCGGAGAATATCCGGAAACAGCAAAACCTTCAGAAGTCGGAGATGAAAGCCCTCCAGGCCCAGATCACGCCACATTTTCTCTATAACACATTCGATACGATCGTCTGGCTTGCCGAAGAGAAGAAAAATGATCAGGTCATCGACATCACGCGTGCCTTCTCAAACTTTTTCAGGATATCGCTCAACAGGGGCAAAGACTATCTGACGGTCAGGGAAGAGTTCGAACATGTCCAAAGCTATCTGACCATTCAGAAGATCAGATACAGGGACATCCTGGATTATCACATCGAGTACATGCCAGAGATGGCAAACTGTCAGATCCTGAAGCTGGTACTCCAACCTCTCATCGAGAACGCATTGTACCATGGAATCAAGAACAAAAGGGGGCGTGGGTTTTTATCCGTGAAGGGCTGGCGCGAAAACGACCGCCTGTGTTTCTCCGTGGAAGACAATGGCATTGGAATGACGGAAGAGAAACTCGAGAACATCATGGAACAGATCAATGGTTCGGCCGATCCCGAGGATCTGAACAATGTCTATGGATTGTATAATGTGAACAAGAGACTTGAGTTGTATTATGATACAAGCACGAAGCTGAAAATCACCAGTCAGTATACACAGGGCACTACCGTGTATTTCAGCGTACCAGAGGTTGGTTTCCATGTATAAGGTCTTTATTGCAGAAGACGAGATAGTAGTACGTGAAGGGTTGCGAAACAGCATACAGTCGGGGACAGGCCCTTTTGTCCTCGTGGGCGAAGCTTCGGACGGCGAGATGGCCCTGTCGATCATGAAGGATGTGAAACCGGACATACTGATCACAGACATCAGAATGCCGTTTGTTGACGGGCTCAGCCTTTCCAGAATCATCAAGAAGATACTTCCCTGGATCAAGATCATCATACTCTCAGGGCATGACGAATTCCAGTATGCACAAGAGGCCATATCGATCGGTGTCGACGAATACCTTCTCAAACCCATATCCGCATCGGACATGCTGGCAACGCTCGACAAACTGGTGAAAACCATCGAAGCGGAGAAAAAACAACTTTCCAGCATGGAACATCTCAGGTTGCAGGCACAGTCCAATGCCGACCTGATCAGGGAGCGCTGGTTGTGCGACCTGGTGACCGGGATTGTCAAGACGGAAGAGGCGCTGGAGAAAGGTGGTGACATGGGCATTGACCTGATCGCTCATGGATATCTCGTAGCGATCATCAAGCTTTCCACCAATTCCGAAGACTATTCGGGATTGATCACCGCCAAACTCCACATAAACAGTCTCATAGACAATCAGGAAGAGGTGGTATGCTTTTCCCAAAGCAGGGATTCCATCATCTTGCTGTTGATGCAGCTTGTGTCCGAATCGCTCGAAGAGACTGCATATACATTGGGTCAGGCGATCAAATATGAGGTTGAACGAAACACTGACTGCATGGTGGCGATCGGGATCGGCTCTGTGGTTGAACGGATCGGTAGCCTGTCGCAATCATATGCTGATGCCGACAAAGCGGTACAATACTCTGGAAAGACCGGCCAGAAGCTGATAATCGGAGCACACGACCTGAACACCTTCTCGGAAATCGATTTCTTGAAACTGGATGGAAGCCTCATATCCGAGCGGCTGAAATATGTGAAGAAATCAGGCATCGATGAGATCATCGACCAGTATGTCGCCATGATCGGCGATCAACCGTTTCAATCCACTCTCATCGGCTATTATCTCCTATGTGATCTCATCGTGGAGATATCAAAGATCATCGATGAGCTGGGTGGAGTCGTTCAGGAGGTCATTCCGTCGCTGTCGCACAAGACGCAACTTTCAGAGATCGCTGGCTCGAAAGAAACCTTCTGTGAAGGGGTACGCTTGATCCTGGATACGTTCATAGAGTTCAGGGAATCAAGGTCGGAGGGGAAATACTATGCGATGATCCAGAAGGCAAAGCAGCATATACACCAGCACTATGCCGACCAGGACATTTCCCTGCATTCCGTGGCTTCGATCGTCCATGTTAGTCCAAACCATTTCAGCACCATCTTTTCCCAGGAAACCGGAGAGACCTTCATCGAATATCTTACGCAGGTCCGTATCAACAAATCCAAGGAGCTGCTGCTGACGACAGCGCTCAGAAGCGCGGACATCGCGTATGAGGTAGGATTCGGAGACCCCCATTATTTCAGTTTCATTTTCAAGAAACATACAGGCATTTCCCCACGGGAATTCAGAACCGGGAACAAGAGCCCGAATTGAAAAAGCAGTTCCCCGCAGCCTTCACGGCTGCCTTTGGCTCGCAACCTGACCCTTGCCTGGAAACCGCAACCAGGGCGGCAGGGCAATACTGACTCTCCTCCTGTCACGCAGCGACATGATGATGCTTTGCAGTACGATGAAGAAATAGAGCAGAAGCCCGCTTACCATCGCTTGGAAGTTCGATTGCACGCCCGCTGCACGGATCAACTCGTTGATCACCAGAAGAGTCAACGTACCTATGGGTGCCCCCAGCAGGTTTCCTACGCCGCCGTTGAGCAGTGTGCCCCCTATGATGGCCGAGGCTATGGCTTTCATTTCGGCACCTGCGGCATTGCCCACGTTGCCGGCTCCTGTGGTCATGATGTACACGAATCCTGCGATGCCGGCCGTCAGTCCACTTATCACGTAGGTGATGAATACCGTTCTCTTCACGTTGATGCCGAGCATCATGGCACTATGGCTATTTCCACCGACGGCATAGACATTGCGCCCGAAACGCGACCATTTCATCAAGGATGCAAGAATGACCAGGAGAATCACCACGATTATGGTACCAGGTTTTATTTCGCACGGGATGAACACACCCAATCTGTTTTTCGTACCAAGCCAGGAAATCACAAAATCAAAATCCCTCAGGCGCACGAACGCGCCCATGGTCACATTGATCGGATCCTTGTGGAGCGTCGTGAGCAGCCCCTGTGCCAAGAACAATCCTGAAAGCGTGATGATGAATGGTTGGATTTCCAGATAGGCGATGAGATATCCTTGCAGGATTCCGAATGCGATACCGATTCCCAGTGAAATGAGGATGGCCCCCCCGATGCTCCCCATCCTGGATTCCAAAAAGACCGCACAGGCCATGGTCACCAAGCCGCATACCGCGCCTATGGAGATGTCGATGCCGCCACCGATCATGACGATGCACAAACCCAGTGTCATGATGATCAGCGGGGCATTGAGGTTGAACAAGTCAAAGAACGTCTGGAATTGCAGGAAACTACCGGGAAAACTGATGATTGCAAACAGGTACATCAGTACGAATATGACCGCAGCTATGAGAAACAGGATATTCGAATTCGATAGTCGTGCTTTTGGTTTGATCATGCTCACAGATGCCATCCTATTCACCCTTTTCCCCAATCATGTCCGTGGTGGATACCATCGAAACCATTACGGCACTCCCCTTCGTGGGACTTTTGGTCCGTACCCTGTCCAAGGCTTTCCTGATGGAAGCCCTCACGACGGGCGATGCGATTATCATGAGCATGATGATGAAGACCGCCTTGAAGACCTTGATCATCGCCGGCTCTATCTCCAGCCTGAGCAGGGTCCTGTTCAGCACCTCTATCGTGTATGCACCGATGATGGACCCGGTAATGCTGAACTTCCCCCCGATCAGGGGATTGCCACCTATTGCCACGGCGAGGATCGCGTCCATCATGATCAGTTTGAGCAAGTTGACGCTGTCGTGGCGCCCTGCCTTGTTCACTGCGATGAAACCGGCTACTGCGGTGCAGAATCCCATGATCAAGAAGGTCAGGAATATGATCTTCTTCGGGTTGATCCCGTTCAGGCGCGCTGCATTCGGATTGATTCCCACAGTCTCGACATAGAGCCTGAGATTCGTAGTCTTGAACAGCATGGCAATGCACACTATGAAGACAACAGTGAGGATGATCGGAGTCTGTATCGGGATTCCCGGTATCACGGTGCCTATCTGGTTCGAGATGTCGTTGGCCAGGATGGGAGACAATTTGCCGTCGATCATGAAGGCTATGGATCTGCCTCCCGTAAACAGTATGAGGGAGGCAATCATCGGTTGGACCTTGAATACCGAAACCAGGATGCCGTTGAATGCGCCGAGAGCCAAGCCTACGGCGCAACTCAACAGAAAACCCACCACTATGACAAGCAGCGTGACCTCTCCTGCCTGAAGGACGAACAGGACGAATACCGCGGAAGAAATGGTGGCACTTTCCCCTATGCTGATATCCTGTCCTCGTGAGGCTGCGGTCACCAGCGTCATGCCGATGGACAGGATGACCAATTCGGATGCCCCGAACAGGATGTTCGGAATATTGCCGTAGAACGCTCCGTTCACCACCGTGATGCTGAAATAATCGGCACCCTTTATCAGGTTTATGATGATGAGAAGCAATAAGATAGAGATGGGAAGAACCAGATGGGAAAAGCTTCTTTTCATTGTGCGCATACGTTCTCTCCCCCCTGTGCGATCATGTTCATGACGTCGTTTTCCGACAAATCCGTTCCCCTGAGTTCCCCTACGATCTGGCGGTCTTTCATGACGATCAAACGGGAACAGGTGCGGAGCATCTCGTCGATTTCCGAAGAGATGAAGGTCAGGCTCATGCCACTCGCGGCAAGCTTGATCACCAGTTTCTGGATCTCGACCTTGGTTCCGACATCGATTCCACGGGTCGGTTCATCCAGGATCAAGTACTCCGGGTTGGTGAGCAACCAGCGGGCCAGGATGACTTTCTGCTGGTTACCACCGGAAAGCGATTTGATCGGGGTGTTGGAAGTAGGAGTCTTGATGTTCAACTTCTTGATATATTCTTCGGCGAATGCCTCTGCCTGTTTCCATGAGAACGGTTTGAAAAAGCCTTTCAGGACCTGCAACGTCAGGATGATATTGTCACGTACCGACAGGTCCTCGATGATGCCATCACCCTTGCGGTCCTCCGGCAAATATCCTATCCGATGTTTCATGGCATGTAGGGGTGACCTGATCTTCACCTTCTTGCCATGCATCCTGATTTCACCGCCAGTGACCTTGTCTGCAGAGAAAATGGCGCGTACACTTTCACTGCGTCCGGAGCCGAGCAACCCCGCAAACCCGTTCACCTCACCCTTGTGTATGGCAAAGTCGAATGGTCTTACCCCTGCGACACTCGAAATCCCGACAGCTTCAAGGACGGGGATGGTGGTGTCGGATACATGCGGCTCATACTTCTTGATTTTCGTAATATCCTCAAGTTCATTCCCCAGCATTTTCGAGATGAGCTCGATCTGGGAAAGCGAGGATGTTTCATATTCGCCGATCAACTTCCCATTGCGAAGCACGGTGATCATGTCACTGATCTCATATACCTGTTCGAGAAAGTGCGTGATGAAGATGATTCCCACGCCACGGGCTTTCAACTCACGCATGAGCTCAAAGAGTTTATGCACCTCATCTTCGTCGAGGGAGGACGTCGGCTCGTCCAGGATGAGAATCCTGCAGTCCATGTCGACCGCACGGGCAATCGCTATCATCTGTTGTACCGCAAGGGAACAGCTTGCAAGTTCCTGGATGGGGCTTGCCGGGATACCGAGCGATTGCAGCAATCGTGCCGCCTGTTCGTTCATCTGTTTCCAGTTGACGATCGGGCTGTGGCTGCGGCCGATATACATGTTCTCGGCCACGGTCAGGTTGGGGCACAGCATGATCTCCTGATAGACCGTACCTATCCCCTTGTTTTGCGCTTCCTGCGGCGACTTGAAGTGGATGGGCTCCCCCTGTAGGGTGATCAAGCCGGCGTCCTTTTCGTAGACTCCGGTAATGACTTTGATCAGTGTGGACTTGCCAGCTCCGTTTTCGCCCATGAGGGCATGGATCTCACCTTTTCGGAGCTTGAAATCCACGCTGTCCAAAGCTTTCACCCCGGGAAATGATTTGCTGATATCCTTCATTTCTAGTATGGTTTCTGACAACAATCAAGGATCTCCTTATACAGATACGGTGCAAGCCGATTACAGTGCGGTACGCAGAATCTTATCCACCCACCGCACTGTACACATCACATTGTCTTGATGAAGAATTCCTTACGATTGCCTACCTGGTGATCACACCCTTGCCCGGATCCGCATTGATTCCCCAGTTCTGGATGTCTTCATCGGTAATCGTGTCAGTGGTCAACAGGAGCTCATCCTGGTAGATGGTTCCGCTAGGAATGTTTCCGCTCTTGATCCATCTGGAGATCTCAGCTGCCTGGCGTGGGTTGCACTGCATATCGGCATCCCAGTAACCGGCCTGTACGTTCCGAAGTGCGAATCGGTTGAAATCGAATCCGATAACCTTGACCTTGCCGTTCTTTCCATGGCTGATTCCAGCTGCTTCGAGTGCCTGGACAGCACCTTGTGCCATGCCATCGTTCTGTGCGTAGATGACGTTGAAATCCTTGCCTGCGGCTATGGCAGCTTCCACGACTTTCCGGGCTTCCTCAAGGCTCCAGCTGTCTCCGCCTGTTCCATCTGCAACTATGTTGAGCTTGCCGGCTTTGGCGGCATCGAGCACTGCTGCGCTCCGGCCGATCTCAGCTGCAGAACCCATCTGCCCGCGAATAAGGATCAGGTTGATCTTGTCAAGGCCCAGGCTCAACACCCACTCCACTGCTTTCTTTCCCTCAAAAGCCATGTCCGAGAGCAGCGCTGCCTGATAATTGGATGGGGCCGTATCGATCGCACGGTCAAAGAGGATGACCTTTATGCCTGCATCCTTTGCAGACTTCAAGGTATCATCCCATCCGGTAGCGTTTGCTGCCGAGATCAAAAGATAGTCCACTCCGTCCCGAATGTACCCTTTCGCCGCAGCAATCTGTTCGCTGTTGTCTCCGGTGTTGGTCTGTTTAGAGTCATAGCCGTTGGCTTTTGAGAACACACTGTTCATGTCTTCAACATTAGCCTGCCGATATCCGGATTCTTCGGGTGGCAGATTCACGATACCCACCTTGGTCAGACCAGTCTCCTGCTGGCCAGCAGCGAACAGAGCACCCGTACCCAGCAGAACCAGAACCATCAAAATACATAGAGTATTTTTCATGTTCTCCTCCTTTTTTTTCGGAATCATAAGAGATTAGGATAGTAGTCCAGCGGCAACGCCGCATCGATCGATCAAATCGTAAGGCCTGCAATTTCAGAAGTACATGAAGTATTCTATGGAGTTTGGTTTGATATCTTACGCTTTCACGCCACATCTTGGGAAAGGATAAAAAAAGTTCGATATTCTATCGGGAACTTTCGTTTTCTTCCGATATGGGAGGAACTGTCTTCCGGTCTTCCCCTCCTCCGACCAAGTCCGTTGACGGTCAAAGACCACCGAGGTCCTCAGCTGTGGGCATGCCTGCTCTTGATCGTCACGATGGATAACTTATTCCACAAATCCTTGCGCCACGATACATACACCCGTAGTATGAAAAAAAAGACATGAGGGGAATTCACATGAAACACAATGGGTTAGGAAAACCGGTGTGCGCAGTGTTGCTGGGCATAAGTCTTGTCCTGATGACGGGGTGCTATTCACTGCTGGTCGAATGGGAATCACAGCTCCCCACTCCTGCTCCGGCATCGACCGGTGTTCCCGATGCTCCTGAAGTGCTCGAGGAACCGGAAGTCGATGTGCCGGTACCGCACGTATACAAGATCGGTGAAAAGGGTCCGGCAAGCGGGCTGGTATTCCATGACAAAGGTGAATACAGCGACGGGTGGAGATATCTGGAAGCAGCACCGGAGCGTTGGTCAGGATCCTTCTACGATCCCAAGGCCCAATGGGGTGCATTTCCCTTCACCATGAATGGAGCACACCTGGGAACCGAACTGGGGACAGGATTGGAAAACTCGGAACATATCACCATCTACAACAGGCACATCCAAGCCAACCGCGATACCTATGACCAATTGCCTGAAGCTGAGAAGGTATTCTCTTCATTCCACGACGGTTCGGTTGCCGCTGCAGTCTGCCTGGACGCGGTGATCAATGGGTTCGATGACTGGTACCTGCCCTCCCAAGACGAACTGGCTCTCATGCGCAACACCCTCTACAAGAACGATCTGGGTTCGTTCCAAGCCGACCTGTATTGGAGTTCCAGCATGGATAACGACAGGAGCGGAACCATGGTGAACTTCTGGATCGGGGCTACCGGGGGTTCCTACTCATACAATGCATACTACGTCCGGCCGGTCAGGAAATTTTAGCTAAGGTTCGGACCTTCCACAACCTGACTTCTCCCGATCACCGTGTCACAGAACGCATCAAGGGACTGTTGTTGGGCAGGAGAAGACGCTTCGGTGATGTTCACTAAACCGATCTCCTCTCCGACGGAGGCCTTCGGCATCAGCTTCCGCATGGTGGCGAAGCACTTCACGAACGAACCCCCGCTGTTGGTGGCGACGAGGAACACCCTCTTGCCATCTAGCGGATGGCTGCTCAGGAATGACCGTACGGGGGAACTGAGGTTCCCCGCCCACACCGGTGTCGCGATGACGAGGGTGTCATACGCATCCGGATCCAGATCCGTATCCTCCAAGGGGGGCTTGTCTCGGAAGACCGAGCTCTTGCCCGCCCAGAAGTATTTCAGGAAGGTATTCGTGGCGGAGAATTCATTGTGCAGCCGCAACCGTATCACGGGGCATTCCAAGCGCTCACCTATCTTCGAGGCGACGAAGTGGGTATGCCCGTCCAGTGAGTAGTAGACCACAACAGTCTTGTCCATCTGCATGCTCCTCATGAAGCGATGGTATCACGATACCCAAAGTTCCGGTGAAGGAAAATCACAAGGAGATTTCAACCTGTGTTACGGGCTGTATCATTTGTAACTGATGGGGTTGTTCACCAGCAGTTTCCCATCGACGATCATGGAGACCCAGGCATAATAATCGTAATCGGATAGGTATGACGGATCAGAACCATCATCATCGAGGAACTCTGCCAGATAACTGACGGAACTATTGTCGAAGTACAGGAAAGCCGGACGATCTGTCCTGACTATGTGAAGGGATACTTCCGGAGAGGTGTAATATCCGACCTCCAGTTCTATCGTACCGCTGATCTTGGTTCCATCGGCAGCTACCCACTCATCCAAGGTCATGTACAAAGTCATTTC
>Ga0172382_10014168_pt1 | contig 10183 bp, 8 predicted proteins | sample Leawel138RmetaG_FD_122245 | JGI IMG/M metagenome (GOLD analysis project Ga0172382, IMG submission 122245) | Leachate microbial communities from a municipal landfill in Southern Ontario, Canada - Leachate well 138R metaG | ecosystem: Engineered > Solid waste > Landfill > Unclassified | place...
GTGCCTGATCTTGCCATCCTTCTTTGCTTTTTCAACCACCTCCATGGCTCCTCCCGGAGCAAAAACTTTCTCCACATCATCCACTGAACTGAGGGCATGCAGCTGATAAAGATCAAACCTGTCGGTCTGCATCAACCGTAACGAATTCTCCAGGTCTTTTTGCGCCCCTTCCCCATCTCGTCTATTGGTCTTGCAGGCTAAAAAACAATTTTCACGATAAGGCTTTAACGCCGGACCTAACCGTTCCTCAGAATTGCCATAAGTAGGTGCAACATCGAAATAGTTCACACCCAACTCATACGCTTTAGACACCAATTCGTTGGCAAAATCCTGTGGATTGTCATTCAGCATGATCCCGCCAAAACCTATGATGGAAAGCTTCTCTCCAGTTTTCCCCAAAACACGGCGGGGAATTTCATAGCTGGCAGAAAAATTATTCCCAAAACTCCGGATGGCCGGGATAGTCAGTGCCAGGGTACCCAATGCACTGTTCCTGATAAAACTTCTTCTCTTCATAATACTCTTTTTTTACGTTTCCCCAATACAGCAATTTAACTCTTTAACAATTCAACACTCAAACAGTTTAATGCCTGTCAAATGTCCCCTTGATTTGAAGAACAATCTCCTTGATATGAAAATCCTTGATTTTTCGTTTTTCGAAATACTCGTGTAACAATTTATCCAAATCTTTATCCGGAAAATCTTCAATGATATCATTTTCACTACAATATAAATGATGATGATTTTCCATGATACCATCATAACGCATGGCTCCAGTTTCAGTATACACTTTTTTAATCAGTCTGTTTTCAATTAGGGTATCGAGTACTTTATATACCGTTCCGGAGGCAATATTTGGATTGGTGTGCCTGATAAATTCAATAATTTGATCTGCTGTTGGATGACTTCCCAACTGATAAACCGCGTCCAGGATTGCCAGTCTTTGAGGAGTTACCTTCAATCCCTTTACTGACAATTTATTTCTTATTTGTTCTATTGTAAAATTCATGTGTCATGACCTACTCAAATTTTATATAAGAGACTGTTTTAAATTTATCCACAAAACCGCATTTCCGGGAATCCGAATATCTGAAAATCACAAAACCAATCATTTACCCATCCTGCAATCGAATCGATCCAGGTTCATCACCTTATTCCAAGTGGCAACAAAATCTTTTACAAATTTTTCTTTTGCATCGGCACTCCCGTATACTTCAGCTAAGGCTCTCAATTCAGAATTTGAACCAAAGATAAGGTCGACACGTGTGGCAGTCCACTTGATTTTACCTGTTTTACGGTCACGTCCGTCATATGTCTCTTTCGCATCTGCATTTGGTGTCCAAACCACACCCATATCCAGCAAATTCACAAAAAAGTCATTTGTCAGCTCTTCGGGGCGTTCAGTGAAAACACCATGTTTTGAACCGTCGAAGTTTGTATTCAGCACTCGCATTCCCCCCAGAAGAACGGTCATTTCGGGAGCTGTCAGGGTAAGTAGTTGCGCCTTATCTACCAATAAATCTTCGGTGGAAAGGGAATAGTTCTGTTTTTTATAATTTCGGAATCCATCGGCTAATGGTTCGAGGTATGCAAATGACTCGACGTCAGTCTGTTCTTGTGACGCATCCATCCGGCCAGGGGTAAAAGGGACAGAAACAGAGAATCCGGAATCTCCGGCTGCCTTTTCAACACCGGCACAACCAGCGAGAACGATAAGATCGGCAAGTGAAACTCTCTTATCGCCTGTTTGAATGCTATTAAATTCTTCCTGAATAGCTTCCAGGGTTTGAAGAACCTGACTTAACTGCCGGGGATTATTCACTTCCCAATCCTTATGTGGAGCCAGTCGGATACGTGCACCATTGGCACCCCCGCGTTTATCGGAACCACGGAATGTAGAAGCTGAGGCCCAGGCTGTAGACACCAGTTGAGAAACGGTGAGACCAGTCTGTAAAATTTTCTCTTTTAGTGCTTCAACATCGGTATTGTCAATCAATGAATGGTTCAGTTCAGGAATCGGATCCTGCCACAACAGATCTTCCTGGGGTGCTTCCGGACCAAGATATCTGGTTTTAGGGCCCATATCGCGGTGAGTTAATTTGAACCAGGCACGGGCAAAGGCATCGGCAAACTCCAGTGGATGTTCATAAAACCTCCGGGATATCTTCTCATATACCGGGTCGATACGCAGGGATAGGTCGGTAGTAAGCATCGTAGGACGATGTCTTTTCGATGGATCATGTGCGTCGGGCATTACCTCACCAGCATCTTTGGCAATCCACTGCCAGGCACCAGCCGGGCTTTTTGTTAACTCCCATTCATAACGGAACAGGTTATCAAAGAAATAGTAACTCCATTTAACCGGGGTTTGGGTCCAGATAACCTCCAAACCGCTACCAATGGTATCACCCCCTTTCCCGCTGCCAAAGGAACTCTTCCAGCCCAATCCCATCTCTTCCAGGGGAGCAGCTTCCGGCTCAGGCCCTACATGAGCAGCATCCCCTGCACCATGAGTTTTACCGAAAGTATGACCGCCAGCTATCAACGCTACTGTCTCCTCATCGTTCATAGCCATTCGGGCAAAAGTGTTACGGATATCCTTCGCCGCTAACAGAGGATCCGGATTCCCTCCCGGTCCTTCCGGATTGACATAAATCAATCCCATTTGAATAGCAGCTAACGGATTATCAACCTTTTCCAGCTCCAGATCTCTGCTATCATTCTCTAACCACTTCTTTTCCGAACCCCAATCCACATCTTCTTCCGGCTCCCAAACATCTTCCCGGCCACCAGCAAATCCAAAGGTTCTGAATCCCATCGATTCCAGAGCAACATTCCCTGCTAAAATCATCAAATCAGCCCACGAAATCTTTTTCCCATACTTCTGCTTGATGGGCCAAAGCAACCGACGGGCTTTATCAAGATTAACGTTATCAGGCCAACTGTTTAATGGAGCAAAACGTTGCTGACCGCTACCTGCTCCTCCTCGACCATCAACTACACGGTATGTACCGGCACTGTGCCAGGCCATCCGAATAAATAATGGCCCATAATGACCGTAATCAGCCGGCCACCATGCCTGAGAATCAGTCATCAAAACATGAAGGTCTTTCTTTAATGACCCATAATCCAAACTCTTAAACTCTTCAGCATAGTTGAAATCTTTATCCATCGGATCCGATAAAGAAGAATTCTGGCGAAGAATATTCAGCTTTAATTGATTCGGCCACCAATCACGGTTCTTTGTGCCGCTTCCTCCCATGGCGTGCTTTCCAGTGGCACCTGTCACAGGGCATTTGCTCTCTTTTTCTGATTGATTTTCCATAACTAGATTTGTTTTAAAATATTAAATTTATTATATCTCATATCTTTGAATTTATCCTAATTGAGAATTATTCTCATATAAAGATTTGTAAAATTATAAAATATCAATGAATAATTCTACATAAATAGAAATTATTTTTGATGAGATTTGTTTGTTTTTTGATAATAATTGGATGTTGAAAAAATAAACGATAATGCCGTTAAAGCCAAAATGAGAAATTTCACGCGCATTTTCTCTCATTTCTCCTCCTGATATGCAAATAAAATGATAAATTGTGCTGCTAATCGAATGAAGCGAGCAGGATTAGAATCAATGACGTATGGCGAATATCGAATTTGGAGTAAGGTGAGTACCAAATAAAGTAATTAATTTTATCAGATGAAACGAAAAGAATTTTTGCAACTTACAACTGTATTCATGGGAGGTATCACATTAAACTGCATCGGCGGCCAGAAGCATCAGTTGCAAACAGTCAAAATCGGATTGATCACTGATCTGCACTATGCCAACAGAATTACACCACAGGGAAGCACCCGCTACTATCGGGAATCGATCAATAAGCTATCGGAGTGTATTGCAGTGATGAATGAGCACCGGGTTCATTTTTTTATCCAGTTAGGTGATTTTAAGGATCAGGATGATCCACCCCGTGAGGAGGACACCCTCACCTATCTTACTGAAATTGAAACGGAGTTTCATCGGTTTAACGGTCCCATCTACCATGTTTTGGGTAATCACGATCACGACAGCATCTCCAAACAGCAATTTTTAGATCATATTTCCAATGAGGGATTTGAAAAAGCTTTGAATTTTTACTCATTTGACACCCATGGATTCCACTGTATTGTACTAGACGCCAATTTCACCTCCGAAGGTACCGGGTACAACAGAGGAAATTTCAACTGGAAAGACACTTATATCCCCGACAATCAGCTTAAATGGCTAAAAAGCGATTTACATGACCATCGGGATAAACCGGCGATCATCTTTATCCATCAGCGATTAGATGAGCTGGATGGAGAAAAAGATCACTTCGTAAAAAATGCGCAGGCAGTTCGATCCATTCTGGAAGAATCAGGAAATGTAATACTGGTTTTGCAGGGACACGATCATCGCGGAGACCTGAACCAGATCAATCACATTGTCTATTACACACTGAAAGCAGCTGTTGAAGGAAGCGGATTGGTAAATAATAACTATGCTATTTTAGAGATTAATCAGGAGTTGGAGATGAGAATCACAGGATTTCGTAATACGGAATCTAAAAATATTTCAAGCGAAAACATTCCGGATATGTAAACCAAAGTGGTTTAGTTTATTATTTTTGTACTGGAGCATATTTTGATAATATGTAAAGTAAATTCTAAATTATTCAGCTTAAATGAAGGTAAGAATGGTATTATTTCAGTTAAAAAAGGCCGGTTTATTGCCGGAAAACAAATCTGATTTTCTCATCAAACCAAGAGGTTGGGCTTGTACCCGGAATCATAAATACACTTTAAGGCTTTTCCTGTTATTACCGGTTTTGATGCTATACTGGCTTTCCTGTTCGTCAGTACACGGTCAAAAAATAACACCGGAACAGAAGCAGCTGATTGATGCAGCCATACCTTGCGAGGCTTATTCAACGCCAAAGAAAGTCCGAAAATTACTGGTAACAAACCTGTCCATGCGCGATGGAAAATTATGGAAAGGATCCTCCCATGCGATTATTCCGGTACATAATTATGCCATTGGGCAGATGGGTAAAATTACCGGTGCGTATGAGGCTGTGTTCAACAACGACATAGAAATGTTCCGGCCGGAGAACATCAAACAATTCGATGCCATTTGCTTTTTAAATACTGTAGGTGTGCTGTTTGAAGATCAGGAGCTGAAAACATCCCTGCTGGATTTCATTAAAAGCGGGAAGGGGTTTGTAGGAATTCACGATGCTATCGCAACATTTGTACAATACCCGGTATACGACCAGTGGCCTGCCTTCGGACAGATGCTTGGTGGCACAGAAAACGGTGGACATCCGTGGGACGGCGAGCTGATGACTATCCAGGTGGAGGACTTATCAAGTCCTTTAACCGCCATGTTTTCGGAAGGATCCTTTCAGATTGCAGACCAGGCTTTCCAGCTGCAGGAACCCGATTTCAGAAAAAATATTCGGGTCTTGCTTAGTATTGATGTAGAGAATACAGGACTGAGCCCTAAACGCCGGATACTGCCTGTTCGCACAGAAGACCTTGATTTTCCCGTGAGCTGGATCCGTTCATACGGACAAGGACGTGTTTTCTTCGGAGGATTAGGCCACCGGGACTCTGTTTTTTGGAATCCGGCCCTGCTGAAACATATGCTTGCAGGAATCCAGTTTGCCCTGGGTGACCTGGAAGCCGATACAACGCCAACCCCACAACCGGCTATAAATAAGTAATCCCATAAACCTGAAAATTACTATGAATCTAAAAATCAAAAATCAATTTAATTTTTTTACCACAAGGGAAATCAATCTGATTCTTTTTCTTTTCTCCATAGCAGTCGGTAACTCCACAGTCTGGGGAGCATCATTTCAGGAGACAGGGACAGAAATAAATGAGGAGTATGTTTTGTTTTCCAACAGTGTAACAACCTATTCCATTGTTTTGCCAGATGATGCCTCTGAATCCGAGATTTGGGCAGCTAATGAGCTCCAGCATTGGTTAACAAAAATCAGTGGAGCCTATTTTTCATTCTCTTCCAACCACGCACCCAAAATTTATATCGGTTATTGCGAAACGGTAAGTACTAAAACAGGACTTCCAGAGCCTGCCTTTGATGATGAATCCTTCCGCTATTTCAATGTTGGGCCCGATTTGTTTATTTACGGAGGAAAGCAGCGGGGCACCATGTATGGTGTATTCTCCTTTCTGGAAAATGAGCTTGGATGTAGATGGTACACTCCAACCGTTCAGGTAATCCCTGAAAAAGAAGAGTATTCCTTCAGCTCACTCGATCATAGTGAATCACCCGGTATTCAGGTCCGGAATGATTTTTATTATGAAGCTTTTGATCCGGTGTGGGCAGCAAGAAATAAGATGAATGGCAGACTGTCTGCCGACCAGATAAACCAACCCGGAGGAGTAGAAAGTTATTGGGGAGTGCATACGTTTTTCAGATTAATGCCTCCGGCTGAGTTTTTTGAAGAACATCCTGAATACTACAGTTTGGTAGACGGGAAAAGACTAAAAAAAGAGTGCCAGCTTTGCCTTAGTAATCCGGAAGTTATTCAAATAGTTACCGAGCGCATAAAAAATATCATGCGTGAAGAACCCGGTCATATGGTTTATTCTGTATCTCAAAATGATGGTCCGCCTTACAATCCGTGCCAGTGTAAAAAGTGTCAGGCAATAGTGAATAAATATGGGGGAAAGCAATCAGGAATTATCATTTGGTTCGTAAACCAAATAGCTGAATCGATAGAAAAGGAATTTCCGGATAAATATATTGGCACGCTGGCATACCGATACACCCGGACTGCCCCTCAAGGCATCAGTCCACGTGAAAATGTTGTTGTCCGGCTTTGCCCGATTGAAGCATGTGTGGCCCATCCACTGGAAGAATGTCCGGAAAACAAATCGTTTGTTCAGGACATGCATGCCTGGTCTTCCATAGCCCCGCACCTCTATTTTTGGGATTATGTCGTAAACTTCCCGCGTTATCTGTTGCCATATCCTAATTTTAAGGTTTTACAGCCCAATATAAAAACCTTCAGGGAAAATGACGGCATTGGCATCATGGAACAGGGAGCCTATCAGGATCGAGGTGGAGAATTTGCTGAACTTAAAGCTTACCTGATAGCGAAACTGTTATGGAACCCCGATGGTAATGTGGATGAAACAATCGATGACTTTATGTTGGGATATTACGGAAGATCGGCTCAATACATCAGACAATATTTTGATCTGTTGCAGGAGCAGATCACTCCTGAAACACACATTTTCATCAACCTGAAAGCCGATGATCCAATTTTTTCGGAGAAACTTGTGAATGAATCTCTTCACCTATTAAACAAAGCCCGAAAAGTTGCTGATAATAAAGAAATAGCGAAGAGGGTAGAATTAGCTACCCTGCCGGTGCTGTTCCTGAAGTGTAGTCGTACACCGATAGTTGCACGCGAAGATGGCACATTCGATAAATTTCTTGAAATCATCCGGGAACAAGGAATAACCCGTATTCATGAATATGGAGCAAAAAATGATCTGAAATCTTTTACAGAGTTTGTTTTAAGTGCGAAATAAAGACTGACTAACAGAGCAAAACTTGTGGGCACAGCAACTTCAGCTATCGCAAAAGGGGTGAGATATTTCCTGTCCCCAATAATCCTCTTTTGTTTCTATTATTTCTGTTTCACAAACATTCCGAATATCATTTTATGATTGGAAAAAATTTAATCAGGAAATATTTGTGTTTTGAACCTGAAATTGATACTTTTCGCAGATAAAAACATGAATGAAAAAGAATAACATTTTAAGAAGAGACTTTCTGAAAGGATTATCAACATTACCATTTCTGGGCTGGTTTGCCTTTGGTTTTAAAGATAATATTACACGGGAAATCACAAAAAAACAGCCGGATTACCATGAAATACTAAGAATAAAACAACTGGATTCGCCCAAAGAGAAATTGATCCCCTCGGCGGCGTTTAATGGAAAGCAACTGCGGTTTGGACTGGTGGGAAATGGATGGCGCGGCGAACAGCTTTTGCATACACTGTCATATGCACATCCGGAAACTATTGAAAAGAACACTTCAAACGGCAAATTATCCGGTCATTTTCAACAGTTCGTTGACAACGAAGATGTGAATGTTGAATTTGCCGGTGTGTGCGATACTTTTAAAGTGTATGCCGATAGGGGTGCTGCTTTTCAGTCGTTGAAGCATTCTACCCCACCGATCCGTATCTATAAGAACTACCGTGAAATGATTGCCGATCATACCATCGATGCAATTCTAATTGCCACACCCGATCACACACATGCACAGATAGCTATTGATGCAGCAAAAGCAGGGAAACATATCTATCTCGAAAAACCAATGACACATACCATCGAGGAAGCCGTGGAGTTGCGCAATGTGATAAAAGATACAGGTGTGGTGTTTCAGTTGGGGCATGAAAACCGACAACAGATGAGCTTTAAAATAGGCCGCGAAATGTATCGGAAAGGTGTTTTGGGAGATGTTACACTGGTAAGAACAAACACGCACCGAAACAGCCCGGATGGAGCATGGATCCGGAACCGCCCTTTCGAAGACCTTGCGAATGAAGAGTCAATTGACTGGAAAGAGTTTCTTGGAAAAGCAGAATGGCAACCATTCGACAAAAGAAAATATTTTAACTGGCAGCGATACAGCCAATTCGGCACAAGTATAACCGGAAATAATTTCTCCCATCAGTACGACTGCATCAACCAGGTTCTTAACCTGGGTATTCCCGAATCGGTCGTTGCCATTGGAGGTCAGCACTATTACAAAGGACACGGAGACATCCCTGATGTATTGAATGCTGTATTTCATTATCCTGACCGGGGATTGGCGATCATTTACGATGCCTCTCTAAAACACGGGATATACCGGCCGTCACAAATCCTTGGCTCTGAGGCAAGAATGGACATAGACCGGGAAATTCGGATATTTAAAGACAATGGTTCAAAACGCTATAAAAATATCGAAACCCATCCCGGGGTGCCCATTTATCATTACGAGGCAAATAAAGATGTCGATGCCTTTACAAGCGCAACTGCACAGGCCTATATTGCCGGTGGTTACGGCCCAACCTATATCGACGGGAAGGTGATCGATGCAACCTATTTACACCTGAAAGAATGGTTCGATGCCATACGTACAGGCGCAAGAACCAGTTGTAACATCGATGTCGGTTTTGAAGAAGCCGTAACATTCAACCTGGCCAATCTTGCGTATTGCCATAAACAAACCGTCACCTGGGATAAAATGAACGAAAAAGCAATCATCGGTTAATTTTTTAAAATGTAAAAACTAAGTTCAAAATGAATCATAAACGAGTCCATTGCTACACTGGCTGGCAAATTTTCGGATTAACACTCTTAAGGGTTCTGATTGGTTGGCATTTTTTGTATGAAGGATTAATTAAAATCTACACCCCCGGCTGGAGTGCCAATCCTTATTTATCAGGGGCATTGGGGCCGTTAGCACCACTTTTCAAGAATATAGCCCACAGCAAAATCATGCTCCCTGTAGTCGATATTCTTAATGAATGGGGATTGGTAATGATAGGACTGAGTCTCTTTATCGGCTTTTTGACAAAACCTGCCAAACTGTTTGGTATTCTTTTGCTGCTGTTCTACTATCTGGCCTATCCCCCATTCTCCGGATTAGTCGCCAATACCTGGGTGGAAGGAAATTACTGGATTGTCAATAAAAACCTGATCGAAATGGCGGCACTGTTTGTGCTGTACTTATTCCCCACCAGCCAGATAACAGGATTAGAGAGATTTTTTCAGGGGGAAGATGCTTTCATTGATAAGGTGTAACCCAAATAATCTATCTGGTAAATTCATCCGACAATAAAAAGAATTGTTTCACATGTACCATCTGTTGAATCTGGCAGAGGAAGTGTTCCAACATCTTCGTAAGCGGAAATCGCTAAATCTAAGTAAAAACGGGTTCTTTTGGTCGTGCTTAAACCCATGGAAGAATTGCAGATGCCACAATTTTTTCTATGTTTGTATTTTAATAATCAAATAACAAAACCTTGTTTTATGATCATATTGAAGAAGAGTACAAACTGGCAATTTATTTTCTTATTATTGCTTATTTCAGTAAAACCGGGTATCAGTCAGACGACCGGCACTA
>Ga0172382_10014169_pt1 | contig 10183 bp, 6 predicted proteins | sample Leawel138RmetaG_FD_122245 | JGI IMG/M metagenome (GOLD analysis project Ga0172382, IMG submission 122245) | Leachate microbial communities from a municipal landfill in Southern Ontario, Canada - Leachate well 138R metaG | ecosystem: Engineered > Solid waste > Landfill > Unclassified | place...
ACCTCCAGCTCAGAGCAGCGTCGTGATAACCTGTCGCGCAGCAGCATACGCTTGCCCTGCTCATCTATCAAGAGCCCTGAGGCGCCCCCAACACTCTTCAGCACCTCCGCCGCCAGACGGCTGAAGCCCGTAACGCGCAGTCGGAAGCTGCCTGCCAAGCCACTTCCGAACAGAATCTCCCGCTCCGTCCGGAAAGCCGCCTGCTCCGGGACCAGCACCAGAACAGCCGGACCGTCGTTACTGCCGAGCAATTCCGATCTGATGCTCTCGTATATGTACTTTGTCTTGCCGTACCCGGCCCGCCCCAGGATAAACCGCAGGCTCATATACCGCTCCAATGAATAAAGCTCGGCTTACAGAAGTAAAAGCCGTATGCTTACATTGTAGCGGCTGCCGGTCAGGGTTTCAAGGGAGGGTGCAAAAGTTTAGCTTGATATCCTTATAGCCAAGGCCGAACAATTCTTTGGCTTATCCGCCCCCCGTATTGCTATATCAGCAGCTCTACCCCTCGTGTACATTGATCATGCAAAGATCTATTAAGCCCTGTAACGATGCAGTAGCCAATCCGATACAAGTATCGGCAGCACCATAGTATAGTTTCAATTCACCCGTTCCGGCATCGAGTATAGCCCCGGTAGAAAAGACAACATTGTTCACTACTCCGATCCTTTCATAGGGCTCCACAGGAGCTATTATCCACCCGGGAGCTCGGCCGATCATTTTTGAAGGATCATCCAAATCGAGCAAGGCGCAGCTCAGCGAATACTGAAGCCTCAACTCGCTTACACCGTGATAGATCATTAGCCAGCCCTTTTCCGTCTTGATGGGAGGTGCACATGGACCTATCTTTCGTCTGTTCCAGACTTCCGTGCCGTAATCCATCAGAAGCCTGTGATGTCCCCAATGTACCAGATCCGGCGAATAAGAAATCCATATCTGGCCCGGACGTACATGCCCTACCGGACGGTCCAGCCTCACAAACTTGCCGTTGACTTTTTCTGGAAAGAGCACGGGACACCGATTATCCGGCAGAGAGATAATATCTATTCTCTCAAATGTTTCAAAGTCAGTAGTTTTTCCCAGCATACCCACTACTCCATTGTATGAATAAGCCGGATATACGATATAATAGGTATCGTCTATTCTTGTTATCCGTGGATCTATTGTCCATCCATCATACGGAGCAAATTCAGGATCGGTAGCGGTTTCAATAAACGGCTTCTTCCGTATCTCAAAATCAACCCCGTCTTCACTCGTAGCCACATACATTCTGGCTATGGTATTAGTGTCGTAAACCGACAACAACAGCAGATGCTTCCCTTGAAACCAAGTGGCTCCGCAGTTGTAAACCGCTACTGCACCTGGTATATCTGCCGATGTAATGATCGGATTGTTTGGGTGTCGTTTCATAATAGCCGTTTCAATGCCCATGTTTATTTACTCCTCATATAGTATTCATATATATTCATACATTACCGGCTGTTAGTATCACTCCCTGTCCCTTCAGCTCTGCCAGTAATTTGTTCGTATCCAGTTCTTTGAGAGAGATATCGCCTTTAGATGTCAGCGCAGCAGCCGTTCCGGCAGCCTGACCGGTAATAACACAGCAGGGTATGAAACGTACCGATGCCAGCGCTTTATGTGTAGCTGAAATGCATCTTCCAGACATGAGCAGATTATCGATAGTTGCAGATATAAGACATCTATACGGTATATCGTAAGTCTTAACCTGCGTCCAGCTCTGATGTCCCCCAGAACTATGGATGTCCATAGGAGTACAGTTGCATCCTATGCCATCAAGAAAATTTTTCCCCTGCAATATATCTTCTTCTGTCAATAGATATTCTCCCATTACCCGCCGGGTTTCCCTAACACCGATAGAGAAGCCTCCCCTATCTCTTCGATGGCTGTTCTCGAAGCCAGGAAAATTCTGTTTAGCAAAAGTCACAAAAGATGCGATCTGCTTTATCGATTCAGTTTCAGCGTAAGTCAAATCCAAGACATCGGTGCCATCCATAAACGGAACGAAGCTTCCATCTATGGTTGTTCTATCAGTACCAATCTCTCCGCTTATCCATATACAATCGTAATCCAGATATACTGTCCCTTTTTGGCGGTTATCTTTAAGCATTCTTGAAAATCCTGCAAAACTGAATCTTGGCAGGTCAGTGCTCCACTCCACGATTTCTTCAGAATACTTATCCTTATATTTCAATAGATAATCAAGCAATACCTCATTGTCTACACCTTCCAATACAGGTCCATAATGAGTCATAGCCTGCATCTTGCCGCTTTCTTCATCCCCTTTCTGATAAGCAGCGCCGGCCCTTGCCGCTACATCTCCGTCTCCTGTAGCATCGATAAACCTCTTCCCTAAGATCACTTGGCGACCTGATTTGTTCTCTATTACAAGACCGGTAATTTCACCTCTCTCTGAAATAACATCCGTTACCAGTGTATGCAGTAGCAACTCTACGCCTGCATCTTCAAGCATTTTCAAGGTAACAGTTTTAAAGATATCAATGTACACCCCGACCATATAGCCCGAGACATTTTCATTATAAAACTCGCGTATAATCCCATCTGTCTGTCTAAGCTTATCTATAAGTTCAGCCATAATTCCACCATGGATTTCGGCATTATAGCCTCCCACCCATTTCATAGGCACGCCACTTATGGTTCCACCAAGACATCCATAGCGCTCAATAAGGAGTGTTTTGGCACCACACCGGGCAGATGCTATTGCTGCCGCCAAACCGGCAATGCCGCCGCCAGCCACAACTACTTCCGCTTCCTTTAATACAGGAACTTCCTGCGCAGGAATCAGGATAGAATTCTTGCTCATTTGAAAATTCTCCTTCCATACTTATAGACCTTTTCAAACAATTACTTAAGTACCGTCTCACCAAGGAGCTGATTAATCTTCTTGGTCGCCTTAACCGCCGCAGTCCCGGCAGATTGCTTTCCCAGATAAGCCAGATCCAATTCATTCTTGACGATGCTCTGCCATCTGTCGGTAGCCAGATACGGCGTTAGCGGGCTGGGCACGGTATACTGCACCTCATCCATAAATACCTTGTTGAACCCGGCCGGATGGTTGGGATTGGTGAGGAACATATCAGATTCGGCTATGCTCTTGATGACGGGGATATTATAGCCGGCCTTAGCCAAATCCTTTTCACAATCTCCCACCACCAGATGCTCCATCAGCTTCCAGGCGGCTTCAGGATGCTTAACCTTGCTGCTCATCACCCAGCCACACGGGCCTGTTACAATATTGACTCTCTTCTTGCTATGCAATCCCGGAGCTACTCCCCATTTAAAGTCTTTGACAATAGCTCCCACTACAGGAACATAGTATCTGCCAGAGAGAAACATAGCCAGCCTACCAGTCTGAAATAGTTCCAGTTGGCTAGATTCCTGCATATCTGCATATGAAGGCATAACCTTGTCTTTGATTCTAAGATCGACTAAATATTGAAAAGCTGCTATAGCTTCCGGGCTATCCAGCAGGCATTTCTTTCCATCTTTTGAGAAAACTTGTCCTCCGCTCTGATAGACCAGCAAGGATACATTGTTTATCAAGCCACCAAATATCCTCTTTCTTCCCTGCCCGCTTGTCAGCTTTAGGGCCATATCTTTGAATTCTTCCCAACTCGGACTTCTATCCGGGTAAGGCAGCCTGGCCTTATCGAATATATCCTTGTTATAGAATAGAGTGCAATCCGGTGACCAGTCCGTGCCAAAACCATATATTTTGCCTCTGCCGATGATCTTACCGTCAAACCGGTATTTATGAAGAACCTGCGGATAAAAGGCCTCAAGCTTTACGGTTTTGCTACCGGTAATAAAATCATCCAGAGGCATCAGTGCACCTTTTTGTATATACATCGGGACCATATCGGGGCTTACTCTGAATATATCTGGGGGCGTACCACCGGCAATCATTGTAGCCAGCTTAGGATAGTAATCCTTGGTAAACCATATTTTCTTCACTCGTATATCGGGGTTTGCCTTCATGAAATTATCGATTGATTTATCGATAATTCTGCATCCCGTATCCGTCGGCGAATAAGTACACGCTATGGAAATAGTGATCTTGTCGGCATCCCCGGTTTTACTGCTACAGCCCGACAGCGTCACAAGAGAGACTATTGATAACAATATGCAGATAGAGGATATTATTTTTCTCATATCAACCCCCATGTCCAATACAATCATCTTTTACACCTATTTTATGATGCTCTTCACATGCCTGCAGATCTGCTCAAATCGTTCATATCAATTGGATTGGATTGGATTGCTTCTTCAGATAACTATTGATTTTCTCAATTTGTTCAGCTATAAGCGCTCTCTTGTATGCATATCTTTCGGGATCTTTACTATAGGTTGTCTCGTTTTTAACTAGATCATCGCTAATTTTGATAGCTTCCTTACTCTCCTTAATCAGCGCCGCCATCTCTTTTCCGCCTTTGCCGCTACACTCCAATTTATCAATCCCCAGCTTTAAAAGACGAAAATACTCCCACGTTTCCAACCCGTCCCTTAACAATTCCAGCCGCAGAGAAGGATTAAGCCCATCCTCAGGCTTATGACCGGCCGGGTATACCAGTAATCCATCGCCAAAATCGGAACGCCAGGACATTTTTGGGGTTCCATCCTTTTCGATATCGTCAATTCCGTTGAATCTCCACGGGCTGTCAACGCCCCAAAAAAGGAATCCCTCTAGATTCAGCTTTTCTATAACCCAGAACAATACATATTTATCTATATTAGGGCCATGAAGTCCGTATGGTGATCCAGCTGTGCTTCCACCGCATTGATAGCCCCAGACGGTCTTATCCTTTGATTTCAGCTTATCAAGCGATTTGCGCCAAAACCCTCTCATCGGCACCCATATATCCGCGCAATCTCCATAACTATCTTCTAAAATGTTTCCCATATTGTAAGGGACCAGCAACTTTACTTCCGGCGCGAGCTGCTTGCACAAAACAGCTTCTGCTTTCACCTTATCAAGCACTCTGGCTGCCGGCTCATCCCAACCATAGAAATAGGCTTTGCTCAGCCATCCCTTTTCCATTAGATGTTTGTAAATTTCTGAAATATATACGTTCAATGGTAAAAACTTCATTTTGGTAGCAGAATTCATCCCAGCGGCAAGATGCACTTCGGGCAAAGTAGCTGCGCAGAATATCTTGCCTCCATTATCTATGATAAGCTGAACATTTTTGTCATATTCTTTGAAATCAAGCAGCAAGCGGCCGTTCTCCTCTTTCCAGCCCAGATACGGGATACCGGCCAAGCCTCCCTCAAAATTCCAGGGCCTTGTCGGCGTCAAACGATAGCCAAGTAGAAATTCCATATATTTTCTACATATTTGTGGAGATATATATTTCTCCGACTCTTCAGCCGCTTTATCGCCAAAGAAAAAACGAGCCAAGAGATTAACACGTAACGTAACATCGGTAGGAAAGTTCAATTCCCGAGGCACCTCAAAATCCCACACGCTTACAGACATAGGAATAGAGATACTCTGTTTAGGCTGCCCGGTCCTGACAGTTAATGCTCCTGTATACTCGCCGGCAATTGTTCCTCGAGGCGTATGGACTGTTACCCAAAAAGGCTGGACGACTTTATTTGCCTCAATACTCGCCTCATTACACGGTATAAGAGGATCAGGACACCATTTACCCTGTTCATATACATAACCGACTCTCCATACTTTAATGTTACTGGCAGCTATTTTGTGTCCTCTTATATCCTTTAAATCGGAACAGTGTACGCTTATATTCTTTACCTCTCTGGAAACGGGAATAAGAACAAACTGTGCGTTCTCATATTCGTTGACAGCCATTTTAAATTTCAAGCTGTCGCTATTTGAAGCAGAGAAGGATTGATCGAAAAAAATTTTATCGTAAGGTGAAGTTACTCTGGCAATAACGGCTGCTCTTGTTACAAGCTGATTTTCCAGGCCATTGTAAGACTCTAACCTTTTCTTGATGATTTCTATTTCTAAAGCTTGGGTATTTATTTTTGCAAGCATATTGTGTATAGCCAGCGATTTGTCCTTCCACGCTTGCCTGTCGCCGGCAGCCGCTATGGCTATTATCTGTTCTTTAAACTTCTCTAGTGTTTCATCAATATTTCTCTTTTCACTCGCATATCTGTCTGCAAATGTAACCACCCATAGCAAAGAAGGGATTTTTTCACAAAATTTTCTTATTGAGCTTAGGTTCTCATCGGTCTTTCTGCTCTTTTCATTGCTGCTTTCAATTAACCCTTTCAGATCCTCTATATTGACAGCTTGCCATGTTTTGAAATGGGTCCCCTTTCCTGTTTCTGTTACTGAGATAGACAGATAGTCCGGTATATCACTTGTTATACGGTAAGGGATGGAGAACGTTCTGGATTCCCCAGCAGGAATACGGCCTTCTGTGGATGTGCTGAAAGATGTTACCTCTCTATTTTTCACAGAGCCTATATTGATAACTATATCTATCGTTTCCTTGCGCAGGTTTTTAACATCGATCAAGACATTATTCTCTCCCAGGGAAATGTCTCCCCAGGATAACAATGATACTTCTACCGAGGAGATCTTATTACGCTCTCTGATCATATAGTTCCAAATGCTGTTCAGGTCTTTTTCAGAGGGAAAACTCCAATTGCTATTTCCTGCCCTGTAAGCAGTGGAAATAAGTATAATCCCTTTGCCTACTCTCTGATACATGACTACCGGCATACCCTCTGGAGTGCTGTTGGTAACAGACCATTCAGGCGCTCTCTCTTTAAACGCAGCCCAGCGTGATACAACTCTCTCAAAACTTATATCAGCATCCGGATTAGTAACTGTGCTCTGGCCAACGTTGCCAAAAGATTCGGCCTTGAATAAAAAATCTGAGCCAAGAGCGTGTATCCAGCTTGTATCGCTATCCATAACCGGCGCAACAAGAATTATCCCTCCTCGCTCCAGAAAGGCCTTCCACTCCTGAGCATATGCAGCAAAATTCTGCTTATTGGCCAGATTATACTGCCTGCCGCAAATAACCACATCGTAGGTATCCAGTTTTTTCACCAGTTCGCTTATCTGCCTGTTTTCCCATTTTTCCAATACCCATCCCAGCTTGCCGCATATGCCATCATAATCATCTCTGGGAGGAAGGCTCTCCAACCTGTCACTGTAAATCAGCGCTACGCGGGGAAGCTGAGCCGAGCTTCCCCAAGCAAAACAACTGCCGGCAAAGGTAACAGCAATACAAAGAAGCACTGCAGATATATATACTTTACATTTCATAATATAACCCCCTCCATAAGTTCGAATTTCCACACTAACCGTATGACAAAGATTAAAATCTCCACGCCTTCCTGTCTATGTTGATTGCCGCCAGTCCACGTTCTTAATCGTAATCTCGGACGGGCGCACCCATTTAACATGATTATCCACAAAACAGGCATTTCCACCTCCGGAATGGTGAGTGCCCAGAAAAGTAGAATAAGAGGCTTCTGTAAAAGCCGTCCCATCCGAGCGTGTGTTTGTTTTATCGGCTACCATCAATATTTCAGCAGGCCGCTGTATATCCGACAGATTCTTGAAGGCGGCGTAATCTTTATTGGTGTGCGGCAGATAGGCAAACACATATACGTTTACGGTATAATCCGTATAACCATTTTCGCTTCCCGTCCCCCTTGCCTTCGGCGGCATGGATGGGCAACGGAATATTGTCTGGATTCCATCATTTTGAAACTCGGCTACGGACATCTTGCTATAGCCTGCTATTGCCGGAATCGGCATAGTCGGCAATTCTGCCCATCTGTCTTCTGTCCAATCTTTCGCCGCTGCTGGGAAATAGCCATCGTAATCCTCAGTATACATACTTATGGCCATGCCTATCTGTCTCAAGTGACTGGCGCATGTAGCCTGTCGGGCTTTCTCTCTGGCTCTGCCGAACACAGGAAAGAGTATAGCGCTAAGGATTGCAACTATAGCAATAACAACCAGCAGTTCAATAAGCGTAAACCCTCCTCGGCGGTATCTTTGCTGCCCGGTTCTTATACCAATTCTCCTCGCCATTTACCGCACCTCCTAGTAGTATAATTCTCTTCTTTTTTCCTGTTTCAATTACAATAAATTCTCTCTTGCACCTCACTCCTTTCGGGCATACGCTGCATATTCACCCCGCCGCTTTGCTCCACCATGATAGAGGCGAAGGCAGAGGCGTATACAGCAGACCGGTAAGCATCTTCTGCTTTTATATATTCAGCCAGAAAGGCTCCGAACCAGCTGTCTCCGGCCCCGGTGGTATCTATAGCGCTGCCGGTGAATACGGGTACCCGGTGAATTCCTCTTCTTTCTTGCAATAAAGCTCCATCGGCTCCGCATGTCACAATGCTTAAGGGAACTCCTCTGGCCACAAGCTCTGCCATAAATGCTTTGTCGCCAGGGGTATCGTTCCCATACAGCCGCTGGATATCCTCCCGGCTGCCTTTGATTACTTTGAAATACGGAGCTATTTCTTCCAGATAATCTATCTTCTCCCGGAGGCTGTAGCGCCCGGCCTGGGAAGAGGCGCCGCCGTATCCTCCTATATCTACAGCCATATCGCTTCCTTGCCGGTATAGCGCTTGCAGCGAAGCGGGCTCCATCTCATAATCTATGGGGCAGATCAGGAACATACGGGCTTTCAGATAGTCCTCGGGTATGTCGTTGAACTCTATCTGCCGGGCTTTATGTATGAACTCTAAACGCTTATTGCCTGCCTCATCGTATATGAGAAGGTCCTCCGTCCCCCTTTCTTCTCTGTAAACCCCCTGCATATCTATTCCGGCTGCATATAGGGTATCCAGCAGTTCATCGGGCATATCCCGGCCTACCAGACTCACCAGCCCTACTTTAGCGCCTGTCCTGGCGGCGGCTGCGGCACTATAGGCGGCGGGGCTGCCCAGAACGGGACCTATCTTACGCCCATCGGCAAAGATTATTCTCTCCTTAAGCAGATGCCCGATGACTACCAGATCATAATCATGCATAGTAACATGCCCCTTAACAATTAGTCCCGGCTGTAATACGGCGGAAATACTTCCTGCTGCAACGGCAGATCCACCCAGCTGTCAGTCTCCATGGATTTAAAAACAGCGCACATAACTTCAACGGCATGGACTCCATCCTCCCCACTGGTAAGCGGCTCGGCGTCATTGATGATGCAATCAGCAAAGTGTCTCCATAGATTAGCATAGTTATTCGGCTCCCGAGGAGGATAAAGAGATACCCAGCGCTTTTGCACTGAATCGGCAATTATATCCTCTGCCCAGAATACTTGCGGCCATCTATGTTTTCTTATCAACTCGGGCAGTTGCTCCTGCCGGTAATCCTTATTGGTATAGACTGATAACGGGGCACTCTGATAAGGATTCTGAGCATCAGAACTGGTCATGATCGTACCTTCGCTGCCGTAAAGTTCCGTAAACTGGGACACAACAGGACTGAAGCGGTTGCAGCTAACGTAGCTCAACGCTCCATTCTCATGCTCCATCATGATTACTGCCGTATCGTCGCACCTGGAATACTTTTCCGGTAACACCCGTCTGTCGGCTATTCCCAGCACTCTCTTTACCGGTGCACCCATCAACCAGACCAATAGATCTATGGCATGAGCTCCTGTATCGGAAACAGCGCTCCCTCCGGCAACCTCAGGATAAAGTCGAAAATCGGTAAAAGCAATGTTGTCCTGGTAGAATTTTACATGCTCATGCATGGTGGCCCGCCCCATGGCTATTTTACCGATAACGCCTGATTGGGCTAGTTCCTTAGCCCATTGATTCTGGCTCCAAAAACGCCTGTCGCAACCGACCATCAGCTTGATACCAGAGGCCTTGGCCGCCTTGACTATATCCCAAGCCTCTTCATTCGTACAGGCCAACGGCTTCTCTATCAGCATATTGATCCCGGCCTGAGCCACAGCAACACCATGTTCCTGATGAAATTTGGGTGGTGTAGCAATAACTACGGCATTGAGCTCTTTGCAATCCCTGAGCATTTTCTCATAATCCGTATACCAGGCCTTGGCCTGCCATTTATGGGCGGCACACTTAGCAAACTCCTCATTTATATCACATACCGCCGCCAGTTCGATATCAGGTATACCGGCTATGCTAGGGAAATGAGCTATCTTCGCTATACTGCCACACC
>Ga0172382_10014173_pt1 | contig 10181 bp, 9 predicted proteins | sample Leawel138RmetaG_FD_122245 | JGI IMG/M metagenome (GOLD analysis project Ga0172382, IMG submission 122245) | Leachate microbial communities from a municipal landfill in Southern Ontario, Canada - Leachate well 138R metaG | ecosystem: Engineered > Solid waste > Landfill > Unclassified | place...
TAGAATGTTCCATTATTATTTCCCCATTTATCATTAAGTGTCCATGTTGTGTCTTTAGTAACATGATCAGCATCCCATGCTGATACCATGTTAGCGGCTAGATTGTTTTGAACACTTTCTTCAAATACTTTTATTTTAGCTATATTAGCCTTATCAATAGCAGAAGAAGTAGAGATCATAATGACCCCTGCAAGTATTCCTATGATTACTATAACTACAAGTAGTTCTATTAGTGTAAAAGATTTTTGTTTGTTCATGTATATTTATGACTTATTTTTATCAATTAAAATATACCATATATATATATAACAAGTACAAATGTGAAAAACTAATCTTTTAGGTTTATCAGTTTTTTAATTATGTCCGGAGTTTCTTTTTTAAAAAACTCTTTCACTTTGTCCCAGGTTGCATCAAAATATATAATAGGATCTGGATCGCTTTCTGCGTCCTCAAAATATGTTAAACTTTTTAGAATATGATGATAATCATGAGCAACAGAAGGATATTGGTGTTTTAATTTTTTAATTACATTTTCTAAATTTTCAATATTATTTGCATACCAGTACAAATCAAAAAAATCTCTTTTTTTGCCACGCTGAGAAATTGCAATAATCTTCATCACTGAAACATCTGAAGGCTCTAAAATCCTAACTCCACCATAAGTAATAAAATCTTTTTTGGGAGCGAAAAAAGGATACGATATGAAGCTTACTTTTGCTTTAAATAATCTAACATAAACAGTATCCTCCTTGTTAATATCTGTAACCAAATTTTCTGCCAAAGAAAGATTTTTTAATAGCTTTACATTATTAAAAGATTTATCTTTAGTAAAAAAATCGAGATCAACTGATTTGCGATGCCCCATACTTAAAGCTAACGCTGTTCCGCCAGCTAAATAGAAATTAGAATTGCGCATCCAATCTTGAGATGCAAGATATTCTAATGCAACTTTCGTTTCTTTTGGCAAAACATCAAAATGGAGTTCTATTTTTCCGCTAGAATAAGGCTCCATAAGCTTCTTGTATCTTTTCTAATTGATCTTGAATTGTTTACCACATCTTTAATTAATTTTTTATCATAATAGTCCCACATCCATTTTACCTCCTTATCATTTCCCAAATCTAAGATTCTCTCGATTATATATCGCGCATTTTTCTCTTTATCTATTTTTTTAGGATCTGTATCCCAGAATAATGATTGCCTGAATTTCATATATTTATGATACCATGAATGGCTATTATTTCAATCTTGGAAACAATATTTCTTTATGAATTACATTGATTTCATTTTCATCATCTCCTAAAAATGATAAAATCTTTCTTGAGGTTTCTGGCAAAAATGGATCAAGTATTAAAGCAATCTTCCTTATTCCATAAATTAGCTTAGAAAATATTTCAATAAGTTCTTCCTTGCTACTAATCTCCCAAGGTTTTGTTTCTTCAATGTATTTATCTAAAAATCTTTGCAAACTCCAAATTGTATTTATGGCTTCATTAAATTCAAAGGCGTTTAAATGTTCATCACACTTTAAAATATAGTTGTTGATTTCTTTTTTAAAATCTTCATCAATGATTAATTTTTCTTTTTTTAAATTTTTCTTTTCAACTAAAGTTAAAACTCTAGAAACTAAATTTCCAAGTCCTGAAGATAAATCTGAATTATATTTATTTTCAAATTTTTGATAAGAAAAATCACCATCTCCAGTTGTTTTGAATTCGCTTAAAAGAAAATATCTTACTCCATCCGTACCGTATCTAGAAGTCAACTCAAAAGGATTAATTACATTACCGATACTTTTACTCATTTTTTGATTATCAACTGTAATAAACCCATGAGTAATTATTTTATCAGGAAGCTTTAAATTAGCTGAGATAAGCATTGCTGGCCAATATACTGCGTGAAACCTAACAATATCTTTTCCAATGATATGCGCAACATCTCCATCTACCCAAAAACTGTTAAAATCTTCTCCATCTCTTGCATATCCTAAAGCAGAAATATAATTAGAGAGCGCATCAAACCATACCCACATTTTTTGAGTTGGATCTTCCGGAACATCAATCCCCCACCCCTTCGCTCTTTCGTTTGATCTTGAAATGCAGAAATCCTGAAGCCCTGATTTAATAAAACTTAAGACTTCATTTTTTCTTGCTTGTGGGATAATTTTAATTTTATCTTTTTCAATTAATTCAAATATTTTATCTTGATAATTACTTAATTTAAAAAAATAGTTTTCTTCTTCAACTTCTTCTAATTTAACCTTATGTATAGGACAACAGCCCTCAACCAATTCTTCTTCTTTATAATACTCTTCACAGCCCACGCAATAAAGTCCTTTGTACATTTTTTTATAAATATCTTTTTTGCATGCTTTCCATAATTTTTGCGCTCCTAAAATGTGCCTTTCTTCTGTCGTTCTTATGAAATCATTATAAGACAAATTTAAAGCCTTTTTCATTTCTTGAAAATTTAAAGAATTTCTATCAACAAGTTCTTTAACGGAAACACCTTCTTTTTCAGCGGCTCTTACATTTTTTAAACTATTCTCATCTGATCCTGACAAAAAATATACTTTATTATTTCTTCTTAAATACCTTGCATAAACATCTGCATAAATTTTTTCAAGAGCATGCCCTAAGTGCGGATAGCCATTAACATAATCAATTGCAGTTGTTACTAATTTATTTTTCATAACTTTATCTTTTAATAATTAAAACAAATTCACCTTTTTCTTCTACTTCAATTTCGCTAATTTTACCATAATAAATTGTCTCAAATTTTTTAGTTAACTCTCTTCCTATCACGCAATCAAAATCTTCAAACTCTTTTAAGTCTTTAAGTGTCTTTTTTATCCTATAAGGAGACTCATACAAAATAACGGGAAACTTGGAATTAAAAACTTCTTCAAAAAACTTTTTTCTTTTTTTCTTTGCTGGGGGAAATCCCATAAAAGTAAACTTATTCATTGGAATATCAGCTACGCTTGCCAAAGTAGTTAAAGCGGATGCTCCGGGAATAGGAATAATTTCTACCTCATCTTTAAAGCGCTCTACTAATTTAAATCCGGGATCTGAAATATTGGGAACTCCGGCATCCGAAACAAAAGCCAAATTATTATTTTTTAGCAAGCCTTTAATTAATTTAAATTTCTCTTCTCCAGCATGTTCATCAAAACGAATAATTTCTTTTGAGATATTGTAAGCGTCTAAAAGTTTTTTAGCAACTCTTGTATCTTCTGCTAATACAATATCAACCTCCTCCAAAACTTCTCTTGCTCTTATTGTAATATCTTTTAAATTTCCAATGGGTGTTGAAACGATGTAAAGCATATTTATTCAATTACTTTTCTTACTTTTTCTTTTTTATCTTTAAAGTATTGCTGAATAAATTCATAAATAATGCCAGCAACTGGAATAATGAAGATAGCTCCAAAAACTCCACCTAACCTAGCACCTATTAAGACCGAAACTAAAACCAAAACTGTTGGAATGCCAATTATTTTTTTGGTTAAAATAGGCACTAAAAGATTGCTTTCAATTTGTTGAATAATAATACAAAAAATTAATACAATCAAAGCCTTAACCCATGAATCAAATACGGCAAAAAACATAATCAAAACGCAAGAAATTATTGGTCCAATAATTGGTATAATATTACAAATACCAGAAATTAAACTTAAAGAAAGAGCATATTTAACATGAATAATTGATAAAAATATTAATGTTCCAATAACCACAAAAATAGAGGCTACGATTTTAGCATTAAAATATCCAACAACCTGCCTTTTGCTTTCTTCAAAAGAAGATAAAACTCTTTTTTCTGTTTCTTCTTTAATGGTAAATATTTTTGCAAAATTAACTGGAAAATCTTTTTCTATTGATAAGAAAATTGCAAGAGTAAAAATAGTTACAAATGCAAAAAGCTGACCCATAACACTCCCTGCAAAAGCAATGGCATTTTCTGCAATACTGAAAAGTTGTTCCTTAAAAAGATTGATAATATTTTTAAAGTCGCTAACCATAAGTCCATTATTTTCTAAAAAAACGTTAAAGCGATCAAAATAGAAAGAAAAATTACTTGCAAGATTTGTAATTTCTGAGATTAAGGGTGGAAAAATACTCACAATAGTCCATATAATGACTGCTACAAAAACACCATAAACAATTAGGGCGGCCACTGCTCTTGAAACTTTTTTTCTTTCAATCGCGTCAATGATTGGATTGAATAAAAAAGAAATTACAAGCGCCAAAAATATCCATAAAATTATCTGCTTGAATAAAAATAAAGAAGTTGCAAAAATTAAAAAGGCAAAAATTTTAAAGAGCGCCCTCCATGTTATATCAATGTTTGTTATTTTTTGTTCCATAGTTTAATAAGATTTTTTTAAATTTATCTTTATTATCAAAAGGACCAATTATAGCTAAATTTAAATTTTTAAAGGTAAACACATCTTGTGCAACTCTTTGAACATCTTCTATAGTAACCTTATCTATTTCTTTGAATAAATCGTCAATTTCTTTTATCTCTCCCTTTAGAATTTCCTGTATCCCATAAAAATTAGCTTTAGCATCTGAACTTTCAAGAGATAATACAGTTTTTCCTTTTAAATAATTCTTAGCCTTTTCGAGTTCTTTTTCAGGAACTTTTTTAAAAGTTAATTTTTCATATTCCTTTAAAATAGAGGAAATTCCTTGAAATATTTTCTTTGTATCGAGTCCGCAAAAAGTGACAAAATTCCCAGTGTCTGTATCTGAATCATTATAAGTTCTAATATAATATGCTAGGCCCTGTTTTTCTCTAACTTCTGAAAACATTCTTGAGGACATTGGGCCACCTAACAAGTCGGCTATAACTTCTAAAATAAATCTGTCTTTATGTGAAATATTATATCCTCTAAAACCAATTGCAACTTGAGATTGTCCTGTATTTTTTTTATGAATCAAAAGTTTTGGTTCTTTTTGATTTTCAGAAACAGGTTCCTTGTCTTTAAATTGCTCTTTAGAAATATCTTTAAATGCTTTTTCAATTTTTTTAATAACTTCTTCTTCATTAATTTTGCCAGTTACACAAACAACAGTATTTGAAGCAGTATATTGAGATTTCATATAATCTAAAATTTGTTTACGTGAAATATTTGAAATGGTATTTTTTGTTCCAATTATATCTCGCCCTGCAGGCTGATTACCATACAATATTTTTTTCCAAACTTCGGAAATATACATCATTGGATTATCTAAATACATGTTTAATTCTTCCTTAATAACCCCTCTTTCTTTTTCTATTTCTTTTGCAGGAATTGTTGAGTTTAGATAAATATCAGAGACCCAGTTAATAACAACATCAATATGCTTATTATCAACTTTAGCCCAGTATCCAGTATATTCTTCTCCTGTAAAAGCATTGTATAAACCGCCAATTTCATCGAGCGGTTCTATTATCTCTATCGGGGTTCTTCTTTTTTTAGTTCCTTTAAAAAACATGTGTTCTAAAAAATGAGAAATTCCAGCATTTTCCTTATTTTCATATTTTGATCCAGTTTTAACTAAAACAAGAACAGTTGCTGTTTCTGTGTCTGACGAAGGTGCAGTAATTACTTTTAATCCTGTTTTTAAAATTGTTTTTTTATACATTTTTATTAAAATATTCTATTAAATCTTTTATTAAAATTCTCTCCTGTTCCATTGTATCTCTATTTCTTATAGTTACCGCATTATCATTTAAAGTATCAAAGTCAATTGTTACACAAAATGGAGTACCTATTTCATCCTGCCTTCTATATCTTTTTCCTATAGTTCCTGTTTCGTCATATTCTGAGACAAAACAAGGAGATAATAAATTGAATACTTGTTTTGCTTTAGAAGTAATTTCTTCCTTGTTTTTAACGAGTGGAAGTACTGCTATTTTAATAGGTGAAATATTAGAATTTAACTTTAAAACTATTTCAGTAGCATTTGAATCACCAGACCTTCCTTTTTCAAGTTCTTCGTAAGCATCGCATATAAGTGCAAGCATTGTTCTATCAACTCCGCAAGATGGTTCAATAACATAAGGAATATATTTTTCTCCTTCTGCTTCATCAAAATATTTTAAATCTTCTCCTGAATATTTTTCGTGCTGGCTTAAATCATAATCACCCCTGCTCGCAACTCCTTCAATTTCAGACCAGCCCATAGAAGGAAAATTGTACTCAATATCCGCGCAAGCTATTGCATAATGCGCAAGATCTTCTTTAGGAGTTTCTTTTATTCTTAAATTTTCTTTTTTAATTCCTAAGATATCAGTATACCATCTTATTCTTTCATCAAGCCAATATTTAAACCATTTTTCTTGTTCCCCTGGTTTTATAAAGAACTCCATTTCCATTTGTTCAAATTCTCTTGTTCTAAAAACAAAATTTCCTGGAGTAATTTCATTTCTAAAAGCTTTTCCAATTTGTGCAATACCGAAAGGAATTTTCAATCTTTGAGTATCTAAAACATTTTTAAAATTAATAAAAATTGCTTGTGCAGTTTCTGGGCGAAGATATGCAATTGATGAACTATCTTCAACAGGACCAATAAAAGTTTTGAGCATTAAATTAAAGTTCCTCACATTCATTAAATCTCCCCTACATTCTGGACACTTAATTTGAGATAACTCTAAACCACAATCTTCCATTAAGTGATCTGCTCTAAATCTTTTGTGACATTTTTTACATTCAGTTAATGGGTCGGTAAAGTTTTCTAAGTGTCCTGAAGCTTCCCAAACTTTAGGATTTACAATAATGGCGCTATCCAAGCCAACCACATTAGCTCTTGTATTTACCATAAAATTCCACCAGTTATCCTTAATATTTTTTTTCATTTGAGAACCCAGTGGTCCATAATCATAAAATCCTCCGATCCCCCCATAAATACTAGACGATTGAAAGATAAAACCTTTTCTTTTACAAAACGATACTATTTTTTCCATAACTTGATAGTAGCAAAAAAAAAGCTTTTAGTAAATGTTACAATTCACAAAAACTCGAATCCAGCAATTACTGCGTTTAAGAGAAAATCTTCAAGTAAAGTACTATCTCCTTCTTTTTGAGCTTTGTTTAAAAAATCCATATATAGTTTTTTGTCTTTTTGTAAAATCATTGCAGGGGCATAATTCTTTTTAAGAAGCATTGCTTGTATTAGTAATCTACCAATTCTTCCATTGCCGTCAGAAAAAGGGTGTATCTGTTCAAATCTTGCATGAATTTCAGAAACATGAGCAATTACATCTTTCTTCTCTTTATTTATATCTTTAACAAGCTCATCTATAAGTGCTGGAACTTTTAAATAATTCGCTGTGGTAACATTGGATCCAACTATTTTAACTGCATGATTTCTAAAAAGCCCAGCATCAGCCCTAACGCTATTCATTAAAATGGCATGAAGTCTTAGAATAAAACCCTTATCAATAGTCTTTTTTTCATTAACAAAATCAAACATAAAAACAAAGGCTGCTTGATGATTTTTTGCTTCAATTTGCTCAATCAAGCTTCTGTTTTTAATAGAAACATTTTCAAAAAGAATTGCAGATGTTTCACTTAGAGTTAAAGTGCTTCCTTCAATTTTGTTTGTGTTGTATGTTAGAGATAATAAAAATTGGTTAAATATATCTACCCTGCTTAAAATAAAAGAGATGATATTTTTATACTTTTTACTTTTCTTAAAAACTATTTCTTTTTTTGCTTCTAAAACATCTTTTGAAATTGCTCTTGTTCCTGAATATTTAAAATACAATTCATCTATTTTAAATTGATTCTTTTTATGAGGAATAGATCTTCCATTTATCCAGCTATTTAATGTAACAAAAGACACGCTAAGTTCTTTTGCTAAATCCTCTTGGCTTAAATTAGATAGTTGTTTTATAAGCTTTAATCTATCTTTTACATCCATATTTAAATTTTACAAAACTTTATAAAGTTTGTCAATCTTATAGAATTTTATAAAGTTTCAATCAGTGATATTTTCCCCAACTATTTCTCCTTTCAATTCTTCAGTTTTATATTCTACTCTTTTTTGAGTCCACTCATCATTTCCGCTTATATGTGCTCCAGGAATTAAAAGCACGCCTCCTGGAGTAGCAATTTGAGGAGAGACTATTATCTGAAAGGCTATTCTTAAAGGTTCTTTAGTATATCCAGTTCCTGCTGAAACGCTACCGATATCCCAAACAAGCTCACTTGTTTCTTGGTTAAAGGTTAATCCGTTTGATTCATGAGATTCTTCTTTTATAAAAGTACCATTTTCAGGAATAATAGCTCTCATTGTAGCTCCGCCAACATCATTGAAAGTATTTGAAACTTCCCAAACAATAGTAAGCTTAGATGTCTTATTAATTTGAAGAGGATAAGGGCCAGAACTTTGCATAAATTTATTGCTTGTATCTACATATTGCTTAGCTAATAAATCTGTTTCTATCTTTGTAATAAATTCTTCTCTTGTTTGCCCTACACTTACAATATTTTTAATTTTTTGACTTGATTGAGATAATATATTTTGCGTAATATCTTTTTTTAAATCTACCCAAAATTCAATCGTTCCAGCCTCGTCAACATCTAAAAATTCTAATTTTGAAAAGGCTTTGCTTTCAAATAATAATGAATTATCACCTTTTGTATATTTTGCTGAGGGTGCATTTACTGTATTTAAATCAAAAAGTGATCCATCAAGCTTTGATATTAAAATTAAATCTCGTAAAGGTTCCTCTCCAATATTTCTAAAAGAAATTTCAAAATGTAAGCTATCTCCTCTTTTGGCCACATAATCATATGTGTTATTAACTTTTTGTGAAACATAGAGGCTTGGAGCAACTACTTTAAGCCATGATGTCACCTCTTTTAAAACAATAAATTCATTATTGTTCCATACACCCATTTTAACTGTAAAGGCTGACTGGGCGTCGCTTTTTTTAATACCTGAAAGCTCAATCTTTCCACTTTCATATTGATTTAAATTATTAATGTCCCACTGCTTTTCATCAAGCGCTTTTGGGTTAGAATACAAAAATTCAAAATCATTTGGGTAATCAATAAATATAGAAAGATCTTTGAGAGAATAGGCGACTTCTGATGCATAATTTATACTAAAAGAGAATGCCTTGTCTACGCTTGTCACCTTTGAAGGAAGATTAAAGTCTAAACTAATAGGAACCTTCTTTATCGTGCTTAAAAACTCTGTATAAACTTCATTTCTCACATTTAAATCCTTTGGCTTAAAACTTAAAGTTGCTTTTGCTATTTTAATGCTGCCCTCTTCTCCTAAAAGCCTTGTGCTAAATTTAAAAGTTCTTTCTTGTCCTGGATATATATTCCCCCCTAATTTTTCTGAATCGTATAATAAGATTTTTTCACTATTGATAATTGCGCCTGTAGGATATTCAAAAATTAATTCAGGATTTTCTAATCTAACATTCCCGTTATTCTTAAATCTTACTATATATTCTATATTTTCTCCTACTGATACATCCTTAGGTCCTAATATTTCAAGCTTTAAAACTTCTTTAGAATAAGATGTGCTTTGCCACCAAAAAAATCCTAAAGACACAAATGCTACTATTAAGAAAATAACGACGAGAATGTTTTTAATTTTCATATACTTTTTTAATACCAATCAAAAATGGTATGTTATAAACTTTTAATTCTTTTTTTGCTTCGAGGTCGTCATCAAAAATATATCCCTTAGCTAAAACTTCTTCTAAAATCAAATTCTTTATATCTTTACTTAAACTTCCTCCCTCACATTTTACCAGAATTCTATCATTTTTACTATAACCTAAATCTTTTCTCATCTGTTGAATATTTCTAATTATCTCTCTTGCCATCCCCTCTTCTTTAAGTTCATCTGTTAAATCAAAATTAAGCAAAACTTCTTCGCTAATACTATTATCAATTAGAATTTCTTTTACATTAATTTCATCTTTTATAATATCAATTAATCTTTTATCAATTTCTTTTTTAATTTTAGCAAAAGCAAGCGGTTGTCTTACTTTTATTCCTTTTTCCATCCTTTCGTTTAGAGCTAAATTAACGATTTCTCTTGCTTCTTTCATTTCATCCTCAAGCTTAATATCAATCAAATCATCTTTTAATTCAGGAAAATCACATAAATGAACACTGTTTAGTTCCCCATCATCTTTTAATTCCTGATATATTTTTTCAGTAATGA